>Ga0228614_1000363_pt1 | contig 26809 bp, 19 predicted proteins | sample 15DmetaG_FD_190531 | JGI IMG/M metagenome (GOLD analysis project Ga0228614, IMG submission 190531) | Seawater microbial communities from Monterey Bay, California, United States - 15D | ecosystem: Environmental > Aquatic > Marine > Coastal | place: USA: California | collected 2016-10-13
GTAGTTTTGAAAATGTGCAAGGAAAATTAAAAAAGCTAGGTTGTATAGAAAACGCTGAAGGTTGGTATTCTCCTACGGGAGTTAGAGCAGATGTTTATTTACCATCTAAAAAATCTCCTGAAATTAATATTCCTGTAAACACATATGGAAAGGAAGAAGCAAAAGAAGGAGCTAACTATGCTGGTATTGTTGCTTTTTCATATGGAAACAAAGTTCCTCGTTCATACATGTATTCTAAACTTGATTCCCCTTTAAAAAAAGGCCAAAAGTATTGTGTTAAATTTTATGTTTCTCTTTCAGAAACTAGTAAATATTCTTCTAACCAACTTGGAGTTCATTTTTCTTCTAAACCTTTAGGAACAGATCAAAAAGTATCTATTATTGAAGAAACACATGTTTTACAAGCTGAAAACAAAGTTTTTAATGCTATGTACAACTGGGATGAAGTGTGTGCAGAATACACTGCAAATGGAGGTGAAAAATTTATTACTATTGGTAATTTTACATCTGATGGAGATACCAAATTCGAAAAAAACAGAAAATCGAAAGAGTACAGAGATCAAAAAATTCAAGCTTACTATTATATCGATGATATTTCAGTTAAACTAACAACACCTGAAGCTATTTGTTCTTGTCAAGCTACAAAAAAAGAAGCTGAAGCATATTCTACTTTGATTTATCAGAAAATAGCCAATTTAAATGAAGAAATGTCTGCAAAAGATAAAATCGAAGCTCAAAAATTATATTTTGGTGCAGGAAGTTCTAATTTAACAATTGAAGCTAAGAAATCATTAGATTTAATTATTACACAATTAAAATCAAACCCTGATTTTCGATTAGAAATAAAAGGACATAATGATGCTAAAGAAAGTGAATTAGCTCCAACTCAAAACATGTACAAAGAAATAGCAAATAAAAGGATTAATTCAGTACTTACTTATTTGAAATCAAATGGAATTGATGAAACAAGACTAATTAGTACCTCTGAAGGTAGTATGAGTCCTAATTCAGAAGTTTATGAATCAGATGATGAAGAATTAAAATTTGCTAAGAATAGAAGAGTAAACTTTAAAGTTAGATAGTCTCTTATCAGTATTATTAAGAAGAAGGTATCCGACTAGGGTACCTTTTTTTTGTGATTTTTATTTTAAAAACTTTAACCCGATTAATCTTTAACCATCAGATTTATATTGGAAAAGCATTATTATAATTTTTTTAAAAGAGTATTTAATCAATGGATTACTTTTCTAAAAACGAAGAATAAACTTCAAATTAAATCTTCTTTGAGTTAGAAAATTAGGTATTGAATAGAAAGTCCCATTTACATCCTGGATCCATTGTTTTGACAAAACATTATTTATTCCTAAAAGATTGAATACCTCAAGGGATATTTTAGCATCAGTGAAGTTATCATGAAGGAAATTTGATTTTCCTTTATTCTTATAAAGAAGGTCATAAGACATCCCGAGATCCACTCTAAAGTATGGCTGTGCATTTCTAAGTGTGTCTTTATAATGTTCTTGATCTGGCGGTCCAAAAGGTAGGGGAGTACCAAATTGAAACCCTAACTGAACGGTATAACTTTCATACCCTGGCATTCTATCTTGAATTAATGCTCCAAAATTTAACAATTGATCTGTAGGTCTAGGGATATAACCGGGATAAATAGTTGCACTATCAACAACAACTTGATCTTCAATGTAAGGAGTAACAATTTCTCCATTGGAATTATAATAATTAATATAGGAATCATTCAGTAAATCTTCTTTTGTATTTAACAACCCTATTTTGAAAAAGGATTCAATTCCTTTAATAAATTGACCGTAAATATTTAAATCTAATCCATAAGCAAACGCTCTAGAGTCATTATCTGCATAGTACCTTGTTCTTACGTTTTGTACTTCAAAAACATTCAAATCCCACATTCTTTTGTAAAATAGTTCAGCTGAAAATTTAAATGGTGAATCACGTTTCCACATATTGAAAAAGATATCTGTTCCACCAACTATATGAAAAGATTTTTGAGCCAAAACATTTGTATTAAGTTGACCTTCAAATGTTCTAAACTCTCGATAAAATGGTGGTTGATAGTAAAGACCCGATGCTAATCTAAGTTTTACATTTCTTCTTGTAACTTTTCCATCCTGAACCATATATACTCTAGGGTAGTATGACAATGAAACTCTCGGAGTGAAATATAATTCTTGATTAATAGTTGTGTAACCAGTTCTTAAACCATAATCAAATACTAACCTTGAAATAGAAGACGAAATTGTATCTGTAAATGTTTCTGTGATTTTTAAAGTATCATTCACTTTTCTCTTTCTATTTACACTAACAATTTTATTTCTTATATTACTAGAGAGCATTGAATTCATCTGAATAAAAGAAGAGTATTTTGTATTCTTTAAACTTAATTGACTTTTTAAAGAATAAAATAAGTCTAATTCATCACTATTTGAAGAGTTAATCGTATAGCCAGCTGAATCTATATTTTTCCATTCGTTGATATTATCTGTAAATACATCTTGTTGAAATTGAACTCCCCATAAAAGTGAATTAGACAATATTTTATTTTGAGATGAATCTAAATAACGTTTTCTAAATTCTTTTTCACCATTATGATAAACTGTAAAAACATTTGAATTTAATTGATTTCTAGAATGATCCAAGTACGAACCAACACCTAAAACAGATATAGAGTCTCCATACTCATCTTTTGATGGATCCGTTTCTAATTCATTTATAAAATATTGTCCAAGTATATCAAACTTTTCCTCTTCATTACTCGCGAAAAACATGGTGTATAAGTCTAATTTAAGACTTTTGGATGGTTGCCAACTTAATGAAGAAGCAGCTGTGTAAATTTCAAACTGAGTTTTTTCCTGTCCTTGAAAATAAATATTAAAACGATAAGCTTCATTCGCTACTCCAAAATCTGTTTGGGCTGATTCAGGTTGAAAATTAAATTTATTAGAGGAATAATGACCTAAAATAGACCAATTTAACTTTTCTGTAATTGCATAATTCGTAATCAATTGAACATCTGCAAAAACAGGGTTATATGTTCCTTTAGTTGGTAATGAACTTAATAAGTAACCATTGTTTCTATATCTAGCACCTAACATAAAGTCAAACCGACTTCCAATTTTATTCTCAACTGATGTTTCTACACCTAAAAGAGAAACCATCCCTGTTACTCTTAAACTATCAGGTTTTCTGTATTTTACATCTAAAACTGAAGAAAGTTTATCTCCATATATAGCATCAAATCCACCAGCAGAAAACTTGACATTATCTACTAATGCTGAGTTAATAAAACTCATGCCTTCTTGTTGACCAGAACGTGTTAATTGTGGACGATAAATAGAGAAACCATTAACATAGATTAAATTTTCATCAAAAGAACCACCTCTTACATTGTAATTAGATGTTAATTCATTGTTTGAAGATGCAGCAGTTGTATAAACGAGAGACCTCTCTAAACTACCCATTGGTATTGTTTGGTAATCAATATTACTTAGTGTTGAAATTGAGTGGTAATCAACTTTCTCACTTGAAATGGTAACTTGTTTAATTTGAGAAAAATCAAACTGAAATTCAATAGTGGTTTTGGATAAGTCTAATAGATTAGTGTTTATTTTTTTTGTCAGCGTTATCTCCTCTGATTTTGCAATTATTTCAACAGTTGATGCATCTTTATTTAAGTTTAAAAAGAAATTTCCTGAAGCGTCAGAAAAGTTAACTAAAGGAATTGCTTTTGAACAATAGATTCTAACGAATTCAATTGGTTTCCCCGTTTTATCTTTACATACACCTTTTAATTCCACATCCTGTCCAAAGACAAAAAGAAAGAAAAAAGAAAAAAGTAAAAATAAAAATGTTTTCATATCTAAAAAACGGAGGAAATAAACCTTTATTGAGTCAATACTATTAAATCTTTTTCAAAAGGGTCTATAAGGTGATAAAGCTCTTCTAAATGAGAATAAACATTACCATCTGAACATAAGGAAAAGAAATTATTAACTCTTTCTTGAGGTTTACCATCAGGGAATAGCTTATCTTTTAATTGTTCAATCTGTTTTAAACTATTATCGTGCTTTTCTTTTTCTGTTTTAATTAGTTTCTGTTGGATATTGGAAATCTGTTTTGAAAGTTTAGCTATTTCAGATTCTGCATATTTTTCAAGACCTTTATTTACATTCAATATTTTCTCTTTCAAATTATTAGCTAAAAGATCTCGATAATTATCAACCCCAGTGAAATCTATATCTGTTGTTGAATTCTCTAAAACATGATTCTTTTTTAGTTCATCGACATCTTTAAAGATATCTTCAAGCTCCAATCCTAATTTATCCAACTTCTTTGATGAGTTTGAATCAATAATTTGTATTGAATTTCGAACATTTAAAATAGGGAAGGGGATGTTTACATTTTCAAATACTTTCTTTAACTGAATCCAATAAGCAATTTCGCCACCACCTCCAACATAACAAATATTTGGAAGAATAACCTCTTGATATAAAGGTCTCAAAACAACGTTTGGAGAGAACCTTTCAGGATGGGTTTCAATTTTTGAGATCAACTCTTCTTTTGAAAATTCTCCCACTTCATCTATAATGTATTGATTTTCTACTTTTTTTATTCTCGAACGAATACCTTTAGTTAAATAGAAAAGATTTATTTCTCTAGCTGTAAGCTGTTTTTTTATTTTTTTATCTTCTAAAGACTGATTTGTTTCATTTACAGATTTAAAAGAAAACTCATCATTTATTTCTTTTTTTAAAATTGAACTAAAACTTTTCTTTAATTCTTTATGGTCTGCATCAATAATAACCAAACCAAAATCTTTAAATAATTGATGAACTAGATTAAAAGTTGCTTGAGCAAAAGTATCTCCCTTATAGTGTTTAATTACTTCGTGGACTTCAGATTCTAAATCTCTTGAAAACAATCCTTTAAATTCTTCTACTAGATTTTTTAAATCATCAGCATCAAACCTACCAACTGCTCCTTTTTGGTTAGTATCCCATTTCAATTCTTTATTAAAAAGTTTAACCGCTTGAACTTCTTCAAAATCATGATCTTCAGATGCTAACCAAAAAACCGGAATATAGTTTTCCTCAGGATTACTCTCTGATAATTCCTTTGCTAACTTTATGACATTTAATATTTTATAAATAAAAAATAAAGGTCCTGTAAACAAACTTAATTGATGTCCTGTAGTAATAGTAAAAGTATTAGAAAGGTTTAATTTCTCAATATTATTATTTACAAGTTCATTTTCTTCAACTTTAAGGTATTGATCCTTTAATACACTTGTTAGCAAATCTCTATTCTCTATAGAAAAACTACTTTTTTTTATTAAAGATTGTTTTATTAAAGATTGTTTTGAAAAAGAATAACCAATTAGTTCATCTAAACTTTCTTGCTTATAAACTAATAAGTTACTTAAATCTGAAAATAAATTTGTTGAAGGTCTCGAAAAAGTATATTTATTCATAAAACAAATTTAACAAATTGAATCATTCTATTTATAAACATTTTACTATTATTAAATTTATTAATAACAGAAAAATATACTTCTCTTAATTAATTATATTTGACCTATTAAAAAAAAATAAAATGAAATTATTAGAAGATAAGGTTGTTCTGATTACAGGAGCATCAAGAGGTATTGGAAAATCTATAGCAGAAGAATGTGTAAAACAAGGAGCTAAAGTTGCTTTTACGTTTTTATCTTCAGCTGAAAAAGCAAAAGCTCTTGAAGAAGAACTTGCTGTTAACGGTGGTGTTGCTAAAGGTTTTAAATCAGATGCTTCTAAATTTGATGATGCGCAAAAATTAGTAGATGATGTTGTTGCTGAATTCGGACAAATTGATGTGTTAGTTAATAATGCTGGTATTACTAGAGATACATTATTAATGAGAATGACTGAAGATCAATGGGACGAAGTAATGAATACCAACTTAAAATCTGCATTCAACCTTACTAAAGCTGTTCAAAGACCAATGTTAAAGGCAAGAAAAGGTTCTATAATTAATATGTCTTCCGTTGTTGGAGTTAGTGGTAATGCTGGACAATCAAACTATGCAGCTTCAAAAGCTGGTTTAATTGGTTTCACAAAGTCAATAGCACAAGAATTAGGTTCAAGAAACATTAGATGTAATGCAATTGCTCCTGGATTTATAGAAACTGAAATGACTGCAGCTTTAGATCAAAATGTAGTAGATGAATGGAGAAAATCTATTCCTTTAAAAAGAGGTGGAACCCCTAAAGATGTTGCAGACCTAACTGTTTTCTTAGGTTCTGATATGTCAACTTACATTACTGGACAAACGTTAAATGTTTGTGGAGGAATGTTAATGTAATTAAAATATTTTGAATTTAAAAAGAGCTTATTTTAAGCTCTTTTTTTATGTCTTTTAAATGATATAAAAGAAAAGAACTTTAATACCTTTCTGAAAAAGTCAATATACAAAGTCATAAAGAAAAAGCAAGACATTAACCAAAGTACAATTATATTAGAATAAAAAGTGGAAACCTTTTTTCCATTAATATACTTATTTGGACTATAAAAATGAGAATCAAAAAAGGATATATTTCTATCCTCATGGAAGATTGGATTGTCCATTCTTATTAACTCATCATTTAGAATAAGGATTTTATCGATTTCTCTTTTTCGTGTTACCAATTCACGCATTTTTTTATTCTCAAACTTATGCATTAAAGCTTGGAAATTTTCCGCTCCCATATCGACAATAATCTTTTCGATTTTTCTCGACATATCATTTTTTGTTTTTGAATACTGCTTATCTAGTACAGATAAATAATCAAAAATTTTACTCTTTACCTCTTCTTTATCGGATAAAAAATCGGTTGAATTAATATCTTTTAGAATGTCATTACAGTTAAAGTTTTCCCAAAGTTTATTTTCTTTTAGAAGCTCAGTACTTATAATTTTCTTTGCAGATTCAAAATCTTCTTTTGTAGATTTTGAGTTAGAAAAGGTTAATATCTGATTCGTCATTTCTGGTACCCAATAATCTTTTTTCCAAGAAGCTTCATACTTCTGTTGATCTAGCTCGAAAAAATGCTTCTCAAAATTATTATCAATTGATTGTATAACAGCTAATGATTCGTAAGCCCATCTAGCAGCCATACTATTTCCCAACCAAGGCACTTCGTTTTTCTTAGAAAACATTGGGTTTAATTTATCAAAGCGAACAATAACACCACTAAAAAGAAGTTGAGGTATTATAATTAATGGTACAATTATGTAAATTACTTTTGCTGAATTAAAAGTACTAGATACATTTAATCCAACCACATTTGCAAGACAAGATATTGAAAAAAGAACAAGCCAATACTCGAAATACAATCCTTCAATTTCAAGTATATAGTTTCCAATAATTACAAACACTAATGTTTGAATAGCAGATAAGATAAATAGAATCAAAACTTTAGATAACAAATAACTAAATTTCGATAGGTTTAAAAACTTCTCTCTTAATAAGATTTTTCGATCTTTAAAAATTTCTTCAACTGACACAGTTAGACCGATAAAAAGAGCCACAATAACAGAGATGAATAAATACTGAGGTATATTTATGTTTTCATAGAATGAATACTCCATTTTAGATTCATTCTTATAATATTTAACAAAAAAAGATAAGATTAAAGCCAATAAAGGAGCTTCAATGAAGTTAATCATCAAATATTGCTTGTTCGCAATTTTACTTAATACATCTCTAATGAAAAAGACTTTAAATTGATTAAATTTATTTTTTTCAACCCCTTTAACTGAGATTTTAGGAAGTTGATTTTCTGAGATTTTATCTTTCCTTTTTCTAATAAAAAGTCGGTACCATTCATTAGGTGTTTTTTTTCTGGTATTAGTAAGCATACCATATTCATCAACTATTTTAGCTTCAATTATACTAAAAAGCTTTTCAGGATTTACATAACCACACAGAGAACATTCTCTCTCATCTGCGTTTACATGATCTATTTGCGATTTAAAATATACCAATGCATCAACTGGGTTTCCATTATATATTAAATATCCACCTTTATCTAATAAAAGTAATTTATCTATCTTCTTATAGATATCCGAAGAAGGTTGATGGATTACAACATATATTAATTTTCCTTTTAAAGAAAGTTCCTTTAATAAATCTATTATATTTTCGGAATCGCTTGAGGATAAACCAGATGTAGGTTCGTCAATAAAAAGAATTGCAGGTTCTCTGATTAATTCTAACGCGATATTTAACCTCTTTCTTTGTCCTCCAGAAATACCTTGATTAAAAACACCTCCAACTACTTGATCTTTTATATCGTTTAAACCAATACTTAATAACGTTTCAAGAACTCGTTTATGAACAAATTCATGACTAAGTTCATTGAAACATAATTTAGCATTGTAAAACAAGTTTTGATATACCGTCAATTCTTCAATAAGTAAATCATCTTGACTGATATAACCAATAAACCCTTCTAATTTTTTCTTTTCTTTGTGGATGTTAACCCCATTAATTTCTACACTTCCTTCATCAGGAAGGATATTTCCATTTAAAATATTAAGTAAAGTCGTTTTACCAGAACCAGAACTTCCCATTAAACCAACCAAGTCTCCAGACTTGTGTTCAAAACTTAATGGCTTAATCCCTGAATCTGAATTTCTAAAATTATAAGAAACATTTTTAACACTTAAAGTAAACTTTTCAAAGAAATTATCATTGATGAATTTTGTAATGACATCACTGTAATAAATAGGGTTACTTTTAGATGTCTTAATTCTAGAACCTTGATTAAGAACGTGAGTTCTATTAGAAACCAACTGACCATTCATGTACAACTCATCTATTCCTAGATATCTAAAAAACAAAGTATTAATACTTTTAATACGAAGAATTCTAATTTGACGATCAATACCATCTACAAGTAATTCAGGTGAATTCTTGAGGTTTTCAATTTTATCATCCAGGTAAAGTACATTTGGATTATCAACTTCTTGTTTTGTATTGTTTTCAAGATAAGCTAATAAAATATGGTTGTCTTGAAGACTGATGTTAAACATTTCTGAAACTATCGAAATAAACTCAATTTCTCGATCTTCTTTTCTTCCAGCGGATTCAATAAACTCAATTAACCTGATTAATACAATAAATTTCTGTCTTTGAGTAAGCTCTTTATTAATCTCAGAACAAATACGTAATACTTTTACAGAATTTAAAGATGCTCGCTTAACATTTCCATCTTTTTTTAGTTGTATTTTATTCTGTTTGACAACATATTCTCTAAATAAGTCAAGGTATTTTTTAACATTTAAAGAGTTTAACTCTGATTTTAGAAAGTTCTCAACGATTTCAATATCTAACTTACTGTTTGGTATGTCATTAGATAAAAGTTCAATAATATTTTTTGGACCATCAGGATTCTCTACTTTTGCTATGATAGCAAAAAGTTGCATGAGAGCTTTTAGAATTTTTTCACTCATGATAATTAATTATTGAATAAACCCTATTAGCATGACTACACATCCTGCCTTCTTTTTATCAAGGTCAAGTTCTGTTTCAATAACTATTGGTAAAGTTTCAGGGACTTTAAAATCCCAATATGGAGTATTATCAAAATCTTTATTTGTAAATAAAATATTTCCATCAAGATCTTTTACGGAGAATATTACATAATTGTCTTCGCTTCCAGATGTAACAGCAATTCTATAGGTTGAACCTCCAAAAAAAGTAGTTTTAAATTCAGCTTTTTCATTATTTAAAAGAACAGAATAAACTTGACCGTCAGAAAGAAACTTTGGATTTCCCTGAACAAGGCTGTTTTTACAAATCTCGACAAGTCCAGAACATTCTTGTGAAAAAGAATAGTTGTGAATCATTAAAGAAAAAGTAAATATTATTATGTTTTTTAAGAAGCTCATAAATTCAATCTTTATATCGATAAATGAAGAATTTGTTCTCTAATTCGTTCTGTTTTTTCTGCAATTTCTGTTAGAACTTTATCAGAAATACTAATATTTAACTTATGTCTTAGTTTCGTTTGTTTTTTTAATTTATCGGTTATAGGAGTCAAATATTCATAATTTACAAGAACTTGATCAAAGTAAAACTTAAGCTCAGTGAAATCTACTTGAAGTCTTTTTGTGTCCCCACCATATTCATACTCTTTAAGTAAATCAATAATAGTAGATACTGTTTGTTTTTGTTCTCCTATGTGGTGAATTACTTTTTCATTTCGTTCTTTCAAATTAATCTGAGTGGCAAAATATAAAGTCTCTACCCAACTACCAATCAATATTAATGCTGAAGTACCTTTTCTTTTTTCAGATTTTAAATAATCATCTGCTTTTCTGAAAGCTTCAGTTAGAATAACTAATGATGAATCTAAATTAGATTTATTTCTATCGAAACGAATCATGAAACTTTTATCAAAAACGAACTCTAAACCTATTTTACTGGTAAGAGATTCTATAGCGGATAAATACATTAAAGAAGTGTTGTTTTGATTATTCACGCAAGTGTAACCAAGGTCAGCACTGTATATACCTAAATTCAATGCTCTTGAGAAATTAGTAGAATATTTCTCTACTTTAATTGGATCATGTAGAATTTCAGGAGAATAATTTTTAACAGTCTCATTCAATAAAATTGACATTTGAAAAGGGGAGGGGATACTGAATATTTTCCCATCAAAGTTTGCATTAATTGAACTTTTTGGGTCAAGGATTCCTTTATCTATTTCTTTTTTAGATACGACTTCATTATCACTACAACTTTGTAGAAAAATAAGACTTAGAAATATATAAAGAATTCTATTCAAAAAAAGCAATTTAGTTTTAAATGTTACTATAAGATTATATTGTTAATCATAACCTACAACTAGCTAAAGTAATAATAAATCCTTAAAGAATAAGGATAAAAGTAAATGATTATTAGTTACGTAATTTAAATAATAAGTTACCTTATTAATATAAATATTTTTAAACTAAATCAATTCTCTTTATTAATTTTACAAATAAAAAAGTAATGAATATTCGTCCAAGAAGAAATCGAAAGAGTAGTGCTATTAGATCAATGATTGAAGAAACAAAATTAGGAGTTGAAAACTTAATATACCCTATATTTCTTGTTGATGGAGTAAATGTTAAAACGGAAGTATCTTCTTTGCCTGGAAATTACAGATGGTCAATAGATTTATTAGTAAAAGAAGTTGAAGAGTGTATAAAGCTAGGTATTTATACATTTGATATATTCCCAGCAGTTGATGAAAACCTGAAGGATGTACATGCTTCGTATAGTTACGCTGATGATAATTTTTATCTTAAGGCTATAAGAACACTTAAAGAAACTTTTCCTGAAATAGTTATTATGAGTGATGTTGCGATGGATCCTTATTCTTCTGATGGACATGATGGTTTGGTTAGAGATGGTGAAATTTTAAACGATGAAACACTTCCAATATTAGGTAAGATGTCTCTTGCTCAAGCACAGGCTGGAGTTGATATAATAGGGCCATCCGACATGATGGATGGAAGAGTAGGCTTTATCAGAAATATTCTGGATAAAGAAGGTTATACTGATACAAGTATAATGTCTTATTCTGCTAAATATGCGAGTGCTTTTTATGGTCCTTTTAGAGATGCTTTAAATTCTGCGCCAAAAGGAGGTGACAAAAAAACATATCAAATGAATCCGGCTAATAAAAAAGAGGCTTTAATCGAAGCATTATTAGACTCACAAGAAGGAGCAGATTTTTTAATGGTCAAACCAGCGTTATGTTATTTAGACGTAATACATATTTTAAAAGAAAATTTCAATATTCCTATTACAGCTTATAATGTTAGTGGAGAGTGTGCTATGGTTTATGCTGCTGCTGAAAAAGGTTGGTTAAATTATGAAATGGCAATGTCGGAGATGCTTTTAAGTATAAGAAGAGCTGGAGCTGATGGTATTTTAACTTATTTCGCTAAAGATTATGCTAAAATGATTAAAAGTTAATCATTTATTTAAATAAAATAGTCCTACAAGAAAGGCGGTAATCAAAATGATTACCGCCTTTTTAATGATATAATATCTGTTTATTTATTACATTTTATTCTCTTGAAAAAATGCATTTGCTTGATTATCGTCTGGTACAAGTTCTAATACAACTCCCCAGTATTTTTTTGCAGCTTCTAAATCTTTAAATTCTTCATTGTTTACAAAGTAATCTCCTAAATATTTACAAGCTTCTATGACAGACGATTTATTTGCTGGTGCAGAGAATTTATCTTCCCCTACAACTTCTAAGAACTTTGCATAGTGTTCTTTAGCCAACCATAATTCATTATCTAGATCCATATTAAAAGATGATCTTCCTCTCCATAAGTATGCTGGAGCATAAGTTGGAGAACGCTCAGCTAAGTTTGCAAAACATGAATCAGCTGCAGCAAAATTTTGTTCACCAAAGTAATATGCTTTTGCAACGTTATATAATTCTTTTACAGATAATAATGCTGGATCACCTTCACTTTTTCTATTAAATGCATCTATTGCTTTAACGTAATCTTTTTTCTTAACATAGATGTCTGCAATATCACCTAAAGCGTCTCCTTTATTTTCAGAATCCATTTCAACTGACTTCTCTAATTCAATAATTGCTAAAGAATCTTCTCCTTTTTTATTTAACAATAGTCCTTTGAATCTATAATCTGAAGCGTAAACATTATCTTCAGGAGCAGTTTCGAAGAAGTTAGCTAAATACGCTAATCCTTTTTCAGATGCTTCCAAAGGATCTAAACCTTTAGCTTGGCAGTAGGAGTAAGCTAACATTCTGTCCATATAAAAATTGTTAAAACCTCTTTTTTGAAGTCCTTCCAATTCTTTAATTGCTTCAGTGTATTTCTCTCCTTGAAATAAGGAAGTTGCATACCTATATCTAGATTCATCGGTATTATTCAACGCTAAATATTTCTCCCAATTTTCAATTGCACTTTCAGCTTGATTAAACATCATGTTTAATTCTGCATTTTCTCTATACGCTGGAGCAAAATTAGGATCTAATGCTTGAGCTTCTTTAAATTTTTGATTTGCTAGTTTATAGTTTTTAGCTCTTTTGTAAAGCTTAGCTGTTCTTAAAACTGCTTTAGGTGAATTTGGTCTTAAAGAAAGTGCTTGGTTGTAATTTTTAATTGCTGGACTTCCATTCTCAGGAGTTTTTATATCTAATGCATCTCCTTTAACGATATAGTTGTCTGGATTTTCAGGCTCGATATCTATTGCTTTGTCTAAAAGAGCTATTGCTGCATCTAACTTTTTATTCTTTTCTGTCTCAATATAGATCGTAGCAACTTGTCTTAAAACTTCTGCTTTTTGAGGATGCCATTTCTTTTTAGTTAAATCAAATGCGATCTCAATGTTTTCATTTGCTTTAATTGTATCTCCTGAAAACCATAGGTATTTTGCATATCCAACATAGTTTAATGGATTTTCTTCATCACTTTTTAATCCTTGCTGCCAAATTATTTTTGCAGAATCCAATTTATCATCTTTCACTAAACTTTCTCCAAAATAGTAATAGTTATTACCATTTGTAGATTCATTTGCTATTAACTTTTTGTAAACACCACTCGCTAAATCGTAACGTTCATTTTCTGTTTTTTTTACCGCATCCTCTAAAGTTTGAGCTGAAGTAGCTCCACCGATCAACAGAGATAATGCAAGGATATTATATTTATTCATAAGGTTATATTTTATTCAATTAATTATATAGCAATTGTCTTGCCAAATTATTTTACAAAATTAATGTTTTTATCATTATTTGAGTGATAAATCCGTTAACAATATATTATTCTGTTTTGATTTGCATCATTCTTATAGGTGTGTTAGCAGGAACTAGAGAGGATTTATGTATAATTAACTGACCTTTTTCACCATGTAAAAAATTAACAAAACCTGTATTTAAACCAGAACGACTTCCTTTGTTAATTGCCCACAATTGTCTTGTTAAAGGATATTCTTTAGTATGAATATAAGCTTGGTAAGGTTTAAAAAAATCACTTTCCTCATCTTTCGCAACTTGCATTACTTTTATACCATCTAAAAAATCTAAAACAGCTTCATCGTCTTCATCACTTATCCAGTTTACTCCGATTACACCAAGAGCATTTTTATGATTTTTCACATATTCAATCACTTCCTTATTTGAATTCACAGCAAACATATTAGATGGAATAGGGGAGTCACCTGCAAGCTTTTTTAAATAGATAAAATTAGCTGAATTTTGACTATCAAAAACTAAGTCGATTGATTTACCAGATGTTTCCCATGTGTTTTTATTTCCCTTAAGAACATTAATTAAACCAGGAACCGTAAGGTTAGAGTCTAAATTATCAGGGTGAACGATTAATGCTACAGCATCGTTAGCTAATACTTGACTTCGAACTTCGACTTGAGACTTTCTTAGTTTGACTTTTTCTTTATCTGTAAAATCTCTAGTTATAAATAATGTTTTGGTCTTGTTAGCTATAAAAGAATCTATTGCTTGACTTTCAGTACAATATACCGCTGAAATTTCAGCACTTTGGTACTGACTTTCAAATGTATATATAGAGGTCTCAAATAAAGGTTTAAATGATTCTTCTACAAATATTTTTGTTTTCCCTCTACTATGAGAAGGTCCATCATGTACAAAAGCATCTCCACAAGAATACATTAATAGAGAAACGATAGCAAACGAAAGTATTTTTTCACTCATTTTTGAAATGGTTTATAATTAAAAAATAATGAACTATAAATATAACAAAAGCACTGCATACAGCTATCAAAAAAATAAATTATATGGTATATAAAAGAGTAGGGGGTTATTGAAGTTCCTTATACGCATTTAGAGCCCATTCATCATTAGGTGAAATTTCTAAAATCTCTTCATATATTTTTTTAGCACGTTTATAGTCTTCTTTTACAAATACTTTATAAGCTTTCAGTTTCAATTTATCTAATTCTATTAACTTGATGTTTTCAATTGCTTGCTCGTTATCAGGATCAATTTCTAGAGCTTTTTCATATCTTTTTTTAGCTGCATTAAATTCTTTATTTTTGTGTGCTTGGTACCCTTTGTATACTTGCCATTCAGTTGACCATGGTGCGTAAAACAAGGTAGAAATACTTATTGACATTATGATAAATAGAACTGTTAATTGAATCCATATTTTTTTATTTGATAAGTAACCAATAAATAGTCCTAGAATAAACCCAAAAGACATTGCTTCAGAACGATAAACATCGTTAACAAACAAATTATAAAAACTAAAATAAATAACGATTGCAATCATTATAAATAAATATAGAAAAATCCATTTTAAACGATATTCTTTATTCACAAAAGCTTTTGATATTATAAATCCAAAAAGTGTGAAATTAATTCCTGATAAACCAATACCTGGTTGATCGGTTAAATTCAATTGAAGTATCGATGGAATAATTCCAGCAATAACTATAATTATTGAAAATTTAATAAAACCAATTTTTTTTTCGATAAAATATCCAAAAACAATTATTCCAATACAGTTTAGAATTAGTTGGGATAAATAAACATGTAAAAAATTGTTTGTTAAAACACCCCAATATTGACCATTATAAATATTTACTGAATCAGGTGCGCCTAAAAGTATAAATACATCAGTATCTATAAAGTTTATTTTATCTTTATAATTGATTAATACATACTGTGCAACTACTGTTATTATGATATACCAGATTACCCAGGGGGTATTGAGTTTGGTATTTCTATCCATTATTTTATTCATTTTCTTTTTATAACATTACTCAATAATCACTCCAATAAATCCTATTTAACATAATATTAATTATAAGACAAAGAATAATATGTAATAATTTAGTGTAATATTAATTACTATTCAATTTCTTTATCGTCAATTTCACCAGGAAGTTCTAATGATTTTACAGACTGGATAGCATTTCCTGCAATTCCTTTAATTGAGCCATACATGTCAATGGTATTGGTGATAACTTTTTCAATCTGTTTATCACGTTGTTTCCAAATTCGTTGCATGGATCTTTTTTCACTTTCTAGATCAGATTTCATTTGAGTAAAACCTTCGACAATCGCTTCAACTTGCATTCTAAAAGTATTACCGGTTAAAAATGTATAAAGCATATCCATTTTATCTCCTTTATTTTCCTGAGAACTAACTGCTGTATTTAATTGAATAATAGATTGACGTAAAACCGTACAAAGTCCTTTAAATTCATCGTAATTACAAATCCAAATACCATCTTTAAGTCCCATTCGGTCCATGTCTGATGGCATAACTTCAGTTACTAAAACTCCAATATTTGCTCCTCGATCTCGTATATCCGCTTTAAATTTCTCAATCCAACTAGGTTGAAAATCTTTAGTTCTTTTACTTTCATAATAGATTGTCCCACAATTTTGAGCATTTCTAGTATTTACAAATTGTAAACAGTCTCCACCTCGAGCCCCTTTTTTAATCTCCTCGATTGTATCTAAGGGAAATTGAGAGGCTAACCACTCTTCGATTGCTAATTCTTGAACTTCACCTTGCATTTGCATAGAGCCTTGTTCCTGCTTACGCTTCATTTCTTCTGTAAGCTTTTTCTGGTCTTCTAATTGTTTTTGCATTTCTTTAAAACGCAGCTCATTCTTATCTTCTTCCGCCTTTCTGATTTTTTCTTTTTCAGAAGCTAAAGTTTCATTTAATTTTTTCTGAGCGTCTGCTTCAGCAGCTTCTTTTAATTCCCCTTTCTCTCTTTTTAGTTTTTCTATTTCTGCTTTTGAGCGATTCAACTCCTTAACTTGTTCAGATTTCTCATTCAATTCATTCTGTAAAGCTTTAAACTGTTCTGCTTGTTCCTCTATAAGTTTAGATTTAAGTTTTCCTTCCAGTAAATTTTTCTCTTCCTTTAGTTTTTTTTCAAATCTTTCCTGGAACAGTTCATTCTCTTGTTTTTTCTTTTCTTGAAAATCAAGTTTTTCTTGTTTCAATTTTTCTTGTTCCGCTTCTGTTTTCTTTTTAGCTTCAATTAATTGAGCATTATATTTTTGTTTTATTTCTTCTTCAAGTTGATGAGATAAAATATCTTGAACATCTATATCTGTTGCACAATTTGGACATTTTATTTGATTGGAAGTATTCATATTTTTTTTAAAAAGACGATTATTAGTTTTTTAATGCCAATTTAAGTATATAATCTAAACAAAAGATATTATTCAATTACTTTTATTTGTTTTCATCTCCAAAAAAACTCCACATCCCCTACTCCTATCGCTTCGCTTTTATAAGTCACTGAAATTTCATAAGTACCAGGTAAAAAGTCTAATGCATTTTCATTGAAATGAACACCTTGTTTACTTGAAGTGAACCAAACATCTTTTAAAAACTCTTTTGTTGTTAACTCAAAAACAATGGACTTAGAAATAGTATCTAGGCTTTTTAATTTTAATTCAAACGAATTTTTATTTGCTTTTTTATGATCAACTGGTAGAAAACTAAAGGAACGAGAACAAAGAGAATCAACTTGACTATCAACCCAATAGAATCTAAGTAAATATCCTTTTTCTTTATATTTTCCGAAATTTTCATAGGAAACTAAAGGAATCCCACTTTCATTTGGTAGTACAATCGTATCTTTTATTTGTAGTATTTTTCCGTCCAAGTCTAATACTTCGTATTGGACACTAACTGAATCTTTATTTGTAGCATCAGAAATAAGGTAATACTGCTCTTCACCTATGTTCTCAACGCGTTCAAGTACAGTTAAATCTTGGTAATCTTTCTGAACTTGGTATTGTAGAATTTTCCAATTTCCGTTATAATCCATACTCGACCAAGTTGGAGCTTGCCAGCAATCGTTTATCTGCCAATACAATGTCCCCATACAAGTTGGATAATTTGTTCTGTGACTAGAAATCGCTATACTTACCGCTTTCGCTTGTGTTAACTGTGACAAATAAACAAACTCTTTAAAATCGTCAGGCTTTTCATACAAACGTTCAATTTGTTTCAAAATCATATTGTTACCAATATAACTTTTTTGATGGTGCTTCATAACCTCACTGGAAATGTCAAAATCTTCCTTTTCGGCAAACTCATTGATGGTAGACATTTGAGGGAATGATTGAAAACCATATTCTGAATTAAATCGACCGCTTTTTCTACCAAAATCTTCAATTGGATCTTTTCCATGCCAAACACCCCAGTAATGCATCGAACCATGATTAAAACCGTCAGCATTTCCCCAGTTACTCAAAGGTGAAGTATGAATATAAGGTATCGAAGTTGTTGTAGAAACTATCGAAGGCGCTAAAACCTTAAATAAATCATCGTAAGCCTTCTCTACTTCCTTCACTGCTTTTCCATAAATCCCATATTTCAATTGAAATCCCCAATTTTTCCAAGCTACATCTACCTCATTATTCCCATTAAACAAAACAACAGAGGGATGACAACTAATTCTTGGAACTTGATACTCCAATTCCCCTTTTACAGAACTCAAAAAAGTACTATCTCCAGGGTACATTGAACAAGCAAACATTAAATCTTGCCAAACCATAATTCCAGCTTTATCACATGCTTCATAAAAAACATCGTCTGGATAATAACCACCACCCCAAACGCGAACCATATTGAAATTAGAAACTTTCATATCGGTAACTAACTCTTGAATAGACTTGCTATTTACCCTAGAAGGAAAAACATCTTGAGGAATATAGTTTCCTCCTTTACAAAAGATCGGCTTATTATTTATTTTAATCAGGTAACTTGTCCCAATACTATCTTTTTCTTGAATTAACTCTGTTTTTCGAATACCAAAACTTACTTCTTCCTCAATTACTCCTACTGCACTTTCTTCGTTAAAAATCCATTTATCAGAATACATATAAGCTTCACCATGACCTCTAGGCCACCATAATCTTGGATGAATAATCTCAATTTTTACAGAAGCTTTATTTCCGCTAATTTCAATTTCACTATCTGATTTAATAAAATCACTCTCCCACTTTAAATCTTCCTTAATCGGATTTTTAAAATAAGCAACAAACTCAACAAAACATAAAGTATCACTTAATATAAGTGTGTTTATTATTTTGTTTATCAAAGTATTAGTGTTTTCAAAATGTAAGTTAACAGGCTTCAATAACCCAATTGTGTTCATACGAATTGACCAATCCCAACCAAACTGATATTGTGGTTTTCGAGTATATGGAGCAACCTTAATTTCACCTACATCATTTGGGGATGGATAATGAAACTTCTCCTTTTCGTAACGTTCTTTATGAAAGTTAACTGGAGAAGTAAAAACCACCTTTAAATGATTCACCCCTAATTTGACACGATTATTGATATCATAAGAATAAGGCTTGAAAAAGTTATCTGTCTTCCCTAATAGGGAGTCGTTTAAGTATATCGAAGCGTAAGTATCTACTAGTTGAAAGTCAATACTTTTATAGCTTTTAGACAACATCGTATCATTCACATCAAAAGAAGATCGGTATTCCCAATCATAGTTTTCTACCCAAGAAAAGAGCAATTCGTTTTTACCAACAAAGGGATCTGGTAAATCTCCTCGATTCATCAACACCTCCTGAACACTCATAGGGTGATCTACAGGAATCCAAACACTATCTATTGGATGAAAAAGCTCCCATTTCAAATCTTTCGTTTGACTCATAACGTTTAGAGAAAAAAATAAAAGTAGATAGAGAAAGGAATGCTTCATCTTATTTTTGATTTTCAGGTCGAGCCTCCCAAATCCTCAAAAATTGTCCAGTAGCCATATTTCTAGCTCTGTTCTTAGCATGTTCAGCAACTTCTCCTTTGTACAAAGAATTTACCGTTGAAAACCATAAATTTAACCATTTTGCAAAATGCGTTTGATCTATCGAATGGCTCATTTCTTTATCTACATTTCGATGCGCTTTTACAGGATTTCCCTTAAAAGCAGGGATACCAAACAATTGGCTTAACCAAAAATCTGATAATTTCTCTAAATGCTCGTCCCACTCATCTTCTTTAATAAAGCGATTAAAGATAGGACCTAAGGTTTCATCTAGCTTGATTAAATCATAGAAAACACCAACTAAGTATCGAATATCTTCACGTGTCTCAATATCTTTCTCAGGTGTCATAAAATTTATTTTATACCCTCTATCCAAGAAATAATTTCAGGATCATTTGGTTGTGTTTTTGGACTAATAACTTTAATTAAATGTCCAGCTTCATCAATTAAGTATTTTTGAAAATTCCATTTCACACTGCTATCTTCTAACCCATTCCTTCCTTTTTCAGTCAAGAAATGATAAACATTAGACATATCTTTTCCTTTAACAGAAATTTTACTCATCATAGGAAAGGAAACACCGTAATTTTTCAAGCAAAAACTTTTAATTTCAGCATCTGTTCCAGGTTCTTGACTCATAAAGTTATTAGCAGGAAAACCTACAATCACAAAACCTTGGTCTTTATATTTTTGATATAAAGCTTCTAGTTTTTCGTATTGAGGTGTTAATCCACATTTAGAAGCTGTATTTACTACCATCACCTTCTTACCTTTCAAAGAAGAAAAAGCAAAATTATCACCATCAATATCTTTTACCGTAAATTGATGAATAGATTCTTTAGTTGAACTTACAAAAGAAAACGTTAATAATGCTAATGCTATAAATAATATTTTTTTCATGATTTTTATTTTAAATAATTACACTTTTAAAATTAATCATTTTATCGATGAAGGCTTTATTTTTAAGAAAAATTGGGTAAATATTATTTTGAAGTAAAATTATAACCTCTGCTCCGCTGGATTTGCAACTTAGCGCTAGCGATTTCAACGAAGTTAATCCTGCGGATAACATTCATAACTAAAGACTCAAACAAGAAAATGTAGACTTCTATAAAGTCACATAATTGTTTTTCATCATTGAAATGAAAGTTGTTTTTTTTTTTGGAAATAAGTTTCCGCAGGATTACAAATCCAGCGGAGCGGTGCGGTTTACTTTTTTTAGCTCAAAAAGAGAGAAAGAAAAGCTTTCGAAAAAGAAAACAAATCCCGCCCCTTCAGGGCTTGTTTGAACTGGTTATCGTGAACGATAGCGCTGACGCACTATCTTAATAAATACTGCCCCTTCAGGGCAATGATATTTAAGTCCTAAATTTATAACTGAAACTTAAAGCCTCAATCTTCGAAGCAATATCTCTACTCCTCTGGATTTGGATTGCTTGCGGTTTATTACATAATTTAGAAAAAATATAAATAACTAAGTTAATCACTCAAGTCCTTTAGGGACGATATTGAGTTAACTAGCAACTAAAAGTATACTAATCTAGTGCCGTTAGGTACGAAATTAATCATCATACTCATAACCCTAACTCAATCTGTACTGATACTTAAGTCATAAATTTCTAAAATGAATTAAAAAGTCAAACCTCAAAAAGGAATTAACCTGAAGCATTTTAAAGCCATATAAAAGCACATCTAAATAAAAAGAACACTAATATTCAATATTTCGGAACATTTTTTGGTGTTTTACGAATAAAATAGAATGATGTTAAGAAATTATTTACTTTTTACACTGTTACTTTTATCTTTTAATGCTTTTAATCAAATTGATTTTAAAGGCTTATGGCAAGGAATAATCGTAATGGATGGCCAGACAACAGAACAAGGCAACATCATCTTTATCAATATCCCATCCAATGAAAGTGTTATTGAAGGTCAAACACGAGAGGAAATAAACAACTCGCCTTATTATGCTGTAAAAAGTTTTAGAGGAAAAATGAACAACAATAAATTAAGCTTCGATCAAGTTAGAATTTTAAAAAAAGAGTCCTCTAGCAGAACAAATTGGTGTCTATTCAAATCTGAATTAGTTTACAACGATAGCACTGGATACCTTGAGGGTAGGTTCTTCAGTACAAATTGTAGAAATTTCTCAGGAAAAATCATGTTTTATCGTTCTAACGCAACATTTTCTGGTGACGAAACATTAATCCTTCACCACAGTTGGATAGATGATTTTAAAAGCGATTTAGCAAAAGGTTTTAACGCTCCTGAAATTAGAGCAAAAGAAATGAGTGAATTTGAGTTTACACCTATCTACTTTGATTACGATAAAGCTGAACTTAAACCGGAATTTGAACCTTTTCTATTAAAGATGATTCGTATTGTTAACAGTCACCCAGATTTAAGGGTTCAAGTTACAGGGAATACCGATTCAGACGGTACAGATGAATACAACATTGATTTATCTAAAAGAAGAGCGGAAGCAATCATTCATTACTTTGAGAAACAAGGCATAGAAGTCGATCGACTTATTATTGATTTCAAAGGAGAAAAAAATCCCGTAGACAGTAACAATACAAAAGAGGGAAAACAAAAAAATCGTCGAGTAGACTTTTCATTTATCTATAAATAAGTCTAATAATCTATTTACTTTTTTCATAATCCTAAAGCATAATTTGATTACATTTGAAATGTATTTGCAAAAGGGTAATTTATGAAGAATATATTTGATTTAAACGTATCAAACGAAGTTGTAGAAAGAATAAATAAACTTTCCAACCCAACTACTCCTTCTTGGGGAGAAATGGACGCAGCTCAAATGTTAGCTCATTGTAACGTGACTTATGAGTTTTTGTACGAAGACAAACATTCTAAACCAAACCCTATTGCTAAATTCTTTTTAAAATTATTCGTTAAAAATATAGTTTGTGGAGATAAACCTTATAAAAAACAAAGTCAAACTGCTCCTGCGTTTTTAATAAAAGAGAAGAAAATATTTGATACTGAAAAAACAAAGTTGATAGAAAACATCCTAAAGACTCAAAAACTTGGAGAAAGCTATTTTGATAACCGTGAATCACATTCTTTTGGAAAATTAACCGTTAAAGAATGGAACAATATGTTTTACAAACACCTAGACCATCATTTAAGCCAATTTGGCGTATAATTAAATTATTAATCATGAAAATTACAGCAATTTTTATTACGGTTTTACTTTTTACATTTAATAGCTTCTCACAAGAAGAAACTAAAGTAGACTCTTCTGAAACGAAAATAGTTTACTTGATGAATGGTAAAAAATACATCGGTACAATATTAAATGATGACGGAAGAGAAATCTTGATTCAAAGTGAGAAAATCGGTAAAATATACATCGCTAAAACCGACATAAAAGAAATAAACTCCGCAAATAATAACCTTATTGAAGTGAATGGTGAAATAGATGTTGAAAGTCCATTTACAACAAGGTATGCATACACTTCAAATGCTTTTCCAATAAAAAAAGGAAGTAACTATGCCATGGTTAGTTTATTTGGACCTGAAATTCATTTTGCAACTTCAGATCGGTTTTCACTTGGAGTAATGACAACTTGGATTGGTAGTCCCCTTGCTTTTAATGCAAAATATACATTTAGATCAAAATATAAAAAGTTAAATTTTGCCGTAGGAACAATTCTTGGGACATCAGGCTATCTTGGAAGCGGAAATGGTTACGGAGGTTTATCCTGGTTCACAACTACTTATGGGAATAGAGTAAATAATATTAGTATTTCAGCTGGATATGGTGCTGTCGGATTTATAAACGATAATTCTCGTTTTAATGGAGGTCCACTATTCTCTATAGCTGGAATTCATTCCATTGGAAAAGGAATCAGTTTTATCTTTGACTCTATGTTTTCTATTACAAAAAGAACTCAATCAACTCCTGTTTACAGTAAAACTTTAACCGAAGTTGATTATGGGTACGGTTATATTGATTCCTACTATGAAATTTTAAGTTATGAAGAAGAAAAGAAGACAAATCTAGCTTTTTTCTTAATGCCAGGTATGCGTTTTCAAAAAACAGATGACAAAGCCTTTCAAGTTTCCTTAGCCGGAGTAATAAACGTTTTTGGAAATCAAACAAATTCATTCCCTGTTCCGATGTGTTCATGGTTTTTTAAATTATAAAATATGCAAACAGAAAATAACCCTTTATTAATTCCTTTTGACTTAGCACCTTTTAGCCAAATTAAAAATGAACATTTTTTACCGGCTTTTAAGCAGTTGATTGAAGAAACAAAAAAGGAAATTGACACTATTACTAAAAGTAATTCAATCGCTACATTTGAAAATACGGTAGAAGCTTTAGAATACAGTGGTCAACAATTGGATAGAGTTTCTAGCGTCTTTTTTAATTTAAATTCAGCAGAAACTAATCCTGAGTTACAGAAATTAGCTCAAGAAATATCTCCACTTCTTTCTGAATTTGGAAATGATATTACTTTGAATGAAAATTTATTTCAAAGAATAAAAACTGTTTACGACTCAAAAGACAAACTTGATCTAAACAAAGAGCAAAGAATGCTTTTGGAAAATAATTTCAAGAGTTTTTCTAGGAATGGTGCTAATTTAAACGATTCCGATAAAGAAAAGTTAAGAGCTATCGATGCAGAACTTTCTAAATTAAAATTAAAGTTTGGAGAAAATGTTTTAGCGGAAACAAACAATTATGAACTTCACCTAACAAATGAAGAAGATTTAGCTGGTCTACCAGAAGGTGAAAAAGAAGCGGCTGCAAGTCTTGCTAGAGAAAAAGGAAAAGATGGTTGGTTAATAACTCTAGCCTACCCTAGCTACATTCCTTTCATGAAATATGCTTCTAATCGTGAATTGAGAAAAACACTTGCCTTAGCAGCTGGTTCTCAATGTTTCAAAAAAGATGAGTACAACAATGAGGATATTGTTTTAAAAATAGCGAAATTAAGGTTCGAGAGAGCTAATCTATTGGGGTATAATACTCATGCGGACTTTGTTTTAGAAGAAAGAATGGCAGGTTCAGCTGAAAAAGTTAAAACCTTCTTAAACGACTTACTTGACAAAGCTTTACCATTTGCTAAAAAAGAATTAGAGGAATTAACTCAATTTGCGAAAGAACTAGACGGAATTGATAAAATTGAAAAATGGGATAGCGCTTATTATTCAGAAAAATTAAAAAATAAACGTTTCAATTTAGAAGATGAAAAGTTAAAGCCTTATTTTCAATTGGATAAAGTTTTAGATGGTGCTTTTCAAGTCGCTAATAAACTTTTTGGTGTCACGTTTAAAGAGGTAAACGACATCGAAACTTACCATGCAGATGTTAAAACTTTTGAAGTAAAAGGTGAGGATGGGGCTATTAAAGCAATCTTCTATGCTGACTTTCACCCTAGAGAAGGAAAGAGAAATGGTGCTTGGATGACATCTTTCAAAGGTCAAATGATAAAAGATGGAAAAAATGAACGTCCGCATATTTCTAACGTATGTAATTTCACGAAACCAACAGCTACTAAACCATCTTTATTAACGTTTAATGAAGTCACAACTTTATTTCATGAATTTGGTCATGGCTTACATGGAATGCTAGCGAATACAACTTACCCTAGTCTATCTGGAACTAGTGTATATTGGGATTTCGTTGAGTTACCAAGTCAGATTATGGAGAATTGGTGCTTTGAAAAAGATTGTTTGGACCTATTTGCTAAACATTATGAAACTGGTGAAAATATTCCAATCGAATTCATTGAGAAAATTAAAGAATCAGCAAACTTTCTAGAAGGAATTGCAACAGTTAGACAATTAAGTTTTGGATTATTAGACATGTCATGGCACGGAGTAGACCCGAATTCAATTACAAGTGTCAAAGAAAATGAATTAAAAGCATTCGAAAAAACAAGCTTATACCCTGATGTATTAGAAAATTGTATGAGTGTTTCCTTTTCCCACATCTTTCCAGGTGGATATTCATCAGGATATTATAGCTATAAATGGGCAGAAGTGTTAGATGCAGATGCTTTTGAACTTTTCCAAGAAAAAGGAATTTTCAATCGTGAGATTGGTAAACTATTTGAAGAAAACGTTTTAAGTAAAGGTGGAACAGAACACCCAATGGAGCTTTACAAACGCTTTAGAGGGCAAGAACCAAAACCAGAAGCATTGTTAAAAAGAGCTGGTTTATTTTCATAAAAGATTTTTAAATCTGATATTATCAGATTGAATTTCTTAATTTTATAGTAACAAACGATAATATGAAGAAAATAAATATTTACAAGCAAGTACTTTTAATCGTAGTATCTTTCTGTATATCAAATATATCATTTAGTCAGGATTTGAATAAAGTAGAAGAAGTGGATTCCGTTTTCGCTAACTATTTATTAGTAAACTCTGCCAATCCTCAAAAGATAATTGAATTAAAAGATAACGGACCTTATAATTTAGCATATATTCAAAAATTAACAGATAGTACAAGAACAGAGAACATCTTTTTGTTAAGTGGAAATATTCGTTATCTAAATGATAACGATCTTGATTTTGACATTAGAAACGAAGCAATTGAACAAAATTTCAAAGATGGTTCAATCATAAGTACTCAGAATGATTACTCAAGTTTTTATTATTCTAAAAATCAAGTTCCTCGAAAAATAAATTTAGGAGATATTAAATACGTTAACTACTCCTCTCCTACTAGAACTCTATTTCATTCTATCGGTATAAGTACAATGTTCGCTTCAGCTGCTACAACATTAGTTCTTGCACCATTACTTAACATGAATTTTAAAACTGGAGACTTTAATGGAAATGGTTATGTATCTCTTGCAACAGTAGGATTAGCAGGATTTGCAGCATCTGTTCCAATCACTCTTTTAACTAAAATTAAAAGGTACAATATTGCTGATAAGCAAAAACAAGATGAAGAGTTTTGGTATTTCGAAAAAATTGAAAACATCACAAACGAATAAAGGACATTAAA
>Ga0228614_1000372_pt1 | contig 26416 bp, 20 predicted proteins | sample 15DmetaG_FD_190531 | JGI IMG/M metagenome (GOLD analysis project Ga0228614, IMG submission 190531) | Seawater microbial communities from Monterey Bay, California, United States - 15D | ecosystem: Environmental > Aquatic > Marine > Coastal | place: USA: California | collected 2016-10-13
AAATCCTCATATTGTAGATCTTGAACCAGTATTTGAGGCAGGAATCAAGATTACTCTGCCTGACATAATTCAACAAAAAGAATCTGAAACAGTAAAACTCTGGTCTTAGAAAAAATTCATGAAACCAATATTTAAAATTGAAGCTGATGATAAAGATATCACCGATATTTTATCAACCAGACTAATTTCTTTAAATATTAGCGATGAGACTGGTTTAGTTTCTGATAAAGCAGAAATTCTTTTAGATAATAGAGATAATATTTTGGATATTCCGCCCAGAGGAACTGCGCTAAAAATCTATCTGGGCTATGATAAAGAAAATCTATCCTTAATGGGTAGCTTTATCGTTGATAATATTAGCCTTTCATCTCCGCCAAGTAAACTTAGAATTATTGCTAAAGCCAGCTATGGAAATGATAAGAATTTAAGCAACAAAATCAGATCACCAAAAAGCAGATCATGGCATGAATATAGTCTGGTTGGAATAATTTCTAAAATTGCAACTGAGCATAAATTTGAGAGCTTAATTGATGAGTATTTTAACCAAATATACATCAATCATATCGACCAAACCAATGAAAGTGATTTATCGTTTCTAGTTGCTCTTTCTCAAAATTACGATGCTTTAATTAAATTCATTACTGGCAAATTGGTTTTTGCTAGAAAAAGCCAAGCTCTATCAATTAGTGGCAAAGAATTACCAACAACTGAAATCTTTGAAAATCAAATTGAGAATTGGCGATTAGATATTCTTGATCGAGGAAAATTTGGCAAAGTAATTGCGCGGTATCACGATTTTGCCACTGGAGAAGAGAAGCAAGTTTTTGCAGGAAGTGATGATCCTACTTATGAGATTAGATTCACTTTTACTGATGAATCAAGAGCTACAAATGCAGCTAAATCAAAATTAGCAGAATTTGAAAGAGGTATCATGAAGCTAGAATTATCACTTGCTGGCAATCCTAATCTCTCGGCTGAAAAGCCAATAACTATTCCTGATATCAGATATCTAAAAGATAAAAACTGGATCATTAATTCAGTAAATCACGAGTTAAGTGATCAAGGCTACAAATCCACTATTAACGCAATAGAAAAATTTTAAATGCTTAAAAAAGACGAAAAGGCAAAACAGATCTCCTTGAGCGAAATTGAGCTTGAGGCTCTTTTAATAAAAGCTTCAAAGCAAGGCGCTAAAGCTGCTCTTAAGGAAATTGGTTTAGATGATGATTTAGCCTATATGGATATAGCTAATCTGCGTGAATTGCTCAAATCATTTCGCATGGCAAAAAAACACGCTTTTAAGGTTTTTATCAGATGGATGGTTTTTGGATTTATGACCTTAATTACCGCAGGATTCATAGCTCTGATTGGTGATAATATCAATTTTAAATAAATAAAAAATGCCTCAATTTGGAAGAAGATCAAAAGAGCAATTATCAAGCTGTCATACTGATTTACAGAAATTATTCAATGAAGTAATCAAGCATTATGATTGCACGATTCTTGAAGGTCATAGATCAAATGAAGATCAGCTAAAAGCATTTAATGCCGGCAAATCAAAGATCAAATCAGGCGGCAAACATAATCACTCACCATCTCTTGCAGCGGATGTTGCACCATGGCCAATTGATTGGAGTGATAAAAATCGTTTTTACCATTTTGCAGGAACAGTTCAAGGTATTGCAAAAATTCTCAATATTAAAATTCGTTGGGGTGGAGACTGGGACTCTGACAATGATCTAAAAGACCAAACCCTATATGATTTACCACATTTTGAATTAATAACTGACTAACTAAAACGATGACAAATAATTTTTTACAAGATTCCAAAGGCAATAAATCCTCCAAAAGATTATGGGGATCAATATTGCTTTGCTCTGGCATAATATTTTCTACCATTTTGTTTGCTTACTCACTTTATCGAGGTGCAGCAGACGCAGCAACTGCTCTTGGTATCATTAATATGTTCTTAATCTCAGGTGGTGGATTGCTTGGGATAGGAGTTTTTGAGAAAGGAATAAATATTAAAAGAAGATGCTCGAAGGATTAATAATAAAATCAGTGATATTTTTGGCAGGAATTTGCGCTATTTTTGGCTTTGGATTTTTTAAAGGCAAAAAATCAGAAAAAATTAAGCAACTTAAAAATAATGTTAGCGATGCAAAAAAATCTAAAAAGAGGCAAATTAATCGTAGGAATGATAGCATTTCTACTGTTAAACGCAGGATGCAAAAATACATCCGCAAATAACCTCTGCCTTTGGGCAAATCCTATCACAATAACCGAGTCAGAGTTAAATTCCTTAAGTGAAGAAACGCTTCGCCAAATTGATAATTTCAATCAGGAATTTGAGGAAAGATGCAGTTAGAAAATCAGCATTTATTTAAGCAAAATAGCACTAATTGACTTGATAGACAAACCTTACGAAGCTAATATATACCTAGCTTTACAAGGCTTTTTAATAAAAAATATCAATCAAATTAGCTTATGAAAAATTCTGAAGTTTTAGCATTTTTTAATAAATTTTTACCTGAGACAAATCCTAAATTTTGTGATGATTTTTACAAAATTTTAAAAGAAGAGCAAATCAAAAATAATCAACCTTGGATGAAGGATTTAGTTCTACTGGTTGATGGAATTAACGCCGATAATAAATCAAAAAATAGAAAATAATGAGTAATTTAATTTACCAGGGCATCGTTGAAGATATTAGAAGCGATAAATGCTCCGATAGTGAAATTGAGCAACTGCTAGAAGTTTTTACAAGAGCAATAGGTTATTTTAGCAGTGACCTATCTGAGAAATATTGGGAAAGTTTAAATGATTTTTTCGATTCAAATAAATCAGAAATTTCCAATTTTAGCCTTAAAGTTCAAAAAAAATCTAAAGGTTCAGTTTCTCAATATATTGGTGAATTTAAAGCGGATAATAAAAATCTAAAAATTTATGCTAAATTTAGCAATTAACCTGCCCAATCCTCAGCATTTAATTTCTTAATCCTTTTTCTGAAAACCTTATCAAATTTTTCTATATTTTCTTTGAACCATTTATGTTGGTTGCTCCAATCATTTTCATTCTGAGTATTTACCCCATCTTTTGAAAAAGATATTTCTGATTTTGTATTATCAGGAAGCTCTCTCCATTCTAATTTATTTCCTATTTCAGATTCTATTTTATCTTTATCCTGCAAAAGAAGATTAAAGAAAGCTTTTGCATTATTCTTATCTGCTAAAGTTAAATCAACGCTGATAATATTATCACGAGTATTAAGCCTAGCATTAATATAAAAATGGCTACGACCAATAGCAAAAGTTTGCCAATGTTGTGGTCTTGGGTCTTGAGTGCGTAATTTCGATCCATTATTTTCCAGATAATCAATCAATCCCTGCCAATAGCGATATTGCATCGCCTTAGTTTCTGATTCAATTCCTTCACTAATATTTTTTGCTGCTTGAGATATTGTTTTGCTCCAATTATTTGGTTTGCTAACAATATTAAATTTAGGAGCAGCAAGTGAATCTCCTATTTTCCACAATTCAATTTCCAGTCCAAAAAATCTAAAATCATCACTAGTGATATTATTTAGCCAATCTATTGCCGCTCTATGTTCTTCTCTAAATTTTGGAGCAATCCAAACCATAGTATGAGCTTTTAAGCCAGAAGCATAAGTCAGTAATTGACCAAGATGCTTATGATTAGTCTGATCAAGCTGATTTTCGATAATTACCCATGTGTCGTCTTCAGTATTTTTACACAAAATATCAGCTCTAAATGGGCCAACATCTTTTTCTTGAGCTTCCAATTCTAACGGAATTTTTATTGTTTCAGAAAGCAACTCCAAATTCTTCTCTTCAGCAAGCCAAGGAGTAAAATCTTGAGCTTCATTATCCCAAATATCTTTTAAGCTAATTTTTTTAAGTCTTCCTAACATATTATAAATTAATTTTAATAGTTAATCATCCCTAAACGCCTTATAAGTAGCATCTTTAATTGGCGATAATAGATATGACAACAACGTTCTAGATCCAGTAATTATAAAAACTTCTGCTGGCATACCTGGATAAAGAGCTATATTTTCTTTAAGAGATTTTAATGATTTATCTGATATTTTGATTCTTCCAAGAAAATAATTTTCACCAGTAATTTCATCAAGTAAAATATCAGCAGAAACAGAAAGTAAAATACCATCTAATTTTGGAACTTTTTTTGCCTTAAAAGCACTTAAATTAATTTTGGCTTCTAATCCCTTTTTAACAACATCGATATCTTTAGGATTAATTTTAGCTTCAATAATTAATTCTTCATCTTGAGGAACAATATTCATAATTTCTCCACCAGGAGGAATAACAGCGCCTTTGGTATGAAATTTTAAATCCATAACAATACCAGAAGTTGGAGATTTGATTATTGTTCTTTTTAAAATATCAGAGGTTGAGGTTAATTGCTCGGTAAGGCCTGATATTTTTGCCTCAATTTCTTGCATTTCTGCTAGAATAGTATTTAGGTGTTCTTTGCTAAAATTGACTATTTCTAAATTAGTTTCAGATATAGATTGTTGCGACTTAGCAATTGATGCTGTTAAACTGCCTTTTTTACCCTGCAATTCTGCAATTTGTTTTTGTAGATTTAATTGATCAGTTACTGGAGAATTTCTCATTTCAACCATCTTTTTAGTCATTTCTAGCTCATTTGCTAAAATATCTAACTGATTATCGGCTGCTTTTTCTTGGGCCTCTAAAGCTTCAATTTCTTTTTCTAATTGATTAATTCTTTTCTTTAAAATATCAATTTTTCCAAAATAAGCTTCTTTTTTGATATTATAAATATTATATTGGGTCTTTAGAAGATCATCTATTTCTTCATAATTTAATTTTTGCCCTTGCTGCTTTATATGAGATAAATCCAAATCTTCCTTATAATCTTGTTCTTTGGTTAATCTTTTATAAATTGCTTTTGAAGTAAGTAATTGTTTAGCAACTGCTGATTGCTGTGATTTTGCCTGAATATTTTGCAAAATTATTAAATCTTCACCTGTTACAATTTCGCTTCCTTCTTTAACTAAAATTTCTTCAATAATACCACCTTCTAAATGCTGAATGGTCTTTTTGTTGAAATCGAGTACAACAGTGCCTGAGGCAATTGATGAAGAATTAATTGGCATAAAAGATGCCCAAAGAAAAAATATACCAAAAAATATTGATATGACATAAATTCCAATTTTAACTGGTTTTAAGCCAATTTGCTCATCTTCTAATTTTAGATATTGATCAAATAATTTGCTGATTTTTTCACATTTATTATCAATATATTTTTTAGTTTTTGGGAAATATTTATTAGCTATTTTTGAAAAAGAATTTGAAATATCCTTTTTTGCTTTAGATAGATATTTTTTGGATGTTTTTTTGAGTTTCTCGATATATTGCCTCATTTTTGATCTTTAATCTGATTTTTCTTAATATTTTCTAATTGCTTTAAAACTTTTTTCTTTTCATCAAAAAATTGGATTTGACCATCATGCATAACAATAATCTTATCGACTACATCTAAGATCCTAGTTCTATGAGAAACTACAAAAGTTGTGATTTTCTTTTTCTTAGCAATATTTAAGGCATAAATTAGGGCATTTTCACCATCAGAATCTAAATTAGAATTTGGCTCATCTAAAATCATAATTTTTGTATCACCATAAAGAGCTCTTGCTAGGGCAATTCTTTGTTTTTGGCCAGCAGAGAGGTTTTTACCAAGATTTTCAAGGCAAGTATCATATCCTTTATCAAAATCAGAAATTATTTTATGACTACCGGCATTAGTTGCTGCTTCAATTATTTTCTTATCATCTATTTTTTCCTCCATTCTTGCAATATTCTCTTTAATAGTACCTGCTACAAATTCTACTTGTTGCGGTAAATAGCCGATAAATTTACCTAATTGCTCTCTATTATAATTTTGTAATTTAGCATCATCAATTAATACTCTACCGATTGAAGGCTCAATAATTCCTGCCATTAATCTAGAAAGTGTAGTTTTTCCACCTCCGCTTGGACCAATAATTGCAATAATTTCTCCTGGATTTGCTTCAATATTGATTGATTTTAGAATTAATTTATTATTATCTTCCGCCTTAAAAGAAATATTTTCTAATTTAATTTTGCCTGTTGGCTCTGGCAATTCTGTTTTGTCACTTTCAACTTTTATTTCTTTTACCGATTTATTTAGCCTGTCATAAGATTTTTTAGCATTTATAAATTGCTGCCAAATATTAACCAGCGCATCAAAAGGTGCTAAGGCCTTACCAGCTAAGATAGAAGTTGCAATAATGCCACCGGCAGACATTTTATTGTAAATCACCAAAATTGCACCAACTGCCATAGTAATAATTTGAATTAACATTCTAATTAATTTGGTAATTGATGAGATATAAAAACCAGCAGCATTTGCTTGATAAGAAAAATCGCGCATTTTTATTCTATCGACAAAAAGCTTTTGAATAACATTACTCTTCATGCCCATAGCAATAATAGCCTCAGAGCTATTTGTTAAATTGCTAGTTTTTGTAAAAAAAGCAGTTTGCATATCATTTACCTGCTTGATTCTTTTATTGGCTAATTTTTCATTAAGATATGCCATTAAGAATAAAAGAGCGGCGCCAATAACAGTAATAAAACCATTAATCGGATGAATAAAGAAAATCACTATAAAATAAATTGGGGCGAATGGCGCATCAAAAAGAGAAGATAATGCTGGGCTATTTAAAAAATTTCTAATTACATTTAAATCTCTAACAAGTGATGATCCAATATTGTGATTATGAACTGAGATATCTAAGGTTTTATCAACCAATAATGGCTCTAATTTTTTTTCTAAATGAAAGCCAATTTGTGCAAAGACAAAATTCCTAATAATTTGAAGTATTGTCATAAAAATCAGCATTGCCATTACTATCAAGGCAATTACCACTAATGTTTCTATACTAAAACTCGATAGAACCCTGTCTAATACTTGCAGTGAATATATTGGCATGGCCAGCATGGCAATATTAATGAAGAAGCTAAATATAAAAGCATAAATAAAGGATTTTTTAGCTGATAATAATGTTTCTTGTAATATTGTTTTATTATTCATACTTCTTCTTGTTATTTTTATCCATAATATCTTGTGTTAATAATGTTAATTTATAATAAGATTGATATAAATTATTTTTAGCTTCATAGAATTTAATTTCTAAGTTATTCTTTTCGATTTTTATCTGTAATAATTTTATTAGGCTAAGAGCTCTTAAATTATAGCTTCTTTGATTTCTTTTGAGTTTAGCTCGTGCAAGGGAAAGGATATTGACCGAATCTTCATAAATCTTCTTATTTGAATTATATTCCTTAAAATATTGTTTAATTTTCTTTTCGATATCTTGATTTGTTAAATCAAATTCTTCTTTTTTTATTCTAAGATCATATTTTGCCTTTTTAATACCAAAATACTCGCTGCCTTTTTGAAATAAGGGTATCTTAACATCTAGATAAACTGATTTACTTTCTAAATCCCCGCCATCAAGATATACTAAATTTTCTTGTTTGGAGTAATTTGCTGTAATATTTACTTTTGGAGATAAATTTCCTATTTCTTTTCTATATGCTTGTTTTAAAGCATTTAGTTCATTTTGCCTTTGTTTTATTTCAGGATTTTGAGCTTTACCCTTGAGTAAGTCATCAAGAATAATATTTGGTAATTTAAGATCTATATTTTCTATATTTATTGGTTTTTCTCCTGTTAAATTTTGATATTCTAATTTTGCTTGATTTAATTTATTTGTTAAATCCTCTAAATCTCTTGTAGCATTATAATAACCAATTTTATTATCGATGATTTCATTTTCAGAAGTAAGTGAACCCTTAGATTTAGTTTTATTTAAAATTTGACGATAATAACTGACATTATTTTTGGTCAGTTTAAGATTTTTTTCCAAAGTCATAATTTCGATATAGATGTTTACTATTTCTAAAATTAATTCTCTTTTAAAATTCTCTAATTGATATTTTTGTGCTAAATATTCAAACTTGCCTTGTTTTATACTAGATATTCCCCTCATACCATTAAAAACTGGCTGGGTAAGTGATAATGAATTTGTTTGCTCTGTTAAAAAATCATCAGTTCCAGCACCATCACTTCTAATATTTTGTTTTTTACCTCTTTGTATGTTGGCTGAGATATCTGGTAAAAATTCAGAGATTGAGGTTTTTTGATTATTCTTAGCTGATTTTAATTGTAATTTTTCAATTTTATATTTTTTAGAATTAGATAAAGTCAGATCTATTGCATCTTCTAAATTAGTGGCAAAAACACTATTTGAAAATAATAAATAAATTATGATGGTTATTTTAATAATTTTATATTTCATAATTTAATTGCTAAATTCAAAGAAAAAGAATTATTTCGTAAATGTAACTTGCTGCTATTCCTATCTGTAAAATCTATTTCATAAAATTTGGCATTTATTCTTGCTGCTAAATATTTGTTAAAATTATAAGATGTACCAAGACCATAATAAAAATTTCCTCTATAGTAATTCTCTATTTTTTGATTAATCTCATATTCAAATTTAGCAGCTAATCCACCGAGAGATGCAAAAATATCAAATTTATTATAAGAATATCCAAAATTTATTCCAGCTCCAAATTGTTCGTTAATTTTATCTTTTTGATCAGGAAAATTTTCATAGAAAATTTCTGGCATAAAGAATATATGATCATCTGATTTATCAAAATCAGCAAGACCAGAAATTAGGTTAAATTTCTTAGAAAGTGAGATTCCAATACCAGCAGAAGTGATATTAGAATAATTATCATTATTATTTGATGGATTGCTATCATTAATAGCAGCAAAAGATGTTTTTGGAAATGTTGCTAGTCCTAATAATATAAAGGTAAGAATTATTCTCTTATACCATTTTCCATTTAAAAATAAACAATATAGCAAGATATTTTTATTTGATATTTGTAAAAAACGAGCATCAATATACCCATATTGATCAAGGCTTTTTGCTAATATCAAATAAAAAGATGAAGCTAGATTGTTTAATCTTTTTACATGGTTTTTTAGATGGAAAATGGTATTACTCTCCCTTAGAAGTTTGTTTTTTATTTTTTCGATAATTTTTACCATACCAATTATATATACCTTTTATTTTACCATTACTATCAACCCTAACTGATTTACCGCAATCATTTGGAAAAATATTATCCTTAATATCTTTGCTAACTTGTCTCATATGACCAAATGGCGCTAAAAAATCTATAAACCAAATTCTATTACCAGATTTCCAATCTTGTGGCTTTAAAATATATTCTTGTGACAAATATTTTTCTTCAACTTCTTTAGATAAAAATGCCCAAGTTATTAAAGCTATAGGGTCTTTTAATTTGTTTTTATAGATTCTAAACTGATTTAAATGAACAGGGGGGAAAAATACTGAGCCAATATCATGAATTAGATATTTGCGGTGAAATTCAGATACCATTAATAAAGATGCAACTTCACCAAATAATCTGTAACGTTCTTCCCTTGGTAACTTTAGAATAATACCATTATCCTTGGTATAAAAAGGCTCTAATTTTGGACTATTATCATCTATTTCTTTTTCTGTTTTCTTGTTCGTCATATATTATTACTTTATAGCTGGCTAAATGAAACAGTAGGGGCAATTATGTAAGAAACCCAGTTAGAGCTTGTACCAGCTACAGAGTCTGACATACCAAGTGTAGAAGATATATCAAAATCTAACGCATATTGCCTGTATTTTGCATTTTCATCCCAAACTAAGGTAGAGCTTAAAGGGATTATATAATCAACTTTATTTGAGTCAGTAACATTAACAGAAACTAACGAGCTAGCACTTATTGAAACATCTGAAACAAAAGTTGTAATTTCACTCTTATCACCTGAGCTTGTACTAGCACCCATATATATCTTGCTTTGAGTTTCTGTAACTGCGGCAGCTGCAGCAGCAGCTGATGTATAATCTGTTCCAGAGTTATTTGTATAGTAAGTAGTTCCTCCAGATTCTAACTGCCCTGATATAACAAAGCTTCTGCCAATTACAAAACGAACATGGCTATAAGTTCCATTATCAATATTGCTTAAACTATCAACAAAAGAACCGACATTTTGACCAGCGCTTGCAGATGCTATATCAAAATCTCTACCAGAATCATTGCTACCAATTATTTTAGGATCTGAGCAGCTACTATCAGAACAAAGTGCCATTTCATAAAGAGTTACTCTATAAACATCTGGAGCACCAGAAACAGTAGCTGAAAATGCAATATTAGCTGAAGCGAATATTGATAAGATAGTAAAAAAAGTTTTTCTTAACATAATTTATTTATTGAATTTTTATTTTATTAATTTGATCTTCTTACAACAATTGAGCCATTATATTCTCTTTCAATTGTAATTTTATCACTTCTTCTAACGCGATCCATAGTATGCTCACTCATGTCACGTAATCTAAATGCTTTATCATCAACAAAATTTGATGTTGCACTGGATCTGCTTGATCCTCCAAATTCTGCTAATTTAAATCTGGTTTGAATGAAATGTGATTTATCAGTTTGATTACTATCATCCATTCCTGCTTCAATAGTAATATTTGGAGAAATTCTTGCTGCAAGAGTTGCTGCCCCACCTTCAATGTCAGAATTTTCATTAATCTTTTGACTATCCCATTCATATCTTCTAGCAGAAACAGTTAGCCATGGTAAATATGGCACTACCCCCCTGATTTCAACATCATACCCATCTAATGCTCTCTCAGTAGCTCCAGCGATTTTTCTATCATCACTTAAAGCATCATAATAATTAGCAAAAAAATCAAAATTAGCCCATTTTGCTTCAACACCATAACCGACTCTATAATGGTTAGAATCCCATTGTTTATCAAAAAAACTATTGGCGCCAACTAATATTTTATTATCTAAAAATAAACTTCTATATCCAAGACCAAGATTTGAACTAGTTCTACTATCTCCAAAAACTGTTTCTTTATTTAATCTTGCTTGGGTAAAAAATGTATGCTTCTTCTCATCACTTTGATATAATGGCTGCACTGTCCAGATTGAATATTCAGGTTTATTATCTTCTGTTAATTGCCATTCTAACTCAATTCTTTTTGTCCAATCTGGAAGATCTTCTGATAATTTTGGTAATATAATTTGGTCAATCATTGTTTTACCAAATCCTATCATTTGATTTTGGTTATTCCCAGCATAAAGATTATTACTTACCCCTAACAAGGTAACTCCTAAAATAGCAGATTTACATATTTTTTTAAACATTTGATTTTGGTTAAATTAATTATATTATAATTTTAATTATTTAAATTTAGCTTATATTAAAATCTTCAGCACTTAAATTAAACACCCCATTTAATATAATTGCAAATTCATTATTTTCCTCTAAAATAAATGTATCGACTCCATCATTACTGATTTCAAGATCATCAAACGATAAACCAGAGTTGCTTATTTGAATTAGATCAATTCCTTTTTCAAAATCTTGGATGATATCAGGATTTTCTGATTTTGACCAATCTATATTAGTAAAATCAAATATATCAGATCCCGATCCACCATTTAAAATATCTTTACCAATTCCACCAAGCAATGTATCATCGCCTTCATATCCTTTAATTACATCATCTCCATCACCACCATTTAGAATATCATCGCCTCTACCTCCAACTATACTATCATTCCCACCCTCACCATTTATGATATCATTTCCATCATTACTCCAAAGAACATCATCACCTTCAGAGCCATTAATGGTAACAGAACCATAGGTAAATATATCAGAGGATAAATCAATAACATCACTACCGCCAAGAGCATTAATAACTTCAATTCCAAATAATCTACTACCGCTTATTGTTGGATTATCAGATATTAAATCATGAAGGAATATTACATCATCTCCTTCAGTAAGGTAAAGCGTGTCGCTTTCTCCTTTACCCCCATCAAAAGCGTCATAGGATCTGATTTTACCAGTAATTGATATTTCATCTCCTGTATAGGAGTTTTTAGCAGAATATCCTTCTCCCCAAACATCATCAATATTGTAAGCAATGGTATCATTACCATCTCCTGAGAAGATTAAATCCGTTGTCCCTGCATTTGCGACAACTAAATCAGATTCACTTGTTGCTTCAATAATATTAATCCTATCATCATTTCTAACTTGAAGAGATTCTTTTACAACTAAGGTAAATTCTTGGCTCGTTTCATATTTACCATCACTTGCAGTTAATATTAGATTTATAGCTCCAATATTATTATCAGTTGCATTACTGGTAATTGTTCTATTTTCTGCATTGTAATTAATCCAATCAGGAAGTGAATTACCATTAGCAAGTCCTATCGATATTGTAAGATCATCGCCATCAACATCATTAAAAATATTATCAGGAATAGTAATAGTATTTTCTTCACCCGCTCTAATCATTTGATCATTAAAATCATTTACAACTATTGGCGCATCATTTACTCCTTCTATATTAATATTCGCAGTTGCAATATTTGAAAAAGCTCCATCAGAATCTTTAACTGCATAAATAAAACTATCAGTTCCGAAATAATCTTGATTTGGAGTATAAATTACTTGGTTATTTTCATTTAAAAAGACTGTGCCATAAAGCGCTCCACCTAGCAATATATTTTCTCTTTTTAGTTCTTGATCTTCAATATCACTATCATTTGCAAGTAAATCTATTGTAACTGAATTATCTTCAAATGTTGTTATTTGATCATTATTTGCTAATGGATTATCATTAACTGAGGCAATATTTATCGTTAATTCTTTTTCAACTTGAGCCGCGCCATCACTTACAATATAAGTTATATTTTCCTGACCAAAATAATCTTGATCTGGGGTATAGATAATTTCTCCTCCCTCTATTGTTAACGTACCATTTTCTGCATTATCTGCTTTTATTAATGATAATTCATCTCCATCTATGTCAGTTGCATGTTCTAAAATATTAATTCTAGCCTCATTATCTTCATTGATATTAACAATTCCTTCTATGGTAATTTCTGGAGCGTCATTAACATTATTAATAGTTAAATTTAATGTTTTAGAAATTACACCACCATTACCATCTGATATTAAATAATCAAAAGAATCAGACCCAAAATAATCTGCATTTGGAGTATATGTTATTTGACCATTTTTTATTAATGCCAAGCCATTTGTTGGATTAGTAATACCAGCAATAGTCAAAATATCCCCATCAACATCGCTAGCAAAAGATAAAACATCAATATTTATACTAGAATCTTCATTTAATGTAGATTCAGTTAATATTGCAATTGGCAAATCATTAACTGACTGGATATTTATATTTAATGTTTTTTCTATATTATTAACTCCGTCACTAATGATGTAATCAAGTGATGCATTTCCATGATAATTTTGATCAGGAATATAGATAATTTCATTATTAACAATTGTAGCATGACCATTGGTAATATTTTTTACTTCCGTAATTGTTAATTCATCATTTTCAATATCAGTGGCATTTTTTAGAACATTAATTGTTAATATTTCATCTTCTCGTAAGTCACCATTTATTATTTCTAATATTGGTGCATCATTGATGGAATTTATATTAATATCTAATTTTTTGGTAACAATGCCACCATTGCCATCAGATATTGTATAAATTAAAGAATCACTGCCATTATAATTTTCTTTTGGTATATAAACTATTTTATTTTCTATAATTTCAGCCGCGCCATTTGTTGGATTACTAATTGATTCAATCACAACATTATCTCCGTCACTATCAATTACATCTCTTAAAATATCGATAATTACAACACCATCTTCATTGACGCTAACTTCTGATGATATGACAATCGGAGCATCATTTTCAGAAGATATTTCTAAATTTATGGTTTTTGTTAACTCTGTTTTGCCATCGCTTATTACATAATCAAATGAATCAATACCATTGTAATCAGCGTTTGGCGTATAGATTAATTGATTGTTATTTTCTATTGTGACTGCTCCATTTGCTGGATTGGTAGCCTCAATTATTATCAATTCATCTCCATCGCCATCAAATGCGTGATCATTAATATCAATTGTAATAGATTGATCCTCTGCTGATTTGATGTTTAATTCATCAACAATAATTGGTACATCCTCGATATTGTTGATAATGACATTTAAAGTTTTACTTGTAGTTAATCCTTCACTATCAGTAACAAAATATTCAAAAGAATCAGTACCAAAATAGTCAGGATTTGGAGTGTATTTTATTTTATTGTCAGGAGTAATTTCTACCTTACCATTTTTAGCAATTCCAATTTCTAAATTAGTGAGATTTTGATCTTCAACATCACTAGCATTTGCTAAAACATCAATTTCGATTGACGAATCTTCATTAAGCTGTGCTCGAGCTAAATTTAATATCGGTGCATCATTAACTGGATTGATAGCAATGGTGTAATTATAGGAATTTACATTACCAGATTCATCAGTTAGATCATAAGAAATATTGGTTAAACCAAAATAATTTTCATTTGGAGTGAAGATTAGATTTTCTGCGTCTAAAATAAAATCACCATTTGGTGAAATAACATTTGATAATAGAGAATTTTCTTCAGCCCCAATTTTTATTTGATCATCTTCATTTATCATAAAGAATGTTCCCATTTGCCTTGCAGATGAATTTACATTACCTTCTTTGTCAAGAATTAAGGCATTAATTATATTTTGATCCCCTATTTCAGCTAATAATAATTCACTACCATCAGCAAATTCTAACTTTTCTATTTTTGATTCACTATTTTCAAATTGATTAATAATGGTTAATGATCCTTCTGAATTGTTAAAATTAATAATTAGGTCATTACCATTTTGTTTGATATTAATATTATCTTTATCTATATCATTTCCAAATTTGATTTTATCTACACCAGAATTGCTGTTTTCAAAAATAAGATCACTACCATCTCCAATATTATAATGATAAATATCATCTCCTACTGACCCTTCTAATATATCAGAATTTTTACCACCAGTAATTTCGTCATTTCCTACTCCCCCTAAGATTATGTCATTACCATCATCACCGAATAATTTGTCATTTCCCTCATCTCCGATTAAATAATCATGATCCTCACCGCCATAAATTATATCACCCCCCGTTCCACCTTCTATTAAATCATTACCAGCACTACCATAAATTTCATCTTCTCCTTGTCCGCCAATTAAATGATCATTTCCATCTTCACCATCAATATAATCATCATTAGTTCCACCAAAAATGATATCAGAACCAGCACCACCTTTGATAACATCTTCTCCACTATTGCCATAAATTATATCATTACCATCGCCGCCTTGAATTTGATCCACTCCAGATCCGCCGTCAATTACATTATTTCCTGTAGTTGCGATTATTTTATCATGGCCAGAATCACCTGCTAAAAGATCATCTTTATTATCAGATCCACCAATTATATAATCATTGCCATCGCCACCATAGGCTCTATCTTCGCCATAACCACCATCAAGATAATCATCTCCATTTTGTCCATGTAGAATATCTCCCTCAGTTCCTCCATAGAGAATATCATTGCTCGTGCCTCCTTCTAATGTATCAATTCCTGATCCACCGAAAAGAATATCATTACCACCAAAACCACGAATCCAATCATTACCAGAACCACCATCGATGAAATCATTATCTCCCCAATATTGCTCAATTATTTTTCTTTGATGAGCAACAGTTTTCCAAACTCCAAATTTTCCCCCACTAAAATGTCTTGTATAGTAGGTTTCCATTCTTTCTAGATAATAGTCCTCTCTATCATCTCCAATAATTGTATCATGTCCTGAACCACCATATATTGTATCTCTTCCTGTTCCACCATTTAAATAATCATTGCCAGTTTCGCCATTTAGATAATCATTATTATTACCGCCATAAAGTCTGTCATTATGATCTCCACCATATAGCCTGTCATTACCATTAGCTCCATGTAATTCATCGTAACCGTGACCTCCAACTAATTTATCATCATGATTACCGCCATTTAAGTAATCATTATCATTACCGCCATGAAGATAATCATTATTATTACCACCATATAATCTGTCATGACCATTATCTCCTGTTAAATAGTCGTGACCATTCTCACCATGAACAGTATCATTATGATTGCCACCATGAGCTGAATCATTACCATTTCCTGCCCAAATAGTATCATGTCCATTATTACCAAATATTTGATCATGACCACCTTTGCCCCAGATATTTTCATTCCACCAAGCACCATGCATTTGATCATTACCATTGTGCCATATATCCTTTCTTATGCCACAAATATTTTGATGTTCCCAATAGCGCTCATTTCCTGCAAAATTTCCGTTTCTAACAGTGTACCAATGACCATGTTTACCTCCTGTATATGCTGCATATTCTCTATTAAATAAAGCATGATCAATTCCTTCATTATGAATATTAGCGCTAGTCCAATAATTTGTACTATCAATTCCAGATCCAGTAAAGCCAGCAGATGCCTCATTTGGCATAAAATAATCTATAGAATCAGGGTTTATATTTGAGCTATCTTCAATGATTGTTGATTCCACCACATTGTAATCACCGCTAAATCTTTGATGAATTCCAATGCCATTAAACTGGTTAAATTGGAAGTGATTCTCAGTGAGGTTATTTTTATTTACGTCTCTTAAAATTAATTTTTGATTATTTTCAAGAGTGATAATGGTATTTTCATCTTTTTGCTCTATATTTAATTGGTTAAAGGTAATTTCATTAGTATCATCGAATCTTATTATATCTTCATGGGTTTTAAAATCTTCAATAATATCTACACCATTTATATTTTGAGATATAACGAATATATCTTCACCTGCATTACCTGTTAAAATATCATTTCCTGCGCCAGAAGAGATTTCATCAGAGCCATCAGTGCCAGTTAGGATATTATTATTTTCATCACCAATTAATCCTGTTTTTTGCTCTATATCAAAATTAATATTTAATTCTTCTAAACTTTCAGTTGTAATTCCATTCAAAGTTAGGGTTTGACTATTTGGAAGATTTAAAATGACATTACCACTATGATCTGTTTTAATTCCATAAAGAGTTTTAAGAGATTTTAAATCAGTAAAATCTCTTCCAAATTCAGATAAATCTAAAATATCATTTTGAATATCAAAATCTGAAATTACATCATTTGAATTTTCTGCTTTGCTTATTACAAAATTATCTTTTCCTTCTCCACCAAATATTCTGTCATTTCCTGCGCCTGTTATTATCAAATCATCTCCACCACCAGCATCTATATAATCATCACCTTCATTTCCATCTATAACATCATTATCATCCCCTGCAAAAATTAAATCATTGCCAGTTCCTCCATTTACATAATCATCACCAGAAAAACTAAGCACAATATCATTGCCACCATTTAATAAAGCTTGATCTGCATCATCTGATCCTGTTAATTCATCTTTTTGGTCAGTTCCAACATAAATATCACCAAGATTTATTTCATAATTATCGGCAAATCTTAAAATATCGATTGTGTTATTATTTGCTATAAAATAATTGTTTATAGTAATAATATGACCAGTAGATTTGATAGTAATGGTTAAATTATCATTATCTTTATTTAATCTAATATCTTTTGCTTTTAGATCTTTAAACTCAATTACATCATTACCAATAGATTCATTTATCGTATCATTACCATCACCTTTATTATAAATATAAATATTATCTCCTTCTCCTCCATTAATTACATCATCACCTTTTCCTGAATTGATTTGGTTATTTCCTGATCCAGTTGTAATAATATCATCACCTGACCCAAGATTAATTTCATTATTACCATCACCAATTGTTACATTATCATTATCATATCCCGTATCTATAATATTATCACCATTACCAATATTTAAAATATCATCTCCCGACCCGCTATTTATTATGTTGTCGCCATTTCCTGCTGTAACTTCATCATTTCCAGATCCTGAATTTATCTGATTATTGCCATTTCCAACTATTATTTTGTCATTATTTATATTGGTGTTAATGACATTATTACCATCACCAATATTTAATTCATTTACTGAATTATCACCATTAATAATATTATTACCATCTCCAAGATTAACTATATTTTTGCTATCTTGCAAATTGCCATTTGGTAAATAATTCTCTTTACTTCCAATTTCGTGGTAATGATCAAATGGGGTTTGATTTTCTGCTAGAGTTACATCATTATTTGCCAGATAAAACTCTGTATCAAAATATTCATTTGGATTAAAATTTCTATATTTACCAACCTCATCAAAATGTTTTTTGGCATTCTCCTCTTCTCCTAACCCAAGATCAGGAATTTCTTCTCCATAATTTTGGATATAATATTCATGATCAAACTCTAAAGATTCACCATTTAAATTTATTATATTGTGACCATCGCCAATATTTATATTAGCATTTCCTGCATTGGTAGTTAGTTCATTATTACCATCACCTAAATCTATATCATTTTGTCCATTACCTGTAGTAATTTTATTATTACCATCATCTGCACTTAAACTAATATCTCCATTACCGATTTTAGCAACATTATTCCCTTGATTTAAATTGATTTGATGAGAAGTACCATCGCCAATTTCTAGATTATCATTGCCAGCACCAGTTGCAATTATAGTAGCACCAGAAGCAATTTTAATTTGATCATTACCATGAGCAGTTCTGATATTGCTAAAATAATTTGTAGTTAAGGCATTAGAAGATAAAAGAGATTGTGACTCTATTAGTGAATTAACATTAATATTATTAAACTCATCTATGGCATCATCTCTTGATGAAAAAGGATTGGCAGATATCGTGATGATATTATTACCAGCATCAGAATAAATATTATTATTACCAAGACCAATATTTAAAATATCATCACCATAGCCAAGATAGATCTCATTATCACCTGAACCTACAAATAATTTATCATTACCATCATCAGCATAGATTATATTATTTCCATTTCCTGTAACAATTAAATCATCACCTGTTCCTGAATTAATAAAATTATTTCCATTTCCCACATTGATATAATCATTCCCTGCGTCTGTTCTGATATTATTATTGCCTTTTCCGGCTGTAATTCTATCAATCCCAGTTCCAGATTCTATTAGATTGTTACCATCTCCTGCTGTTAGACTGTTATTACCATCACCAAGATCAACAATATTATCGCCATTTTGGACTGTAACTAAATCATTTCCTGCTCCTGCGGCAATTACATTATCACCTCCATCAGCATTAATAATATTATTACAAAATTCAGCAACGATAGTGTTATTGCCTGAAGAAGCATTTACAATATCATCTCCTTCACCCGTGCTGATTTTATCATCTCCAGAGCCTGAATTTAAAGTGTCGTTTCCACTTCCACCTTCTAAATTATCACCGCCAACTCCACCATATAATGTATCATTACCATATCCACCACTTAAAAAATCATTGCCATCTTCTCCATAAATAGTATCATTGCCATTATTGCCATAAAGGAAATCATCTCCTGATTTACCATTGATAATTTCATCCCAGAAGTTTCCAACTAAGCGATCATCACTATTATCAAAACCATTTACATATTTTTCATAATGTTTGTACCAAACTGTATAATGACCACCAAATGAGCTTCTTTTCTTTTTGTAGCTTCTCCACTCTATATCATTATAGAATTCATAATCTATATTATTATAAAGTTGCTCTGTGACATCTAGGTCAACTCCTTGTAGGTCATGATAAAAATTATCAAGAGAGGTAACTGCCCCCTTACTATCATCTAATAGAACATTTTGCAATGTTACATCCTCATTTACTGTACCCCCTGAACTATAATTAAAGCTATCAGATCCTGAGTCATAAGTGACAGAAGTTAGATCAATAGAATTACCACCAGCAACTCCTATGCTCGTAAATTCTAAAGATTCAATAGTTGGGTTAAAGACATTTCCCGAGAAATTATCTTTGATAGTCACTGAATCAGACGAGCCAGTAAAAGAAATTACTAAATCATTACCAGATTTAGTAAAATTTACATTAGCTATATCTAAATTTATGAAACGAAGAGTATCTAGAGTTCCACTTGTATCCGTAATTTCGTCTTGACCATCGCCTGATTTGAAGATATAAGTATCATCCCCAGCACCACCAGACAAAATATCATTACCAGTATCACCACTAATTATGTCAATTCCATCACCGCCATCTATTGTATCAATCCCATCACCACCACTAATCATATCATCGCCAATTTCACCAGAAAGAGTATCATCACCTAATCCTCCACCAATTTCGTCATTGCCAAGACCTCCAAATATTAGATCATTATCTTTTCCACCAGCGATAGTATCATGCCCTAAATCTCCATAGAGAATATCAACTCCTGAGCCACCAATTATTTGGTCATCATTATCACCCCCAGAAATAGTATCGTCATCATTTCCACCTATTAATATATCGTTGCCTGCATTGCCCGAAATATTATCATTACCTTCAGATCCATAAATCTTATCTCTTCCATCTCCGCCTGTTATAGTGTCAGATCCTAACCCTCCGACAACGATATCATCGCCAGAACCAGAAGCAATTTGGTCATCTCCTTCATCACCATAAACCACATCTTTACCATCTCCAGATACTATAACATCATCACCTGAGCCGGCAACTACAATATCATTTCCAGAACCAGCATCAATTTGGTCATTTCCGGAACCTGCATGAATTATATCATTTCCATCCTCTCCAAGTACCGCATCATCACCAGCACCAGCCTCTATTAAATCATCACCAGTTCCGCCAAATAATTGATCATTAGTTGAACGACCTTCAATATGGTCGTTTCCAGCTTTTCCTTGAATGATGTTGCTTCCAGACCCTCCAACCAAAACATCATTGCCATTAGTTCCAACTATGTCATCATCAAAACCATCTCTTGCTCTGGCCAATGTTCCATCTTGATTAAGTGCAAAAACTATATTGCCTGAGCCATCTTCTTTTTCAACAATTTTTGTTGACGCTTCTGGATTCCAATATTCTCCAGGAGCAAGTTCCATACCATAACCTCCTGCAAATAGATCTATTTGAGCTCTTGTTACGTCTAAAAGATAATTTTTTGGTAAATTATATATATCTTCAGCTAATTTTAAAAATGTTTTACCAATATCTTCAGTAGATTTTAATGCTAATTTCCCTAAATCTTCAAATGACTTATAATCAGAAAGTAAAGATAGCATATTCTTGATGGTATCATCAGGATTGGTTAGCATATCTTCAAATTTCTTCAGAGTATTTTTTAAATCTTCTGGTGAATTAATTGATAAGATTTCATTAAAGCTAACTTCAAATCCATTATCAGATAAAACCTTATCAACTCCTTGGGTTATTTCTTCCTTAGTATCTTCTAAAGATTTATAAGCAGATTTTGTAGAAAAATATGTATCAGAAACAGCATTGTGAATTGCAGCACCATGAGTTCTTGCAAAAATAGCAGCAGCAACAGCTCCAACAGGAAAAGGAACTAAAACAGCAATTGCAGCAGTAATTCCAGCAACAATAGCATTAGATACAGTATTAATAGCGAATTGTTCAAATTCTTCGCTATTCATTTTTTGGTTATCCTCTAATTGATCTATAGTACTAGTTACAACTGCTACAGTTACTGCAACTACAACAGCAACTCCTGTTGGGTCGGCAGATCCTGAGGCAGCAGCAGTTCCTGTAGCAGTGGCATTGCCTGCAGCAACGCCAGTTACTGCTCCGCTAGATGCTCCTATAGCAGTACCACCTAATGCATATGTTGCAGCAAAATAAGCTGCACCAGTAGCGGTTGCTTCAATTGCACTATGTAGATAATCAGTACTATTCATATTTTCACCATTGAGGTGGGAAAACATGATATCTGTTGCAAACTTTGTTAATGCTTGACTTGCAGCTCCTCCAGCTGCGGTTTTGGGGTTGATAAATGATATATCATTTATTAGAGAATCAGCAACCGCCTTTGATGCATAATATTTTAATGTTTTCTCTGCAGCTTCTTCCGCTGATTCTCCCAGAATAATTTGGGATAAAATATCAGCAGCCATGTCATCTCTATAATTATTGAATAATATATTTAGAGGATCTATTCCAGTATCGACTTCTTTAGAAATGAATTTAGTAAAAGCCTCTATTTTACTTATTTGCTGCGTTTCTAAAGATTCTACCTCATATTTATTACCATCTTTTGCAACAACTTGTACTCCTTCCTTTTTAATTGTTTGTTTTTTACCATTTTCATCCTCAAAAACATAAAAAGCATCTTCGGCTGAAATAGGTTTGCCATCAGCATCAATATATACAGCATCAGTTGCTACATGTCCAGAATTGGCTAGGAGGGTTTCTGTGTCACCATCTGTTTTTTCTACTATTTTGTCATTGACCTTTAACTTATTTTGCGTCTCAATATCATCATATTTTATAACCTGATTAACATCTATTTGATCTGGATTATCTATGCCATTTAATTCTTGCAATCTTGATATTGTTGTTCCAAATTTTGTTGCAAGTGAAGATAAGGTGTCACCAGAAGAAACTTTATAAGATTTAACAATATCAACACCAGTAAACAAATCAGATAAATATTCCAACTGTTTATGCTCTGGAACTATTGAAACATAATCAAAATCATTATCTGTATGAGTTATTTTTAATTCTTCATCTGTTCGATAAACATACATAGCACCACCATTATCCGCTATCACTTGTCTATCTTCTAAAGAATAAGATTGTCCATTTGCAGCAGCAATTGCAAGCGACTCTAAATCAAGGTTATTTTGATTTGCTATCTCTACTAAAGTATCATCTATTCTAAAAGATTCAAAAGAACCATCTGGATTTTTGAAGGTAATGGTTTTATTGATTAGATTTAATTCTTTAACTAGGGTAATTTTACTTAGATTATCTAGCTGGTCAAAATTATCGATTTTTACCGACCCGCTATTAACACTAATATCAATATTTTTATCTTCTCTAATGTTAAGAGAATAATCTTCAATATCATTATTTTTAGCAAATTCTGATGATAATTTGATAACATTCTCTTTTGATATTGTTCCATCAGAATTTATCATTTCTTCAGGAACATCAATATTTACTAATTTGCCACCAATTTTAACAACTATTGATGGAAGAGTTTTGATTTGAGTAGGAGAATCTATATCTCCATAAAGAAAATCATCGCCCTCTGAATATGTAAATGTTCTTCCAGAAATATAATGAAACTCTCCTTCATTTAGATTGCCTCTCTCTAATAATAATTTTGTATATTTGAAATCTTCGCTAACTTGATTACCCCATACATGCATTACCTTACCTGTATCTTTATTAGCAAGATAGGATATGGTCTCTCCATCATGAGATATTTCTCTTATTTCATAGTCATTATCATATAAGACTTTGGAATTGAAATCTTCAGGACGAATTGGGGAGCCGTCAGATAACTGACCAAGGGTAAAGATTTCTTTAACGATATTTTTTACTGAAATAAAAGTTCCGTCACTAACAAATGTATCAAAGTTTTGTATATTGCCTGGAAATTGATCGCCAAGACCTTTATCATCCCAAACACTTCGTGCCGAATATTGCATCTCATCATCCGTTAAATATCCATTGCCATTATCTTGCAGATTATCTTCTAAATCCTCAATGAATCTGGCTGTTATTTCACGGGAAAATTGATCAACTTCAATATTATATTCAACAGGATATAAATCTTTGATATTCTCATTTGCAAGTTCCGCAACTCCACCATAAAATCCACTAAAAGTTGATATTTTAGCTTCCGTTAAAGCTTGATTACTTCCAGTTAACTCAAAATATTTTAGATAAACTCCTGTTCTGTTATCATCTTGAAGCATCTGCTTCATTTGATTTATATGTTCCTGAGTAATGATTTTATTATCTGCCATAAAATTAACTATTTAATGTTTTTTTGATTTTTTGATAGTGAGTGAAAGTTTTACAATAAAAAATATAAGTTATAAAAAAAATTGATAAGACCATAAGCACGAACACCGATCTATCCACAAAGCCTACACCATAACCTACAATTCCAATAGAAAAAAAAACACACAAATGAAAACTTATAATGTTAAGTGGCAATTGAATATAATATAGAATCTTTTCTGAATATTTTTTTTTCTTAGATCTAAAGCATAGTTTTAAAAAAATAATATTATATATACTTGTTATAATAAAAAAAGAATAAAAATAAGGAAATGTAACATTTAGCATTTTATATAAAGGCCATATAAAAGAAACCACAATCCCCCCAAGAACTCCAAAAAACCAAAAGATCTTCCAAAAGTCTTCTTCACCTTTCCAAGCCTTTTTTATATTTGGTATCCAATTTGATGTCATTGCCATGAATTCCTACAAACTTTTAAGTTAGTTCAAAAAATTAATGTCAACAATATTGATTTTATATGCTTGCATATTTAATTAATACTCAATAAAGTTCAGGTGAAAAATGCTTGTCATATCAAAATTATTTTTTTTGAAATTGAAAACAAACAAAAATCCCATTCTAAAATAGCTAGAATTTATAAACCACTTTCTTTCAAAAAACAATTAAAAATTTATCTTTTATTCTTTCAAATTAGAAAGTTTTAGTAAACCCTCAACATTCTTCATTGTTCTCAACATTTCACTATTAATTAACTTCACTACTGTGACAAAAGAATGTCTCAATTTTTCAATTTTGGCTTTTTCTTTTTCAAATTCAGATTCAAATTTATAGAGAGATTCATTCACTTCTTTCATCTGAGATTTGAATGATTCAAGGTGGTTTTGTAAAGTGGTTTTATCGTTCATTTTTTTTACCTACTAAATGGTTAACAACAGCTTACTAGCCTTACCTTCATGAACGCTCTGAAAGGAATTGAAGTCAACTTGTTTGAAGATAATTTTTTGAATATTTTTAGTTTGGAAATTTCATTTCAAATTCTGCTCCTTTTTCCATCTCAGATTTGCAAATAATTTTTCCATCAAAAGCCCTCATAATTCTTCGGCAGAATGGTAAACCAAGGCCTGTTCCATCTTTTTTGCCAGAGGTGAAGAAACTTTCAAAAATTAGCTCCAATTTATCAGATTCAATTCCAGGGCCATAATCTTTAAAATATAGATAATTGCCGTTAGATTTTATTTCTGTTCTGATTTCAATTTTAGCTTTATAATGAAGAGCATTTTTGAGCAGATTATAAATGACAAAAATCATCATATTTTCATCACCTCTAAAAATGAAATTTTGTTCTAAATCAAAACTGATCAAACCTTTCTCCTCTTCATTTCTATAGGTGAATTGTTTAAGAGCTTTTTTAACTGTATCAGAAATTGAAAGATCAGTAAAATTACTCGTATCAATTTTACCCTCCCGAATATTTGCCATAATCATATCAATCATCGCTAAACCCTGACTCGATGAATCTGCCACCAGATCAATATATTCAATTAATTCATTTAAATTGTTTTTCATTAACTCACAGCATCCTTTGATACCTGCAAGCGGATTTCTTGTTTCATGAGCAATTGAGCCGGCTAAACTTTTAACCTGTTCAATTTTAGCGTGACATTGATCACTGCTTTCTTTTATTTTTTTAAACATAATTAGAAAAATTTAAGGTTGTTAAAATAATTACGATATTTATAATAGCTGAATCAACTTTAGAGAAGATATAGAAACTATTATTAAACTCTATAATACTATTAAAACACTGACTAATCAAGTTAATTAAGCATGAATATCATAATTAATTACAAACAATGCAAAGCTGCCAGAGTACTTCTAGACTGGAATCAGGATATATTATGCGAGAAAGTCGGCGTTGCTAAATCAACCATAGGTGATTTTGAGAGAGGAGTGAGGAATTTAAGGATCGAAACTATGCAAAAACTGGTAGGAGTTTTTGAAGAAAATGGCATTAGATTTGAGAATGAGGACAATAGAGTTTTGGTGGAATTAAATCCTAAAAATTAGTCGCTGGTTTGAATGTTAAATTGGGATTCGAATTGAGTCTTTAAAAAGTTCGTATTAGCGGTTGTTTGCCTCAACGGGCATAAAAGTTCGAAATTTTTAGGACGACCCAAAACAGCATTTAACCCTTGTATTCTCTGCATCGGCAAATTAGGATAATGGTTCGCAAAGTGAACTTTGCACACCGCCAGTTTAATATCTGCAAACCTCATCTCCGCTCTATTTTTCTCTAATCACAACTACCGCTCTAACCCCAGTAAATCTAAGGCTTTACGAGTTTCAAGATTCATTTTCAGTCGTCC
>Ga0228614_1000381_pt1 | contig 26083 bp, 27 predicted proteins | sample 15DmetaG_FD_190531 | JGI IMG/M metagenome (GOLD analysis project Ga0228614, IMG submission 190531) | Seawater microbial communities from Monterey Bay, California, United States - 15D | ecosystem: Environmental > Aquatic > Marine > Coastal | place: USA: California | collected 2016-10-13
TTTCTAAAGCAAATAAATGAATTAAGGAAAACAATAATTTCAATATCTTTGAAAGATGATTTCAGTAGTAATTTTAGGTAGTGGCAATGTTGCTTCACAATTAATCCAAGCTTTTCTAAAGATTGATACTATCAATTTAAAACAAGTCTACACAAGAAATCAAAATGATATTAATACTTTAAACAGTAGTATTGAAACCACCAATGACATCTCATTATTAAAAAAAGCAGATGTAACCATTATTGCTGTGAGTGATCATGCAATTTCTTCTATTTCTTCTCATATTAAAAACTCTTTTGTTGTTCACACGTCCGGGAGTGTAGATATGAAGTCTCTTAATAATATTGGACGTAAAGGAGTGTTTTATCCTTTACAATCTTTTTCAAAAAAAAAGAAAGTTGATTTTAAGAATATTCCTATTTGCTTAGAATCAGAAACTAATGAAGATCTTCAAAAATTAGAAGAATTAGTTTCTTTGTTACAAAGTAAAAGTTACCTACTTTCATCTCACCAAAGAAAAAAAATTCATGTAGCTGCTGTTTTTGCAAATAATTTTTCTAATCACATGTATACCATAGCCAATGAAATATGTGAAAAATATAACATTCCTTTTGATATTTTACACCCTTTGATTGAGGAAACCACTAACAAAATTAAAAAAATAACTCCTGAGAAAGCTCAGACTGGACCTGCTAAAAGAAATGATGCAGAAACTATAGAAAATCATTTAAATTTGTTATCAAAAAATCAACAAGAAATTTATTTAAAAATCACCCAATCTATTCAAGAATATGGAAAAAAGCTATAAGAAATACTTGGCACAAATTAGTACACTCATTTTTGATGTTGATGGTGTTTTAACTAACGGTCTTGTAACAGTAATGTCTAATGGTGAATTAATACGTCAAATGAATATAAAGGACGGTTATGCGCTTCGTGCAGCAGTTAATGCTGGATTAAGAGTTTGCATTATTACTGGCGGAAAGAACGAGGGTGTTAAAATTAGACTACAAAACTTAGGAATTAAAGATGTATACATGGGTGCACATGATAAAATAGAGCAATACAACCAATTAGTAGACATGTATAATTTACAATCTGAAAATGTATTGTATATGGGGGATGACATCCCAGATTATCCGGTCATGAAATTGGTTGGATTAACTTGTTGCCCAAATGATGCGGCTGAGGAAATTCAACAAATATCCAAGTATATCTCAAATAAAAAAGGTGGAGAAGGTTGTGTCAGAGATATTATTGAACAAATCTTGCGTGTACAAGGAAAATGGGATTCAAATTTTGACGCTACTTTTGATTAATCCTACCCTTTTAATTCCTAAATTAGAATATTAATTTATTATAATAATCAATATCATGAAAAAAATAACAATACTTATTCTTTTACTTCTTATCACTAATGTTAGTTTCTCACAATCTATTTTTGGAAAATGGAACTCTTACAATGAGGAGACTAACAAAGTAGAATCTGTTATTGAAGTTTACCAAAAAGATGGTAAAGCTTTCGCTAAAATAAAAAAGATTAATGATCAAACTAGAAAAGATGCAAAATGTATTGCTTGTAGCGGAAAGCTAAAAAATGCTCCTATTTTAGGAATGAATATTCTAACTGGTCTCAAAAAAGATGGTGATGAGTGGTCTGGAGGTAAGATTCTAGACCCAAAAAATGGAAAAGAATATAAATGTTACATCAAATTAATAGACAATAATACATTAAAACTAAGAGGCTACATAGGGATATCTATGTTTGGAAGAACTGCTATCTGGAAAAGAGTTTTAGAATAAGTTATTATGTGAATATTATTTATTGGGTTCTAGGCCTTTTTCTGAAGCATTGGAACAAAGGAAAAATCTCCTAACTCATGCTTTTCAAATTCTTTAGAAGTCTTTCTTATAAATAGGGTCATAACTTGTTTTTCATCACCCACTGGAATTAATAATTTTCCACCCACTCTTAGTTGGGATAGCAGAGGTTTAGGAACAAAGGGCGCACCTGCAGTTACTATTATTTTATCAAACGGTGCTTTTTCCTTAAGTCCTTTATAACCATCACCAAAAATAAAATTCTTAGGAATATATCCCAACTTTGGTAAAAACAAGGAAGTTTTTTTGAACAACTCATGTTGTCGTTCTATAGTATAAACTTCTGCGCCTAATTCTAACAAAACAGCTGTCTGGTATCCTGAACCGGTGCCAATCTCTAAAATTTTATCTCCATTACTAATTGAAAGTGTTTGAGTTTGAAAAGCCACAGTATATGGCTGAGAAATTGTTTGTTCTGCTGCAATAGGAAAAGCCTTATCTTGATAAGCATGATCTGCAAAGGAAGAATCTATGAATAAATGTCTTGGTATTAATTTTATAGCTTTTAAAACTTGTTCATCAATAATACCCTTCTTTTTAAGAACGTCTGCTAATTGTTTTCTTAGCCCTTGATGTTTAGAAGTGTCTTTCAATGGTATAACTTTTTCGGGTGCCTAAATTATAATAATTGATTTTAAATTCCTATAAAATTGTATCTTTGTTGTTGTATTATTTATCAATTTCAAAAAATATTTTTATGCTAAAAGCTGGTGTTTTGGGTGCAGGTCATTTAGGAAAAATTCATCTGAAATTATTGAAACTATCTGATAAATTTGAATTAGTAGGTTTTTATGATCCTTCTCAAGAGAATTCAAAAAAAGTTTCTGATGAATTTGGTTACCATCGTTTTAATTCTGTTGAAGAATTAATAGATGCAGTGGATATTATTGATATAGTTACCCCTACTCTTTCTCATTTTGAGTGTGCTAAAAAGGCAATAGAAAAAGGGTGTCATATATTTATTGAAAAACCAATTACCAATACAGTAATTGAAGCTGAGGCAATCAAAACATTAGCAAGTCAAAGACATATTAAAGGTCAAGTTGGTCATGTAGAACGTTTTAATCCAGCATTTACAGCAGTAAATGATAAGATAGATTCTCCTATGTTTATAGAATGTCATCGCTTGGCTGAATTTAACCCCAGAGGCACTGATGTACCAGTTGTACTAGATTTAATGATTCATGATATAGATATTATCTTAAGTGTAGTTCACTCACCTATTAAAAATATTTATGCTAGTGGAGTTACTGTTATCTCTGAAACTCCTGACATAGCGAACGCAAGAATAGAATTTGAAAATGGTTGTGTAGCAAATCTGACTGCCAGTAGAATATCGATGAAAAACATGAGAAAATCTAGATTCTTCCAGAAAGATGCTTACATTTCTGTTGATTTTTTAGAAAAAAAATCTGAAGTCGTAAAAATGAAAGATGTTCCTGAAAATCCAGATGAATTTGCCATGATTCTTCAAAATGCTGAAGGAGTGAAAAAACAAATTTATTTTGAAAATCCAGAGGTTACCCCGAATAATGCAATTTTGGATGAATTAGAATCTTTCGCCCAAGCTATTGAAAATAACTCAACGCCTGTAGTTAGTTTAAGTGATGGAACCAATGCGTTAAGAGTAGCTCAACGGATTATAGATAGTTTTTAATACTAATTTCACAAATAATAAAATAGATTTAACTTATGAAAAATATTGCTGTCATTGGTGCCGGTACAATGGGTAACGGAATTGCACATACATTTGCACAATTTAATTATAATGTTCAATTAATTGACATCTCTCAAAATTCTCTTGATAAAGCTATTGCTGCAATCAATAAGAATCTTACTAGAATGCTAGTCAAGGAGAAAATAACTAATGCAGATAAAGAGAGAACTCTTGCCAATATTACTACCTATACTTCCATAAAAGAAGGAACCCAATATGCAAGTTTAGTAATAGAGGCTGCTACTGAAAATCTAGACTTAAAGTTGAAAATCTTTAAAGAATTAGATGAAGTTTGTCCAGAAGATACCATTTTGGCGACTAACACCTCCTCTATATCCATTACTCAAATAGCTAGTAATACAAACAGACCTGATCAAGTAATTGGAATGCACTTTATGAACCCTGTTCCTATAATGAATTTAGTGGAAATAATTAGAGGTTACAATACTTCTGATGAGGTAATGAAGTTCACGGTTGATCTATCCAAAAAAATACAAAAGACACCTGTTGAAGTAAATGATTACCCTGGTTTTGTAGCTAACAGAATTTTAATGCCTATGATTAACGAATCTATAGAAACTCTATACAACGGTGTTGCTGGAGTGCTAGAGATTGATACAGTTATGAAATTAGGGATGGCACATCCAATGGGTCCATTACAATTAGCTGACTTCATAGGTCTAGATGTTTGTTTGTCTATTTTAGAAGTCATGTATAATGGCTTTAAAAATCCAAAATATGCACCGTGTCCACTATTAGTTAATATGGTAAGGGCCGGTAAATTAGGCGTAAAATCTGGAGAAGGATTTTATGATTACTCTAAAAATAGAAAAGCAGAAATATTAGCCAAGCAATTTGAATAAGTTAATTTTTTTCTTACTACTATTTCTTTGTTTTTCAGCAATAGGTCAAGAAAGAAAAGAACGTCAAGTTTCAATAAATAAAGTTGGTGTCCTTTTTAGTAAGGCAAAACAAAATAATCTCTTGTTTTTTGATAAAGATTACGATTATAAGACCAATGTATATAAATTTCAATTGTTTTATCCCATACAGAGAGGTGGGAATTGGGATGTAAATCTTATACTACAACCCCAATATCAAAAGGCACAACATCAATTATTGAATGAACAATTTATTACTCCAGATGAAGAAAATTTTGAATTTTTAAGAGAAAAATTTACTCAAAAAAAAGACATCTCTTTGTATGCATTTGAAGTAGGTTTTCAGTTGAGAAAATCTATTATTAAAAACATCTTCTTTGAAGCTACTTTAGGTTTAGGAGCCGGGTATATAAGTTTAGAGTCTGAAAGATTAGCAAAAGGCTTTACTTTTATTGAAAATTTGTCTTTAGGGTTAGCTTACAAAATTAATAAATCAGAGATTTTTTTAGCAACTTCAGTTGGTCATGTCTCCAACTTTAATATACAAAAACCTAACAGTGGTTATAATATACTTGGATTTGAATTGGGGTATAGAGTTTTTATCAAATAAAAAAAGGATTTAGTTATAAATCCCTTTGTATGTAACATCAATATTATCAATTAATTTCTTCTTGGATCATCATCTGATTCATAATCTTTTCTGGCTTTGTTCCATATTTTAAGATCATCTGCTTCTGAAATTCCTGACTTAACCATAATATTTACGCCATCAGAAATACCTAATTCTAATTCTCTTTTCTCAAACTCATTGTCACCAATTTTGATCTCTACATATGGTTTTTCAGTTTTTTTATCAAAACGCAGCAAAGCCTCTTTAATTGATAATACACTATCTTGTTTTTCTAAAACTATATCAGCATTAGCACTATAATTTGCTCTTACAAAATAGTTGTCATCTAAAGTAATATTCGCTTTAATCGTAAATTGAACAGCACCACCCTCTTCCGTTCCTTTTGGTGCAATGAAGTTTAATTTAGCAGGAAATTTTTTCTCTTCGATAGCTCCTAAAGAAATTTCTATCGCAGTTCCTTTCACTAACTTACTAACATCAGATTCATCTACCTTACCTTCAAAAATCATCTTACTCATATCGGCTATTGAAGCTATCGTTGTACCAGCATTAAAATTATTACTTTGTATTACTTGGTCTCCCTCTTTTACTGGAATTTCTAATATAGTTCCAGATATTTGAGCTCTTATATCAGTATTTGCAACACCAACACCAGATGAACCACTTTTAATAATTTTGTAATCATTTTCAGCATTCACTAAATCTTGTTTTGCTTGATTATAAGTAAGTTCTACTTGTTCAAATGATGAAGCTGCCAACACGCCTTTATCATAAAGCTTCTTATTTCTGTCATAGGAGATTTTTGCATTCTTAACTCTTAATTTAATATTATCTACCCTGCCTTTAGCACTTATTAAAGACTGTTCATTTGGAACAACTCTTACAGTTGCAATTAAATCTCCTTTATTAACTTTTGCGCCTTCTAACAAAATAATTTTATCAATAATTCCTGTTATCTGTGGTTTTATTTCAATTTCTTCTAGAGGAACTACTTTTCCAGTTGCTACTGTCTTCTTTACTATAGTAGCTTTAAATGCTTTTTCAGTTTCAAAAGTCTGAATATTTTCTTTATTCTTACCTCCTAGCCATACAAGAACTCCTGCAAATGTTATGAAAACTATTACTAATATAATTTTTGCTCTTTTACTCATTTTAATTATGTATTAACTTTGATTAATATATTTTTATTATTATTCGTCTCTTAAGGCATCTATTGGTTTTACTAATGTAGCCATATAGGCTGGTATTAAGCCAATTAAAGTTCCAAGTACTATAAGTATTAAAAATGCAAATAGAATAATTGGAATATTTACCGTGGGGTTTATTAAAGTAGGATCTGGACCTGAACCTAAAAATGTATCCATTAAGAACAAAACAAACCCTCCAAAAATAATACCTAACATTCCTGCTACTGTAGTTAAAAATACAGATTCAAGAACCACTTGTCTTCTAATTTCTATGGGCGTAGCTCCTATTGCCCGTCTAATACCTATTTCTTTGGTACGTTCTTTTACAGTAATCAATAAAATATTACCAATAGCAAAAACTCCTGCAATTAGAGTAGCGATACCAACAAACCATGTTAAAAATTGCATTCCAGTTAGAAAACCTGTAACCTTACCAATTTCAGCTGCTAAATTAACACTACCAAAAGCTTTTTTATCTTCTGGATCTACTTTGTGAATATTCTTTAGTGTTAACAATATATCTTGTTCCATTTGTAAAATATCTACTCCTTCATTAGCCGTAATCATCATCCAACCAATTCTATTTCCTGTGTTAAAAACCCTCTGAAAAGTAGTAAAGGGTATGTATGCAGCTGCACCATCAAAAGCTATAGTGCCATTTTTATATACACCTACAACTTTATAAGAAATATTACCAATAGTAACCATCTCACCCACTGGCTCCTCATTTTTATCAAACAATTGTTCGTAAATCTCTAGTTCAATGACACAAACTTTTGACTTTAATTTTATGTCATTTTCATTCAAAAATCGCCCATAGATTAAATCCTTTTTTTGAACCTTATCCAAAACAGGGAAATCTCCTGAAATATTAAAGTTTCCTGTTTTAAAACCTCTGGTTATGGCACTATTAGAATTGCTTCTTGGAGCAATAAATTTAATTTCCTTGTATTCTCTTTTTAAAATCTCTACATCATCTATAGTTAAACGAACTCTTCTTCCTTTTTGAAATCCTTTAAAAGGAAGTTCTGTTCTTTGAGTCCACACAAAAACACTATTGGTGGCAAAATCACCAAAAATAGTTTTAAAGTTATTTTCTAATCCTCTTGAAGCTCCTAATAGTGTAACTAACAGAAAAATACCCCATAGAACACCAATGATGGTAATGACTGTTCTTGTTTTATTTTTACGGATTCCTCCATAAATTTCTTGCCAAGTATCTGAATCAAATATAAATTTCATATTAATCTGCTCTTAAGGCTACAACTGGTTTAATTTGTGAAGCTTTTCTAGCTGGAACTAAAGCGGCTATTAATCCTGAAATAATTAAAACTATGGTGGCTCCTATCACCAATCCTTGACTTACACTTGGGTCTTTAATAAAATAGTCTTTCTCTAAATTATTCCCAATTAAACTTAGGATATAGGTTCCTAGGGTTAAACCAAGATATCCAGCAATAGTGGTAATTAAAACAGATTCTTGAACTACCATTCCAACTATAGAAGAAGGTTTTGCTCCTAATGCCTTTCTAATACCAAATTCTTTTGTTCTTTCTTTGATAACAAATATCATAATATTGCTAATACCAATTATACCTGCTATAAGGGTTCCTGAACCTATAAATACTACAATAAAAAAAAGTGCAATCATAAAAACATCAACTCCTTTTCTACCTTCAGCCATATTTCTTACAGACAAAGCACTCTGATCATCTGGATGAATATCCAGTTTGCTTCTCATATCTCTTTCTATAAGGTTTCCAAAAGCTATGGCTTCATCTAAATTTAAATCTTGATTGTACCCAATTCTAATTTGACTTAAATAGTCATTATTTCCATATAATTTTTGGGCTGTAGTCACAGGAATATAGGCTACTCTCTCTTCATTGTCTCCGCCATCATCAGAAAAAATTCCAATGACTTTATAGGATATCCCTCCTACATTAACTCGTTTACCCAACGCTGGTTTTTCTCCAAATAAATCAGACTTAATTAATCTACCTATTACGATTACTTTTGAAGATTCATTGATGTCTAGTTGATTTATGTATCTCCCCTCATCTATTATTGTTTTCTCTAAAAATTGATGATCAGGATGAACAGCTGTTACACTGTAATTGTCTTGTTTATTATCGTATGAGATACTGAAATTTTTAAAAATCCTAGCAGTCATTAAATCTATCTTAGAATCATATTTGTCCTCTAAATACTCATAGTCAGGATTTTTTAATTGAATTCTCCTATTAGATTGTAATCCTTTGAAAGGTTTTGTAGTTTTCCAGACCCTTACAATCATTGAATTCGCTGCATCGTCTACAAAAGCCCCCTCAAAAGTATTTTTAAGACCACTTACAATTCCAAACAATAAAGTAAATAATAAAATAGCAAAAGCAACTGTAAAACCTGACATTACAGAACGTAATTTATTCTTATTGATGCTTTGGAAGATTTCTCTCCATCGATCTAAATCGAACATAGTTAAACGGTTTTAACAGGGTTTCTTTGAACGTTGATAGTATCACTAGTTATAATTCCATCTTTTAAACGAACTATTCGTTTAGTTTGATCAGCAACTTCCTCCTCGTGAGTAATCACAAAAACTGTCATTCCTTCATTATTAATATCTTTCAGTAAATCCATCACAGAATCAGTTGTTGTGGAATCTAGTGCTCCTGTTGGTTCGTCTGCTAATACAACCTTCGGTTGGGTTACTAACGCCCTAGCAATAGCTACACGCTGTTTTTGCCCACCTGATAATTCATTAGGTAAATGAGATGCCCAATCTTTAAGACCTACCTTGTCTAAATAATCTAGGGCTATTTTTTGACGTTCCTTTCTTGAAACTCCTTTATAATACAACGGTAATGATACATTTTCTAGTGCAGTTTTGTAGGAAATTAGATTAAATGACTGAAAAACAAATCCCAAAAATTTATTTCTTAGAACAGCTCCCTTTTTTTCATTTAAGTTTTTAATTTCTTGACCATTTAAAAAATAATCTCCCTCATCGTGCTCATCTAATAGACCAACAATGTTTAATAGGGTTGATTTACCAGATCCTGAAGAACCCATTATTGAAACGAATTCACCTTCTTTAATGTGTAAATCTATTCCTTTCAATACATGAAGAGAATCTTTACCTATTGGATATGACTTATGAAGGTTTTTAATACGAATCATTTGCGTTATTATTTTTTTGATAAAAGTAGCTATTAGGCAGTGTTGCCGTTACTAATTTTATGTTAAATCAACAGTTTAGTTGTTTGTAAATATCTATACCCCCATAAGACGTTTCTAAAATTAATTTGTTACACTTAATTTTAAATTTTAAACATTATTTTTGCTTTTATATGTTTGAAAATACAGAGACCATACCTAAAAACAAAAAGCTGATTTTATTTGACGGGGTCTGTAACTTATGTAATAATGCAGTTTTAAAAATAATTAGACAGGATAAAAATGATATTTTTTTATTCACTTCAATTCAGTCAAATGTTGGCAAAAATATTATTAATGAATTAGGAATTGATATCTCTAAAATTGATTCTATAGTCTTATACATTCCTGGAGGTAATTACTTTATAAAATCTGAAGCAGTTTTTAAAATTGCAAATGAGTTCAAAGGAGCTTGGAAAATTATTCAAATATTTAGAATTTTTCCAGATTTTTTAAATAACTTATTTTATGACTTCGTCGCTAGGAACAGATATCGTTGGTTTGGAAAAAAAGAAGAATGTATGATCCCTTCTGAAAAATTAAATTCTAAATTTTTAAATTAAATGAAATTTCCAAAAAAATTGCAATGTGTTATTTTTGATATGGATGGTGTTATTATAGATTCTGAAGAAATTCATAAAAAAGCATATTATGAGACTTTTAAGAATTTAGGAGTTGAGGTATCCGAAGAACTTTATAAAACAATGACTGGGTCATCTACAATAAATGCATTTCAAAAGTTGGTGAATCATTTTAATTTAGATGATATTCCGGAAGAGTTAGTTCTTCAAAAAAGAAAATGTTATGTAAATTATTTTGAAAATGATCCAACATTATCTTTGGTTAATGGAGTAAAAGAGTTGATTCAGTTTCTATACAAACAAAATCTAACACTAGTTTTAGCCTCCTCCTCCGCTATGGTAAACATCAATCGGGTTTTTTCTAGATTTGATTTAAATGAATATTTTACTGCGAAAATTAGTGGTGCAGATCTAATTGCTTCTAAACCTCACCCAGAAATTTTTGAAAAGGCAGCTATTCTAGGTGGTGTTTCAAAAGAACAGTGTATTGTAATAGAAGATTCAGACAATGGTATAGAGGCCGCAAACAAAGCTGGTATTTATGCTATTGGCTATAGAAATTTATTAATAACCGATCAAACTCTTAATAAAGCAGATTTAATCATAAATGATTTTAAAGAGCTAATTGAGAGATATCGTTGTTAATAATGTATTTTTATAAAATAAGATAAAGTAATCTTTTTATTATATTTATAATCAAATATCAAACTTATGTTGTCTAGTGCCTCAAAAAATGCCATAAGAGCAATTCTTTATTTGGCTAAAAATAGTGATCAACAAAATAAAATAAATGTTAAGTCTATCGCTGAAGACCTCGAGTCTCCTCAACCTTTTCTTGCTAAACTTTTGAGGCAATTGTCATCAAATAAATTGGTTACCTCTGTGAAAGGACCTAATGGGGGATTTTATCTCAATAAAAAAAATAAAAAAAATTATTTATGGGATGTTATCGTTTGCATAGATGGAGGGTATAAATTTGATAATTGTTTTTTAGGTTTATCTAAATGTGATCATAAAAATCCATGCCCTGTTCATGACACTGTAACACCTTTTAAAGAAAATATTTTAAAAATATTCAAGGAAAAAAACATCCATGAGTTAATTAAAGAAATTGACGATAATAATACACTTATTTCTTTAAAAGGTATTGATTTATAAATGATTTTAAGTGTTAATCATTAACTATTCTAATTATTTTTTTTAATAAAGGAATAACAATCATGTAGATTGAGGTAGCTAAGCATATTCCAGATAAAAAAAGAAATACATAAACAAAATATTGAGAATCTTGCATTCTTGAAAATATAGAGCTGTCCGAATAATGAGTCCAATAGCTTTTTTTCACACCAGCTATCAATAATGTAAGAATAAAAGACATCAACGAGATGTTAAAGAATAACAATCCTTTTTTAATTTTATTAGTTATTTTTTGATTTTGCAATTTTATATCTCCTACTATGTAAAAAAAAGATGAAAATAAAATAGTGGTATTTATACCTATAGTTGTTCCCATTGAGTGTGCTACTGTAATGTGGGTTCCATGAGTAAAATAATTAACTGCTGGAATAGAAATTAATAACGCTAATAATAAGTTTAAAAATATCCATAAATCTGTAGTTTTTAAAAATTTAACTGAAATATGATAATTATGATTTTCCTTTATTTTTAATGTTTGTTTCCAATCATAAATAATTGAAATAAGCACTATCCATTCAAGCATACTTACTATGTAGGCAAGATATCTAACCCAAGTAGGTGATGGTAAAAAATAGGTGTGGTGTGCCCATCCAAACATTAAATTAATGAGACCCAAATAAAAAAAGAAGAATACTTTTTTACTGTGAACCATAACCTTATTGTCCGTAATTTTTGACATTACATAAATAGATATACCATAAACTAGCATATTCCATGATCCTGTAAATGAGCCATAGGATTTCCATTGCACTGTCATATTCTTTGTAAAATGGTCTCTGAAATCATCTAAAAGCCATAATTGGGCTTCACACAAATGATAAATCATAAAAACTATTCCAGTACCCCACATCCAGTAGTAAACAGGCCAATTTTTTATCTTTCCTAACAAGGTTTTAAAAAAAATAATTCCAAAAATTACCCAACCCAATAAAATAGGAATTATTAACACAGGTGAAAACGCTAAATATTCTCTTCCAGTCATATATCCCATGAAGTAGGAAAAAATTATTATGATACCTAAAATGAGGTATAGAAAAAAATGAAATTTTAATAATCTATTAGAATTAGTAGTACTATTCTTTTTATTTAAAAAAAAATAAATACTTCCAATAGCCCCAAGTAGAATCCACGATAAAACGGATGTTACATGTAAGGGGCGTATCATACTAAATGGTGTGAAATTTTTAAATAATTCAGGAAATATATATTGAAGTGAAGCACTTAAACCAAAAAATAAACCCATCATTAATGAACATAATGATAAGATTAAAAAGTAAAAAGGATATTTATTATTCATTGTTATTGTTGAAGTTAACCCAACCTGTCCTTTCAATTTCAGCACTGATGTTGGGATAGACCCCTGATTTATCAATTATTTTCAAATACTCTGTAATCGCTAGTTTTTCCTCCTCGGTAAAATTGAACTTCGGCATACTCTTTACACCGCTATTTAACATAGCTTTGATATAATCTGGACCTTTGTTTGGGTTTGAGTATATATTTGTTAATTCAGGACCTAAATAACCACCTAATCCATAAACTTGATGACAAGACCAACAGTTATTATTCTGCCATAAAATTTCGCCTTTTACAGCTTTTTTTGTCATAGCTGTTGATGGAATATAGGAGTCTGAATTATAGATAAAACTATTATATATTATAAAAATTACAATTAATGAAGCGAAAGTTAACGTATTAACTTTTGTTGTTTTTTTCATTTGATTTATTACTCATTAAAAGTTTTGAACATATTATTTTTACTTTCGGTAAGAAGTTTTTCATTATTTCTTTGAAGTAAACCTACTCTATAGTTATGTAAGTTTTGATTTTTTATTTCTTTATGATAGTACCTTGTGTGGTGCTCTTGCTGTCTGCCTGAACTAAAATTAGATACCTTTTTTAAATATCCAATAACACGAGTTGCATGATCTATGTTTACAGAATTACATTTACTACACGCATAAGTAGATTGTTTGTCTATGTGGTTACAATCATTGCAAATCGTTATTTTTATATTGAAACAAAAATAATTACATCCGGCTTTGGCTGTGGCATGGATTAGTTTTTTAAACCCTTCTTTGTTTGGTGCTTCCTCTAAATTTAAGTGTAGAGCAGAACCTCCGTCTAAATATTTTATGGTTTCCTCTCCATGAAGTGTTATTTTATCAAGAGAATTAATGGTATGGTCTTCAACAATATAAAAATATGAATTGTAACAATCTCTATTAACCTTTAATCCATCTTCCCTGTCCCATTTTGAATTTTTTACCCCTAAATTTTCAGCGGGAACAAATTCTGTATTAAACATGAAACCATATTTTTTCTTCGCATTTCTATTTTCTTCATAAATTAATTTTAAATATTTATTTATGAATTTTTTGTATTGAGTGTTATTTCCTACTCGCACTCCTTCACTTTCAGCAGCTTCTGCCATTCCATTGATCCCCACAGTAAGAAATTGTTTTTCTAATGAGATAAAACCAGCTTTGTAGGCAGGTAATAAGGAGGCTTCATTATACTCTTCCATTAACTTGCGATAGGCTACTTGATATTTGTGAATTTTTTGTACTTCATGAAGGATGTTGGCTTTTTTCTGAATTAATCTATTCATGTTCAGAGTAATTACATTTATAGATCCAGTAGCCACTCCACCAGCTCCCAAAGAATAACTAAAAGTATTATCACTAATTTCATTTCTTAAACGACAACAAGACGCTAAGCTGTCTGCATTTTTAGATTGATAAATAAAGAAAGAATTTCCTTCACTCAATTCTTTTGCACACATTTCAGTAAAGTCCAAATCAACTGGCTTATCATCTTTAATTAACATTGCAGCAGTAACAACCGGAAAAGTTAGTATGGCTTTAGACCTTTCTTCATTAAACCAACTCATAAAAAACTGTTGAAGACTCTTAAGACTTTCCCATTCAGGTTTTATCATGTCTGGGAATACAAAATCTTCAAACATACTTTTGAAATAAGGTTCGTCATACAAGGAAATATTCCAAAAAACAGATTGATAACCCCTTGCTGCTGCTGGTTGATTAATAGCATAAACAACATGTTGAAGATGGTTTTCAATAATTTTTTTATGGGTAACTAAATAATCTTTACCATAATCTAAATATGCAAAATGATCAAAATACATTAAGAATTCGACTGTAGCCAAAGCACCTGCAAACTGAGAACTTATTGCAAATACCAGATTTACAAATTCACCACAAAAACTTTCAAGATGTTTTGGAGCTCTACTTTCACCTCCTAATTTAGTTAAACCATCCAGAAGAAAAGGATACATACTTATAGATGTACAATAAGGTTTTAGGGAGGTTTCATCATGAACATATATTTCATGTGATTCTATTTGTCTTATATATTCATTTGCTAACTCTTCTCCAAATAATAAATTTATCTTTTGCTTAATTAACTCTCTATTAACTTGTATGTTAATGTCTTTATTAATCTCAGCCTCCATTGTGGCAATATTTTTTGAAGTCACGTTTGCATTAGAATCTACTTTAGATCCATCAGCAGCATTAGCTGATTTCAAATAATGATGAATAAATTCTATTTTCTGGTTGATTTGCTTTTCCGATAGTCTAATCATAGTTAGTTAGTTTTAATAAATAAGTAGTTTAATTTTTTATTTGTTTTAATTTCAATGAATTTTTGATTGGTGTTTAAATTATCTAGTCCTCCCTTTTTTTCCTCCCATTTTCCGGTTTTTAACCATGTTAAATGTTTTTTTATTTCATCATCTATAGTTTCTTCTCCAGTATACAAGCATGTTTTATAACCACTTTCTTGTGCGAATTTTAGTCTGTTTATCAGCTCTTTTTGATACCATTCACCCCCCATAAAAAGAACACAAGTTGCATAGTTCTTATATTTTTTAAGAATCTCATTAAAAATATATTTAGTTAATTTTTCACCTCTAAATCTGTTCCACAAATAAGGTGAATGACAACCTTTGCAACGAATATTACATCCTGAAATATTGAAACATAAACTAATTTCTCCCGGAACTTCCAGAAATACTACATCAAAATTATGGTGTCTCATATAAAATACTAAATGGTCTTTTTATCTGTTTAAAGATAAATTTTTTATACCTACAGAAATATGTACGATTTTTTGAGTTATCAAAAAAGTTATTAACAATAAAGAGAAAAAAAAACTGATTAAATCTTGACAGTTAAAACAGGTAAAATATTATGATTGGCAATATCTTCACTAACACTTCCGTAAAAAAAATGAGTGAGACCTTTCCTACCATGTGTAGGAATTGAAATAATATCTACTGGATGTACTTGAGTAAAATTAGAAATACCCTCCTCTATTGAATATGCAGAATATCTATTTACTCTTTTAATGATTTTAATTGGGTTTGGAGAATCTGCTTTTTTGAAGAAAGAATATAAAACATCATCTATTTGTTTGGTACTTCTAAAAGAGTATTTAGGTAAGTTAATATATAGTAAAATAAGTTGAGAATTTAAGTCTTTAGATAGCTTCTCAATTTTACAATAGGCATTTATACTCTCCTCTTTAAAATCACTAACAAATAAAATTTTATCAAATGAGAAATTTATATTGTTTTCTTTTATAACTAGCACCGGTACATTTGAGGTTCTAATTACTTTTTCAGTATTGCTACCTTTTGTTATCTCTGAAAAACCTTTTGCCCCATGGGAACCCATAATTATTAAATCTGCAGAAAATTCGTCTGCAATTTTACCGATATTTTTAAAATTAATAGTGCTCTGAACTATAGGTTCTACTATGATATCTTTTAAAAAATCTTGATCTATAAATTTATCAAACTGATTGGCTATAGTTTTAGAACTTTTAGACTTATGTTTTATATATTTTCTTGTTTTAATTTTTAACAAGCTTTGATCAAAATCAACCATATGAGCTAGAACTAATCTTGCTGAAATAATTTTAGCCAAAGATGCTCCAACCGAAAGTGCCTTACGTGATTCTTTTGAAAAATCTACAGGAATTAGAATTGTTTTCATCAACTTTTAATAGTTAATCAAAACTAAATTATTAATTAATTTAAAAAAATGATAAAAATCATAGATGAATAAAAAAGCTCAAGTTAAAACTTGAGCTCTTATTTTTTTTGGTATAATAAATACTAAGGTCTGAAAGAAATTTTTCGCATTCGTAAACTTTCTGGCGTAACCTCTAAATATTCGTCAACTTTGATGTATTCCATGCATTCCTCTAATGAAAAATCGATCTTTGGAGCAATCTTAACACTGTCATCTGTTCCTGAAGAACGAACGTTTGTTAATTTTTTTCCTTTAATCAAATTTACACCCATATCCGTATCCTTACTATTTTCACCAACAACTTGACCTATATATATGTCTTGGTTTGGATCTATAAAAAAACGCCCTCTGTCTTGCAACCTATCTATTGCATATGCTGTAGCTTTTCCTGCTGCAGAAGAAACAATGGCTCCTTTAATATCCTCAGAAAATTCACCTTTAAAAGGACCGTATTCTGAAAATCTATGATTTATAATAGCAGTTCCTGCTGTTGCAGTTAAAATCTTATTTCGTAATCCTATAAGTCCTCTTGAGGGTATAGTAAACTCTAAATGTTGAAGATCTCCTTTTGGCTCCATGACTAGTAAATCTCCTTTACGTAATGAAACTAAATTTATTGCCTTGGAAGCAACATCTTCTGGAACATCTATCGATAAAGTTTCGTATGGCTCAGATTTTACACCATCAATATCCTTAAGTATTACCTGTGGTCTTCCAACTTGTAATTCATACCCTTCTCTACGCATTGTTTCTATCAATACAGATAAATGAAGAACCCCTCTACCAAATACATTAAATTTATCTTCTGTATCTGTTTCATCTACACGAAGGGCTAGGTTTTTCTCCATCTCTTTAAACAATCGGTCACGTAAATGACGAGAGGTTACATATTTTCCTTCTTTTCCAAAAAATGGAGAATTATTAATGGTAAATAACATACTCATAGTAGGCTGGTCTACCTCTATTCTTGGCAAAGCCTCTGGTGCATCTAAATCTGCAATAGTATCACCAATTTCAAAACCTTCTAATCCAGTTATAGCGCATATGTCTCCACTTCTTACTTTTGAAGTTTTGGCTTTCCCCATCCCTTCAAAAACGTGTAATTCTTTAATTCTTACTTTTTTGGTAGAACCATCTCGTTTACACAACATATAATCTTTATTCTCCTCTAAATCGCCTCTAAAAACTCTTCCTATTGCAATTCTACCCGTAAAAGAAGAAAAATCTAACGAGGTAATTTGCATTTGAGGTGATCCATCTCTATAAGGTGCCTCAGGTATAGATCCTACAACAGCATCTAATAGGTCTAGGATATTATCCTTTGGATCTTGCCAATCTGTACTCATCCAACCATTTTTTGCCGAACCATAAATAGTAGTAAAATCTAATTGTTCTTCAGTAGCTTCTAATGCAAACATCAGATCAAATACTTTTTCATGAACTAAGTCTGGTGTACAATTTTCTTTGTCTACCTTATTCACAACAACTATAGGTGTTAATCCTAATTCTAAAGCCTTACCTAATACAAAACGTGTTTGTGGCATCGGACCCTCAAAAGCATCTACCAATAACAAAACACCATCAGCCATTTTTAATACACGTTCTACTTCACCACCAAAATCTGCGTGACCAGGAGTATCTATTACATTTATCTTTACATTTTTGTAGTTAACAGAAACGTTTTTTGATAAGATTGTAATTCCTCTTTCCCTTTCAAGATCATTATTGTCTAATAATAAATCTTTACGTTCTTTACGATCGTCTAAAATTTTTGCTTGATCTATAATCTTGTCAACTAATGTAGTCTTACCGTGATCTACGTGGGCTATAATGGCAATATTCCTAATTGATTGCATGCTTGCTTTTTTTGAAGTTGCAAAAGTAGTGTTTTACTTTAAGAGAATGAATAAATTAGCATTAATTTATTAGCTCTTCATCATCTCTAAAAGCTGATGGTAAAATATCTGGAATTAATTTGATTAACAGGGGTAATAACAAAGCCCCACCAGGTAACATAAATACTGCAAATGCAGGGATAGCTTTACAGATATCTAATAACTGAATTTTAACTTTTTCTTTTTCCTCTTCAGATAAAGAGGAGTGCATAGACTTTTTTATTAAACTAACAGCTTCTTTACTTTGCTGAAGTTCTTTGTCTAAGCGTTTTTTATTTTTCTGAAGGAGTTCTTTTATTTCTTCTACAGTATTCATTCTAATTTTCTTCTTACTCTTTCTTCTTTAATCAAATTTAGTTCTCTACTTGTTTGGCCAGCTACAGAAGTATTTTCTTCAGCTCTTCTAATCAGGTAAGGCATTACATCTCTAACAGGTCCAAAAGGAACATATTTAGCTGTATTGTATCCTTCTTTAGCTAAATTAAAACTTATGTGGTCACTCATACCATACAATTGACCAAACCATAATCTATTGTCATTTGAATTTATATTATGACGCTTAGCTAAATCTAATAATAAATAGGAACTGTCTTCATTGTGTGTTCCTGCAAAAAGAGCCATTTTATCATGTTCCATCATAAATTTTACAGCATCATTAAAATTTTTATCAGTAGCATTTTTATCGATACAGATTGGAGATGGATACTTATTTTCTATTGCTCTTTCCCTTTCTTTTTCCATGTAAGCACCACGAACTATTTTTAATCCTATGTGATAATTTCCTTTCAAAGCTTTCTGGTATAATTCTTTTAAATAATCCATCCTATCATGGCGATACATTTGTAATGTATTAAAAACAATAGCTTTATTTACATTGTACTTTTCCATTAAGCCTTCAACCAATACATCTGCCGCATCTTGCATCCAACTCTCTTCAGCATCAATTAAGATAGGAACGTCATATTTTATTGCCTTATCGCATATTTCATAATAACGATTCATGACAGTTATCCACTCACTTTTTTCTTCATTAGAAAGTGATTTTTTTTCTGTAATTTTTTGATACAAAGAAAAACGCCCCACCCCTGTTGGTTTAAAGACCACAAATGGAATCGCATCTTTTTCCTTGGCAAATTCTATATTTTTTAATGTTGTTGCTTTTACAATGTCAAATTGCTCTTCTGTTTCTTTACCCTCTACAGAATAATCTAAAACAGAATAGACTTTTTGATGGTGCATTTTTTCAATGATAGGAGAACAATCTTCCTCTGTAACTCCACCACAAAAATGATCGAATACTGTAGATCTAATTAACCCCTCAACAGGTAAGTGTGCTTTTAAAGCAAAGTTAGTAACGGCTGTACCTATTTTAACCATTGGTTGACTTTGAATTAATTTGAATAAGAAAAAAGCTCTTTCTAATTCTGAGTCTGACTTTAACGAAAAAGCAATTTTGGTATTATTAAAGAGATTCATAAACTTAAAAAATATATAAACAAAGATAGTTAGCTGATTCAAATTATTCAATATTTTGTAGTTTATTTGTACTTGAAATTTATAGAACATGAAATCTATTAAAGCGGCTACTTATTATGTTCATTTTAAGCAAAATGGATATGGAGAATTAAATTCCTTAATTCAAAATGAAGATTATTCTTCAATTTTTATTTTGGTTGATGAAAATTCTTTAGAATATTGCTATCCAAAATTTATTCCTTTACTAGAAACAGATAAACGAATAGAAATTATAGAAATTGAATCTGGAGAAATTAATAAGAACTTAGACACCTGCAGTGGTGTTTGGAATGCGCTAACTGAATTAAACGCAGATAGAAATAGCTTATTAATAACACTTGGTGGCGGAGTTATTACAGATTTAGGAGGTTTTGTAGCGGCTACTTATAAACGTGGTATTGATTTTGTAAATATCCCTACAACTTTACTAAGCATGGTTGACGCATCTGTCGGGGGTAAGACTGGTGTAGACTTAGGAGTTTTAAAAAATCAGATTGGATTGTTCGTAAACCCACAAATTGTTATAATTGATGAAGATTTTTTAACTACGTTAAATGATAGAGAATATAATTCTGGTATTGCCGAAATTATAAAATATGGATTAACCTATGATACAAATTTGATTGATTATTTAAAAACCTTTGAAAAATCAACTATTAATAAAATCATTCATCGATCTATAGAAATTAAAAACGAAATAGTTTTGAAAGATCCTAGAGAAAAAGGATTAAGAAAGGTTTTAAATTTCGGACATACATTAGGGCATGCTATAGAATCTTATTTTTTAGAAAACAATAACAAAGACAGCCTTACCCATGGTGAGGCTATAGCTATTGGTATGGTTTGTGAATCATATCTTTCATATAAAGTTCTAAAATTGCCAATTGAAAAATTAATTGTTATCAAAAATATGATTAGTACTATGTATGAAAAAGTAACTATCCAGCAGGAGGACTATGCTGCTATTTTTGAATTATTAAAGCATGATAAAAAAAACAACAATGGCGAAGTAAATTTCGTTTTGTTAAATGATTTTGAAGAATTTAAACTGGATTGTAAAATAAGCAACAAATTATTGATAGAAAGTATTGAATATTATAATTCTTAATGAACTTTATTTAATGCGGCATTATAAACATCCTCATAAACTGGTAATATATTATCTAAGCAAAACTGTTTAGTGTGTTCTTTGGCAGCTTTCTTAAAATTCATCAAAATTTCATCATCTTTCAAAATTGATATTGCATTTATTGCCATATTATCACAGTCACCTAAATTACTGAGGTAACCTGTTTCCCCATCAATATTTACTTCAGGTAATCCTCCAGTATTTGTGGAAATAACAGCAGTTGAAGCAGCCATGGCCTCTAGTGCAGCTAATCCAAAACTTTCACTTTCAGAGGGTAATAAAAAAACATCTGTGTAACATAAAATTTTAGATATTTCATGACTATTTCCCAAGAAGATAACTTTGTCTTCTATACCTAACTTTTTCACCTGTAATTCAGCATTTCTTTTTTCTGGGCCTTCTCCAACCATCAATAATTTTGAGGGTAGCTCTTGTTGAACTTTATAAAAAATCTTAATTACATCTTTAATTCTTTTAACTGGTCTAAAGTTAGAAATGTGAGTTAATATTCGCTCATTAGGTTTTGCCACAGCTATACGTTGACAATCATTTTGTAGTTCAAGGTCATATTTTTCAGTATCTATAAAATTATGAATTACTTTAATTTCATTGGTAATTGAAAATAAACGAAGCGTATCCTCTTTCAAACTTTTTGAAACTGAGGTTACTATGTCAGAATTATTTATGCTAAATTCTACTGCTGTCTTATAACTGGGATGGCTTCCAACCAAAGTAATGTCGGTTCCATGTAAAGTAGTCACAACTTTTATATCAATACCTTTCTCTAATAGCATCATTTTTGCCATGTAAGCAGCATAAGCATGAGGAATAGCATAATGAACATGTAAAATTTCTAATTTATATTTAGATACAACTTCTACTAACTTTGTAGACAATGCTAGCTCATAGGGTTGATATTGAAATAATGGATATTCCTCCATTAATACTTCATGAAAGTGTAACTTGTGAGAAATAAAATCTAAACGAACAGGTAGATTATACGTAACAAAATGGACTTCATGGCCTTTATCAGCCAATGCCATTCCTAACTCTGTAGCTACTACTCCACTTCCACCAAATGTTGGATAACAAACAATTCCTATTCGCATTTTTTATTAAAAATATTTTTACAAAGATACTTTTTTACTGACGGGGCATATCTAAATAAAAACATAAAAAAGTAAGGTTAGAGTAAAAAAAAACCTATTGAATATCAATAGGTTTTTAATTTTATTTGTGACTATTTTTAGTAGTCTCCTAATGTTACTGGGTTTTGATTTAGGGCATCGGCTAATTGATCATCATTTGGTGCTTTTCCATGCCATGCATGGGTATGCATCATAAAATCTATTCCATTTCCCATCTCAGTGTGTAATAATACACAAACTGGTTTTCCTTTTCCTGTTTTAGATTTAGCTTCAGAAAGTCCTTTTATTATTGAATCAACATCATTTCCTTTTATTATATCAATTACTTCCCAACCAAAAGCTTCAAATTTAGCTCTGATACTTCCCATTGGTAATACGTCGTCAGTAGCACCATCTATCTGCTTTCCGTTTAAATCTATAGTAGATATTAGGTTATCTATTTTTTTTGCAGAAGCATACATCGCTGACTCCCAAACCTGACCTTCTTGCAATTCACCATCACCATGAAGTGTGTATATAATTTTATCATCCCCATTAAGTTTCTTAGCTTCAGCTGCTCCAATAGCTACAGACATTCCTTGTCCTAAAGACCCTGATGCAATCCTTATACCAGGCAAACCTTCGTGAGTAGTTGGATGTCCTTGTAAACGAGTATTCATTTTTCTAAAAGTTGCCAATTCTTCAATTGGAAAAAAACCGCTTCTAGCCAATACACTGTAATAAACTGGTGAAATATGGCCGTTAGATAAGAAAAATAAATTTTCATTTTTCCCATCCATTGAAAATTCAGTTGAATATTCTAACACCTCTTGATACAAGACAGTAAAAAATTCTGCACAACCAAGAGAACCTCCAGGATGACCAGAATTTACAGCATGAACCATTCTTAAAATATCTCTTCTAACTTGTTGTGTGAAATCTTGTAATTCTTGAATTGTAGCCATTAATTTTTATTTGTTTCACAAAAGTAATTTTTTAAAAAACATTTGACAAGGTTTATTTAATTACAAAGTTAACAAGGTTATTAACTATGTTTTTTCTTTTTTCTTTTTAGCTGCAGGAAATAATACGTTGTTTAATATTAAACGATAACCTGGAGAGGTTTTGTGAAGTTCTAATTCAGTTTTTGGGTCTCCTACTCTATGGGTATAATCTTCAGGGTCATGACCGCCATAAAATGTAAACATTCCTTTTCCTCTTGTACCGTGAATATATTTAGCCTCTCTGTTTGTTCTGTTTTCTCCTAAAACTAAAATGTTTGACTTAATAGTAGATCTATCAAAAGAAGTTGTCTGCCCCATAAACCCCTTTACTAACTGCGTATGATTTTGAGTTAGCATAGTTGGCACTTGATCCCATTTAGCTGAAAATTCTATTAATGAAAAGTAATCGGAAGTTTTGGGAATGAAACGTTTTGTTGTCATATCTATTGATGAAAATTCGTAGGTTGTTGGATTTCTAATTAAATTAAAATCTTTAAATGCAAAGGTTTTATTAAAATTAATTTTAGATTGATAATCAGATTCTGAGGGATCGCCATCAAACATAGATTCTGCAATATCTACATCATCTGCGGATAAAGCAATATCAAAACTATCAGTTGCAGAGCACATAGCAAACATAAAACCACCACCAATTACAAAATTTCTTATCTTTTTACTAACGGCTAGTTTTAATTTTGAAACTTTGTTAAAACCCAATTTTTTTGCAGATTTTTCTGCTCGAAGTTTCCCATTTACATACCAAGGAGTTGTTCTAAACGCTCCATAAAAACGACCATACTGGCCAGTAAAATCCTCGTGATGAAGGTGTAACCATTCGTAAAGTATTAGTTTATCGTTTAAAACCTCTTCATCATAGATAACATCAAAAGGAATTTCGGCATAAGTTAATACCATGGTAACTGCATCATCCCAAGGCATTTTGTCCTTAGGAGAATACACAGCTATCTTTGGAGCTTTTTCAAGACTAACAGCTTCTTGATTTTTAGAAGGAGAAGAAATGTCTTCTAATATTAATTGTGCTTTAGCATCTGAAATTACTTGATACGTAACACCTCTTATGTTGCATTCATTTTCAATGATTTTATTATTTTCTATCAAAAATGCTCCACCATCATAATTTAATAACCATTTGGCTTTTAGACCTACCTCTAGAGAATAATAAACAATTCCATAAGCTTTCAAATGATTTATTTGATTATCATCATTCATTGGAACATAAATAAATGAGGCACTAATAGAATTCGAGACAAACAGAAACAATAAAAAAATGATCAAATTTCTCAACACAAAATTATTTTATTTAAAGGGTGTTTTTAGCCAAAATATGTGATACTTTACAAACTAAATTACTAGTTTAATTTGAAATTTAAAAAATAATAGTTGTAGGTAAATACTAGAAAGGAACATCATCTTCATCCATTCCAAATGCATCTTTTGGCTCGATACGAGTATCTGGAAAAACATCTTCAGCAAAATCAGTATTCATACTTGATTGAAATTCACTACTAAAACCTTCATCTAAGTCGGAGAATTTAGCTAAATGACCTGTAAATTTTAATCGAATATTATCTAGACCACCATTACGGTGTTTGGCAATGATAAATTCACCTTGGCCTTCACATGGTGTATGGTCATCATCATCCCATTCTGTCATTCCGTAATATTCTGGACGAAATATAAAAGAGACAATATCTGCATCTTGCTCAATGGCTCCAGATTCACGTAAATCAGATAACAATGGTCTTTTACTACCACCTCTAGTTTCTACAGCTCTAGATAATTGAGATAATGCAATTACTGGCACTTCTAATTCTTTAGCTAATGCTTTTAAATTTCTAGAAATCATAGAAATTTCTTGCTCTCGATTTCCTCCTCCTTTACTATTATTCCCTGCAGTCATTAATTGTAAATAATCAATAACTATAATTCTAACATTATGTTGAGATACTAGACGGCGTGCCTTGGCACGTAAATCAAAAATTGATAAAGAAGGTGTATCATCTATAAAAATTGGGGCGTCAGACAAACGTTTTACTTTAACATTTAACTGTTCCCACTCATGGGGTTCTAGATTTCCTTTACGAAGCTTTTCTGAAGTTAAACCCGTTTCAGAGGATATCATTCTGGTAATTAATTGAACAGATGACATCTCTAGAGAAAAAACAGCGACTGCATGATTAAAGTCAATAGCCATATTTTTAGCCATAGAAATTACAAAGGCAGTTTTTCCCATACCAGGACGCGCAGCTATAATAATTAAATCTGATGGTTGCCAACCTGAGGTAATCGCATCAAGTTTTGTAAAACCTGTGGCCAAACCACTCATTCCCTCCTTATTAGAAATTTCTTGGATTTTTGATAAAGCTTGTTTAACTAAATCACTTGCTCCTTCCGAACTTTTCTTTAAATTCCCCTGTGTTACCTCAAAAAGCTTAGCTTCAGCATTATCTAACAAATCAAATACATCTGATGTTTCATCATAAGCATTTTCAATAATATCACTAGAAATACTAATTAACCTACGTTGAATATATTTTTGAAGAATAATTCTTGCATGAAATTCTATGTGTGCAGATGAAGCTACTTTTTGAGTTAGTCTAATCAAATGAAAATCACCACCTACTAAATCTAATTTGGCATTTTTTCTCAATGAATTTGAAACAGTTAACAGATCTATAGGTTTAGACTCTTGAAATAAATCATAAATAACTCTATAAATTTCCTGATGTTTGATCTCATAAAAAGCGTCAGGATGTAGAATATCAATAACGTCATCAATCCCTTTTTTATCAATCATCATAGCGCCCAAAACTGCCTCTTCTAGATCAACTGCTTGAGGTGGTACCTTCCCTTTTTCTAAACTGATAATTTTAGATTTGTCTACTTTTTTACCACTGTATGATTGTGTTTTCTCCATAGTAACAAAGGTATATTTTTACAAACAAATGAGGTTTCTACTATTGGTTTTTATTTTTACACAAGATTTGTTAACCAAATTGTTATTATCATGTTAACAAAGTATAAAGTTCTACATTTCTTTC
>Ga0228614_1000395_pt1 | contig 25456 bp, 16 predicted proteins | sample 15DmetaG_FD_190531 | JGI IMG/M metagenome (GOLD analysis project Ga0228614, IMG submission 190531) | Seawater microbial communities from Monterey Bay, California, United States - 15D | ecosystem: Environmental > Aquatic > Marine > Coastal | place: USA: California | collected 2016-10-13
TGTATATACTAGTTATATACATATATTATTAGTAGTAATAATATATGTATATAACTAGTATATACAATACATACCACCACCACCACCTTTTAAAACGTTATAAAAAACAGTTGTGGTGGTTCCAAATTTTGTGATTCACATAAAAGTGCGTAACATAGCATAACATACGCCCCATGTGATTCACTACGTGAATCACATAACATAGTGTAAACACAGTATATGTGATTCATGTCATACCATATTCGATTTGGCAAGTTCGTTTATTAAACTCAATTCAGTTCAGATAGCGAAAAAGGGCTGTGCTCCACCAGGTATGTAGATTAACGCGGCGTTGTTTGCCCCTGTTTGCTGTGCAGCATAACCAACAAATGACTTTGCTGTGTTGGGATTAGTAGGAATTACCACTTTCGTAGCATCTGACGAGTCCACATGGAGAGGTGTCATGTTGGCAATGGGGTCAGTAATCTGAGCACTTGAAATCATATTTATGATCCATCCGGGTCTAGTACTGCTGCTATCGGAGAAGAACGTGAACTTAACAAAACGAGCCGCAATTGAAGGATGCAATACGTTTATGAAATCTCCTAAAGTGTATCCTGGAGGAGGACTAGGAGTAGACACTCGTGGTATGATCCATCCATTTGACGTGCTTGAACGACTACTGGACCATGGGGCCGCAGTAGTGCTGCTTTGGTACATCCACGAAACAGCCGCATTTGAATAGCTAACATTGTCCTCGCTAACTTGTATTCCTAGACGGTCAAACATAGATCCGGATGTCGTGGAGTGTTCAAACTCCCAAGATTCAAATGCCAAATTCCACGTATTGCCAACCCCCGCGTCAAAAATAATGTTGTAATTTTCGTTACTATTATAGTGAAAGGAAGAGCCTGTACCTTCACCACCACTATCCGTAAATCGAACCGGTAAAGTAGGAATTACCATTGAATTATTGGTGGTTCCGGTTAAACTAACTGCAGTATACGTAGGAGGCATGGTTATCGGACCAGAAGCAGTATCATACCGCACGGTCGTGAAACCTTGTACACAGACCTCGGCCGTATCACCCTGTGCAGCTACATCCTTCAAACACACGCCGATTATACCAGTTTCTGTCGTTCCGTTAGTAGAATAAGGTACTTTTGTATCGACCGTTGGACTAGAGCATACCAATTCTCCTGACGACAGTTTTATCACCACCGGCTGACCAGCCAACAATGCTGCATCCGCTTTTACTTTATGGACGGTACTAAGAACAGACGACACCGAACCAGACGCAGGATTGTCTTTTGTTACCGACGAATCGCTTGAAATATCATGACCGCCACCACCATTATTTGCATCAAACAAATCAACATCAATGTCTACCGTGCCACTTGTAACATGTTGCACTTTTAAGCGTTTACTGCCAACTGCACCAGTTGTCACGAACTGACATTCTCCGACTTCACTAATGCCGCTAATTTGAAGAGTAGGGGCCACTTTTACTGCACTCGCGCCAATAGACACTTCACTGCCCTCAGGACCACCAGGTGGATAATAAACAATAGGATCCACCACATGAAGCTGCCCGCCAGTGTATATTTTTCCGTTGGGTTCGATTGACATAGTTGAGGAACGTGTGTTTGTCCCTGTGCTATCATACACGAGTACGGCATCTGCGGTTCCTGGGTTAAGGTTTGTTCCGCCGCCACCAGTAGTTTCATTTGTCTCACCGGTAATAAAGTTCATTTTGGAAAGTATTCTACTTTTATTGGCAGAAACTTTTTCTTAGGGTAATATAACTTCAAGTCCGCGCTTTTTGCTTAATGTTGGGCCTCCCATTAAAGAGGCATTTGATGTTAAGTGACGAGGCATGCGCTGTGCGTCTGTCTCTAGCCTGAACTGTTTCTTATTTAATTGGTTGCCAGTCGGGTCTTTAACATGTTCCCAGTTAAAATCTGTTCTGATGACGGGCTCTAATGGACTGTCCATATCACGCCTTAACCCACTGCATGATTTGTTGTAAGGAAATCCTTTATCATAGCCAGTTAACGAGAGGGAATTGGCCCCATTCTTTTCTAGAGTAACAACTGCATCCGATAAACGTCGTCGTTTTCTGCTCTGAAATTGCTCTGTCTGGGCGGGTTTCATGGTACGTTGCAATTGCCAAGGAGGAACGGTCACACCGGCAATGGGTCCAATATTAGAACCGACATAATCTAGTGGTGCCATATAGCGGATCTTGGCTTCGCGGTTTTGTTCCATCAAAAACAGTTTGTTGTCTTGTCCTTGGCCAAATCCGTCAGGGACTTGAGAAAACATATCGAAGCGTATATCAGACGCCAATTGGTCTTCCGTGGATGGGATGACATCATTCGCGGAAGCCATGCCGTACGTCGGGCGCAGTGTATCCGAGCTTGATATATGAGTAGGGTTGTGTGTGAAATAGTCGCCTTTTTCATCTTGATCCACATCTTGATAATTATCAAGGTATGCGCGCTGGTTGGAATCTAGCACTCCAGGCGGACGCTCGATTTTTTTATCGTTGCCAAAACGAGACAAAGTGCCGCCTGCTCGTCGATCTGGAATTAGATCAATCGCACCAGGAGTGCCACCATCATCACCACCATCATCACTACTAGAAAATAGGACTTTGGTCGTGGTGTCAGGAGTAGTCTTGCCAGTACCGGGAGCAGGATTTTTGCCAGGAGCAGGAGGAGGTTGAGCAGGAGTTTGAGGGATAGCCGGAGTTTGGGGACCGGCAGCCACGTCTACATAACCAGTGTCTGGATCCACTTTAATTGTTGTTCGATCTATTCCGGCGTTTTCAAGAAGACGCAAGAAATAACCATTATATTGCGTCCTATCATTAGTGAGTCGACTTACTTCGTTCACGTCTTTGTCATCCTTTGCTTGTTGTAGTCTAACTTCAAAATCATCAGACACCTTTCTTGCTTCGGCCCAAGCCTTTTTCTGCTCATCAGTAAGTTGTGAACCACTAGGAGGAGTATTACCTCCACCAGGAGGAGGTTTAGCAGGAGGTTGAGCAGGACTTTGAGGGACAGCAGCCACGTCTACATAACCAGTTTTTGGATCAATTTTAACTGTTGATAGATCTACTCCGCCTTTTGTAAGCACGTTTCTTATGTGAGCCTCTAAATTGTCACGCTGGTTAGCGAGTAACATATATTCTCCAAGCTCCTTGGGTGTTGGCTTTGGGTTTTTTCGTATTTTTTCTTTTACAGCTTCGTATTTTTTCTTATGTTCATCAGACAACCTTTTTACTTTGGCCCAAGCCTCTTCCTGCTGCATAGTAAGCTTGCCAGGAGGAGTATTACCGCCACCAGGAGGAGGTTTAGCAGGAGCTGGAGCTGGTTTAGGAGCAAGAGCTGGAACTGGTTTAGGAGCAGGAGGCCCAGGATTTGCGGGTACAGGGCCACTGGGAGGAGAATTAGCAGCAGAATTGGCAGCAGAACCAGCAGGAGGAGTAGGAGGAGTAGGAGGGAAAGGCCCTGGCTGCATTCCTGGAGGAGGAGTCAGGGACGGATCGCTCCCACTAGCCACTGCTTGGTCCGGGGTGGCAGGGGGGTCCGGGCCGGTAGAAGAACCGTTACCACTACTCCCTCTAGTTGCTTGTGGTGATCTGAAGTTACCGTTCTTGAGTGGTACTCTTTGGTTGCTTTTGGGTTTGCCAGGAACAGGCTTAGGTTTTGCGGGTGGAGCTACTGTGGCAGAAGTCATTTGGTTTTGCTTTGCCACTTTATTAGCAGCCATAGATGCCTCAATTTGTTTCCTTATCTGTTCGTCGTCTAAATCATCAAATGTTTTGTTAGTGCCATCGGGATTTATCTTTTCCTTGTAAGTGTTAGAAAGGGCTTTAGCAATGTTGGTAAGATCATCTTGAGAAAGAGTCGTGTTGCCATAAACTCTTTGAATACGTTTACGGTTATTACGGATGTTCCAACTCTTTTTGTTCTGCGTCGGTTTTGCTAATGCTTTTATGGCACCTGGAGAACCCAAGTGTGCACTTGCTGACATTGCGCGTAGTAAAGTGGTACGCTGGTTTGTTTTTAAATCATAGCGCATAATTTTTTTTCAAATTTTTTTTTGTCTAATAGAGTTTTTATTGTGTTCTTAAGATTCACGCTCGATCTGTCGAGCGCGTTGTATAACATCCAATCGCTGTTGTTTGCTTAAGGGTAGCATAGCAAAGAAGTCGGAATCTTCGCGTGAGGCAAAATGGTGGCCGTGCAGCAGGTACATAGCATCCAATTCCTTTTCCGCGGACTCGATTGTTTCAGGTGGCAAGCGAGCTTTTGCCACTGATTCGTTGACCTCGTCGTAGGCCTTCCTTTCCAATTCTTCCGTAATAGCACCCTCTTCTTTTTCCTCTGGCTCGCGGTTTATCATTTGGTTCAAATAAGTCATCATGCACCCTTTGACATGCCCCTCATAAAGTTTTCCTTGTCAGCCCTAACTGTCGGGTCGTTTTCGTCTTGGCCCTGCAATGTGTAGTGGAGACCGCGGGCTTGACCAATTTCAGTGGTGTTCGTAGACGGCACGTCGTTGGGTGCTAACATAGCGGGCTCTTCCTCTGCATACTCGGCCACTCCGCCATATCCGAAATGTCCCGCGTGGACAGATCGAACAGGCGCGTCGGTATGGAAGTTGTCGATGATGGTTGCAGCGGCGGATGTGCCAATCGCAGAGGCTGTCTGTGTCGCGGCTGACTTTCTCAGTTTGACGCGTTTGTTTAACAGCGCGCGAGCAGACACTCCTAAACGGTGATCGCCAGGGTTTAAAGTTCCGTGCTTACCACTGCTGCCAGGGTTGTGTACGCGTTTCATGTTGACTGTTAAGGCTTTATTCTTTGTGTCTTTGTGGCCTTGAATGTCGCTATTTATGTGATTATAGCGGCGTTCGCCGACTTTGCCAGAATGTCCGTTAGACGAAGGCAGCGCAGAATAGGTGCGTGCCGATTGTGTGTGGTGAACAGACGATGATCGACCGTGACTTAAGGTAGACCCAGGAGTGACAGAGTCAAGTGACGGCGCGTTGGCCATCGGGGTAGACACGACAGGCTTTATAGACGATAACGACATGTGTTTTTCAAAGGTTTTAGATGCTTTTACTGTAAGCAGCACAAAAAAAAAGTTTTTTTAACCTAAACCACCACCACTGTATCTGTATATATCATTGTAATCGTCTTGTGCGTTCAAGGTTATTTGAGGCGGGGTACTAGACCCAGCAGGCCCAGCTGATGTATCAGTCAATGGATGATAAATGTCTCCCGTGTCCGCTTGGGCATTAGCGGCCAACGAACTATTGTCACCTCCTTGCGGGTGGTAGATGTCATTGTCGTCGTCCTGTGCGTTGACGGTAAGTCTGTTGTCTATTGCTAGCCTGCGTTGTTTCTCTTGGGCCTTTTCGTTGTCTTTCATGAGAAAGTAAGGGTTTGTCTTTCGCATTTCTTTTAGAAAGAGGTCGTCTTTCCTATTCTCTTCTGCGACCCAATTGGCCACTGCTAACCTGTATTGTTTCTCTTGAGCCTTTTCGTCGTCTGTCATGCCAAAGTACGGGTCTGTCTTCCGCTTTTCTCTTATCAGGCGCTCATATTCAGCAAGTTGCCTTTCTTTGAGACCGCCGGCGTCGTTGTAGTGCTTTAGTTCAGCTACCCCTTTATGAACAATGTCAGACAAATTAAAATTTGTTCCCGGACTTTGTTCCATCTGATATTTCAAATTGCTCATTTTTCCAATGTTTGCTGTTTGTTTCCACCAAGGTAGATGAGGATGAACTTTCTGGTGCTCTTCTTTTGAGCCATATTGCAAGGTCATAGATTCTTCTGATACGTCAAAAACTGTCGGTGGCATGTAATTCATCATTTGCCACAAAAGTTCGTAGCGGTTGTCTTCTATGCCGACTCCGATGTTGAAATCTATCTCGGTGCTTGCTGGTTCATACCATGTAACGGGTTTTTCAACTGCAAAAAGTTTCATAGATTTTGTGGACCCGTTTACGTTATACACAGTAGGATTTTGATGACCGGATGCTTGCATAGCATTGCCGGCTCTGGGGGTCATTAGTTGTTCTACTTGTTTTTTTAGTCGCAGTCGTGCGCGGTCCGTGTAAAAGCTGTCGTTTGGGTTGTAAGAAAGAGCCCATTTGATATACTCTTGCACTTTGCCGTCTGTATCGCGGTGCTTGATGTAGTACGCGATATTCTCTTTAGTGATATTCTCGCCAGAGTGGTAATTGTAGTTCTCTGCTAAATAGTCCATCTTTTCTTTGTCCACTGCGATTTCGTGTGCTGCGTACTCAGTACCGGCGATAGCGGCTCCCACTGCTAAACTTGCACCAAATGTAAAAATGCTGGTAAACAACATTATCCCAGTACTTATTGCATTCACGCCGGCATCCACGCTGTCTTCAATTTCTTGGCGTTTGGCCCGTTTTAGACGTTCTCTTATCTTGTAGGCGTAAGGTCCGTCGTTGTTGTCTAGCCAATTTTGTAATTCATTGACGACACCAACATCATTCACGATGCTCATTACATCCGAAATTGTGGCATAAATGGCAAGACCCGCGCCTGCTACCCCTGCGCCAACTTTGAGGCCAGTGCCTACTCTCGATGCGGCAACAAGTTTCAGTTTAGAAGCAACCTCTCCAATTTTGCCCCCGGATTGGATCATACGTTCTAGTATATCAGGGTTTAACCGCATTTGCATCTTTTCGTGGGCGACCATTCCAGACCGAAGAGCCGCTACGGCTTCATCGCTATCTGCAGTTAGCGCGCCACTCTTGATTCTTGCGTTCACATCACGGAGTCGGGCATGGGCAGCATTGAAGGTGTTCATCTCCTTGGCAACATTTGAAAATCCTTCTTTCACTTTCAATGCGTTTGTTTTTATGGTCTCTGGTGCTGCTAGAACGCCTTCTTTCACTTTCAATGCGTTTGCTTTTATAGTCTCCGGTGCTGCTAACACATCATTCTTTAGCCCCCTTGCTACATCTTTGGCGTCTTCTTTATAGGCGTAAAATTTATCCTTAACTTCTTGCGTCGTTCTGGCCCGAAGTCGGTTGAGACGTCTGCTTACAGGCCCGCGAATGTCCATTTCGTCAAACGCTTCTATTCCGGTGTTTACCACCTGGTTAATAACGTCTTTACCAACTTCAGTATATGTCCTGCTGGATGGATGGTAGACTTCGTGTACCGCTTTCGCTCTATTGCCAAAATTTTTCCACGCCGTTCTAAAATCCACTGAAGTGTCAATCGCTTCACGACCCGTTCCCAACAATGGTTCATCTTCTCCAAGATAGTTTTCTCCATATTCTGCTTTAATTTTATTTTCAAAGCGTGCCTGTAATTCTTCGTAGGACAGGTTGTCGATTTCGTTTACTTTTTCTCCAAGTGCACTATCATGCCCGTCTACTGCTTCCGGTTCGTCTCCCAAAAGAGGCGTCTTTTCCTCTACTTCTTCTTCGACTTTTGATTCTTCACTGCCGTTACCGAAAAAAAAATAGGACTCGCCTACTTTTGTGTCATATCTTCCCATTTTGCTTTCTGTGATTCTTTCGAATCGATCCTTCCAATATTTTTTCCCTTCTGCTTTCAACAATCTGTTGTCTACGTAATGTCCTTCATATGGTTCAAAACGTTCTGGCAGTTTTTTCAACTTATTCCTTTTTAAATACGCCTCAACGTCGGTTATTATATTTTCGGGGTAATTATCTTTCACATATTGCACAAAAGATACTTCTTCCATCGCCGCTATCTTACTGTCTATGTATTCGCTTATCATTGCATCGTGTTTTGGTAGACTATCGGTAAATCCGTTGACTGCTTTTCTTAAATCCATTGACTCGTCTGCAGGATTTCGATACTCTTCGTATACGCTTTCTCTTACATAGACACCCTCTTTCAATTCTACAAATCCTTCTGCTGGCTCATATTGTATGTCTTTAGGTTGTTTATGTTCTAAGTAGTCAATAAACACCTCGTCGCCCCTGTACCCGGTTACTTGTTCATGTTGCAACAGAGCATCTTCTCTATCACGCGCTGCGCGTTCTAACTTGCGACTGTGATTCCTCTCTTTTTCCCACATTTTGCCACCCTTCTGAGTAGTAAGGTCCAGATACTCATCATAGTCACCACCACTCGCCTTTTGTCGTTTCCTGCCGATCCATTGTTGCTTAATTTTTCCAACCATGTCATCAAAACGATTGTCGTCGTTGTCTTCTACCCGGTTGTCCAAGCTGAATGGGTTCTGCAGATTCCCCTTGTACATTGTTGGTGGGCCAGGCAGTTTTCTTTTCCGGGTGTTAACAGAAGATATCTTGGACGATGCTCTCTGCTCTAACTCGTCGTCGTTAAGACCAATAAAATTGTCAATACCGTGCTGATCAAGCTGAAATTTGGTTGCAACGGTATACACATCTCCACTGCCCGCGTAAGCAGCGGCAGACACAGGGTCCACCGCCGTCTTTACAATTAACACATTCGAATTGTGTTTGTTTAAAAGCTCGTTAATAAACTCGCTGCCCGGGTTGTTCGATATCCCTTCTCCTGGGTTAAAGACAATGGCGGGCAGATTGAAGTCTTTGGCAGTCCGTGCTGCCAAATAGCCGCCTAGCGAATGGCCAGTCAGTGTAATATCTTTGCCTTTGTTTTCTTTGCGAAGTCTGTTAACTAACGCTTCCACTTCCGTCAGGCGCTGCCCGAACGGATTGTCGACGCCCGTATTCGGCCACTCGCCGACATCGCGATTGCGATTGCCAGTAGCATTGGAGATGTCTGTGCCTCTCATGGCGATGACTAATCCTCCTTCTGGAGTTCTTACTGTTAAAACATCGACGTTACTGTCTTCTGGTAGCACAGTAAAGTCCGAAAGTCCTAGCTCGTCTAGCTTACTTTGCCGACTTCCAGGAGGGGCATACGCGGCCTTGCTTAATAATGCAGATGTGTTAGCTGATACGCTCATATTTTCCAGTTTACAATGATACACATAAAGTTTATTTCGTTCGAAAGACGGTAAGGTCGCAGTTAAGCTCGGCCTTTTTGGCTAAACGCCCGTAGGCGATGTGTTGCTTAGTTAACAATTTCTTGCTTTTAATTAAGTGTTCGGGCCCCGTTAAATCCATTCGTTTAAAGTGGTAGCACAATTGGTAATACACGTACGGGTAACTCAAAAAAACGCGCCGTGTCGGCAAAGAGGACTTGCCACCATGGTCCCAGTGAAATTCTATGCGTCTAAAATTTTTTAGGAGCAAGGCAAAAAGGTTTGATGGGATTACTATTGGTTGGTATGCATTATCGGAGAGTATCATCGCCAGCCGTTCTTTATGTCGGCGAAACTTGGTAGCCAGCTTTAATTGCTTCAGACACCAAATTACCGTCTTTGGCGTTATGTTCGCGCTTGAGATTTTGCCATCGATTGTACGACGCATACTTGCTAGCTCCTCCGTAGAGACTATTGGTTCTGTCAACCCCTGCAATCCATGGAGGAAAGATCGAAAATAGACTATTCGGGAGTACCTGTGCACTACATGACGATGGCCGTTCAATAGTTGGTCCACAGACATGTTTGCAGCGGTTGCGATCATGCCCATTCCAAAAATACTCTGGATCATACCACAGGTTGTACACACAACACTCCCCTCTTTCACATCGTTGATCACATCGCTGCTCCCGCAGTCTCTGCAGTTCGGTAGCGGCTGCCACGCGACGGCGTTCGGACTCCCTCTCTTTCTCTTCTTGGATGGTTCGGGGGTCAAAAGCTCCGGTGCAAAGCTCTTTTTCCAGCCATTCAAGTCCTTCGCTTTTAGCACCTCCTGACATTGCAGCAAGTAATCCATCTGCTCCTCCAAAGTCGACAGTGTCGCCAGGTGAGTTTCGTGGAGTTTGTTCAACTTCATCTCGTCCGTCGTCTCGGTCATCTCGATCTTCGTGCTGCTGATCTACTTGTTCTAGTTCTCCTAACAAGTCTAACGTCTCTTGAAAATGAAGGTCCGATACGGCGTCGGCAATGAGGTCCCAATCAAAGTCCATAATTTATATAGTTTTTTCAAAAGTGGCGCCAAAAAAAGATGATTCACACACAAAAGATGATTCACGTACAAAAGATGATTCTCACACTCAAAACATATATATATATATATGTTACCTTAATATGCACAAACAAACCCCTTTTATTACTTTTTACACTTTTTTTTGGGGTTCCAACGTAAAGTAGCTAGTCTACTCCCAGCTTTGCGGGAATTGATGCACTTTCTCTTAGTCTTCTTCTTGCGTGCCATCGTTTTGTTTTTTAATGTATAGTGCACAAGTTTTTCCTTTCCTCCTCGCACAACATTTAATGATTCATGCTAGCTAGAGTTGTCATGGCATCAAAATCCTTTCGTTGCTCTTCTTTCTCTTCTGCTGCCATTTCCGCCTTGAATTCCTCTACCGCCGGTTGATAATTTAAAGGGGTGGTCGACCCTAGCCTTCTCAGGTTTGTTACATTGGGAATAGCGCCCTTTAATTTCATTTGATAGAGAGCGGCTTTGTCGCGGTCGATCATTTGTCTTCGGGTTTTCTTCTTGCCGCTCATTTTTTCAAATTTCCTCATTTTCACTTTGTCACCGCCATCGGCGGTCAAATAGACATACTTTCCTGTTTTCTGCTTTTTCAGCGGTGGTCCATCGTCAGGATCACTGTCGTGCTTATGCTCGTCTTCGTCACCTTCGTCGCCTTCGTCGTCTTCGTCGTCGTCGTCGTTATTTACGAAATTCACGTCGTTTTGGTTGAGAATTCGTTGGTTGTAAGAGACTATCCTTTTCTGTAACTCTTGTTTGTATTTTTCTATCTCGTCCTGTATGATTTTTTCCATCTGTTCTTTCAGTTGGACGTTGCGTGAATTTCCGTGCATGACATATTTCTCCGGTAAAGTTCCAAAAGATTTCATGATTTGGATAGAAGTGTAATAAGCCGAGGTCGTTTGACTTTTGTGGCCAAGAACGCGCTGTGCGTATGCCATCTCTTTCATGCGGGAAGCCGAAAACATTTGGTAGGAGTAGCAAACATAGAGGCGTCGAAGTTCATGAGTTTTACGGTCTGGATCGCCTGCAAACTCGTCCACGCCGCCTTGGCGGTACAAGTGCGGGAAACTTTTGGCGACCACTTCTCCCATTTTGACTTGATACTTCTTGAAGAAATTGGTGAGTGTCGTGCTTTTAGCCTTTCGCACATCCTTGATAAATCTTATTTGGTATTTTTCCCCCCTGTGGCTTAGTGCGCTGTTCGACCATATCAATTTAGCTGGTTTGCTGGCCACGTGTTCGGCTATGTACACTTTGTATAATTGTTCAATCAAAATGCGAACATTCTTCAATAAACAAAAAAACACGTCACGAGGTGAGCGTTTGCTGGGATCGGTTTCTGCGTAGCGAGCTTCTTGTTCTTTGATTCCTTCCGACTCGTCCTTTTTCCAGTTCAGTGGGTCAAAAAAATAAAATTGAAAGGGCTTCGTCAAAGTCTTGGCCTGTTCTTCTCTGGTAGCATGTAAGTCTGCCTCTGCGACCATTTCTTGTTCGTCTCTGTCGCCTTCTTTTGCTTGGTAGAGGTAGCTGTTGGCCCTAGCCGACTGAAAGGATTTCACTTTTGTGAGGTTTCTTACGGTTACGAGTTGACTATCGTCACAAGCAAATTGCTGCTTGATACGTGTGCCACTTTCGTCCACCGCGTTGGAGTCTCGTGTGTTGGATTCGTTTTGAGCTTCTGTGCCGAATCCCAGCGTGACTGGCAATATTTCATTCACGGCAAAAATGCCGCGAGACCGGCTTCCAATGCCCAATTGTAATAAACATAGAGCATTGGCCAGCCAATTGAACCATTCTGAGTTTCTCTCTTTAAACTCCTCCACTATGTCTTCAAGTTTGTCTCCAAAACTCCATTCATCCCAGTACTCAAACAGGTCGTCTACTTGGTCATTGAAGTAGACTGCGCCAATGATTGAACGCACATTCTCCCACAGCGTCGGTTCTGGTAATTGAACTGGCATGCGAACTCCTTCCAGGCGTCGTTTAGCATCAAGGGTTCGTTTAAGTTGTTGTGACTTCTGGCCGGGCTTTAAGAAAGCTGTGATTGCGTTCATGATTTTCGCTTTCTCGGCACCGTTTATAGTTTCAATTGATTTTTTGCTTGTTATTTGATTATTGTCACTGTCATACAGTACCCGCGAATCAATGTCATTCTCGATGTCTTTGTACAGGTCTGTTTTAACGATTTCTTTCATAAATCCGTGGTCGTTCTGGTCGAGGTTGCTCAGGCCGCTACTTTTATTAACCATCATTCCTTGCACGACGGGGGTAACGACACAGTTTCTTGTGAAATATCGGAAAACGAGGACGCACTTGATTACCAAATCTAGCTTATCAGCAAATACAAGCGAATGAGGTTTTCCCTGTAGCTCAGTCCAGTAATCGTCCAATTCATTTTGATTCATTTTCTCCTCGGTCAGAAGTGTAGTCAAAATATTATCAACGTCCAGCTCGTAAGGTCCTTTGTCGCGGTAAAACTGCTTTTTGGGGTACAGCCGGTGCCACTTTTTAAGCAAGCTCTCTTTCATCACGTCGCCGTCTACACTTTTTCCGTTTAAGTACAGCCAGTCCATAGATTCAATCAAGCGTTTCATCATCACGGTTTTAAATCCCGTATTTGAAAGCAGATCGTTGGTTTTTGTTGGTATATCACTAAACTCATGTTCCATTACCATCCACAGACTCGGAGAAAAATAAAACATATGATCATAGTGACTCCCGCATTCACTACTGCTGCTTGACCCCGTGTTTAGTCTGTTGACAAATGTTGCTTCTGCTTCGATTTCTCCAACAATTCCTTCTCTTGCCGTTTCGTCATTCAGCACACTTAATAGCCAATCCCAGAGGACACTGGTATCTTTACCGACATCATAAATTTGAGTGAACAGTTTTTTGTCGACTGGGGGCACGAATGCCTTGCGGCTGCTTGCTTGCTTGTGTTTTACTACATGAAAGTTCCATTCAGGCTTTTGAACGACGCGAGTAACGTGGCCATTGCTATCAGTTAACTCGATGTCAAAGTATTTATGAGCTACTGCGTTGGCGGCTTTGTTTCCTTTTTTTTGTCTTTGGGTCGGCTGAACGACGTCGGACTTTTCTTCCGTGTCGAACTCTTCTTCGGTGTTAGTGTCGTCTGTGTCATCTTGGCCATATCTAATCGGTTTTTGTTTTGCCCGTGTTCCTGCCATGACTGCTTATAAATACAAGTGCATAAACTTTTTACGAATCACATAACATCCGAACGTTGATTCACGTAAAAAATTTGTGAATCATATTGTAAAAAAGGATGTTATCGGAAGATACTATCTTAGCTATTGTGACTGCGGTGGTATTAGTTGTGTCGGAGTGTCTGCCTTTTGTAAACAAGGCCAGTGGCAACGGTATATTACATTCCGTTGTGTTGGCGTTATCCAAGACTTTGAACGCTCAAAGGACCCCGCCAGAAGTAGAAGAAGTCAAGCAGGAGTTGAAGGATGACCCGCAGTAGCGAATGGCGATCTTGTTGTTTTGCTGCTGATAAACGTTGCATTGTCTTCTTAGTGCAGACTTGTTTGGGCTTTGGTCTGTTAACCTTCTGTGCACTGCGGTTGACCTATGAAAAGGATTGTGATAGGGCGGCACCGTACTGGGGCTTGATTGGCACAGTGACTGGATTCTTCTTTAGAAAGATGACCGTCTCACCACCAACGCCTCGCAAATCGGAGGTGGTGATTAGCCCGACTACCTCAGAATCAGGTTTGGATTCTGGAACAGTTACGGTTTAAAATGCGTTTCAAAAAAAATATGGGCTCTATAACAAAAGAGAAGCGATGAATGATATCGTAATCAGTGATCTCAATGGCACTAACGCCAGTGGTTTTAGATTTGAGCAGCGTTCAGAGGGGGCAGACTTATCCGTGTCGCCTATTGAGACATCAAAAGATGAAATTGAACAGCCCCCATTAGCTGAGCATGATAATATGTACATTCCTCCGCTGGGTTCAAGCGTTGTTATTAGCGGAAAAAGCGGATCTGGAAAATCTACACTGCTAGCTAATTTGTTGAAGGATGAGCGATTTTATGGTCCCAGCGCGGAACGGCCTAACGGCTGGTTTGATAAAGTCTTCTTGTTTAGTCCGACTGCTAACGGCGATGACATTCAAAAGAGTTTAGACATCCCGAAAAAATATGTTTTCACTGATTTGGAAGAGGCGCCTGAGATGTTATCGTTGATTTTAGATACACAACAACAGAAGATTGATAAAGCGGAAGGCGCCCACAAAGTTCCTCAATTCTGTATTATATTCGATGATGTCATTGGCGACACGAAGTTCATGAATGAAAAGGCGTTTACTCGCTGCTTTTACCAAGTACGGCATGTGAATTGCACGACCTTCATCTGCACTCAGCACTTTCGCAAGGTCCCTAAGATATGTCGTCTTCAAGCCAACTTTGTCTACTTCTTTCAAGGCAGTGCGGCGGAAGTAGAGGTTGTTGTGGATGAATATGCACCGCCTATGTACACCAAAAATGAATTCCGGCGGTTGGTAAATGATGCCTCCAGCAAGCGCTATTCCTTCTTGACCATTTGTATGAAACTTGGGTGGGATAAGCGTTTCCGGCGCAATCTGGACGAGTTTATTGTTCTTGACCGGTTGGTAGATCAAGAGGAGGACCCGATGGGAACAAATGACGACAAGCAAAAACAAAAAAAATATGAAGGTGTTGACAAAGAAGAAGAGGAAGAAGAGGAGCTTGTGGAATCGACAATTACCAACTTGAAACACAACCATGGCTCAACAGAACAAAACCCACGCGGACTCTCGCAGAGCAGAATTGGAGGCGGATTTGATAGCGGAGAGTATGGTGACTACTAACATGGTGCAAAATGGCCGACGGCACGTAAATGAGGGCACGGCATTTCAACGCAATGCGAATCGAGCGAATCGAGCGTTGACAATACAACAAGGTTTTCGGCGTCGTCACCCCGTGCGCGTGCTCCAGCAGTATGATGGTATCTACAATACAACTTCCGACGCGTCATCATCGTGGGAGAAGGCCATGGTACATGAAACAGAGCGGGTAGACTTGCCGAAAGAATTTCGCCCGAGCAAAGACACGATGGGCATGACAAACCAGCTGGGCATAGTTACGACTGCCGCTGATAATTATAAAAAGCATAGAAAGAAGCTGGAACGCATGTTCTTGGTGGGGGCTTAATGGGAAGAGGAAATATGAAAAAGTTTGTGAACATGTAAATAAAAAGGGAAACTATCAAACGTTTTTTGAGCAAATTATGACCTCCATGGACACATCAGTTGATAAAGGCACCTCGGGTGCAGACACTCAGAGGTCGAAGCAAGGTCTGATCGCTTTGAATGATCTTACCTATGTCTTAGAACCAGACATGAGTGTGGCAGTCAACAAGACGCACAAACGTCATTTCTTTCAAAGCAATACCTACACTCCTGAACAGCGTGGTATCTGCATCCTCAATAGCGGCGCAGATTACATAGATACCCGTCGTTCTTTCTTGAGCTTTGAAGTGGCGCTTACCAATGGCGAGGGGCATGGATTTTTTGGCTCCTGCGGATCTGCTTGCAATCTAATTGAAAACATTCTCATTTCTACTAGAAGTGGCGATGAACTTTGCCGTATCACGGACTTTGGTCTGTTGCAAAATATGTTGATTCCTATGACATATTGTGAAAGCTGGAAACAGACGACTGGTCAAGTGATGAGATTGGGTGGCGGTTTGCATGATCCTGCTGCAACCATCCAATCCAGCAAAAGCGGGACTGTTACCCGTCTGCTGATCCCTATGTATTTGATGGCTCCTTTGTTTGCCTATGGTCGCTTGTTGCCGGCTATGCTTATGTCTGGTATGCGCATTGAAATCACTTGGGCCTCAAAGGACAAAGCTATGCAAGGACACACACCTGCAAGTGGAGCTTTGAAAGCCGCTCCTAATTACACCATCAAAAATTTGTATTTTGATTTGGCGTCGGTGCAGCTGAGTGATTCTATCCAGAGGGCATTGAATGAACAGAGTGCTACTAACGGTCTTGAAATTGTCTACACGGACTACGAGAAGACGGAAGTCAATCACGGAAACATGTCCACAACTTTCCATGCGGAAGTCCGCAAGTCTTGTTCGCGCGCTCTGAAAGCCTTTGCCCGTGTCCGCTGTAAAAGCAGTACCCCCGACGGATTGAAAGACTCTTTCCGAGCCGAACAAGGATTCCCTGTAATTGAATATCAGTGGCAGCTGGGCTCTCTGTATTTCCCTCAGCAGCCGATTAAAGCTTCCGCCGCCGACAAACCGTTCACGGCCGCCGCGGAGACGTATGCTCATCTACTGGAATCCTGCGACAAATTCCACCCTGGATCGAAGCCTCCGGCACTGACTTTCAGGGGCAATATGTATTCTGACACTTCTATGGGACAAGCAATTGAATTTGGCAGGCCGTTGGCGGATATACCAGCCTCCACAACGGTACAAAAATTGGGTTCAGGAGGTGCGTTTGCCAATGTAGTAGGGTTCGAGGATCAGCCGGAGGCCGTCAAATTCTCTAACATGTATGCTGATTATGGAGCCATAGGCAGTCATACGATGGGTACTACCGCTAGCAGGTTTGGTGGCGTGGGCAGTTTTGCTTATGACCAGCATATGATCGGAGTCACGCTTGAAAGGAGCACTATGTTCAATCTGGCGGGTGTCCCTGTCAACAATTCTCGCGTTTTGGCGCTGCGTTTAAAATTGGCCGCCAAGACTAGCGAGTTTAAAGGAGATGGAACATCTACCCCTACTGTGGCTTATACAGCAGTAGACGCCAACGCCAGAAACGCTGCTGGGGATATTCGGAGCTTGTCTGTGTATCTGAAGTATGTTAAGTTGGCCAGGGTCTTCTTAAACAATGTAGAAGTAGAGCAATAGAGAGTGAGCACCCAAAAATATTATGAGCAGTAAAATAAAAAAGGCTTTTGATTGAAAAGGTTTATCCCGCGCACCGCAAAAAAAAATGCAAAACACTACTATGCGTCATCACTCGGTGCTAGTTGAGTACAATTCTCAACAAGCCACCAGCAGAAGTTCTGTGTATGGTAATGGTCAGTTTACTTGCACGCTGAACAACACCAACAGTTTGACCCACTCTATTAAAGTGACTCCCCACAAAACGATCATTCCTAACGTCTTTAACAACGTGAATGAATATAACAACTACCTGGAGATCATGCTGATCGACCCCGCAAACTTTGTGCCTGACCCTGCTGTCGGCATAGAAGCTAATGGAGGGGTGGTCACTATGCAAATGACTCTGCCGGTTGGGTTCTATACACAACAGGGTTTAGTTAACATGTTTAATGCTACGTGGGCAAGTACGGCCCCTGTTGATGCATATTTGCTAAAGAAGGGAACGCTTACACTTGGGGTCGCCAATAGTGGTGCTGTTGCTTCTAAAATATCAGCTTCGCTGTCGCCTGGTGCACAAGGGAATCAAGATTGGACGTTCACAACTACGGTTACACAGCCTCCTAATTATGGGCCTGATGCTGGATTTGCAGTACGCGCGTCGCGAGATTTCTTCGAATTGATGGGCTGGTCTAATTTGATCTTCCATGAAGACCCAGACGGAAAGTGTTATATGTGGCTTTCCTGGATAAATACGCCTATGCAAAACACCTATGATTGGATCAACGATCACAGCCAGTTGCCGTCGTCGGGAGAAACACGGACTAGTATGATTCCTCGGATGGGAGGGGAGCATGTTGTGCACATTGCCATCAACGAAGCGGCACCTGGAAATATGGTTTGTTCTGACAGCAAGGCGCGCGACATTCTCTTAACATGTTCGATGCACGACGTGCCATATGGACAATTTATGGCTTTCGAGGCGAAAGACTTGTACGTGGACGATATAGATTATAAAACAGTCACTAACCTCCACCGCGCTCAAATAACTTTGCTGGACCATAAGTTTCGAGTGCTGACTGTCCCTGAGAACTACCCAGTCTCTATTATTTTAAAGGTGTTCCATAATGATACCCATACTATGTAAAAAATAGCGTAACATACATGAAAAGTTTATGCACGTTAAATTAAAAAGGTAAATAGAGGTTCTTTGATATGGCTAAAGCTGACACTCCAATGAGAACTCCTAATCCGTGGCTGCAACACGTGAATGTGTTCCGTCAAGCCAATCCTGAGATGAGCTACAAGCAAGTGTTAAAGTCTGCTGGGGCCACGTACACGCGCAAGCCCAAACCGGAAAAGTCGGGAGAACGCAAGCCCAATCCATGGATGGTCCACATTAATAAGTGGAAGGAAGCGAACCCTGAGTGGCGCAAAGACTATTCCTATAAACAAGTGCTCATTAAGTGCAAAGAAACATACAAACAATAAACAAAAGAACTTCCCTAGAATTTTCTCTATATGTGAATCATGTGTTGCATGTGAATCATGTGTTACATGTGAATCATGTTATGTAACATCAGTGAAAAGTTTATGCAGCTAAGAGTAAAGGAGATAAATCCATCTCAAAAAAGTTTCAAAAACAAAAATGGCCGCTGCAGACGTGGAGATGACCCCCGAGCCCGTCAAGCTTGAAAGGCAAGACGCCTTCTATCCTCCCAGCGATATGACCACGCGCTACTTGCAATATGATTGCACCTACTCTGCCTGCAAGTACAAAGAACCTCCTCTTACCTGGGGCGAAATAATCAAGCAAGACTACGCGCACTTCGTCTGGTTGATGTGCAATCACGTGCCATTGGAGTCGAACACGTTCGAAGCACTGAAAGATAATTTGTGTCTACCAGACCTCAAGCTCGCACGCGAAACTACGAGGCAGCATGACATGCCAGAGGCACTTGAAGCAAGAAAACAACGTTACTTAGACTTGGTCTGTAGTCATAATGGTCGTATGCACGGCAAAAAATGGCGTGAAATCTTAGAAATTGACTATGATTATTTCCTGTGGGCAGTAGGGAATACTATGGGAAGAGAGACCCGCACCTTTAAAGGATTTGTTGAATGTCTCAAAGACAAAGACAAAATGATGGTGCTTACCACACCCAAAGGAAAAGTGAAGACCAAACGACACAAAAAATAAAAATGACTTCTAACGGTCACATTTTCAATTCTCAGATAACCTAAAATGTTATTACTCGATGTGGTGGTGGTGGTGGTGACTTTTTTACCGTAACATATTTTTTAAAATGATTTCTAACGGTCACATTTCTCTTTATCTGATATAGTAAAATATATATATATTTAAGTGGTGGTGGTGGTGGTGTGTATTTATATTATGTATATGTTATGTATATGTTTTTATGTATATGTTATGTATGTTATTGTGTTATGTACCACCACCACCACCACCTATATATATATAAGGATATAGTAAACAGAAAATATAAAAAGTGACGTTAGAAATTCTTTTTTAAAGTATGTTTTTGTGTTATGTTATATGTGTATGTTATACGCCACCACCACCACCACCACCTTATGTATATAGAAATATAGGTCACCTAAAATAAAAAGTAGCCGTTAGAAATCATTTTTGAGGTTTTTGTGTGGTGTTAAGAAACACCGTTTTTGGGGGGTTTTTTGGGTGGTGTTGAAGAACACCGTTTTAGAAGTTGCGAGCCCGCTTGGGGTCTGGTTGCTGAGCATAATCACCCAGACTGACGTAGGGGTCCCTGTCTGCAGTAATTTTAGGATCTTGGTCGACTACCATCACAGTTTGCTTCCAGCCGCTGAAGGTTCTGTATCCGTCTTCGCCCACGTGAACTTTTATTCCACTTGATCGCTCCAAAGCATTACAGAAAGACAGTTTGTCCATGTTGCTGCACTTCCGGTTTCCTTCGTTCTTGGCGTAAATTTTGAATTGAGTGTAGATCGAATCCACGTCACCATGCACTTCTCCTTCAATAGTCTTGGCCATGTGCACTTTCACAAAACGGACCCAGGGGCGCTGTTTTTGGCTTACATGGGAGGTAAATTTGCTCACGCATTCAGGAATAGTAAAACCGGGCAAGGGTCCAGAGTCTGTTTTGTTTTTTTTTATGAAGCCGTGAAGTTCTTTAAGGCAAATGGCAACAAAGGCATCAGACCACTCTACCAGCTTGCCGGTCTTGAAAGAGTTGTCTTCTTGGTAGATGTGATTGCGTTTTGGATCGCTCAAAGGGAGTGCTGCTTTGTATGTGGCCACATTCTTTACCCAACGAGCATCATAAGGAATAATGCGAAGTCTGTCCATCATAGCATTGTCATCGTAATCAATGTCGAGGGCAGCGTTGGTGATTAGCCAAGGAGTGGCAACAATTTGGACATTGACCATTACATCACTGTGCAGAGTGCGGGCACTGACTACATCACTTGATGCCATAGTCTTGAGGAGAGAGTTATCTAGCTTTGCTTCGCGCATCTCGTCCACACAAAAGAAACTCTTGTACAACAAACCCGTCATGACTGCGTCGGGCTGGTCCGCGGTGCGGCTGTCTTGGCTCTTCTTCGTGAGGTATTCTTTGGAGACAGATCCGGCACGATAGGGATGATCTGTTTTCAATAATAAATCCATCAAAGAAGCTTCCGCGCCTTTGCCATTCTTGCCATCAATAGCCATAGCCACGTACAAAGAGCGATCGAAAGTGAGCATCGTCATGGCCATACCGAAGACACGGTACTTGTAAGCCTGTAGATCGTCCCGCCCGCAGCATACTTTTCTTTGCCATGCGTGCACCTCTTTCTCTGCTTGAGGGTCGAAGTTCTGCGTCGCCGAAACGTGGCTTGTAAAGTAATATTCTGGCAAGATCTCCATATACTCTCCGGTAAGCAAATTGTAGCACACACCCTCCTTGAGAGCAACGTAATAGCGTGAAGACAGTGGCTCCATCCTTTCCACCACCAGCTCGTCGACCCTGTGAGTGGCCACTGTCTTGTGCAAGTCTTCCCGGCCTTTCGGGCCCGTCGTCTGCCAAAATGGTTTGATTTTTCGTAGCTCAGCATTAGCTTTCTTGTCCTCTTTCTCTTTCCTTTCTTCATACTCATCCGAACCAACATCCGTGCCAGTCTGCTCCGCCCACTTGCGCAAAATCGTGTCCACCGTGTGATCGATCTTTGCTGCACGATATGCTTCATAGCGGCTGTTGAGCAGATCTTGCTTGTTCAGCAACAACACGTTTCCGCCAGCTTTCTGTTGCCAAATGCGAGTATCGGGGTTGTAAGCAAACACCGTCTTCGTCTCGTCACAGAAGCGCACCTCCGACTGGAAATAGGTCAGGAAAAATTTGATACACTTCGAAATGTCTTTCGGGGGGCACACCAAGTCTGTCGTGTGGCGAGTAGCCATGCTCACTGTCGAAATCTTAAAAGCCAAGTCCGTTGCACCAATGAAAGAATGCCATCGTAGGTGGTAGTTGCGGCCGGGGTTAAGGCAGCACTTACTGCACCGCTGAGCAATCCTGCCATTTGCTAGGTCCACAATATAGTCCACGTGATTGTCTTCAGACTTGTGTGTGTAAGGAGTGTTGCCAGTGTCGTGTTCGCAGTAAGTGTCAGTGCCGTACTTCACAACAAACGATCCTGGGAACCGCGGGTCCGCAAGTCGCTCAGGTGCTCTAGAAAACGTTGTCGATGGGTCAGTAGGGATACTATTAGAGACCCCTTTGGCGCTTGATTGCTTGCTACGAAAAGCGGCCCACTTTGGCAAAACGATGTGCTCAAGAATTGGCTGCCAGAAACCAAGCCAACGCTCTCTCGCCTCTGGATCATCATCCTGCTCCGCAATAACATCGGTGTGCGAACGCCTTCTGCCTTGTTCAGAGAGCAAAGATGGTGGTAACACACCACGAGTCCCGCGTTCATCAGGCAAGTTGTCCAGCTTCACGTACAACCGCGTTTGTGTTTGTGCGTCCTTCTTGTCAGGGAAAAGCGTGCAGAGGCAACACATGTCAATGTATTTTGCCATGTCTTGCCAAGTGTGCACCGGTATAAATGAGCAAACCCACTTATTATCGGGCGTCTTGTCGATTTGAATCGGCCTTTGAGCAGCAGTCATGTCCCCGAACTTGCCACAGAACGGTAATTTGAACTTGCGATGCTTAGTATAGACTCCAACATCAAACACCTTAGCATCGCCGAGCACATGAGCGTAACGCTCCTCTATGCCATTAGGGATCATATCGTTTGCTTGCTGCACAATCGTCTTCAGGTCGCGCAGCCTGGCCATCACCAATTTGGGCCAGTGGAGGTGAAAACTGTGCTTGTATTTACCGTTCTTGTACGGGCGGCAGTTGTAAAAAAACACAGGAGTTACTTGGTCATGGGTCAACCCGCTACGAGAAAGTTCGCAAAACTGCTTTTGAATAATACCAAGCCCTTTGGCGACGAAGTGAAAAGGCGCGTCAAATTCAGTATCGTCTGTAACGATGTCCACGTCTAGAAAAGGGTGAACGTGGAGGTACTTGTACTCTCCCTCGCAGTGACTGAAAGCCCAGTAAAAGCCCGAAGAGGAGAAGCTTCTTGCAGCAGGAAGAGAAAACGTCGGGTGAAGGACTTTAGCTGCGAAGTCGACAAGTCGGTCCCGGCCACCAACCGCGAATCCACTCTTTGGATTGGTAGTCCCACGGTCAAAGTACAGATCACAAGCAAGACTCCGGCCACCCTCACCCCTCTCTGCCACACGAACAATATCTTCAAAGTTCTTGTCCATCTTGTTGCCATATTGTTCCTTGGAACTCACAAAAACACCCAGGTCGAGCAGCTGAGTAGACGACAACCAGTACTTTTTACCAGCAACGTTCCGCTTGTAAGAGTTGTTGACGCGATCGATGACAGTCTGCATGTCCTCAGTGCCAAACGGTGGTCTTGCATCTCGTCCACAGGTAAGTTGGTTCATCCTAAGTTTTCAAACATACACACATAAACAATTTTGGTTCACACAATACAACGAGGCTGACGAGGCCCCTAGCGCTGGTCGCTACCCTCCGTCTCCAACCCACCCACCCCACCCCTATTTGCTCGCTTTTTGAGGTCAATGTGTGGTGTTAAGAAACACCGTTTTTTTGTTTTGTTTTTTCTTGTTTTACTGCAGGTCATCCTGGTAGCTGACAACTTCAGCAAAGGCCACTTTTGCAGCAGGAAGTTCAACACAGTCGCACCCGGGAAAGTAAGAAGCTCTCAGCCTAGCGTTCCTGATCATCCTGTTCCGGTCCACAAACTCGCACAATTGTGGCATAACCACCGATTCAAACATTCTGAAGGACTGTGGTCTTTCCAGAGAATGCATGTCTTTGGCCAAGTCAAATGCGTATGAAGGTTGAGCCCTCCACCATGCAACACAATGATCTGCAGGGTGAAGCAAGAAGTCACGAATAAGAACCCAGGAACGAAGTTGCTTGGAGTGCACAGAAGCAAGTCGCTGGTGAAACTCCTCATCGGTCATCGACAAAGAACGAGGGCGCTTGCGGATCTGCATGGTGATGTCACGAACATCTGAGATGTGGCGTAGCTCGTATGCAATGGACTTGTAGTGAAGCATCTCAATGAATGTCACATGTCGGCCCATGAAAGCAACCAAGTCCCACTCCAACCTCCACCGAGAAAGAAGAAGTCCAAAAGGGCTATCTTCAGCGACGCAACAGCAGCAATTGAAATAGGAACTAGAGAAATTGGAAAGGAAGCCGAGGTACTGACAAAGACGAGGACCCAAGAACTTGCCAACGAGGGCCATGACGTTGCTCTGCGCATAGTTACCAAGTTCGATGAAGAACAAGCCAGTGTAGTCGTCTTTCCAGTCGCAGTGAGTCTCAATCCCATGCGCCTCGTCTAATCGAAGCAAAGACGACGTCTTTTCGATGGTTCTTGCCCAGGTGTACGGCTCGGTTGGAAAGTAGGACCAGTAGACTTGAGCTCCATTGTAGATGGTCTTGGGCTTCTCGAACGTAGGAAAAGAGGAGAAGGTGATGGTACTGCAGCAGACGGGTGGAACCATGTGTCGAAAATGCTCTGCTGGCTGCTTATAGGGGACAGTTTGGGGACGGGGGAAGAAAGAACCTCTGTCGCAAAGATACTCGCGTGCCTCTCTGTCTTGTATTGCCGCATCACCTCTAAGCAGGTAAGTGAACTTGCCTGCGTTGTGGGGCATATCTTCCTCGGGGTTGAACTTGCCGAACGCCATTTCGAGCTTTTCTTCATGAGAGTATCCCGGGAAGGCGTCAGGGGCAAATATGCAGTCAATTTTGAGTTCGACTTCAAAGGGGATTGAATTATCAGCTTGCCGTCCTTGATTTGAAAGCTCTGCGTCATTCGTCTTGTGTTCTTGTCCATCGCGTTGCATTTAGAGAGAATCTATGTGTGTGTGTGCGTTTAAAGTTTGTCTGCAAAACACAACACAAAGGGGGACGAGTCCTTCAGCGCTGGTCGCTACCCTCCGTCCACTATCCCCCTACACCACCTAGTTGCTCGCCTCTGAGGTCATTTGGTGGTGTTAAGAAACACCGTTTTTTGTTTTGTAGTCTCAACAGGGGGAGAATAATGTCAAAAAACCTTTGTCTTCAAAGCGCTGCTTTTCTTTCTCTTGCCTTCTTGTTGTAGGCCTTGCGCTTGCGGTACCTTTGATCCGCAGTGAGCTTGCGACGCTTCTTCCTGCGCTCTTGTACCGCTTCAACTAACTCATCGAGAAACTCCTCATCTGAAGACACAGTCAAGTCAACAACCTCTCGCTGCCTGCGGGCAGACAACGGCGACACAGGAGCAACGGCTTCAAGCGGAGGAGGGTCAGCAGACACGGGCATCGGAGAAACAGTTGGGCTGTAGGTGGGCTCCTCATCAGTCTCGTCTGGGTCTTTATATTCTTGCTCAACCTCATACTCCTGGGTAGTCGCTTGAGAGTCGAAGTCATCGTCATGCTTTTGCTCTGCCTGTTGTCTTGCATCCCTCGCCTCCAGACGCGCAGCCACCCTCGCCTCCAGACGCGCAGCCTCCATCTCCTGGACCCCACGGTGCCACTCTGCAGACATCTCTTGCGTTTGCTCTTGACTCATCTTGATCTTGATACGGAGAAAAATTTTTTTTTTAATTTTTTTTTGATTTTTTGAGTGTTATGGCCCCTCTTTATATACCCAAATTTGGTCGATTAAATTGAGTGTCGCCTTTTTTGTGAATCATCTTCCTCGATTAAAAAAGTCATATAACAAGGTCAATAAACCCGAAATGGTTATTCAGTCAATTATAGGAGTTAGGTGACGAGAAGTAGCGCATTGGAAAGCCCGTAACATGGAGAATATGTTGCGCCCATCACAGTGTGATGGGGCGTATGTTATGCTATGTTACGCACTTTTATGTGAATCACAAAATTTGGAACCACCACAACTGTTTTTTATAACGTTTTAAAAGGTGGTGGTGGTGGTA
>Ga0228614_1000398_pt1 | contig 25351 bp, 25 predicted proteins | sample 15DmetaG_FD_190531 | JGI IMG/M metagenome (GOLD analysis project Ga0228614, IMG submission 190531) | Seawater microbial communities from Monterey Bay, California, United States - 15D | ecosystem: Environmental > Aquatic > Marine > Coastal | place: USA: California | collected 2016-10-13
AAAAATCTTAATATCGCTTTCCAATAAACGAAACCAACTTCCTCTATCTTTCTTTCTGTTTTCTTGTAGAGGAAATCTACTAAAAAGATAAAAACAACAAAAAGTACAATTAAAAACCAAAAGTCTTTCACAAAAGCAACTACTAATTGTGACATATCGTTACTTGTTCCAACAAAAGAAAACAAATCTGCTGTTGACCTTTTACTGGTATACTTAAAATACTCTACATCAATAAGGTTAAATAAAAGTAACGCTGAATTTAATAGGTGAAAAGAAATCCTAAAAAACATACGGTAAACCTTACTATCCCTAAAATTATTTACAAACGGTAATAAGTATAAGGCCCAATAAGGGAGCATCAATAAAGAAACAGTAATTAAATCAAACCAACTTCCAAAGAAAAAATCCGAAAAGGAAACATCTGTAAATGCTTCACGGTTTGCAATAAAAAAAACAATTCGAGTTAAAAACAAACAGAACAAAGAAATCCCAAGGCGCTTTAATAACATTAAAGTAACAACCGAGGGGGTTAGAAGCTTTCTTAAAAAGTTCATGTTTATTATTTTCAGAAACTAAATTATTTCAAAAGATTCGCTTTTTCCCTGGCTTTTTGCATCAACGAATCCGCTTTTGTATTCGCTTCGCTTTCAATTTTATCTGCTTTTTTATCAGCCGATTGAATCATTTTTTTTCCGGCTATTTCTGCAGCTTTCTTTTTCAATGGATTACCTCCTGCCTCCGAAATAAGCGCATCAGCTTGTTTTCTTCCTTCTTTTCTTGCTAAATCAGCAGCTTTCTTTGCTTCTGATTTAAGCTTGTCAGCTTGTTTCTGCGCATCCGCTAGTAAAGCCTGTTTCTTTCTTTCCAACTCTTCTTTAGCATCATCGATCGTATTTCCTATAACTGCTTTAACAGAATCAACTCCTTTATTCACCAATTCCTTACCTTTATCCTTAATATTACCTTTGAGGTTTCCAGTAGCATTCAATAAAGACTCTTTAAAATCAGATGTAACTTTTGGATTCGTAACCGTTCCGATAACTTTTAAATTAACAGGAATACTTGCTGGTAATACATCTAAACTTAGATTAGGAACCAAATTATTTACTTTTTTGATTTGATCTTCAACTAATTTGATCATACTTGCTGGAATTTTATCCTTAGGTATATTCATTTTTAAAGCATAATCCATGTCTTGCTCTAAAGATGTTGATCCGGAAACATTTGTTGTAATCCCTCCTAATTTAACATCAAATGGAGTAACAGAAACTTTCCCATCTTTAAAAGAGAAAAAAGCTTTTAAATCTTTAACCCTTTGATCCGATAAATGATCCATTTTTAATGCATTGCCAATTTTCACTAATGGCTCATAACCTGAAATGGAAATCATTTTAGTAAACAAATCTCCTTTACCATTTAAAGAACTATATATAGGATCTAAATTGGAAGTCAAACTAGAGTTCATCGCAAAAGAAGTGGATATTTTACCCGTAGCATATTTTGAAATTGGTGCTAACTTTTGAATCGTTAAGAAATTATCAGATAACATCTTAATATCAATATCCTTTAAATCATAACTAAAATTCACTTTTGGTTCTAACTCATTAACCGTACTAAAGTCACCATCTAAACCAATTGTTCCTCCCATCGCTTGCATTGAAAGGTGATCCAAAGAAGCAACCTGATCTTTTAACTTAACTGTACCTATAACATTCTTTAATTCGATACCATCGTAAATAACTTTCTGTAAGTCAGTTCTTAATTGAAAATCAATATTTCCTGGTATTACGATAGGATCAGAATTTTCAACAACAGTAGTATCTTCATCCTCTACTTCTGTCTCCACCCCCATTAATTCATCTAAATCTAAATAACTACTTGAAAATAAAAAGTCGCCCTTTAAAGTTTCATCTTTTAACGCATAGGCTAAATAATTATCGATACTTCCGTTCATTTGAAAATCAGATTTTCCCATTTGAGCATCTAACTTTTCTAAAGCTAAATCTTGTGGAGAAAAACGAAGTAACATAGAATGGATATTAACCGAAGAAGGTAAATCACTAGAAGCATAAAGCATTTCTTTTAACAACAATGTTCCTTCAGCAGTAAAAGCTTCATAGTCTTCTTTTTCCAAAGAACTAGATTTTCCTTTCAAAGTAACATCTGCTTCCAACTTCCCATTATAAGCCTCTCCCTCAGCCAAAGGCATCACTTTACCTAGAGTCGATAAATCAATTTTAGCTAATACTTTCGAATCAATAAAAGGATCTGACATTACATTCCTCATTTTCAAAGTCGCATCAATTGTGTTACCTACAAAATCAGCATGAAATTTTGGAACGTCTAAAGTCATTTTATCCATATTTGCTCCACCTTCAAATTTTGATTCAGCAACAATTTGAATATCATCAATTGAACCAGGTAAATCCGGATATTTGATTTTAGCTTTATCAACGCTCATGTTAAAATCCCAAGCAGGCATGTTAACGTCATCCATCTTACCTTTTACATAACAGTTAAATCCTAGGTTACCATCTGCCAACATACTTTCATATCCAGAATGATAAAAAGCTGGAACTAACGATAAAAAATCTTTAAAAGTAGCTTTCGAAGCATTGATTTTCAAATCCATATTATCGTGATCTGCTAACATTTCGTAGAACCCATCAATAGAAAACTTAAGAGCATTTAATTCAAATACATTTTCTTTTAAAGTGTATTTAGCATTATCTCCATCCATCTCCATTAATAAATTAGCGATAGCTTTCGTTTTCACTTTATTCATGTAAGAAACCCCTTCCATATCAAAAGTAAAAGATTCAATAGTAGTTTCTGTTTCAAAATCAATTACCTCTTCTGTTAAATCTCCCTTACCAAAATGAGATAAATTAACCAATTCAGTAAACATATCTCCTTGCTTGTCGTCATAACGAACATTCGCATTTTGGATAGAATACTCTTTCAAAGACAGCTTAAACTTGGAAGGTTCAGAAACTTCCTCTGGTGTTTTTACCGAATCTGGTTTTACAATATCATAATTAGCAACACCATTTTTAAAAACTCGAACATCAAAAGAAGGTTCTATTAAATGAATAGCATTAATTTCTACTTCCTCTCCTGAAACAACACTCCAAAAATTCACATGAGCTGAAAATTCTTTTATGTTAAGTAACTCAACCCCTTCAAACTGATCTCTACCTGTAACTTTAGCATCGTTCAAACGAATCGTCATGTTTGGAAAAGTACTTATAAAGGTTAAGTCAAAATCTCCTAAATCAACATCCGCTAATAACGCTTTATTCACTTCTTGAAACGCGTATTCTTTAATCTCACTTTTGAAAAGCATTGGTAAAATGATTAAGGAAGCTACTATCAATAAAAAAACGACTCCTAAACCTTTAGCAATTTTACCTAAAAGACCTTTTTTCTTTTTTTCTTCGACCATAGTATTAGTTATTATCTTATTTACGATATTTGTTATTCAAAATCATTATCAATAACGTAAAATTAATGAAAAAATTTCATCTCTTATCGATTCTATTTTTTTCTCTTTTTTCATTCTACTCCAGTGCTCAAATTGTAAGCAGTGAAAGTGCTAAAAAAGAAGTTTCCATAAAAAAAACAAGAACTTTAGATTCTGTCAAAACTCAAAAAACAGAAGTTTATATCGGATCAAATTTTTCTATTAGCAATAGGATTCTTAAAGTTAACGAAGGTTTATTTCAAAAAGAACTCGGTGAAAGAGCTAATGAACAAAGCTTAAATGTTTGGTCTTTTGGATTAGGTTTTAGACATCACTTCAAAAAACCTTTCAGTTTAGATGCTGGAATATCACTATTACAAAATGGGGAGAGTTATAGCTTTGAAGAAAGTGATACTAGCTTTTCTTATCAAACAACCTATACCTACATTGCAATGCCAATTCATTTCAATTACACTAAAGGAGAAAAATTAAAAATAATAGGTGGGTTAGGTCTTACACCGCAGCTTTTCACAAGGTTTAAACAAGATCAAGAATGGAAAACAAAAACAAACCAGGAAAATTCGGAATCATTTACAACTAGAACCGGTAATTACAATTCATTCGTAATAAGTGGTTCCATTCAGGCGGGGATTTCGTATTTATTAAACCAAAAAACATCTTTTTATTTTATCCCAGAATACAGAATACTATTTAACTCAAGCTATTCCGCCAATTCAGGATACTTGCACTACTCTAGAGTTTTTGGGATTAATTTCGGTTTATCTTACTTACTATAATTCAAAAACATGATATTAAAAGAGATAACAAATTACTTGGAGGAATACGCTCCCCTTTCATCTCAAGAAAGTTACGATAATTGCGGCTTAATTGTAGGGAATAAAAACACTGAAATAAATTCTGCTTTAATTGCATTAGATTGTACCGAAGAAATTATTGAGGAGGCTATCCTTAAAAAATGCAACCTCGTTATTGTCCATCACCCTATTATCTTTTCGGGACTAAAAAAACTTAACGGGAACAACTATATTGAAAGAACAGTAATCAAAGCCATAGAAAACAAAATAGCAATCTATGCCATACACACTAATTTAGATAATCAATTAAATGGAGTAAACTTCGAAATAGGGAGTCGTTTAAAGCTAAAGAACTTATCTATATTATCCCCAAAGCAAAACACACTTTTAAAGTTAACCGTAAACATCCCTTCTACTCATTCAGAAAAACTTTTAGAAAAATTATTTGAAACTGGAGTAGGAAAAATAGGCAACTACAAAAACTGTAGTTTCAAGCAGGAAGGTGTAGGAAGTTTTCAACCAACAAATAATGCTCAACCTTTTATAGGAGAAAAAAATGTCACTGAATTTGTCAAAGAAGATAAAATTGAAGTTTTAATTCAAAACCACCAAGTTTCTTTAGTATTAGAAACAATTAAAACCCATCACCCATACGAAGAAGTAGCTTACGAACTTATCCCTCTTAAAAACACAAACAACTACGAAGGAAGCGGAATGGTTGGTTATTTAGAAAAGGAAATGAATGAAGTAGACTTTCTTCAACTGATAAAAGAAACTTTTGATTGTAAAATCATACGACATACAAAACTACTTAACAAACCAATTAAAAAAATTGCATTTTGTGGTGGATCAGGAAGTTTTTTATTAGACAAAGCAAAAAAATCCAATGCAGATATATTTATTACTGGAGACTATAAATACCATGATTTTTTTGATGCAGAAGATGAAATAATAATAGCAGATATAGGTCATTTTGAGAGCGAACAATATACTTCTAATTTATTAGTTGATATATTGACGAAAAAATTTCCTACATTTGCATTCGAAATAACAGGAATAAAAACAAATCCAATAAATTATTTTTAGCACATGGCAAAAACTGCGACTAAAAAGGAGGTATCAATAGCGGAAAAACTTGACGCTTTATACGAATTACAAAAGATTGACTCTGAGATTGATAAAATCAAAACTATCCGTGGTGAACTTCCATTAGAGGTTCAAGATTTAGAGGATGAGTTAGAGGGTATCAGCTTAAGAATTGCAAAAAGCCAAGACGAACTAAAAGAAATGGAAACAGAAGTTTCTGACCGTAAGAATGCGATCAAAGATTCTGAATTAGCTATTAGTAAGTACAAAGAACAGCAAGAAAAAGTAAGAAACAATCGTGAGTTTGAATCTTTAGCAAAAGAAATCGAATACCAAGAGTTAGAAATAAAGCTTCACGAAAAGAAATCTAAAGAAGTTAAATTTAGAATTACTTCTAAAAAAGAATCTCTTGAAGAAATTAAAGCTAGGTTAGAATTCCGTAAAACGGATTTAGAAAATAAACGTAAAGAGCTAGATGAAATCGTTGGAGAAACTCAAAAAGATGAGGATAAATTAACGAAAGCTTCTGCAGCTGCAATGAAAAACATTGACGAACGTTTATTAACTGCATACACTCGTTTAAGAACTAACTCTAAAAACGGTCTTTCTGTTGTACCAGTTAAACGTGACTCTTGTGGAGGATGTTTTAATAAAATACCACCTCAAAGACAATTAGAAATTACTTTAAAAAGAAAAGTTATTGTTTGTGAACACTGTGGAAGAATCTTAGTTCCAAATACAGAAGACGAAGAATAATATTTTCTCCTTAAATATTGAAAGCCGTATTTTTAATTAAGTACGGCTTTTTTTATTCTAATTTAAAACTTACTCTACCTTTTATCTCTACCTTTACAGTATAATAAGAATCCAAATGAAATTCAACGATTATCCAATTTCCGAAAAAATAAAACAGCAACTTGAAGTTCTAGGTTTTAAAAAACCAACTGATATTCAGTTTAAAGCCATTAAACCTATAATGGATGGAGAAGATGTTTTAGCAATTGCGCAAACAGGTACCGGAAAAACTGGAGCTTTCGCTATTCCCATTCTTGACAAATTAGAAAAAACAAAAAAGAAAGGATATGATGGAGTAAGGTGCTTGGTAATGGTTCCAACAAGAGAACTTGCAAAACAAATATCTCTTGTTTTTAAAGATTTAGGAAGAAATACTTCCGTTAAAACTTTCGGGTTATTTGGAGGAGTTGAACAAGAGCAACAAATAAGAACATTAAACAATGGAATAGATATTTTAGTATCAACTCCAGGTAGAATGTTTGACTTAATTAGCCAAGGTCATGTTGATATTTCAAAATTAGACTATTTAGTTTTAGATGAAGCAGACTTAATGTTAGACCTAGGTTTTTTAAAAGACATACAAGATGTACTAAAACATATACCTAAAAAAAGACAAACACTATTCTTTTCAGCTACGATCACAAAAAAAATTAAAACACTAGCCTACTCCCTAGTAAGAGATGCAATAAGAATCCAAATATCTCCACATAATCCAGTAGCTGGAAACATCATACACTCTGTATCTTTTATAGAGATGGACGATAAACGTTTTTTCTTAGAGAACATTTTAAAAGAATATACAGAAAGTAAATTCATCGTATTTGTTAGAACACAAGTAAGAGCTGGTAGAGTTGTTGAAGCCATGAAACGAGTTGGAGTTGCAAGTGAAGCTCTTCACGGTGGTATAGAACAAAAAGATCGTTTTGCTATTTTAGACAAGTTTAGAAATGGAGAAAACAGGGTGTTAATCACAACGGATGTTGCGGCTAGAGGAATTGACATCTCAAATGTGGAATACGTCATCAACTACGACATACCAGACAACCCTGAAAATTACGTTCACAGGTGTGGTAGATGTGGTAGAGGAAAAAACAAAGGAAGTGCAATATCTTTTTGCAGTAAAGAAGAAAAACCTTTGCTAGAAGAAATTGAGAAGTATACTGGCGAAGAAATTGAGCAGTACACTTTATCTAAAGAAGAGTATGTTTCGATACTAAAAGAAACAGAAGACGAGTCTTATGACTGGAAAAAACTAATCAAACAAGCAAATAAAGAAGACGGTACAGAAGAGGAATGGTAAAAGAATTATAAAACTAAAATATTACCTCCAGTATTCAACAACAATTTATTAAACTCTTTTTCTGCGGTAGATTTTATATTAGTCATCATCACCATTGTTTTATCTCTGTAGATAACAAATAGTAAAACTCCATTCAAATATTCCTCAACCAATCTTAAACCTAAATGACTCATAATTATAAAACTTATTAATTATTTTTCCCTATTAAATAACGATATGCATTATCAAAATTGGACACACCAAAAACTTTAACTTCTGCTCCACCACAATTGTTTTCATTCTTTAAAACATCAAAAAAACTCCTTAATTCCTCCGTATTAAAAAAGCATAAAACAGAATCATCTAACGAAACCAGCTTAAACTTGGAATAAAAAGTTTTAAAAACATACTTTTTACCATTGCAAAGAATTACTACTTGCCTTTTTGAACTCATTTTAAATATTTTATAAAAGCTATACACTAATAAAATGAACAAGAATAAAATAAAATAACTATTTCCCATAATCATTACTCCTTATAAAACACTGAAACAATTCTCAAAGAAAACTTTAAGAATATAATGGACCAAATCAAACAAAACAATCTAAATATCTTCATACTAATCATTATCTATAAAAAGAGGTAAACCCCACTCATTATCCAAAGGCGTAGGAGGCTTGAGTAGAGGCCTACCTCTTAAATCACCTCTTATCAATCTTCTTATTTAACTCCCTTAACGCTAAATCATATCTGTTTGTCATTAAAACCACTTTATTATTCTTATATAAAAAATAAAGCGAAATATCAGAAACACACTCCTTTACAATACTATACATTTATATTAATCTTTATCATTAAAAACTATTAACCATATACCAAACATGAAACCAAAAACAACAAAGCATTGATTAACAAATACTTATAAAATAAACTAGAAATACATCTTCCTTAAAACGGAAAAAAATAATATCGAATTCCTATTTTCGAACATAGCATTCCATTTAATAACACCATTCATCATCAGACTCAAACAATGAAACAATAGACATAACTTTATCGAAAGAATAAACACCTACAACTCCTATACTATCAAGCTTTAATAAAAACTTATTTTCAAACTCGTAACAAACAACATCCACCCCTTCTAACGGAAAACTAAAAAAGAGCTTAAAACCTGTTGTTCTAAAGAAATAAAATTCAATCATTTGTAGGAATAACAATTTAAAAAGGAAAAACTATCTAGGAATATTAATCATTTAAAGAAAATCAAATAAACTTAAGATAAACAAACAGATGATTTTATCTTGCTAACAAATTCATCTCTATGTTTTATATCAATACCTACCAACAACTCCACATCACTATCTTGCATCATAATATAATCAAAGGTCAACCCCAAAAAGTAATCAAACTCCTTTTCAGATAAAACACAAAGATCAAACTTCAAATCTTCTATAATTTTATACCCCCCTTCATCTTTTATAAATGAATAAAAATGATGCTCCGTTCTCAAGAAAAAGTTCATTCGTATAGATTTTATTTTTAGAAAAGGATTAAACAAAATACAAACCAAAACAATAAAGACTTGTTTGTCAAATATTTAAATATTACCTAAATTCCTAAAAACGGAAAATATTCATTTAACGGAAACAATTAAATTAAATTGATTAATTTTAATAAAAAAAAGAATAAAAAATGGAAGGTTTAAATATATTTATTGTTGAAGATAATGAATGGTATAGCGAGTACCTCAAATACCACCTATCCTTAAACCCTGAACATAAAATAACTACTTTTTTAAACGGAAGCGATTGTATTAAAAAACTAAATACAAACCCCGACATAATCACCTTAGACATTAACCTCCCTGACATAAAAGGAGAAGAAGTTTTCAAAAAAATCCAATCTTTCAATCCTGACATACCAATAATAATAATTAGCGACCAAGAAGAATTATCAACCGCTTTAAATTTATTGAAAAAAGGTGCTTACGAATACATAATAAAGGATGACAACACAAAAGATGTTCTTTGGAACTCAATTATAAAAATTCAAGAAAACAAATCATTAAAAAAAGAAATCAATCATCTAAAAGACGAGCTTGAAAAAAAACACTCTTTTTCAAATACAATTTTAGGAAACTCAAATAGCATTAAAAACACATACAAACTTATTGAGAAAGCTATCTCAAACAACATTAATGTATCGGTAACAGGAGAAACTGGAACTGGAAAAGAACTTGTAGCAAAAGCAATTCATTTTAACAGTAAACGAAATAAAAAACCTTTTATAGCTATAAACATGTCAGCAATACCTAAAGAACTTATTGAAAGTGAACTTTTCGGTCACGAAAAAGGTGCTTTTACAGGTGCAGATAATCGTAAAAAAGGAAAATTTGAGGAAGCTATGGGAGGAACAATTTTTCTAGATGAAATTGCGGAACTTGAACTCAACCTTCAATCTAAATTACTAAGAGTCCTTCAAGAAAGAGAAGTTACAAGAGTTGGAGGAAATGAAACAATAAAAATCAATTGTAGAATCATCACCGCAACTCATAAAAACCTTTTAGACGAAGTCGAAAACAAAAGATTTAGAGAAGATTTATACTACCGAATAATTGGACTCCCAATACATTTGCCTCCATTAAGAGATCGTTCTCAAGATATTTTAATACTAGCAAAACACTTTATAAAAGATTTTTGTAAAGAGAATAAAATACCAACACCTATAATTTCTGAAGATGCAAAAGAAAAGCTCCAAAAACACCTTTACCCAGGAAATATAAGAGAACTAAAATCTATAATAGAATTAGCCTGTGTAATGCACGAGAAAAAAGAAATTAAAGATACTGACATAACAATAAACACCTCCAGAAATAAAAACTACCTATCCAACTCTAACAAGACATTAAAAGAATATACTGTTGAAATAATTCAACACCACCTGCAAGAAAACAATTTCAATGTAGTTCTAACCGCTAAAAAACTTGGTATCGGAAAAACTAAAATATACGAATTAATAAAAGAAAATTTAATTAAAACAACTTAAAAACACATGTACGGAATAATAAATAAAGCGCTTGAAGAATTGGTAACAGAAACTTTTGGGGAAAAAGTTTGGGGAAACATTAAAATCAAAAGCAACATCGACATCGACTATTTTATAAGTAACCAGTCGTATAATGATCAAATTACTTACGACATAGCAATAGCAATATCCAACGAAACTAAAACCCCTTTAAACGAAACACTAACGCTTTTTGGTGAGTGGTGGATACTAAAAACTGCAAAAGAAAAATACGGTTCATTACTTTCATTCGGAGGAAAAGACATCAAAGAATTTTTAGAACATCTTCCAGACTTTCACACAAGAGTCATGCTTCTATATCCTAATTTAACACCACCCGAATTCAAAATAATCAACTCTAAAGAAAATGAAATTACTATTAAGTACTCCTCCACAAGGAGCGGTCTTAAGGATTTTGTAACAGGACTATTCCAAGGTATATCTAAATTATTTAAAACGGAGACTAAAATAGAAATAGTTGACTTCAAAGAGTCTGAAAAAACAGAAATATCTTATAAAATAAATTGGTAAGATGACAAACTTAGAATTAGCACAAAACGACTTAAACAAGTTATTCCCATTTATCATAATACTTTCTAAAGATTTAGAGATAAAACACACTGGAAAAAGCATTTCTAAACTTTACCCAAAACTTCATAAAAAGACCAACTTCTTTGATAATTTTAAAATCATCAGACCACACATTGAGCACAACAAAGAATTCAATCAACTTTTAGGTAAACTAGTTGTTATTGAAAACATACAAAATCCGAGTATTAAACTTAAAGGACATTTTGAACAACTCAACCACAGTGAAAACATCAATTTCTTTGGGTCACCTTGGTTCAATAAAACATCTGAAATAAGTGAAAACAATTTAACTATTGAAGATTTTGCAATTCATGACTCAACAACTGATTTAATTCATATACTTCAAAACAATGAAATAATTACAAATGAACTTGAAGAAAATATTAAAAAAGTATCTTTTCAAAAAAAGAATTTAATTATAGAACAAAAAAAAATACTTGAAAAAAGTCTACTTTTTAAAACTTTAGCCGAAGTCACTGAGACCCTCCAAAAAAAAGAAGAGCTTAATAAACTTTTAGAAAACACATTTAATAAATTAACCTTCAACATTCCCTTAATTCAAGAGTTTAAATTTAAATTCAAATTAAAAAATGATAAAACTTCACTTGTAAAGGAATTAAAGCTTAAAAACTCTTTCATTACAGACATAAAAAAAGAAAACGATTTAATATTCAATCTTTTAAAAGGAAAAATCAGCCTTGTAATATCTAAAAACGATAACTTACCTTGGACAGAAGACATTTTCCAACTGCTTAAAAGTTTCAGTAACATACTAGACACAAAACTAGAAAACCAGATAAAATCAAATAAAATTTTCAACATGGCTTTATTCACCATGGAAAATCCCGACCCAGTTCTAAGAATAGATACAACTGGAGAAATACTTCTCCTGAATGATGCTGCTGAAAAAATCAAGGAGCTTTCAATCCATAACACAACAAGAAAACTACCTGTATTATTTAAATTTCTTAAAAGACACATAAACAATAAAAATAAATCAATAAGCGTAGAAGCTAAACACAAAAACAAGGATTATTTAATTAATGCAAGATTTTCTTCTGACAATAAACACATTAACGTATATCTTAGCGACATAACTAAACTAAAAGAAGCTGAAGAAATTATTAAATCAAATAACCAAGAATTAGAACTATTACAAAACCTAATAAACAACTCGTCTGATTCCATACATATACTTAAAGAAAATGGTCAATTTGAATACATAAACAAAACAGCCAGTGAACGCTTAGGTATACCAATCAATAATTGTAAAGATTACAACATAAAAGACCTAAGCCTAAACCTAAAAGGAGACCTAAAAGACTATCTATACAGATTAAAAAAAGAAGAATACCTAACAATAACAGGGGTTAATAAAAATAAAAAAACAAATATCGAAGTGCCAACTGAAGCAACTGTTAAATATCTAAAAATAAACAACAAAGGATATATCATAACTAACTCTCGAAACATATCTGACAGACTAAAAGCTGAAAATAAATTAAAAGTACAAGAAGAGAAATACCGTAACATTATTGAAAACATGAATTTAGGATTGTTAGAAGTTGATTTAAAAGAAGAAATCATTTACCTTAACAATTCTTTCAGTAAATTATCAGGGTATACCCCGGATGAAATTCTTCATAAAAACGCTTCTAAAATATTTCTTCCAAATCCAAAAAACTCGTCTACAAAATCAAAAATAAAAGATCGAATAAAAGGGAATTCCGACAGTTATGAAGTTTTAATTCGAAACAAACAAAATGAACCAAGATGGTGGTTAATTAGTGGGGCACCAAACTACAACGATGAAGGACAAATAATTGGCTCAATTGGAATACACTTAGACATAACAGATCAAAAAAAACTAGAACAAAACCTTGAGAAATCAGCAAAAGAGGCGAAATATTCAGCAAAAGCAAAAGAAGCATTTTTAACCAATATGAGTCATGAAATAAGAACTCCATTAAATGGAATTCTAGGAATGATCAGAGAATTAAATAAAACTAAGGTATCTTCTAAACAAAAAGAAATTATTACAATCGCAAACAAAGCATCTAATCACCTATTATCCATAATTAATAATATTCTTGATATCTCAAAGATAGAATCAGGGGAAGTTAAACTTGATCTAGCTCCTATTGAAATTAAAGAAATTATTAACAATACGATTAAAATTACTTCAAATTCAGCAAAAGATAAAAAAATTAAAATAAACCTTAATTACGACAAAAAAATCAAAGAAAATCATCTTGGCGACCCAAGTAGGTTAAGTCAAATTCTTTTAAATATAATCAGTAACTCAATCAAGTTTAGTGAAAACAAACCTTTAAACATTGATATTACATCCATCAAATCAGATAAAAACACAGAATTAATTGAATTTATTATTCAAGATTTTGGTGTAGGTATGAGTGAAGAATATATTAAAACAATATTTACAAAATTTAATCAAGAGGATAATTTAAACAATAGAAAAGAACAAGGAACAGGATTAGGACTAGTAATCACAAAAGAACTAGTTGAACTAATGAATGGGCAAATCAAAATTGAAAGTAAAAAGAACACAGGAACAAAGATTACAATAAAAATACCTTTCATAAATTTAGAAAACAAAGTAGAAACAATAAACAGAGCTGAAAAACTAAATATTGAATTAAAAGGTGTTAGAATTCTAATTGCTGAAGATAATGAAATGAACATAGAAGTTCTAAATAATATACTCCAGCCATACAGACCAATTATAAAAACAGTCATAAATGGACAAGAAGCAATAGATATCTGTAAAGAAGAAACATTTGACATTATACTTATGGATATTCAAATGCCAATAGTAGATGGAATACAAGCAACAAAAACACTAAAGAAAAAATTAAAAATAACTACACCAATAATTGCAGTCTCAGCTAATGCTTTTAAAAATGAAATTAATGAATGCTATAAAGCAGGAATGATAAATTACATTATTAAACCATATGAAGAAGAAGATTTACTTCAAATAATCCAAACAGAATTAAACAAAAAACATTTCGAAATTTATAATCTAGATAAGCTGATAGATATGAGTAAAAATGATAAAGACTTTTTAAATAGAATGATAGGATTATTTATAAAGATAGCTTCAGAATCTCTAATTAATATTCAAAAAGCTATAAGTGATAAAAATATTAGCATAGCACAAAAAGAATTACATAAATTAAAACCTACATTCAAAAATATGAATATTGAGTTTTTAGACACAGAAATTAAAACAGTAAATCAATACAAAAATGAGAAATACAATTCTACAATAGAAGAAACATTAATATCAGCACTAGATAAAATAAAATTATTAATCAATAAACTAAAAGAAGAAAAACACCGTTAAAGTTAACAGAACATGACTAAAGAATAACATTAAATTAACATTGAAACGTTTTAAATTAAAAAATAGACACATCAATCAAAACGAGTCTATTTTTATTACTTTTTTGTTTTTGAATTAAATCCTTTTTGCTATGTTTGTCGTTATAAACTAAAAAAAAATATAAAAATTCTAATTATGAGTACAACAAAAAAGTCTTCAGGAGGTTTTTCTTCATTAGTTTCAGCAATTGCAATTGCAGTAGCATTAATTATTGCAATTCTTGTTTACAAGTTCATCTTTGGTGATCCAAGTAACTTTATTGATAACGATCCAAATGGTGAGCCATTAGAAGGAAATTACTTAGGTATAGTTTACAAAGGAGGGATTATCGTACCTTTCTTATTAGCAACAAACTTTGTTGTAATTATTTTTACTATTGAGCGTTTCATCAACTTAGCTAAAGCTAAAGGAAAAGGTGGATTAAATTCATTCGTTTTAAAAATGAAAGAATTATTAAAAAATAAAGATGTTTCAGGAGCAAAAGAAGAATGTGATGTTCAAAAAGGATCTTTAGCTGCTGTTGTTCATGCAGGATTAACTAAATACGAAACAGTTCAAAACACAACTGACTTATCAAAAGAAGAGAAAGTAGATGCTTTGAAAAAAGAATTAGAAGAAGCTACAGCATTAGAAATGCCAATGTTATCTAAAAACTTAGTAGTATTATCTACTTGTGCATCTGTATCTACATTAATTGGTTTGATTGGAACAGTAATGGGGATGATTAAATCATTTGCTGCGATGTCATCAGGTTCTCCAGATACAGCACAATTAGCAACTGGTATTTCTGAGGCACTTATCAATACATTATTAGGTATCTTAGGTTCTACATTAGCGATTATTTTCTTTAACTTATTCTCTACTAAAATTGATCAATTAACAAATAGTATGGATGAGGCTGCTTTTACAATTGTACAAGACTTTTCAGCTTCTAAATAATATCATTGTTAATTTATTAATTAAAAAAGAACGAAATGGCTAAAATAAAAGCTCCTAAAGCGTCTCCAACGATTGACATGACACCTATGGTGGATTTGGCTTTCTTATTGGTGACTTTCTTTATGCTTTCAGCTAATTTCCGTTCAGATGAACCTGTACAAGTTGATACTCCATCGAGTATTGCTGATAAAGAAATTCCTAAAAATGTTATTATGATAACAATTAATAAGGAAGGAAGAGTTTATTACGGATTTACTGGCGGAGAAGAGGCAAGAAAAAACCTTCTAATTAGAATGGCTGACAAGTACAAAGTCAAGTTCAGTAAAAAACAATTGGAAGAATTTAGTTTCTTGTCAAGTTTTGGATGTTCAATCCAACAACTTCCTCAATACCTTGATTTGGAATCTGAGGAAAGAAAAGAAATGAAAGGCTCAGTACCAATGGATTCTACTAACAACCAATTATCAGATTGGATAAAGTTTGGGAACTTGGAAGGTTTAGAGTCTGGAAAAATTAAGTTTGAAGAAGCAGTAAATAAAAATCCTGAAACTGAAATGAATGAATACAAACCTAAATTTGTTCTAAAAGTAGATGGTAAAGCATTGTATGAACATGCAAAAGGCGTTATCGAAATTTTTAGAGACTTAGATTTAAATAACTTAAACTTCGTTACTTCATTAGAAGGAGGAGGCGAAAAACATTAAGATATTATGGCAGATATGGGAGAAAGTGGCGGAGGCCACGAAAAGGGAGGAAAAAAACGCGCCAAGAAAGGGTCTACTCGAGTAGACATGACCCCACTGGTAGATTTAGCCTTCTTATTATTAACTTTCTTTGTCTTGACTTCAACTTTTAGTAAACCTAAAATAATGAGTCTTGTTTATCCTGCAAAACCAAAAGAAGATGTTAAAGTAGAAGAGCAAAAAATTAACAATGCTATCACTTTTTTAATCTCAAAGAATAAGATCTTTTACTATAAAGGTGAATTCTATGGTCCTGAAAATGCAAAAGGTAAACCAGCTACTCAACTAGAAGAAACTTCTTTCGGACCTAAAGGTGTGAGAATGCTTCTTGCAGATTTGAATAAATCTGTTTTGAATGGAAAGAAAAAGTTAAAAGCAAGATTAGATAGCAAACAAATAAAAACAGATGAGTATTTATCTGGAATCAGAGATTTAAAAAGAGCAGATGAAGCCCTTAAAGTTTTGATTAAAACAGATGATAAAGCAATTACAAAAAACTTCATTGACTTAGTTGATGAGTTGAGAATCCATGAAATTGGTGTTATTGCTCCTGTTGATATACTACCTTCTGAACAAGAATTGTTAAACGCTAAATTGAAATAACATGGCAGTAACATTAGTAGTAATTATTTTAATTTCATTTGTATCCTTGTACGAGTATTTCTCTGCTAGAAAATGGCAACAAGTAACTTCACACGAAAGAAACGAAGTTATTTTCGAAGGGAAAAACCAAGAATATGGTGCTTATGCGCTTAGAAGAGATTACGATAAAAAAATCATTTACATTCTTTTGGGATTAGTTTTGGTTATTGGGATCACATTTGGTATCTCTAAATACCTTCGATCAATTCCAGAAGAAGTAATCGAAGAGGCGCCAATTGACATGACGCAATTTGAATTACCAGCAGCTCCACCGGAGGAAGAAATACCACCTCCACCAGTAGAGGCTCCACCTCCACCACCGGTAGAGAAAACAATTGCATTTACTCCGCCAGTTGTAACTGACGATGTAGTTGATACTCCTCCACCATTACAAGAGGACTTAGAAGACACCAAAGCATCAACGATAACAAACGATGTGGAAGAATCTTTTGAACCACCTGTAGAAACAGCACCTGTTGTTGTTGAGAAAAAAGTGGAAGAACCAGTAGCATTCGTGGATGAAGATCCTACTTATGCAGGTGGTATAAATGGATTTAGACAATTCTTAGCAAACAATATTCAATACCCTCAAATCGCGGTTGATCAAGGTATCGAAGGTAAATGTTACGTTAGTTTTGTTGTGGATAGAAACGGAAGCATTAGTAACGTTGCAGTAGCTAAGGGTATTCGTGGATGTCCTGAATGTGATAAAGAAGCTGTACGTGTTATTAGAATGACACAAGGTAAATGGGGAGCAGCCAAAGTAAATGGTAAACCTGTTAAATACAAGTACATGCAAGTTGTAGAATACAAACTACAATAATCAAATAGATATATATTTTAATCCCCGTTACAGAAATGTTTCGGGGATTTTTTAATACACATAATCATGAATTTTAAATACGTCAATATTGTTTTAACTATAGTAGTAGCTTCCATCTGTTTATTTATGTCCTACAACTTATTCTTTGGATCATTGATACCAACAATGGTAGGGAACAAAAGGTACATTTTAGCAACTGTTCTTTTGTTGTATGCGATTTTTAGAGGGTATAGGCTAAAGGGGTTGATAAAAGATTAAAATAGGATTTTTTTCAGTTACACAAGAATGAGCTGCACAAGAAACTTATGACATTACTTTACACTTAAAGTTTCAGTATAAATACAACAAAACAGCATTTTGAAAATGCTGTTTTTCAATTTATAAATGATATTAATGTAAAATTTCGAGTAATGAGTTAAGCACAAAGGTCTCTACCTTGTTTGTTTTGCTCTTCTAATGTCCAACTATTAGTGGCATTAATATTTAACCATAAACGTCCAGAATTTCGATGTATTTGAACATTTAAACCAAAGTTATCGAAGAACTTTTTATCTAAATCTGAAACAGATAAGTTAGGAGTTATCTCAAATTCAAGAGTATCTGATGAAGAACTTCCCTTTTGAAAAGAATTGAAGTCTTTTTTCAAATTTTCGACGAGTTTAATTTTTTCTTCATTTGATTGCCCGACAAACTTAGAATAAAAACTAACTTTCAAATAAGGAAATAGTTTATTAAAACCACTTTGAACCTCATCTAAGCTAGATTTTCCATTAACAATTATTCTATTTTGCGTTTTGTTTGGCATTCAATAAGTAACAAATTATTTAAAACAGGTAATAAACTGTAATTAGTTTAAAACTCGAAACAAATATATTGTATTTATGAAGCCTAAATAATGAGGAATATCAGATAATGGAATAATTATGATCAGAAACTAGTTTCTCATAGAAGAAAGAGCTTTTATATCCACAATTGTAATTGCTCCTTTTTCAATTGTAATAAGCCCTTCTTCTTTAAAATCACTTAATGTCCTAATAGTTGTCTCTGTAGCTGTTCCTGCAAGATTGGCTAAATCTTCTCTAGAAATCGACATGGTAAATTCATTATCATTCTCTTCACTATATCTTTTAGCTAATGTAGAAAGTGCTTCGGCTACTCTTTTACGAACAGAATTATAAGCTAATTTAATTAACTTATCTTCTTTCTCTTTTAAATTATTTGAAAGAAGGTGGATAAACTTTTTAGAAACATCAACATTTTTAAACATTAAAGCAAAAAATTCATCTTTAGGAATTAAACAAACTTGAGCATCTTCTAATGCGGATGTTGAATCGGTATATTTTTCCTCTTCAAATAATGTTGAATACCCAAAAAAGTCTCCTTCATTATACAAATCAGTAATAAACTCTTTTCCTTGATCGTTTGACTTAAAGGTTTTGACTTTTCCTTTTAATAAAAAGAAAACACCTTTAGCATAGGTTCCTTCAGAATAGATAATCTCTTTTTTCTTACAGTTTCTTATGTCAGCATCTTCTTTATGAGAAATTTCTTCTAAAATATTCAAGCCTTTCACATCGGAAATAAATGAATTCAGTCCTTCAATATCTTTGGAAAAATCTTTCTTAATTATATCTGATTTCTTTAATCGAGCTTCAATTGCATTTAACAATTCAATATCATCGAATGGTTTTGTGATATAATCGTCCGCTCCCATTTCCATTCCTTTTCTAAAATCAGCTCTATCTGATTTAGCAGTCATAAAAATAAAGGGAATAGAAGAAAGTTCTTCATTTTTAGATAATAAATGTAAAACTCCATAGCCATCCAAAACAGGCATCATGATATCGCAAATAATCAAATCTGGTTTATGTTCAAGAGCAGCATTTACTCCATCTTTTCCATTTTCAGAAGTAATCACTTCATAACTTGCTAGCTCTAAAATTTCAGCTGTATTTTCTCGGATATCAGCATTATCTTCAATTAATAGAATCTTCTTCATCTTTATAATATTTAGAAACTCAACCTATTTAATTAGTAAAAGTCAACTTAAAAGTTGTTCCTACATTTTCTTCACTAAAAACTTCTACTTTACCATTCATTAATTCAACATAACTAGCAACAATATTTAAACCTAGACCTGTTCCTTGAATATTAGAAGCATTTCGAGCTCTAAAAAAACGTTCAAATAATTGTTTTTGATCTGTTTCTGAAATTCCAATACCATAATCTTTTATCTCTAAAAGAAGTTCTCCGTCAAAAACTTTAGTATATACTTCTATATTTGAACCTTCAGAAGAAAACTTTAAAGCATTAGAAATAAGGTTAAATAAAATATGTTTAATTAGTTTTGGCGCTATATAGAATAATCTTTCCCCTTCGTGCTTATAAATCAATTGTTGCCCATCTTTACATAATGGATTCATTTCATTAATAATATCCAACAGAAAGTTTTCAATTTCAATATTCTCACATTCGTTCTCAACTTTTCCTTCTTCTAATTTACTAACAGATAAAAAGTCGTTTAAGATATCGGTTAAATTCGCAATAGATTTTTTGATTTTACCGATATGTTTACCTTGTTTTTCCATATCACCTTTATCTCCATAGGCTTTAACCAGTGATAACGATGACATAATAGTAGCAAGTGGTGTTCTAAACTCATGAGAAGCCATAGAAACAAATCTCGACTTTAATTCATTTAGTTCTTTCTCTTTCTCTAGGGCTTCGTTTAGTTCAATTTTTGTATTCTCTAATTCCGTAATTGCTTCCTGAAGAATTAATGTCCTATCCCCTACTTGTTTCTCTAAATCGCTCGAATAATTCTTAAGCTTTTCTTCTGATTCTTTTCTAAGGGTAATATCGATAATAAAAGCAACTACAAACTTTTCGCCTTCCGACTCATAAGGGCTTAAGCTAATTTCAACAGGAAATTCAGTCCCGTCTTTTCTAGCTGCAAATAAATTCATTCCAGCCCCCATTGAACGAGCGTTCGGCTTTTTATTAAAACCGTCTCGATGGCTAACATGTTTTTCTTTAAAACGTTTCGGAAGAAGAACTTCTATTTTCTGACCAATTAATTCTTTACTGTTGTAACCAAATAACTTTTCAGCACTAGGGTTGATGTGTATGATTTCACTTTTAGAATTAGTTAATAAAATACCCTCAGTAGCAAACTGAAAAATCGCATCAATACCTTGCTTACTATCCATTATTTGTTTAGTCAATTTATTCATTGCAAAGTTAATGATTTTTATCAATATTTAGTTCAACCTACAAAACTAGAAGTAATACAATTAAAAAAACATGATATTAATCATGTAAATTCTGATTAACAAAGTTTTAAGATGATATAAGCCCAAAATGATTACCTCCTCGTTGTTTTAAACGTCAATAAAAACTACTTTTATAAAAAAAAGAAAATTGAAAAACATTCTACACATAGCATTTTTAGCTTTTATTTTAACGAGTTGTTTCAAAGGACAAAAAGTAGATTTAATTATTCATAATGGTGAAATCAACACACTTAATGAAAAAAATGAGGTGCAAGATGCTATTGCAATTAAAGATGGAAAAATAGTTGAAGTTGGACCAGAAAGACAAATCTTAAATAAATATACCGCTAAAGAAGAAATTGATGCTGGTAGTAGGTCAATCTACCCTAGTTTATCGGATTTTAACGTTCAACTATTTGAAGGCGCCAGAAAACAATTAGCATTAGACTTATACAAAACAGCTTCTGAAGATGAAATGCTTGTTCGTCTAGAAAAATACGATCAAAAATTCCAACATGATTTTGTTATTGCCTTCAACTTAGATTCATCTTTATGGGATACTGAACACCGTTTATCAGATGAAAGAATCAATCTATTATTTCCCAAAAAAGCAGTTTACCTTATTTTTGAGAACCAGAAACATATACTATTAAATAATTCGGCAAGAAAAAAACAGAATATTAATACTTCAAGCCCTATTGTAGAATTTAGCGAAATAGAACTGCCTAACTTTAAAGAGGTATTAGTTAAAGAAGAATTGAACAGTATTTTACATTCTTTTTTACAATATGGAGTCACTGAAATACATGCTTCAAAACTTTCGAAAGATCAGATAAACCTTATAAATCAAATAGAAACAGAAATAAATATCACTCCATCTTTAAACTTTGACGCTACAAATTCCTTTAACTTCCAAACTAAAGCTGCTTTACTTTATCTTGATGTCAAGAATTTTCCAATAAAAAAAAACTATCAAACTTTTATAAACAACTGTATAGAAAACAACAAACAAGTTTTCTTTAACGTTACTGATTCTATCACTCTTGAAAAAGCAATCTATTTCTGTGAATTAGCGAATGAACAAAAGAAAGACCATAGATGGATAATCCATTACTCTAAAAACCTCAATAAAGAAAACCTAGAAAGAATATCTCTAACTGGAGCTTTCCTTTCCCTGTCACCTTCTTCCGCTATTGAAAACAAAGAATACTACCACTACAACAAAACAATAGAGTCTTTGGGATTGTACCTCATCAGTTCCGAATATCCTTTAAATAAGCTGTACCCATACGAAGTTATTCAAAACGCAACAACTCCAAACAACAATTTCTCAATGAGTATTAATGAAATAATGAAAGGGTACTGTTATTGGTCTTCTTTTGCTCATTTTAAAGAAGGCACTACTGGAACAATTGAAAAAGGAAAAGATGCAACTTTAGTGATTTTTGAAAAACCTTTAAAACAAAACTTCGACTTAAAATCTAATTATGCGAAATACGTTTTCAAAAAAGGGAAAATAATTTACAAAATTGATTAAAAGAACAAAAATTCAAAAAAGTTAAATAGATGATTTGGGAACCTTACTCTACCATTCTAAAAGTCAAATTGATTCTACCTTTCTTTACTTTTAACTGTTGAGGAATCTGATGTTTCCAATTTGCTTGCACTCCTTCTCTCATAATTAACAAAGAACCTGAAGTGAGGTTAACACTTGTTTTATCGGTGTTATTATCTTTCTTTTTGAAGTCAAACCTCCTTGTTTCTCCGAGACTCACCGAAACAATAATTGGATTAACTCCTAATTCTTTTTCATTATCTGAATGCCAACCCATTTTATCTTTACCATCACGGTAATAATTTAAGAGTACGCCATTTGCTTTAAAACTTGGCAAGAGTTCTTCTACCTTTTTTTGAATTGTTTTTATTTCATCTATTGGTTCCTTAGGGGAATTAACTACTCCTGAATAAATATATTCTTTGGTGCCATACCATGCCGTTAATCGAGGAACTAAATGTGTTTTACCAAAAACTTTAATTTCATCTTGCCTCCACTCTACCTTATCTTTTAGGGCGTCAAATAAATTCATAGATTCGTTATAGTCTATAAAACGAGGTAAAAACGAAACTTTTCCGCTTAAATAAAAGTATTCCTCATCTGAAATATTTGAAAATAAATCCATTCGTTTGTATGAAATAATAATACTTAAAAATCCAAATCTTAAAAACTGTAAGTTATTATTTATTTTTTTATAAAAGTCTACTTATCAAAACTTTAATTTTATCAAAATGAAATCATCTTTTTTTCTAATCGCAATAGTTCTTTTAACAAACTGTACTTCAGAAAACACATCCAAAAAGAATCATCCTAAAACTACCAGTAAAAAAGTAGCTAATTCAACTGATACTAGTAAAGATGAAACCAACAAATCAATTTATGTACTGAAACAGAACGATACCCTTTACTACAAAAAAGGAGACTCTATTCTTTTAAAAACATTTTTATCTCCTTTAAAAAAAGACCTCTTAAATGAAGTAATAGTAGTTAACAGTTTGGATGAATACGCTTTGGTCGCTAATTTATTATTGATCTTTAGAAATGTATCTTATTCTCAAAAGAGTGACGTAATGCCTGAAATAAAGACTGTAGAAATCTATAATGAAAATGGATGGATTAAAACCATACATAGAAACGACAAAAAAAGTAAAACACTTTTAGGTTTTGATTTCACTGACAATTTCAATGGAAATAGATTCTCAAATAAAACGAACGAATTTGGAGTTATTCTAATCGAAGCCGAGGGGAACTTATATGGCTATTTGCACATCAATAAAGATGCTAAAATTACAGAAGTAACCTTAGACCAAAAATTTAATATTCAAGGCGAAATGTACACTACAACAAATGGAGTAAACAATGAACTTATATGGAAAAAACTAACTAATGATTATGTACCTATTACCTTTACGATAAATAAAGACGCAGAATATACTATTAATTGAAAGCTAACGGCAAAATAACAACCGAACAATAGTTAATATATAATTAACAAACATATAACATCACTAGCTATTTAGTTAAATTACAAGGTCTTTTATATTAACCACTTCATTTAAAGCTGAAAAAATGATTCTTTGATGGATTATTGAGTTGGTAATAATTGTTTCTAAGAAAGAAATACTCTACTTTTAATCTTGTCTATACTTTCAAAAAGTATAAAAAATAGTATATACTACATTCTGTTATGTATGCCAAACAAAGAAATTAAAACAGATATTGCTAAAATACAATTATACTCAAGTAATATAATTGAAACAATCATAAACGATAATGAAATCATTGACCCTGAAAATGTTGTAGAAATTAAGTATTTCAATAAAAAGTTAATGAAAGACAAAGAGTATGCTGTTTTAATTAATGTAGGAAAAGGAAATACTATTTCAAAAGATGCATGGTATGTTTCCGTAAATAAAAATTACGATAAAAAAACTATAGCTAAAGCGATTGTAGTTAAAAACCCAATCCATTATGTACTTGGAGAAGCCTATTTAAGAGTTAACAAGACTTTCGTTAAGACAAAATTCTTTAAAAAGCGTAAAAATGCATTAAAGTGGCTCGAGAAAAAAGTTGCAAAAAAAATAAAGGATTAAAATTTATTTATAGTTATAATGTAACTCAATTGTTGTTGCTCCTTTTCCGTACTCTCTAAAATCTGAATCATAAAATTCAGCTTCAATTTGCTTCGATAAATAAGATCTAATTTCTTCTTTTAGCACCCCTTCTCCTACTCCATGAATGACAACTAATTTCGTTATCCTCTTTTCTTTTGCTTTTTTAAAAAAATGTCTAAATTCCCTTAATTGCTTAGTTAGAATTTCAAAATTGGAAAACCCTCTGTGCGTTTCCACTATTTCTTCAATATGAAGGTCTATTTCCCAAAAATCTATGGCTTTAATTGAGCCAACTTGTTTTTCTTTTAAAACTTGATGTTTTTGAGTTGTAATAACATTATCCTCCGTAAGATCAATATTCTCTATTTCAGACAACTTATAATCAGTTCCATGAATAATTGCTAATTCATTTTCGTAAAAAGGCCTATCAAAACCTGTTTCATCTTCCACGAAATACTTATTCCCCTCTATCTTAATTATCACCCCTCCTCCGGACTCATAAAGGAAAGTAACTTTATCATTTATATTAAACTTCATAATAAACTATAATAATTAAAAAAATATGCAGCTATAAATGGGGAAACAAATGCCAAAACCCAAATTAAAATAATAAGCGTTTTATAAACGAAAGATGCATTTTTCTTAAAAGGGTTAACTAATACATTATTAACTTGACTAGCAATTACTGGATCTAGTGAATCATCATCAATTTGATCGATATAAGTTCTTAATGCAGGGGTATATTGTATCACTACTTTTTTG
>Ga0228614_1000405_pt1 | contig 25092 bp, 22 predicted proteins | sample 15DmetaG_FD_190531 | JGI IMG/M metagenome (GOLD analysis project Ga0228614, IMG submission 190531) | Seawater microbial communities from Monterey Bay, California, United States - 15D | ecosystem: Environmental > Aquatic > Marine > Coastal | place: USA: California | collected 2016-10-13
ATTTACTCTATCAAATAGATATAGTTTTTGATGATGTAAAATATGTAATGATAGATGGTACTTGGATTGCTAAAGATATTTGTCTGATAATCTACTATGATTATGTACATCAAAAAGTAATTCGTTTTTGATTCTATGATGCAGAGAGGTATGAATATATAAAAGAAGATTTAAGGATACTCAGAGATGAATTTAAATACCAAATAGAGTGTTTTGTTGTAGATGGAGAGAAACAAGTCAAAAAAGCTATAGAAGAAATTTATCCTGATTCTAAAATACAAAGATGTTTAACTCATATAAAAAGACAGATAAAAAATATGATTTCAAATAAACCTCAGAGTAATTGCTGAAAAGAATTAAAGAGATTAATTACTTTCAAAAACTTTAAAAATGAAGCAAAATTTATTCAGAAATTTAATGACTGGGAAGAAAAATATGACAGTTTCTTGAATGAAAAAACTAAAAATGGAAATAAATCTCGGTACACTCATAAAAAATTAAGGTCTGCAAAATCTCATATTAAAAATGCAATTCCACATATGTTTCATTACTTGAAAGATGATAATATTAAGAGAAGTAATAATCATTTAGAAGGATATAATTGAGTTTTAGATAGTCATATTTTTAACCATAGATGACTCAGAAAAGATAGGCTCATTTCTTTTGTTTCACTGTGGATTTATAACAGAAATTTATAGATTTCTAGCACACAATTTTATCCTTTAGCCCATTATCATTGGTATTGATAGACTCATGGATATGTTCAGAACAAAATGTAACGTAACCTGGGATATACTTACCAGTTTAATAGTAGACAAATGGAATGGAAAGCTGAATGTTAAAAAATTTAACAAATGATTTCTATTTTATAAAAAATAGGGACCTTATCTTTTACAAGATAAGGTCCTTTTTTCATGCTTTTATTTTACAATAGTTTTCCTCGGAGTTGTTTTCCTTTTCTCCTGTTGCTTTACTTTCGTATGTTCTTCTACAAACTGAGCTATCACATCCAGATTATGGTCTATCTCTTCATAACACCTCTCTAAAAACGTCTTCCCTGGTCTGATAATGAAATATATAAATATACCTAAAGGAGTAAGAAACAGAATAATGAGTATTGATAGAAGCTGTAATAAAATATTATCCGTTCTATTTGAAATATCTTTTACCACCCAAACAAGAAGAGAAATCCAAATAATAAAAAAATAGAGAACTAAAAATTTTATAAACATTTCAAACGTAATGTTGTTATACAAAAAGTCTAAAATAGCATTTAAATTCATACTTTTATAGGTAATTATTTAAGATAAGTGATCTCTTTTCCACTTTTCAATTTCTGCATGATTTCAAGAATACAAAACTTCAGGAACACTCAATCAAAGAAAGTCTTTCGGTTTAGTATATACAGGATACTCTTTTTGTCTATTCAATTGTTCACTAAAACTCTCTTCTTCCAAAGACTGTATATTTCATAAAACACCTGGAATATGCCTTACTAATGCATCAATAAAGACCATAGATGCGAGCTCACCACTTGATATAACATATTCTCAGATGCTTACCTTTTCTACATCATACATATCAATAATCCTCTGATCTATACCCTCATAATGTCAGCATATTATAATAAACTCCTCTATTTTCTCATGATACTCTTCTACCTTCTCCTGTGATAAAGCCTCTCAGCTTGGAGACATATACAAAACTGGAATATTCTTCCCAACCTGTTGAAAAATAAACTCAATTGCTCCACTTAAGGGTTCGGCACAAAGAACCTGACCATGCATTCAATAGGCTTTATCATCAACATGTCCAAATTTTTTCGAAGAAAAGTCATTCAGCTTATAAAAATCAATTTCAAATAAACCTTTTTTTCTTGCATTTCAGATAATAGAGCTCGAAAAATACGAATCGAATGACTCTGGAAAAATCGTTATCACATGTATTTTCATCTTATTTATTTATGATTTCTAAAACTTTATTTAAAACTTCTTCAGGAGTTATGAAACTCGTATCAATAATATAATTACAATATATTTTTGAATCTCTCTTTTCATCTCAAAGACTTTTTTTTCTCTGATTCAGCTCTTCTTCACTCATAAACGCACCTCTTTTTTCAATACGCTCAGATAATTTTTCTTCAGAGATATCAAGAAAAATACTCGTAATATACTCTTTTAATTCTGGATGATTTTTATGAATATTCTTTAACCCCCTCATATCAACTTCTTTAATCACTTTTTTTCATACTTCAATTCCTTCAGTGATTGCATCCCTATATTTCGTACCATAATAATTGAGATCGTGAACTTTTTCATACTCCAAAAATTCATTCTTTTTTATGTCTTCTTGAAACTCTTTTTCACTAATAAAATTATACATATCACCATTCACCTCTCACTCTCTCATTGGCCTCGTAACATAGGACTTCAAAAACTTAGAATCAGTTAAAGATTCTCATTCTAGATTCTTCCTTAAGGTTCACTTTCCCGAACCTGATACTCACATAATGAAGAAAATATGCCCTTTATTTGTCATAAAATTACATTATAAATAATAACTATAGAAAAAGAATTATAATAAAAAAATGTGGAAAATCCACATTTTTTTATTTTGCTATCTTTTCAGAACTGAGGTATTCTCATATAAACTGCCCAGTTAGAGGGGCAGGTTTTCTAAATAAACTCGAACCGAAACTCACAATAGTTCAGACATTTATTTGACCATTCGGGTTCTCTTTCACATAAGTCCTACTCAGAACTAACTCCGAGATATCTCCATATAATGATCCTCTTACTTTTAAGACCTCATTTGTCTCAGCCGTTCATATAATCTTTCCACCAATAGTACTACCAGCAATAGAAATATATGTCCCAGATATAAGGTTAACATTCTCTTGTATCTTTATATCTCAAGATTTTACTACAAAGGCTATGTTGCTTGGATAATCTATATCTGCATCAATAAGTAAATCTCAATTTTCTATAATATATGTTCTCGCTCCTGCTATACTATTAAAAGTATCAGGCAACACTCTGAAATTTTTATCTTTTAGTATAAAAACATCTTCAATACCATTATAGCTTTCGAAATCTCATAAGTCAGTAACGGTAATAAGAGAACGTACCCCCTCATTATCTAAAAGGTTATTGAGAGAGTCTTGTACTGCCAGTCCATCATCAGAAATATCACTAACAATAGAGGCATCATCTATAGTTTTAATGGAGCTCGATAAACTTCAAGTAGATATACCAGCTCAGACAAAATTCGTATTTTCTCAAACATTCGGATTTTCCCTTCCCTCATCGGCTACATCTTTTATATTTGCTATATCAGTCGTATCAGAAATAAAACTTGTCCCACCTCATGTAGTAGCCACACTTGGCTTTGAAACTCTTACTTTAAAGGGTGCTGTAAAGTATGCTGAATCATATAAAGTACCTTTATCCTCTAAGGTCACCAAAAGCGTATTATCACCATAACTTCCAGTTATATTATTCTTATTTCATATAAAGTTCGGGTAATTAATAAAGCTACGTTTTTCTCAAGGTTGGATCACTCCAAGAGGTTCACACTGAGGAGATCAACCATCTAATGAGTCGCTTCCAGCTTTTTTAACCGTACATAGGTTATCAAACTGAACAGAAAAATCAGATTCATTTTGAATATATGGTTTTTGAAGTGTTTCTGAAAAAGGATTTATTCCATGTCATACAATAATATCATTCTTAGGTCCAAAGCTAATTCTTCCGTTGTTTGGAACCGTAATATCTCCATCATACTGGCCAGGTGCTGTAAGATCTCACCAATTACATGTCGCTTTATTACATACTCACCAATCGGCTGTAGATCCAAAGTCACATTGTTCATTTTCTCCATTGCTGTTTGGTCTTTGCAATACTCCATCTCAACACACATTATCATCGTCATCATCACCTCATCATCCACCGCCTCCTCATCCGCTATTACTTCATCCACCACCTCATCATCCTCATCAACCATTATCTGGTTGACAACTACTTGAACATCCAGAAGTTCACCATCCAGATTGAGTAGCATCTGCAGTATCACAAGTTTCTGTTCCATTTATAACTCCATCTCAACAATATTGTAATTCAACATTATAACACTCATTGCCATGTAAACTAAAATCGTTAAATCCTACATTAGTAAAAGATTTAGTACCATCTGGAGTATTAGAATCAACAGAACCAGTGCTCGTAAAGTATTGAAGATCATACGAATCAGTCCCAGAAGTAATTCCATAATTTGCAACATTATAAACAATTTGAAAAGTTCTATTCGAATTATCAGTTGGTCTATTAATAGTACAATTTGCTCAAACAGCAATTACACTCGTGTTATTACCAGGTGCATACGTACTTATTCTATGCCAATCAGCATCAGTAGTACATCAAGTTACCAAAGAAGTATCTGACTGCCATATTCATACATTCGTACTATTTTTAGATATAACCCTTTCATTTGTACTCGAATACGTATCATATAGAAAATAAGTACCACTACTCGCAGACATATAAAATGTATCACTGACATTTGCTTCGGAACAAGATGTCTGTACAGATGTAAGGGAAGATACATTGATCGCCTGTACTTCCTTTGTAAAGAGAAAAGAAAGGATCAATAAAGAAATGGGGAATATGATTTTTTTCATAATAAAACAAAATTATGTATGGTAAAACAAAAGATACTATATAAATAAAATTAAGTATGTCAAAATTATAGGTCTGGTCCTGTATCAATAGGTATATTTACAATATCTAGATCTGAAGAATTCTCTATTACAGAATCTTCAAATATATTTTCTTCAACTTTAGGATTACTCTCAACTTCCTTAATAACTTTTTGCCCACAAGAAGATAAAAGTAACAATACTATAAGAAAAGTTATTTTTTTCATAAAAACTCATTATTAAATTAAACATTTGGATCCTTTTTAGGTTTAGTTGGATCAGTAGAATCAGTAGGATCCGTAATATCAATCTCTCATTCATTTCCATCTGGAGTACTTGAATCATCATTATCATTTGAATCATTATTTCATCATCCCTCATTCTGCTTCTCCTTTCTTCTCTTGGTTTCTCAATGAAAAGCTATTCACCAGTTTACCACTTTATGAGTTGGGCTATATACTTCACCAGTAGTAGTAGCTCATATTTTAATACTCTTTCCATCTTTTATAATAGTAATATCTTTTATCACTACTGAGTCATTCAAACATTCTCACATTCTGGTAAAAGCTAGCTTATAATCAACTTTTACAGATTTATTTCATCAATTATTAATAAATTCTTTTACTTGTTGAATATTTTTCAGATCAGCACCATTTTTATTTAATACTACTCGAATATTCTCTAATACTCTCTTAGGCAAATTATTCACTACTTCAGGTGATCTTCAAGGTATTTCAATAAAATCTTTTCCACGCCCTATTTTAGCTACATTATATGCTCAAGTATAAGACATAATCCCACTTATATTTATTGATCTATCTCTTTTTTTAGACTCTACTCAGGTATATACTATACTTCCATCTGAAATGGGTTGAAATGTATATTCTGTTGCATCTTTATTTACCCTATTCCATTCTTTTCTTGCATCCTGAATTTTTCACAATAATGCTGGAAATTTCTTCTTAAACTGTCTATCAAAATAAGCTGCTCTGCCGTATTTCCTATCATACCAATCTATCGTTTTCCCATCGGCTATTTCGATTGCAGGATCATTATCTATATTCTGTAATAAAGATTTCTTCATGAAGTTACTTGCCACTGATTGAACTATAAGTACTTTTTCACTTTCTGATTTTACTGACGATAGATTATCTAGGAGTATATCGACCTCTCATTGTTTTCATCCTTCTTTAGCATATTCTTTAAATCCAGGATCAGTTACAACCCTATTAAATTGAGACCAAAGAGATGATAAAGCTGGTGTTCCAGATTTTTTATAATTAAAAATCATTTTTTGAAGTTTCAGCATTCCAATTGTTTTTGGATGATTTAGAGCATCATACTGTATAATATTAAAAAGGTTTCATCTAATAGCCTTTGTAGATTCAATAGCCTCTAAGTCATTCTGAAATATTTCCTCAGATTTCAGAGATCCATCAATAGATGAGGTAATATCTACAATTTCTGTAGATTCATATCTTCCTGTTTTCTCATCTTTTTCTCCCTCTCATAAAATAATAGCTCTATATACACCTTCATGAGTAGTATAGTCATCTATTGTAAAGGTTGAGAGGTCTCAAGAAATATAAGCATTTCCATCAACTATTTCAGCTTGGGTAGATCATATACTACTTGAAATTCAAGTATAGTTCTCGATATTTGGTACGAATAAAACTTTATGTCCTTTATACTCTACTTCTTTTACTCCTAAAGTTCCCAAATCAAGACTCTTTCTCGTAATTTCTCTCGATCTATCAACTCAATGGATCACTGATTCCCATTTAGTACTAATATGCTCACCTCCAACAGTAAGATATAGAATTGGAAAGATCCCATAAATCATAGCTCCTCAAACTCAAATCGAAGTTGCCTTCGTACCCTTTGCATTCTTATATAATTGATTTTCATAATAACTTATATATCCCGTGATCATATCAGCAAGAAACTCTTTTTCATAAGGCTTTCCTTTTGCATATCTATCATATACACTTTTCATCTCTTCATAAAGTTTTGCATCTCACGTTTTATTCTCTGATAGTGATGCAAAGCTACTTTCTTCGAATCCCTTTCATTCTTGAATATCTTTTCACATTACTTCTAATATCTTAAACATCTTCTGGCTCATTTCTTCTATACCACTTGAAGTACCCTCATCCTTTCTGCTTAATGCTATTCATCAACCGATAACATGATATGTACCACTAACATATGGGGAAAGACCTACTTTTCCTTTTATTTTCTTAGGATAGAGCCTTTGAAATTCATCTAATTGTTGATCCATAGTATAGGTCCCAGTAAATACTGGTACCACTAGGAATGCTTGTGTCCAAGTTGCAGTGAAACCATTTTTATCTAATAGTTTTTTTGATACAGCTATTCCAGGGACTAATTGGTCATTCTTTAAAAATAATCAAACCTCTAAGCTATCGAAAAATAATGGAAGTTTTTCTATATTAAAACTGGCTCAAACTCAAACTGAATCTGGACTTACTAAAAGTCATACTGCCTCTAGCTTTATAGCACGAGAAATTCCTTCTATGTCAGTAATTCCCTCGATTCATTGATCTTGTTCTAGTTTTTTTAACTTTGAAAGCTTACTCAGTACATATTTATCTACTTCTTCTCCTATTTTCTGTACTGCTTCCTCTCTCTTTTCATATATTCTATCATTTGCTTTTTCTACTCATCATTCAATCATAAGTTCAGCAGGTTGAATACCTCTTTCTAGCATAACTCAGAGTGCTCTTTGAAATCTTTCTCTCGCTACATATAAGTTATGAGCCATTCCTTGAGAAAAGGATACATAGGTTCATAATCATAAGTTTTTAAATAAAATATCTAGATCACCAGCGGTTAAACTGTCAAAAGCATGAAAGTCCATTTGTAGCTCTCAAACATAAAAGTTTTTATCTATCTGAAGTTTTCCATTCTTATCAAAATCAACTAACGTTGCCATTTTTTCTCTTGGCGTCCAATTCGGAAGTATTTTTTGAGTTTCATGATATCAGCTAATAATTGATACTAATGCTGCTGCTTCTTGATAACCAAAAAGACCATTAGGAGTATATCAATGCTTTTTAAGAACCTTTCATACACCCTTTATATCTGAATCGGTAAAAAAAAGAAATTGAGTATAGGTAATTTTCGAAAGATCATTCGTATGAAGTTGATCCTCTAGTTCCCCTATAATGGTACCTAAGTTTCATTTATGTAATATATCTGATAGTGAATCTTGATTTACTTCTCTTTCCAACGCGGCTCTTTCTTTTGTTCATAGCGATATTCACATAAATGTAGTCTTCACTTTAGCAGTTTTTTCTTTTGTTTTTACTTCTTCAAATTTTTTTATTCCATTTTCATATGTCTTCTTCTCTTTTTCTATACCTTTAGTTCCATCGTTTTTTTCTTCCTCTATTTGATTATCTACAGGTATTTTTTTATTTTCTTTCTTACTATCTTCTTTTATACCTTTTGGAGCTAACTTAGCGACATCGGCTTCTATATATCATAAAGTCTTATCGTTACTTGTACCACTTATACTAAGTACACCATCTACATTTCTTCAAGTACTTCCAGAAAGTTTTTGGTATGCCATTAAATAATTCTCAGTTTGAGGCCCAAATTTTCCATCAGGATTTTTGAAACCAAGGAATTTTTGCAATGCTTCAACATCAGGTCACTTCGATCATTTTCTTAAGCTTTTTGTAAACACAGCAGTATCTATAAAAACAAATGACCCTGCTCTGAGTACTTTTTCAGCCATTCATATAGATTTTTGTTTTTCTTCCGCACGTTTTTTATCAGCATCTCTTTGTATTTTTTCCAATTCTCATCTTCTTTTCTCAAATTTCTCGATAAAACCAGTTTCTTCAATCTTAATAGATACCTTAAATCCTAAATCTTTTAAATCTTTATTAAATTTTTTCACCATATCAAGAACTTTCTCTTTCTCTTGATTTAATAATGATAATGCTGTAAACTTCTCTAACTGAGGCCTTAAGAAATATTTTCTTAATTCTTTTGCTCTCTCGGAAATACCATCTAATTCACTTTGAATGGTATCACTTATATCTTTCAAAGATTGTAATTTTTCTGGTGAAATAGAAGTTACTTGAGATGAGTATTTTGATTTTTCTAGTTTTGAATTAAAGCTAGCCCCCTTTTCAATAATTTGATCAGCTTTCGTTTTCATTCAAATCTTATTCTTAAATGACAAACTTTCAAATGAACTTAAGTCAGATGATATAGTATCTCTTTCTTTTTGTAATTTAAATTTTGCAATACGATCTTTAGTGCTGAGATCAATTTTTTCTAGTTTTTTCAATACATAGCTTTCATCGAGTGATTCTTTAGTCCCCAATGACTGAGCAACGCTTTTATGTATATCACTTAAGAATCATACTGTTTCACTTTTTATTTCATCTTCCGAAGCATCAAGTTTAAGTAATTTCCTATTTAATTCAAATGCTTGAACATTAACTAATGAGTCACTACGTCATACAAAACGATCTATAACTCCTTGTTTTGTATCTCACCACCCTAATCCACCTTGAACAAAAGCTTCTACATCATTGTCTTTTTCTATTTTTTCCTTTAAAAGATCACTTATGTTATTAAAACCTCAATTCTCAAATTGACATCTTAATAAACCCATAAATAAGGTCTTGTGATTCTCAATAATTCTAAACATATATATCTCGTTGGAAAATAAACATTTTATACAAGTATCATAATATCATATATAACGATAAAAACCGAAAAACTTATATTGACTTATATTTAAATATATTTATAAAATGTAAGAAATTTTCTTATAAAAAAACACCTAGATTCACATTTGAATTTAGGTGTTTTTTTATTTTAAAAACTTTGAGTGAGAACTATGCTTTATTTCTAATAGTTAGGAAACCAAAACCAAGAAGCATAGCAAGAATAAGAACTAATATGTACTGAACTGGACCAGTATCTGGAAGTTTCTCAGGAGCAGGTGGTACCTCTGCATCAGATGCTGAAGCAGATTTGAATAATACACATTCTCTATGCTCTTCATCATCTATACTTGGAATTCCATCCTCAAGAATAGTGTGAGTAGATATTGGGTATACAAGTAAACCAATATTTGTATTTTCAACCGCAGCATTTTGATCTAGTTTATAAGCATATCCTACTTTAGACTGAAGCCAAGTTACTCTTTTTCCAGAATCAAGAATAAATCATTCTTCATCTTCGCTATACAAAGAATCAAATTCCTCAGAATACTCCCAAAATCAATCTGCGCTTGGAGTTTGAGACCAAACAACATTATCAGAATCAAGAGAAATAAGAGAAGGCATTTTTTGTTCTTCTTTATAAAGAATTCTTTTTGAGTCAGTAGCATTTATCCAATCATCTTTTAGAAGTCATATATAATCACCCTGTACTTTTGTTCCTCCATCAAAACACTGGTCACAAGAATTAGAATCAAAAACAACATCTGAAGAACAATCAAGTGCCTCATATGCTTCTACGTGTGGTAGAACCATTACAAACAATGAAAGAAATAATAATACTTTTTTAGTCATAGCGGGGAGTTTTAGAAATAAAGTTTAAAACCAATCTATAGTAACAAAAACAAAGCCCGAAGTCAAAGCGAATGTGAAGACTTAACTTGCCTTATTTTATTTTTTATTCACAATTAATTGTTGAAAAAGCATAAATAAGGTTGAAATTCCCCAATAGAGACCTACTCAGGCAAATAAATTATAGGTAAATACTACTACCATAGCTGGCATACCATAAAGCATAAATTTATTCATCATATTTGGGTCTGGCATAAACTGATTGTAACCCGTATCTCATTTCTTTTTCTCTAGAACCACTCATTTTTTTTCATCTTGTTTTTTATTTGCTAGAGAAAGTTTGATTTGAATAAACTGAACGATTCATACTGAAATAGCTAATATTGCCCCCTTCCATCATCCAGATTCTAGTAGTTCTAAACCAAGAAAATTATAGGATACTGTAGCTAAATCAAAACGAGATAAAACATCGTACAAGTAATAAAAATTAGCTGGGTCTTTAATGTTTAAAATAATATTATACATAACCAAAAGTATCGGCATTTGTATAAGAAGGAATCCTATTGACCCCATTGGATTTACTTTTTCGGTTTTATAAAGTTCCATAAGTTTCATTCCCAAAACTTGTTGTTGTCATTTGTATTTTTGTTGTATTTCTTTTATTTTCGGTTGAATAGCTTGAAGTTTCTTTTGAGCCACCATCATTTTATGTTGAGGGTATATCAGAAGCAAACGAAGAAATATAGTAATAGCTATAATTCCATACCCTAGTGAATTATTTAAAAGAAGAGTAAAGAAAACAAGTAAATTATAAATAGGAGCATAGAATATAGTGGTAAAAAGCTTTCTAATAGTTCCTGGGTTCTCTATCTCGAACTGAGATATATATTCTTTTTCTTCTATTGCCCCCTTAAAAGTATAGCTTCCTGTAGTCAGAAATTTTTTATAATAATCATTGTAATTAATATTTTCTATCTCTCCTGAGAGCACTGATACATCAGTACAAAAACCCTCATTTTCTTCAAAAGACAAGTTTTGACCAGCGTAATTTATTTTTACATCACTACAAGTGTTCAAAGTAATATCCTTATCTGTTTTATTTTGTATTTTTAATCAAACTGATGCTGGAATAGTATAATTATTATCAATACTTTCAAATATAAGATTCCCAGTAGTTGTTTGCTCTGTTTTATTCGAAAACAGATTCATAACTAGGATAGTAAGTAAGACTATAATAAGTATATCTAGTATTTTTTTCATGTTCAAACTACTTTATTAAATAAAAAATTAATTTCTTTTCTAAAATCATTTATAAGACTTTCATTTTTTTTGTCTAATTTTGTTTTCTTTTTCACTACAAAAACCATATCCATCCCAGTATTTTTTTCTTTTCCATCTCAAAGATACTCAGCTACTGTGTCGTAAAATAACCTACGAAAGAAGTTCCTTTCAACACTATTCTTAACAGGTTTTGATCATAGAACAATAGCAAACCTATTATTTTCTCCTTTATTTCTTAAATAATTCAAAACAATACTATACGAAAAAAAAGGTTTTCATTTTCACAAAACCTTTTTCACTTCTCTTTCGGTTAATCTATATTCTTTTTTTATCATAGAAAAAGTAAGCTCTTAAAAAATAAGTCTTATTTTTTTCTTACTATAAAGTTTCCTTTTCCATCAAAAGGTGTTTTTCTAGCAGTACCACCAGCAATGATATGCATTTTTGATTTCCCGTTGATTTCTTGATATCTTTTAGGATATGAAACCGTTAATTCATGTCTTCCTTTTCTTCTTCTGTTTTTGAGTACATTTCTCCCACCAACAGTAGAACTTCTCTTTAAGAATCCGTGAACTCTTAGTCTCTTTCTTTTCTTTAATTTTCCTAGCATCTTGATTATTTTATATATTAATTTAAAATGAAGTTTTTATATCACTCAAAAATTGTGAACATAGAGTATTGATAAAAGAAAAAATGTCAAAAGAATTTTTAAGAAATCGTCGTTCCCTCTTTTTTTCAAAGAATAGCATCCAAGATAGCTCATTTTTTATAAAGATTAGCCACCTTAATTGTAAGCTTATTTTGTTTCGCAAGAGCTATCGCCGTTAGATCCATAACTTTGAGGTTTTGAGTCAATACTTCATCATACGTAGCAGAGTGTATAAACTGAGCATCTTTGTGTTTCATAGGGTCTTTGGTATACACTCCATCAACCTTTGTTGCCTTTATCATCATATCTGCCTCTATTTCAAGCGCCCTGAGTACTCAGGCAGTATCAGTAGTAAAATATGGATTTCCAGTCCCTCAACCGAAGATAATAACCTTCCCAGCCTTGATATTCTTTACTGCTTTATCTTTGTTAAATCTCTCTACGACTCCATCGATTCAAAATGAATTTACTAATTTAGTAACTATTCATTTTTTACTTAACCTATCAGCAAGTGCAATAGAGTTAATATTAATGGCTAGCATCCCCATGTTATCAGCATTACACCTATCTATCTTTTCAACCTCGGCTCATCTAATAAAATTCCCCGCTCATACCACAATACCAAGTTCGATTTTTTTAGATTGAAAATCAAGAATCAAATTTGCCACTGAATCTAACATATCGTCATCAAGACCAAATCATTTTCCTCACCCCAAAGCTTCTCCAGATATTTTTAACAATACTCTCATAAAAATTATTTTATTATTTTTTTAAATAAACTATCTACCACCTCTAGCACTGCATAATCATCATTTTTTTCTTTTAGTACAGAGTGTTGAGCCTGAATATCCAGTCATATATTGTCTTCATCTACTGAAATTCAAGATACAATCTCATACACACCATAGAGTCACTTATTATAAAGAATATAATGTTTCTCATAAATATACTCACTTTTATCTTCACTCAGTTTAATAATATAAAAGCTTATCCCTTCATCATCTGAGATAACCTTTCTACAAGTATTCCAGTAAAACCAAGTATTAAGACTATTACCGAAAAAGTCAGTTACATTATCACAGTTGATATCTTCTTTTTCAAAAGATCCAACATTTACCTCAAGTCATTTCAAATCAGAATAAGTAAACTTAGTAGCACCTAAACTTACTGGAGTTCAAAAATCTACTCAGATAGGCAAGTTATCAAAATCTATAAGTGATTTCTCACGAATTGCTTCTATAGGTTCATTTTTAGTCTTTACTTCTTCTACCTTACTTGATTTAACTTCATCAACGGTATTTACAACTTTTGTTTCCTCTCATAGTCATAGTTGTTTCTTTGCATCAGAAACAGTTAGATCATTTTTTCACATATAATATGAGAAATAAGATACTCACAGTATAAAAATAAGAAACCCTAAAAACCACCTAAATTTTCTCTTTTGTCTTTTTGTCATTTTTTTCATCCCAAACATAGTCTTCTTAACTAAAAAATAATATTATCACTCAAGCATATTCTATGAAATTTTTCAGTTTTGTAAACAATATAAAAAACAAAAAAATAGAGGGAAACTGAACTTCCCTCTATTTTTTAAAAATTACTAATAGTCACTCTCAGTATCCTTATTATCTATTGAAAAACAAAAAAGAGAAAAAGAGAACAGTAGCATAATGCAATCAAAATAAGTTATATAAGTATCTTTAAAAGAAACTAAGAAGATCGAAATAATCCCAACAATACAAGCTAGAAAAAAAACAAATCTGTTTGATATACAAACATCAGACCATATACTATACTTTTTCATACAATGAACACCTTTAATTAAAAAGAAGTATATTATAGTTTTTATTATTAATTGTCAACTTTTTGTTCTGGAAAATAGATATTTTCAATATAACAAATCCTTTTATAATTCAAATAAAAGTGAATCATAATTCCCAAAAGAGTAACTCCTATTACAATATTCAATGAGTCTACCGTCATGATAGTATTTACATTAAATCAAAGGTCATGTCATAGAACAGTTCATAAACTATTTCATAAATTCAGCCCAAGATCACTTCATAAAACCAAAACTAAAATAGCCCATATGATATCTTCTAAAATTCCAACCAAAGCAAAAATTAATACTCAACTCAATGCTCACAATAGTGCAACTGACATAATACCGACTCCTATAAGTTCTTGTTGACGTAACAAAATACATCCAATAAAAACTCATAAGACACAACCAATACCTACACCAAAAGACCCCATTATAGAACCACGAAGAATACGCTTATCACTTCAAACATGATGTTTGTGAAACAAATACGCTATTATACAAAATGCTCAAAAAGGAATTCCGACCTGAAAGTAATTAATACTCTCTCATGAAACTCCATTATATATAGTATACGACATGATAAATCACATAACCACTAGAAAAATGGTTAGGGCACTCTTGTGCGCTAAAATTCTATTCATATTAACCTCCTTTTTTAATATTTTAATAAAATTTTATTGGCGAATTAGATATATGATATACTATTTTTATAGATTTTCAAAGGTTTTTAATGTTTCCGCTTTCTATCAGAAAAATCATATTTTTAATATAGATTTTTTTCTATACCTCAGTTACCATAGGTATAATCATTGGCTCTCTGTCAACTTTATAGAGAATAAATTTTTCTAAATCTGTTCTAATAATCTTTAAGAGTTCTTTTTCTAATATATCTGGAACGTCTAAAATAGTATTTTCGTAAAGCTCTTTTGATTTTTTAAGAATCATTCTATGGATATATCTTACCTCTTCTAAGTACACTAATCATCTTGTTTCCAGTTTTATATGACCAAGAATAGCCCTTGATTTTTTATCAACTTTATAGTTAATAACCAGTACTCAAGAATGCATCATCTTTTCTCTTGCCTTTATTACATGCGATCCAGCTAATCACATAGCATTACTATCTATAATAATTTCTTGAATTGGAGCTTTTATTTTCGATTTGAAAACAGAAAGTCCTTTCGGAGCAAAATCAACAATAGCACCATTCTCTATCATAAGTACATTCTCAGGTTTGAATCACATCGAAACAGCAGTATTTTTATGAACCGTTCTAAAGTATAGATCTCCATATACAGGGGCAAAGTACTTTGGTTTTACTAGGTCTAGCATTATTTTTTGTTCTTCTTGAAATGCATGTCCTCAAGTATGAAATTCTCCATCATCTTTCGTAAGTACATTCGCTCAAAGTCTAATAAGTTTATTAATAATAGCTACTACCGATCTATCATTTCCAGGAACAATACTCGATGAAAATACTACAGTATCTCATTTAATTATTTCAACTGCATTATGACTTCCCTCAGCCATTCTTGTTAATGCAGAAAATTGCTCTCATTGACTTCAAGTAGTAATTATTACTTGTTTATGGGGCAAAATACCCTCTGTTGCTTTCGGTGTCATTTTCTTTATAGTTCCTGGTTTGATTTTTAGATACCCAAGTTCTTTTGCTATAGCAACATTCTCTATCATACTTCTTCCACTCAGGAATATAGTTTTTCCATACTTATCACATATATCGGCTAATTGTTGTACTCTTGATATCCAAGATGAAAATGCAGCAATAATAAGTCTTCCTTTGTGATGATCTCTTACTATAACATCAAGTGCTTCTCATACATTTTTCTCACTCATTGAAAAACCTTTTCTCGTAGAACCAGTTGAATCAGATAAAAATAAAGTAACACCTTTTTTTCAAATCCCTGCAATTCTATCCAAATCTGCTGGTGCATCAATCGCTGGTGTATGATCTATCTTAAAATCTCATGTATGTACGAATTTTGCTCCACCTGGGGACTCTAAACAGACTCATGCACAATCAGGGACACTATGATTTACTTTGAAAAACTCTGCCTGGAATTCTCCAATTTTTATTTTTTGAGTACTTCCAGCATCTACCTCTATAAGGGTAGCATAATCAAATAATTGTGCCTCAACTAATTGTTTTTTTATAAATCCTAACGTAAGCTTCGTTGCATATACTGGTGGCATACCTAGAGCTGGTAAAACATGCTTTAATGCTCAGATATGATCGAGATGAGCATGAGTAATGATAATACCCTTTATATTTTTCTTATATTTTGTTAGAAAAGAAACGTCTGGAATAGAATAATTTACTCCAGGTAAACTAGCATCTGTAAACTGTACTCAACAATCTATAATAACTATATCATCATTATACTGAGCCATGTTCATGTTTTTTGATCCCGTTTCATTATTTCATCCAATTGGAATAAATCTCGTATATCCTTCTCTGAGAGAAGGAAGATAAAACTTTGTTTCAGGAAATGTTGAAATAAACTTTCCTCTTATTTCAGAACCAGAATTTTGGGTTGAGTTGGAATTTTGATTTGAAGACCTTCATTGAGGCTTTTTAGACCTTCATGAGTTAGGATTCGTAGTTTTAGCTTGAGGAACATATGCCTTTTTTGGAGTAGTTGGTTTTCCATTATTTCTTAAAAATTCCTTCTTGATCTCTACACTCTTTGCTGCATTATCCTCTTCTCCCTTTTTTACTGATTCTTGCTCAGTTACATTACCGTTTAGTTCATTATCTAAATCGGCTAAAAAATCTTTCATATTATTTTTGAAAGTTAATAAATAAAATGAAATACAAAAAAATATTTGCTTATAAATAAGTGAAAAACTGTTTTCATCTGAATAAAAATTGAAATGAATGAATGATTCAAAGTTTTTGTATTTCGAAAATGTACTTTTCTAAAATCCTTTTATGATGTAAAATCGATTACAAGATTTAAGAAGTTACACTTCAATTGGTATGACCATTATATTCCGTTTTTTAATAAAATCAATAGTTTTTGTAAATCAAAGTCTATTTTTGTAATGTCCCAATAGTAATTCTCTACTGCCTCATCTAGAGAAAAATCTGTTCACATAAACGCTTCCTGCTTAAATAGATTTTTTGTAAAGAAGTCATACTTTTGTTTTAATATATCCGAGTCTTCAGTTTTTTTCAAAAAATCCTCATTATGGACAATATAGTACGTAAAACTCTCAGCAAAGTCCTCATATTTATTCGTCATTGCATATCCTGAAACAAAATGTTGCTGAGCACTTCCAGGCTTCATTACTTTTGTAGAATCCCAAGATATAGAGTAAAAATAATCACTTACATCCTTCAGTACTGATTTTTTTAAGAAATACAAATCAACATAATGCGCAAATTCATGTATTGATACCGATAAAAACTCATCTTCTTCCATTCATAGTACTCCAAAAAAATGAAGTGTTTTATCTTTCATTTTTCAGCGCACGTCAAACAGCTGTTCATGCATATCAACTCTGAGCTGTTTTATTTTTGATTTTATAGTGTTACTTTCTAGGAAACTTGTGAGAATATTCTTATACTGTAAAACCATTTCTTCAAAACTTGAAGGAAAATAATAAAAATCTATATTAGGTGTTTGAGAAAATTTTTCTCTCAATTTTTCCTTTAAGGCCTGTTCTTTCTTTTTAAGTAATTCTAAATCTATACTATCAGTATACCATTCATCAAAATCTTCACCTTCTTTTCATGACTCAATATAATTTTTTTCAATATAGTGAATCGGTTCTATTCCTGCTCACGGTAAAAAATAACTCCTTATAAAAAGAATCACAAAGGTACAGATAAAAGTAGAAAAAATGAACCAAAGTACTCTTTTCATTATAATCAAATAGAAAACATTATATTCACTACCAATAAAATCACAGCTGAAGCTGAAATAACACAAACAAAACCTATCATTCACCACTTAACTACATCCTTTGCTTTTTTTATTTTCTCGTCATCTCAAGCGCTCAGTGTCATCAATAAACCACCATAAACTATGGATCATACTGCAAAGATTCCTAAAAATCAAGCAAGGGCCTGAGTCCAAGTATTTATATTTTCTCTGAATCATAGCTCTACACTGGCATCATCTCAATCGGCGAGAGCACTTCATCTCAAACAGTTATCAATATTATCTGAAATACTCGTTCCATCATCTTGATATTTACAATCGGTTTCAGCATAAACTCATACTCATGAAAAACAAGTTATACTCAATAGTAAAATAACAAAAAATCTTTTTATATTAGAAATCATAGAAAACATATGATAAAAATTAAAACTAACCTACATTTAATCCAGCAACTAATTTCACAATAGCCCAAGCAACCGAAACAATAAATATTCCAACTACTGCATACACAAACTGCATGAGTGCTTTTTTGAATTCCTCTGGGTTTCATCTTGCAACTGCAAGCCTAATACCAATAAATAGGAAAACTCCAAGAGCAATAATCATAAGTAAACCAGAAATTGATTCTTTTACAAATGCAAAGACAACATCTAAAAAGAGAAGGCCGTCTTCGAAGTTCACTGCATTTCCATCACTAATAATACTATCGCTCCCAATAGGGGTTCCATCATTTCACAGTAATGCATCCTTTATTATCGTATCGTCTCATTCTGCAAATACAGGAAGAGAGAAAGAGAAAAGGGTCACTCAAATAAAAAATATTTTTTTTAAAAAATTCATATATTCACTAAAATTATAAAATAGATAGACTATTAAGAAGATATATAATTCACAAAGCTGAAACTGAAAGAAACACTCAAACGAGGGTCCAAATAATCCAAGACTTAGCCTTCTTTACTTTTTCCTCTTCTCAACCGGACACCATATACATGATTCCACTAATCATGATACTAATAACACCTACCACAGCAACATACTTAATAAGTTCTGATATCAAAGCATCTATCCACTCTCATGTAACGTTTTGCTTTGGATTATACCCACCAGGAGATTCAATATCCTTATCCGGACAACCAGGAAGACCTATACAATTTACTCTTGGAGCATCAGTATTTGGTCCAGCAGCAAAAGCAACATTCACAGCAAAAAAAGAAAACCCAAATAGAAACAGAATAGAACATACTAACAACTTTTTCATCATATTGTTTATTACAAAATTAAGTTCAACTATACAAAATAAAACGAATAAAACTTACGAGATAATACGCACTCAGTGCTACTACCAAAGAAGTTATTCCAGATATAAAGATAGATTTTCATTTACTCAAAAGTTCATCCTGCCCATGAGCGAGTATCATGTACCCAGCTCAGATCGTCATTATGATAAGAGCTAAACTCCCTAATGCTATCATAAGCTTCTGAATAATAGTTCCCAGTACAAAATTAACTACTTCATTGGTCGTCTCCAAACCTTCATCAGAAACAAATGTTCCTCCAGGAGCAATATCTGAGACAGTAATAGTAAAGCCTTCTGAATTAAGATTATTCTCCTCTTCAGCAGCATATAAACAAAAGGTTGGGAGAGAAAGAAAAAGAACAAAGGAAAATAGCATTATTTTTTTCAACATACCAGTATTTTTTGATAATTAAAAACTATATTATATCAAAATATTAACAAAAAATTCATTTTTTTCAAAAAATAATTATATTTAAAGAGAATTATTACATTATCCAAGATAAAAAGATGCGAATAGCGATACTCCATGAAATGCTTATAAAATTTGGTGGAGCAGAAAAGGTAGTAGAAAGCTTCTTGAAAATATTCCCAGAGGCCGATTTATTTACTCTCATATATGATGAAAAGAAAATGTGATGATTCTTCCCAAAAGAAAAAATTAATCCACAAGTTTTTTCCCTTCCTTCTCAAAAAAGATATCATTGGACAAAAAGGCAAAGACTATGTCTTCCGCTTATGCCAAGAAGTATCGAACAACTTGATTTCTCACAGTACGACGTAGTACTCTGCTCCTCAAGTGGCTTCGCTCATGGCGCTATCACTAAGCCTGAAACAAATTTTATAGTCTATTATCACTCCCCAGCAAGATACCTCTGGGACTGGACAAATGAATACAAGAAAGATATATGATTCAATACTGGAATAAAATGATATTTCCTTAATAAACTCTTTCTCAAACTCAGAAAATGGGATGTAATTGCAAGTTCAAGAGCCGATATAAATATAGCGAACTCTAAAAATACTGCTTCGAGAATTACAAAATATTATAGAAAAGAAAGTGTGATTGTTTATCCATGAGTAGAGACTGAAAGATTTGCGAAAAAAATAAACTCCCCCTTAATCCCCCTCAATTGAGGGGGAAAGCTGAGCGATAGCAAAGCAGGGGGAGTCTTCAATTACTATATAATTATCTCAGCCCTTACAGAATTCAAAAAAATTGAAGTAGCAATTCAATGATTTAATAAAATGCCAGAAAAAAATCTGGTTATCATTGGACAATGAAACTATAAATCAGAATTAGAAAACCTAGTAAAAAATAACAATATCACTTTTACCTGACCCCAATACTGAGATGATCTTGTATCGCTCGTACAAAATAGTCTTGGACTTGTATTCCCATGAGAAGAAGATTTTGGAATAGTTCCTATAGAGGTTATGGCAGCTGGGAAAGCAGTTTTTGCTTATAAATGATGATGATTAACAGAAACAGTTCTTGAATGAATTACTTGAGAATTCTTCAAAGATAAAGAATGAAAAGATTTTGTAGAAAAGTTTGAAATTTTTGATGAGAAAAATAGAGATAAAAAATATAGCGAAAAAGAATGTAGAAAACAAGCAGAGAAATTTTCGATAGATGTTTTTGAAAAGGAGATAAAAAAAATAATTAATAAATAGAGAAATGGACAATAAAACCCCTCCCAACCTCCCCTTATCAAGGGAGGAGAAGAATAAAGAAAAAATTATAGATAACATCATACATTATGAAACCGTTACAACTTCATGCAAAAGCTCAGGTCCAGGAGGACAAAATGTAAATAAAAGAGAAACACAAGCTATTCTTCGTTTTAATGTAAAGAATTCCCAATCCCTTACCAATAAGCAAAAAGAAAAGTTAAAAAAGATTGCTGGAAAAAAAATAAACAATGAATGAATTTTAAGAATAACTGATCAAGTAGGAAGAACAAAAGAATGGAATACAGAAAATGCCCTAAACAAATTTAAAAACCTTCTCACCCTAGCCCTTGAAGAAGATAAAATAAGAATTCCAACTAAGGTTCCAAAGTCTGTAAATGAAAAAAGACTCAATATCAAGAAAAAACAGTCTCAGTTGAAAACAAATAGAGGAAGAAACACTATTGGAAATTATGAATAATATATTCCTTGACAACAACAACTAAAAATTTAGAATAAATCATATTATTCTAAATTTTTTATAAAACATGATTTTCAAAAAGCAAAACCTCTTTACCCTACTGACAAAGTTTCTTGTGATCATTCTCCCATTTTATGTACTGATAAAAGTATTCTTTGAACACAAACTTGGAATAATTATGTTTGGATTTCTTATAAAAGAACTGATTATTGTTTTGCTTATATTTAGTTTAGCATACGAATACTACAAACAAAAAAAACTTCCCCAGTTGGAAATATTAGATTATCTCATATTTGCATACATTGGATATGGAATAGCCATTACTCTCATAAATGGACTCTGATTTGATAGTATTATATATGGTTGAAGATACGACTATATGTTCTTTCTTGTTTTCCTTATCTACAAACATGGACAACAATTTTTAAAAGTAAGCACAAAAAAGCTCTTACTTGTATTTACATATTCAGCATCTATATCTCTTCTTTTTTCTATACTCATAAAGTTCAGAATTGGAGAAGATGCACTCCTCGTATTTGGTTTTACTGATTACGTAAGTAACTGGACTTACCAAGGATGAATTCCTATATATCACTGACTCGAAAACTCATGAATAAGGAGGTTCAGTGGAATACTCGACAGTCCAAATAATATGGGATTTTTCCTCATACTCTATTCTGCAATCCTGCTCTATCTTCAAAAGAAAAAATGAGAATTTTATGTCTACTTCGGTATGTCATTCCTCTTTATACTTCTCATACTCACATACTCTAGAAGTGCTCTACTTGGGGTCTTTACCGCTACATGAATACTCTTCCTATTGAACATAAAGTATTTATACAAACACTATAAAAAACCATTTATTATTTGAATTATCTCAATCATCCTCCTCACTTGAATCTTCTCATACGTATTTCAAGACAAAGTAAAGAATATAGTTCTAAGAACATCCTCAACAAAGTGACACTTTGATAGAATGGCTATTGGAATGGATAGATTTACTGAAAAACCTTTCTGAAGCTGACTCGGAGAAGCGGGGCCAGCATATAGAAGCATTCATCCTGCTCTAGAAACTAGTAAAGAAATAGAGGAATATTATATTCCAGAAAGTTGGTTTATTCAACAACTTATTGAATGAGGAATTATTTATTTCATACTATTTATAAGCATCCTCTGAATAATACTCAGAAGATTATTTCAGGTATCCCATATAATATTCTGACTTTTTATAGCAATTCTCATAATGAATATATTTTTACATGTATTTGAGGCAACCTATCTTTCTATTCTTCTTTTTATTTTTATAGGACTTTTTTATTCGAGAAAAGATGAAAGAAAAAAACTTTCATTTGATTATTAAAAAGGAAAAAATAAAATAATAGAGTAAAACATATACATGTGATTTACTCTATTATTTTTTAAGAAATATAAATGAGAATATCTAAAAGAATTATAAGTTTCATAGTACTCCTATGTATACTAACAAGTAGTTTTCATACTTCCTATGCAACACAACCAAATACTCAAAAATTACTTATTGATGCAAAAAATGAACTCAGTGAAGTAAAAAAAGGAGATAGTTATATAAAAGCTATAGATACTCTCATAGAAAAACTCAAAAATAATGAAGAAAAACTTCTCACTCTCAGTGAAAAAATACTAAAAATTAAATGAAACCTCAATAGTGAGTCCCACAGTACTATCAATAAGCTCATATATTATATAGAGTTAAAAATAGACTATGCTCTCATTCAACTTATAGCTGATGAAGAAGATATAGAAAACAATATCACCGAAGAAGAAAATAAAAAGATAAATGAAAAACTCATTCAAATACAACTCAACCTTCTAGAGAAGTGAACCTCTCACATCCAAAGTCTTATAAGTGATTTTAAAAAAATTGCCCAATACGAAGAAAAAGGAAACCTCGAAATGAACCTAGCAATCAATCAAAATCAAATAGGGAATCTAAAAGCTCATTTTTGATTATCAGATTATAGAGTTAAGAATTCTATTTTTGATGCCCAAGTTACATGAACTATAGACTCTATAATAGAAGCAAGCCCGAATGAATGAGACGACATAAAATTGCAACTCAACACTCTCATAGATTTTATATCAAAAGATGGGAATATGTATCTGCTATTCAAAGAATTAGATATCATTGATAACCAATGACTCGAAAAAATAAAAGACTCAATTCAAAAGTTAGAAGAAATAGCAAAACAAAATAAATATATACATTTTGAAGACGAACAAACTCAAAAATGAATTCAAATATTAAAAAATATCAATCCAAATAAAATACTCTCAGATGGAAAAACTATACTCTCAAGACCAATGTTCCAAGCCTATAAAAAAGTAGACAATAAATTCTATCTCATTCCTACCAAATATGCCTGTGACAGAGTAAAAGAATTCTTGAATACATTCGATCCTTTTCATGGAAAAGAATGTAGCGAGGGTCAGTATAACGATCTATTAGATACATTAGAGGAAGCAGGAAGTATATATATAGAATTGTGAACCGATACAAAACTCGGTTTTGAATGAATAAAAACCTTTAGCATACAAACTATTGAGTGACATATAGTATTCTCAGACAAAGAAATAAAGGAAGTAAATATAGAAATAATTCCAAATCAAGACATATTTAAAGATGAGTGATTTACACTTGAATACAAGAAAAGTGAAAAATTAAATTTCTCTCTTTTTGCTGAAAAATGAGATATAGACTTTAAGTTATGATCTATTCTTGACTCAAATAATAGGTTCCATGTTATAAATTTTTCATGAGTTTCCAAGTCAGACAATATCTCTCTTTCATCAAACCTACAACTGAACAATAAAAAAATAACTTGAAATATTCTCTACACAGATAAGAAATATAACAGCACTTATGAAGAAGGTATCTACACAGGAGGTCAGCAAATAGATAACAATAAAGTTGAAATAAATATCGCTGGAAATACAAACGCTCAGAATACACTCTCAGATATAGAAATAGACATTACATGAACAGACATTGAAACAGATACCATATTTGAAACAGCAAACTTCAGCTACAATTCAGGAGTATTTACTCTAAAAAATAATTATATATCTGAATCACTGAAATCCTATTTAGATCTCTCGGCAACTTGGAACTCCGAAAATAAAAACTTTACTCAATGAGATTTTGATATTTCAATAGATAAAAAAGAGTGAAAATATGATTATGAAACCTATGAGTTCAAATATATATGAGACTATAAAAATATTTTCAAATCTGAAGTTCTTTTAAAAGATAAAAATATCACAGGAAGCACCATGGCTCAAAATATTAAAGAAGAATCAATATTCTCTATAGACCATTCTTGAAAATATGAAAAAAACTATCTTGATTGGAATAATAGTTTTGAAATAAATAATATTCCTCAAGTATTCTTATGATCAGAAAACACTCAAACAGATAATACGGTTAAGGGGAATTTTAACCTCGAAATTGATATGAGAGATAACAAAGATAATGCAAATATTTATTTCGATGCCAACCTAAACAACAAACAAATCATTAAATTTGAAATTGATAATAAAGCAACTATAGAATATAGGGAAGTTGAGGTTATATACTAAAAATGTTTAATAAACTTAGTATGGTTACTATCTAATAATCTGAACTGTGTTATTAAGCAAATTTGTTAATTTTTCTTTAAAAATAGTATTAAATTTACTACAAGTATTATTAATTTT
>Ga0228614_1000420_pt1 | contig 24628 bp, 31 predicted proteins | sample 15DmetaG_FD_190531 | JGI IMG/M metagenome (GOLD analysis project Ga0228614, IMG submission 190531) | Seawater microbial communities from Monterey Bay, California, United States - 15D | ecosystem: Environmental > Aquatic > Marine > Coastal | place: USA: California | collected 2016-10-13
AGGAAGCATAAACCCCATAGTATGTATACTATGATACTGATTAATAAACTTTGAAGTTTATGCCATATACTATTATTTTTCATATATATGGTTTTAATCATTAGGACTTAAGTGATGTAATAAATCATCTATACTTTCTGTTTCATGAACTGTATAAGTTTCATCATCAACTGTTAATTTATGTGTGTTATTTCTACCCACTATACCGTTAATTAAACATTCTTCAACGTCTTGTGTATAGTAGTATTGGTTTTCAAAGTCACTATACATACATTCGTCTTCATGTGCATAACCATCCATATAATCTAAGTGACATAATTCATCACTACGTTTATAAACAATACTACCATTTAATAATTCAATTGCATCGTCTCTGTGATAGTAATAATCGTTCCAATCGCAGTAAAATACATCATCATTATGATAGTAACCAGAACTTACTGTTCCATACTCAACATATGTTACATCATCTTCATGATATCGATTTCCGTCAACGCACAACGTACCTCCATTTGGCCCACCATCTGTCGAGTCCAATATATATGTTTCATTATCAACGTCGTTTGATATAACTATTACTTTACCATTTATATTGTCAGCATATTTAAATGTGTCCATATAAGGATAATATTCATTACTGCTATTATCTAGAGTAATATCGTAAGTCTCTGAAACTATTTCTCCTGTACTTGTTACCCAATCTGTATCATTGCTATAACTTTGTTTTAATTTATGCATGTAACCATTATTCAAAGCCCATTTTTTGAATGCGCTGATGGTTATTTCATTACCATAAATTCTATCCATGAGTTTTGTACCACAGTCTGTTATCCATAACAATGCTCTACCAATAATACCATTATCATTAGCTGCAATTAACATCTTACATTTATCAGGGTTATTTACATATATGCCAAAGAAGTCTTCGCAACTACTATGACGCATACAAGAATTTTGAAGTGATTCTGTATTTTCATGTCTATTATACCTACTACCACTATAATAATATTCTATATCATTACCCTCTACTATTTTAAGGTCTGCATTAAAAGTATATGCAGATTTTAATGATTGCGATATATCTTGTATTATCTTATCAGGTATCGTAGGTAGGTTAGGTTTTGTAAATATATAACGTACAGCTTTACCATATTTCATTTGCTGTCTATTATCTTTACTCCAAACATTACCCTGTTCATCATTATTAACTAATATACTACGTTTTCCTTTTGGAAGACAAGTCATATTACCCTCTTTATTTACAGTAAAATTCCTGACACTATCCATATATGTGTTTGTATTACTATAATGTCTTAGTATACATTTCATCTTTTCTCGATGATTATCAATTGTTCTCCTTTCCATTGTATTATCAACAGTTACACTATAATTATTAACTATGTTTAATAATTTATCTCCAAGAGAACCTGATATCATAGCGTACTTTATACTCATTTGTCCAGGAAACATATTGAATTGAATTTTATTAATATCATATGCTTTTAATTTATAACTACCTAGATTTATATCATCATTCATTTGTTCTACTTTGAAATCTAATATAAATTGTATATTCGTATTTGATGTTGCAACAGTTATATATTTGTTATATTCTGATTTTTTTAGCATTGCGAATATTCTTAGCATTTTTATATTGCATTCATCCATACTCATATTTGTACCCTCTTGTAAATAAGAAGCTAAATTGAATAGAGTAGTTCTTTTATCATTTGCTATACATCTAGATAATTCATCTATGATTGTGAATATTCTATTTCTAGTATAATTTTCAGTAAAATTATAAAACAGCTTGTATTCAATGTAATCATCATTTATTACATTTCTGATTGCGTCAGTTATTATATGTCTAAGCATTGTTATTAGATTTAAGGTTAGTAATTATTTCATCATTTATATCATCATTTATTTCTAAACTTTCAGAATACAACTCTTGACCTGTTACATAATGTCCACATTGGTCGCACCAATATGCATCATCATATTCATCCCATATCATTTCACTGTTGTGACATTCTGTACAATCCTGTTTTACAACCATATACCCATCTCTAGTAGTTATATCTTCAGTATTCCATTTTGCTGTACCATGACCATTGTTGTCTGAAGCTTTAACATCTCCAATTTTTTTACCACCCCAAGCTTTACCGTAACCACCATAATAATCATATCCATAGTTATATCCATAATCATAGTATGTAACTCTAGAGTCTTTATCCATTGTGTATCTTGTATTTATTGTTCTTGTAAATATTTCCATACACATTCTTTTGATTTTTTCTACCTCTGATATGATTATGTATTCATTTTCAGTATGTGGTTCATAGTAACCACAAGACATGTTAGCTACTTGTACATCAGTATTAGTTGCAATTTCTTCAACATCTGTCATACCACCATTACATGTTATATATCTATAGTTATCCAATATGTCTTGAATATCATCAATAAACTTTTCATTACTGAGTTTTGTTCCAGATATATTAGTTACAAAATCTCCGTAACCACGTCTATCACATTCTAACACTATAGTACTATCATTGAAGAATGTAAAGTCAGCATTACCAGAGCCAACACAACCAACCTCCTCATCAAGAAAGAATACTGCTTTGAAGTTGTCGAATTTCCGTAAACAACATAGTGTTATATAAATTCCAACTTTATCATCTCCACCTATACCTATTCTGTGACAGTTAGTCGAGTCTATTGCAAACATTTTGTCTCCTGTTTGTACAATTCTGACATTGTCATTTATATCATGAACTGTATCTATATGACATACCATTGTAGGATACAATTCTGCATCTCCTTTGGTAACATATATATTGCCATACTTGTCTTTACTATAACCAAGACCATCTTTTTGAAGAGTTTTGGTTATAAACTTAGCCATTCTTTTTGTTTTATATGAGGTTGACTGTACTCTCATAACTGAAGCTAAAAAATTATTTTTCATCTTGCTCGATTTATTTAATTATTCCTACTCTGTGAGTTTTCGGATACCCTCTTTTATAATCTGATTTTTTTCTATCTCAACTAGCACGTTTTCTAGTGCTATTTTATAACCATAGTTAATACCCATTTGCATGAGTATTATGTCACATGAACCTTGATTAGATAAAGCGAAGCTTTCTAGATATTCATATTTTTTAGGTGTAGCTACAATACCTTTGTCAAGTTTTTCTATTTCTTGTTTGATATATGTCTTTAACATAATTATTTGGTTTTAATAAAATTAGTTACGTCAGTAATGAAATGGTCTGCAACCCTATCATTATCATTATATTTACAAATATGTTTGAACACAAGTGTACTATCCAGATGTTTTGCTAATTTTTGAATTATCCAATTATCAGTATAAATTATATCTACATTATTATTATCTTCATCTTTTATAGTCGTTACATCTGTACGATATTTATTACAATTTGATAACAATTTTTTTAGATATTTTTTTGTATCTGATTTACTCAAGTTTCTCAATAATGGTGTTACTGTAATATCATTTTTAAATTGTTCTACAGCAATTTTTTCTAATTTATCATAATGTTTTATATATGAATTTTCTCCATACAAACTATTATATAAATTTTTATAACCTTGATATTGTGTCGCTTTACCGTTAAGATAAAACGTAGCCTCAGTATCCGATATTTCAATGTCATATACATCTATATCATTAGTTATTTTGTAAATGTTTGCATTGATACTAAATTCTACAGAATTTAATTTATCAATCTTGATATCATACTTGTTATAATAATCGAAGTTGAGGTTTGTGTACTTTAATTTTGCTTTCATAATTTATCTATTTATAATCCATCCTTTATTTTTATTGATGGATTTGGTTGAACAATACGTTGTTGATTTGCATGCGTTTAGAATAACTAAAATCATTATCAATGCTAACTTTTTATAGTTAGCAAAGAATATATTTCTAATTCTTTTAATCATAAGATATGCATGACTATGCTTTTTTATCGCACCTGTAGTAATGATTGTGACATTATGCCCACAACGTTTAGTTACTGTGCGATTTACTTTTAATCCACTTGACAGAGTAATTGATTCTGTTTTCATAATTGTTAAAATTTAGTAGCGCGTGGAAGATTCGAACTTACCATCTCTAGGTTGAAAACCTATTGTCCTAGCCGTTAGACGAACGCGCCAAATTGCAGTAGTTATACTGCAAGTAATTCATCAACATGTGATTGTATGTCAACTGTGTTTTCTTCTGTGTATCGTTGTTGCAATACCCATTTTTCTACATCAGCCGTAGTTATACCATCTTCGGTCGCATTGATGTTTACATAAATCTTTGGAATGACACCCTCACTGATATAGTATTGGTCTTGAAGCATAATGTTTTGAGCAATTATTGCTTTGTCAGTCTCAATTTTGATTTCAAATTTTACAGGAATAGGTATTTCTAAGCTATTTAACACTGCAGGTTTTTCTTTACTTTTTGTTAATCCAAACATAATTTCTATTTATTTAATTAATAATTTATTTTATAAAAAATAGCACGAAGTGCTTTAAAAATCAGAGCTATACTAGGAAACTCTGATGTGTTTTTTTTTTCTACGAAGGGTACCTCGCCTCTTTTGGACGCAATCGAAACCTAGTTTTCTTTTATGAAAAATTCATTTAAATTAGCTCGAAGAGCAATTAAAAAAGGGGCGTAAGCCCCTTATCTTAGAATGATTTGTATTCAGGATTGTCAATTTCCCACTGTGTTAGTGAGTCAATTTCTTGAAATTCCATTTCGTCCCTAGTTATGTAGTCAAAGTTTTGAGCTATAATAGAGTCTAATGCTATCTTTTCTATAACCGTTTCAGAGTTGTTATCATTAGGCATAGTATCCTTTTTGATAGTCTTGATAGTATATCTTTCTTGAAAGTTTCTTATTAACCATGTCGGTATATGTACAATGTATCTTTCTTCTAGTTGATAGAATTCTTTAATTTTACCGTTGACTAGTCTAGATTTTATTGAATTATATATAGTCATTCCTGAATGTTTTTCTATAATCATTGATTCCGATACCTTACTCATTGGGAACTCTACCAATGATTGTGAATGATGTTCCCAACCAATCGTCTGCTTGTCAGATGATATTTTATTCTTGGTCAGTCCTGCAACATCTAGCACTGCACCGTGTACATTGACTGCACCTTTATTAGTCAGTAGTACCGATTCTTTGAAGTGGAACTTGTAGTATTTACCCGTATGTAGTAATACGTTTTGTAATCCACGTTCTTTGTTTGTGTATCGGAACTCTGTTTTTGTATTGGTGTTCCATGATGTTGGAACCCATTTGTCTTTGTAGATACGGGTTCCATCAAGAGATGTTACGTTGGTAAGGTACATTGCCTTACGAGATTTGCTACCGATGATTGATGCGATAACGGGTACTGAATTGTAGTTTGAATTTTTCATAATAGTTATTATTTAGATTTAAAATTGATTAATGATTGTGAAGCCTCGTCTTCAGTTAAGAAGTATCCACTTAGTCTTTCATAAGGAAAGTCTATGTATATGGGATTGAAATAATCCCCAACATTTTCAGGATAGGTTGTGCCGATGTAGTAACCAGCATTAGATTTAAGTACTTTGATTTTTGAATGTTTCATAATTAATATTTAGAATTAATGTGTGACGTGTCTCTCACGCACACTTACGTTTGAATTGCGCAGGGAAAGCGATGAGCTTTACCGTCTAGAATAAATTAGTCAAGTTCCGACTGTCTGATTGTGAGGAGGTACGACGATCAAACTGACGGAGCCCGTGGGTGGCTTCGAAGAGTGTTCCTCTTCGAGGACAGTGCTTTACTTATTTATTCGGCGCTTGATTTCACAAACGTGTGTGTGAGAGTCCTGAGTGCCAATTTGTTTTTATTCTAAAATGGAGCGGAAGCGCGAGCTTTGAGGAGGATACGACGAAAAAGGTTGTGGCGCACACGGAAATATTAACGCGTAAAAACATAATTAGGAGCCCTGATGAAGCGAGGAGGAACGACGATGCTGAGGAGGAGCGTAGCGGGTGGCGTGTGTGGAACGGAGTGGAGCACACCTTTCGGGAAAGGGCGAAGGCACGGTACTTTGATGCGGCACAACGAGGGCTACGGCGGTAGCTAGCGATGAAAAAATAAAATGATAGGGCGAAGCCCGTTCGAAAAGAGCGTTACCCGAGTCCTGATTAAAATGCAACTACCTAGAAGACCTAAAGGGCTTCGTGTTAACGCCGTCAATGGGTGGCAAACTAAAACATACAGCTAACATCAGATACATCAACGACTTACAATAACAATGTGTGGGTGTGTTATGTTTACCTATAACAGAGGGATAGGGTAGGCTATCGAATGATTGTGAAAGCCTAAGATATATATTCAAGAGAAGAGTTCGAGTGGTTAAGCTGATAAGCTTAAATAAAAGGACAGGGCGAAGCCCGTTCCGCTTCGATAAAATGATACCCCTCCCCTCCACAAAAGATACTGCCAAGTATTTTCTAGTAAACGCGAAACGAAGTGAGCGTGTAAGAATTACACGAAAGAAAAGAGTATAATTTCTGTAGTGTCCACACAAAAAGGTAAAAAAATAGCTGAGAGAAAAGGTAAAAAGGTACCCCCCCACCAACGTAAAAGTGATTTAATTAATGTGTGTTGTCTATAAAAAATATATGTTACCTAACACCTCTCTATTTGTGATCATCTTTTTTTGAGTGGCGCATTATTGGAAACAGGTATAACTATAAATATAGGTGTACAAGGCTTTACATTATTATGCCACATATATTATTTTTTGTATATTTGCATTATGATACCAAAAGAACAAAATAACGGTAATACGCAACTAAACAAAGAGAGAGAGTCTTTCAATGAGCGCGTAAATAGATTTAGTGTACTTGGCAAGACCAAGAAGGTACAATGGGATGCTTCCAGGAGACATCGTAATATTTAAAATAATGTGGACACAAAACAAAACATATGAACAAGCAAGTAACGGCTCTTTGCCAACAAATTATTGGACTCAAACAACGACGTGGGACGAAGATTTTAATCCAAAAACTACAGCAGAAAATTGATGAAATTAAGCGACACGCAAGTGACAAACAAGCGACACGCAAGACTAATTGATAATCAGTGTTTTAAGTCTCATATTATAGGTAACTAAAAATAAATAGTCAAAAAGCGACACGCCTATATAAGAAGAAGAGAAGAAGAGAAGAATTTAATTAAACTAAATATATATACATGATAGAAAAAGAGATAGTTTTTGATGGCGAGGGTCGTAAAAAACTTAAAAAAGGGATTGACATCCTTGCTGAAGCTGTGTCTTCAACGCTAGGTGCTTCTGGTAAAACTGTTATAATAGAGGATGAGTACGGAAATCCACATATTACCAAAGATGGGGTTACTGTTGCTAATAGTATTATACTTTCAGATCCAATAGAAAACTTAGGTTGTAGTATTTTAAAACAAGCATCGCAAAAAACAGCAAGTGAAGCTGGAGACGGAACAACGACTTCATGTGTCCTGGCTCGTGCTATCATAAATAGATGTTTTGACAATATAGATGATATCGAAAATGTAACTCAAGCAAAAGAAGGTATTGAGGCCGCTGCTAAAGACATAGTTAAACTACTGGAAAAAAGCAGTAAATCTGTAAATCAAAAAACATTACTTCAAGTCTCTACAATTTCAGCCAACGGGGATTCTTACATTGGTGAGCTAGTTTCAAATGCATATGAAGAGGTTGGTAAAGACGGAATAGTTAATATGGAAGATTCTTTATCTGGAATAGATCACACAGAGATAACTAATGGAACTCGAATTAAACGAGGGTATGGTACTCCGTTTAGCATTAATAATTTAAGGTCAAAGTCTGTTGAGTATCAAAATCCTTTAATTGTGATAAGCGACACAAAGATAGATATGCATGAAAGATTGCATTTTGCCTTTGAACAATCTATAAAACAAAAAAGACCGCTACTTATTGTTTCTGAACTAGACGACAGAGTTAAGCTTTTTGTGGCTCAAAACATAAATAAAAAGAATTTAACCTGTAATTTCATACATCCCGAAGGTGTAGGTATCAGTAAATTCGAATTATTAGAAGATTTATGTATGATGACTGGCGCGAGAATGATTTCTGAGCTTTCCGGAGACTCAAAAGAGAATATCGACAAAAGTTATCTTGGAACTTGTGCTAGTATGGTGTCTAATAGTAACGAAACTATCTTAGTTTTTGAAAAAGACGAAGAAAACACCAAGAAAAAAGAGGTTATTTCTTATTTAAAAGAAGAAATAGAAAAAACATCAAATAGAAACGTAAAATATCACCTAAAAGATAGATTATCTAAGCTTTCTGGTGGAGTTGCCACAATAAAATTAGCAGGAAATTCCGAAATAGAGCTAAAAGAGAAGAAGGACAGGGTGGATGACTCCATCCACGCAACTAAAGCAGCCTTAGAAGAGGGTGTAGTTGCTGGTGGAGGTATTGCACTTCTTGACGTTCACGCAAAAATCGCCTCGAAACCTCATCGAAGCAGTTCTAGTTCTTTTAATATGGGGTATAAAATGATGGTTAACTCAATTCCTGACGTTTGGAATAAAATTATATCAAACTCTGGTCAAGAATTAACCGTAGAAGAGACTAAATTGATGCAAAACAGAAAACCAAAGCAAGGGTTTGATGTAAAAAACAAACAATTTGGGAATATGTTCACTTTTGGTATAGTCGATCCGTTAAAAGTGACAAAAAACGCTGTTTTAAACTCAGCATCTGTAGCTTCTACTATTTTAACCACATCTTGTGTAATTTCTAACAAAAGAATAGCAAAAAAATGAAAGCAGTAGGAAGTTACATCATAGTAAAAGACGAAGAAGTCATTCAGAAGAATGATTTAGGTCTAATAATAACAGAAGAGTCCGATAATAACATTAGATACATCATAGGGGAAGTTGTTAGTGTAGGCGCAGACGTTAAGGAGGTTGAAGTAGGTGGAAAAGTTTACTTTGATAAAATTGCTGGATCAAGTCTAAGGGTAAACGGAACAAAGCTAAAAGCCATAAGAGAGAGAGATGTGGTTGTTATTTTAGATAATGCTGATTCCATTATTTAATTACAACGCATATAGAATCATTATGGAGTCCTCTTTTGTCTTCAAGGGTAGGGATTACCTTCATTTCCCGAACGGGTGTAATTTCTACACCCTTTACCGAACAACTAGGAAAATAAACACATTTTCTGAACTAGAGTATATTGCCGAAAAGTTTATACACCTCAACCCAGAATTTGATATAGATAAAATGAAACTTCTTTTTGTAGGTCTATCTGATAGAGGGTCTGGACACATAATAAGAACTTATAGCCAAGACAGAGTTGAAAATATGATAGATAGAGTGTTTTCTAAAAGAAAACTTCCGTATTGCGCTAGAAAAAGAAAAATTATATTTAATCCATCTAAAATGATGGACAGAAAAACAAAAATGAAAATAGTTGGAGCTGTAATAGGGAGAAGAAACAGACCAAGCACTGATGATATAGATTCGGTTATAGAAGAGCTTTGGTTAGACAAGGATAAAATAACAATCAGTAAAGTTGCAAATAAATTAAATAAAACTCGACACCTGGTCAGGTGGTATTTCGATCAAGACAAGCTTGATCAGTTTAAGTCATTGAATCTTGAAATAAAGCAAGAAAACGACATGGCTAAAGCGATAGAGGCTATCGATATTTTAACTGAGGGTGGTGATAAGTTAAAAATGAGAAGTTTAAAGAAAATTACATCTATAAGAAACTACTCACTACTAAAAAAAGCAGTTATTCGTTATCAGAAGAAGATTTAGAATTCATTTTACTAATAACCCTTTTATATATTTTATCCATGTAGTTTTCATTCTTATATAAAGGATTTGATCTAGGGTCTTCTGATATAGGCTCTTCTTGTAGAAGTTTTTTATAGGTTAAAGAACATATTGTTTTACCTTGATGAGTTAATTCGTATATCTTTGATCTTCCATATTTTTCTTTACCTGGTCTCCATTCTTTTATTAATCCCTTAGATATCATTTCATAAAATCTTTTTTTGTCCCAAGACATTGTATTGCCGTAATAATTAAAATCTTCTTTCTTGAAAATTGGCTGATCATAAAGATAAAGAAGCATGTCAAGCTCCATTAAAGATATTTCATATTTTCTTTTAATATAGTATCTTACTATCCTCCAGTACTTTAGAAAGTTATGTCCTCTCTGCCTAGGCTGTATCTTTGTTTGTTTAGTAGATTTCCTAGTATATAATTTAATTTTATTGTCTTTCATATATATGCTAAAATAATGAAATGTTATTTTATTTATCTTTGCTGTAAATATAAAACTAATTACTATGCCTTACGCTAAAAAGTCAGAAGCAAAAAAAATGCTTAAGAAAAAAAAGTCAAAAAAAACTAAGTCAAAAAAGAAAGTTTATGGCAAGTAAAAGAAAGAAAAAAAAGAAAGGGAATAAGATTTGTTCAGCGGGTATAGCGTGGGCAAAAAGAACTTTCGATACATATCCTTCAGCATATGCAAATATGGCTGCAAGTAAGTATTGTAAAGACCCTAACTACGCAAAAAAATCTAAAAAGAAATAATTATGCCAAAATCCCTAGCAAAGCCATCAGACAGAACAATAGTAACTAGTGCATCTGTTATAAACGTAAAGAACGAAAAAAGGAAAAGAAAGAGTCATGCTACATTTGACTCAGATAATAGAATCTCTAAGAAGGTAACTAATGGAGATGTTGTTAGGCGTAAGTCTGCAACCCTTCAAGAAGATGGGTCTTTAGTAATTAGCGTTAACACTTCTAAAAAACCCGCAGGAAGAACAAGGATAGTAAGAAATAAAAAAAGAGCAGTTAGGAAATTAGATAGATTAAAGAGTAGATTTAATAAACAACAAGATCGTTTTATAGATAAAATAAGTTAATGGGAGAGTTGAAAAAATGGCGTGATGAAAAATGGGTTCGTATTGGAACTGATGGCTCTATAAAAGGAGCTTGCGGAACCAGTAAGAATAAAAAGAATCCAGATAGATGTCTGCCATTAGCTAAAGCTAAAAGCATGTCTAAAGCTGAAAGAGCAAAGACTGCCAAGAAAAAGAAAAGAGCTGGTGCAAAAGGAAAAACAGTGGTTGCTAATACTAAAAAAGGAAGAGTAACTAAAAAATATACAAAAAGATAATTATGGCAAATATAAGCAGTTATGCAAGTGATGTAACCATAGATCCATTAGATAAAGTAATTGGAACAGATGGTACTACAGGAGCCGACCAAGGCAAAACAAAAAACTTCACAGTCTCTTCTCTAACAACATATGTTTCAGCTCAAACACTAGCGCACCCAGTTATACTAACAGGGCTGATAGACGCTTCATCTGATTCTGATGCTGAAGACAACGGAGTTCCTGTTGGTGGAGTATATCAAAACAGTGGTCAATTATATATAAGAAACTCGTAATGGCAAAACCAAGAAAAGGAAAAGCAAAGGTAAAAGTAACTGCATCAGGAAAAAGGGTGAGTTACGGACAAGCGGGTAAAGCTAAAGGAGGCGGCCCAAGAGTAAAGCCAGGAACATCTAAAGGCGATAGTTATTGCGCTAGAAGTTTAGGAATAAAAAGACGTCTTTCAAAGAAAAAACAAAATGATCCAAACACACCAAACAACTTATCACGTAAAAGATGGAAGTGTGTAGGAGCTAAATCAAGAAAATAAATTATGGGAAAATTTTTAGTAAAAGTGGGTTTAAAAATTCAAAAAGTTTGGTGTGCTTTTCAATGTTGGTGGAACTGGTTGGTTTCGAAAGCAATGTTTAGAGTAGAAAGCTGCCCGAACAAGTTATGTACATGTAAAAAATAAAACTATGAAATCAAGAGGGTTAGGTGATTCAATCGCTAAAGTAACAAAAGCCACAGGTATAAGGTCTGTAGTTGATGCAGCCGCTAAGAAAATGAATAAATCTTGCGGATGTCAAAGTAGACAAGAAAAATTAAATAAACTATTTCCATATAACAATGCCTCTAAGTAGAACAGCTAAATACTATAGGAAAAATCCTAAAGCCAGAATAAAGCACAGGAAAACTAGCGCGAAGGCTCAAAAGAAAAAAGATGCTGTTCGGAAAAGAGTGCAATGTAATTTATTTAATAAAAAAAATAAAAATTCTAAAAAAGGAGATAAATTAGATTGCTCTCATAAAAAAGGAAAACTTGTATTGGAAAAACAAAAGACAAACAGAGGCCGAGGAGGTGGTAAGAAAAAGTAAAAAACAAACAATAAGTTAATAAAAACAAACAAATAGCAATGACCAATAAAATATCAGAAAGCACTGAGTTTACATTAGATTTAAAGACACTAGTAATTGTAGTAAGCTTTATTATAACCGCAGCAGGAATGTGGTTTGCTCTGCAGGCAGATATACAGTTAGCTAAAGAGCTACCTGAACCCGAGGTGAGTAGAACTGAATATGATTTAAAAGATCAATTGATTAGAGAGACTATAATGAATACTCAAGAAAAAGTTGAACAAAACAGCGAAAAGCTTGATAAAATAGACGAAAAGCTTTATCAAATAATCAAAAAAAAATAAATCATGAAAAAAACAATAGCATTAATACTTATTCTATTTTCAAGCTCATTGTTTGCTCAGAAATATGTTTTATTAGAAATTAATTCAGAATGGAATTGGTCAAATAAAGCTAAAATAGACAGAATAAGAAATATACCTCATCAAATCGCTTATCTAGAAAATCAAACACCAACATTTAGAGAAAAGGTAAGATCAGTTCCCTTAGTTATATTGTATAAAGACGGAAGACCTATTATGCAATGGTCAGCTGATATAAGTTTTAAGTTAGTAATAAAAAAAGAAGAAGTACTAAAAGCTATAGCGAGAGAAGAAAAAAAATAAAATCTTAATAAATGAGAGATATAAATAAAATTATATTACACTGTTCAGCAACAAGAGAGGGTCAGGATATTTCAACAGAAACAATAAGAGGATGGCACGTTAATGAAAGAGGGTGGTCTGATATAGGTTATCATTATGTAATCTTGTTAGACGGAACCGTTGACAAAGCTAGACCAGTAGAAAGGCAAGGAGCTCATGTAAGAGGTCATAATAAAGGTAGTATTGGTATTTGCTATGTAGGTGGTTGTGATGCAGATATGAATCCAAAAGACACTAGAACAGACCTTCAAAAAGATAGTCTAACTGAATTAATATCTTACTTGATGGATAGCTATGAAGATGCTACATTACATGGACATAATGAATTTTCTTCAAAAGCATGTCCATCGTTTGATGTAAAAGAAGAGTATAAAGAATTAATAGAGTGTTATGAGTAACCCAAAGAAAAAATTTAAAGACACTAAAGTAGGTAGTTTCTTGTTTAGTAAATTACCAGGACTTATTGGAGATGTTTTACCCGATAAAGGAGCTTTAGGTGTTTTAAAAAACATTATAGATAAAGATCCAGATACAACACCAGAAGAAAAGGCTCAATTACACAAAGAATTAGTTTCTATATATGAGCTTGAGGTGGCGGATAGAGACTCTGCTAGAAAAAGAGAAGTAGAAAAAGCTAAGTCAGGTGGATTTGACTTAATGTTTAATCTTACAGGAATAGTAGGTTTAGCGGCTTTTGCTTTTATTATTTACGCAATAGTATACTTGCAGATTCCAGAATCAAACAAAGAGGTTTGGATTCATCTTATAGGAATAAGTGAAGGTATTGTGCTTTCTATTTTCGGATATTTTTACGGGAGTGCTGTTAGAAAAAACAAAGAATAACAAGCTATAAAAATATTATCTTTGCATAAAAGATAAATTAATGGCGAGTATTAGCACTTATGCTATAGATCAGATTCTTTCTATTAGAGATAAAGTAATAGGGACTGACGTAGCAGGAACGATCACAAAAAACTATGAGTTAGGGGATATAATATCTTTTTTCAATAAAAAAGGATTAATAGAGTCTGGAGCATCTTCTTTTGAATATGATGGAATTCCAGAATCTTCTTCTTCAAGAGTAGACGGAACAATAAGCTTTGATCCTCCAACATCATCTGTTGTTAATTTTTCTTCAATAAGCTCTCTTTTAATTACATCAAAAGACGCAGCAGGAACAGATCTAAGCTCTTACTATCCAAAACTAGTACAATCTAGAATTATAATACAAAAATCTGGAGATCCATCTAAATTTGGAATATTCAACGTAATAGGTTCTTCTAATAGTAATAAGTTTTCTAATATTACAGAATTATCTCTACAATACGTATTTGGAAACTCGAGTTTACAAAGTGAATCTAATTATTTAATATCTTTATTTCAGTATGATTACCTGTCGGGAAATGATAAGAGCTTTGTATTTACACAAGCGACACCTTCGGCGTCTTGGAGTGTAAGCCATGGGTTAAATAAATTTCCATCAGTGACAATTGTTGATTCTACGGGGTCTAAAGTTATGACAGACGTGCAGTATATTGATAATAATAATTTAAGAGTTGTATTTGCGAACCCTTTTTCAGGGAAAGCGTATGTAAACTAAATAAATATGGCAGATATAAAGTTTTTAAATAACATTTCACTAGAAAATCTTCAGCTTAAAAACGCAAAGATTCAAGTTGTTTCAACTGATCCTGTTCTTGCAGGAGCTAGCTACGAAGGAAGAATAATATACAATTCCAACGACAACTCAATTAAGTTTCATAACGGATCAAATAGTGATTACTGGGTTAAGTTAGATGGTGTAAGGTTTTGGAATCTAGGTACGGCATCTAATTCTATATTCACAACTAAAATGGCTAGTATTGGCCAGGATGCTAATATTGTGAACTCGAAGCTTAACGTGTATAAGACTGAGGATATGACAGCATCAGTTCCTCATATAGCTACATTTAACGAGAGCTCATCAAACCACTCAGCAAATCTATGGCCTAATTCAGGTGATAACTCTGCTGATATATATGGTAGTATTTCTAGAGGCACATTCACTGGTACTGGCTCTGTTGATCAAATTAAAGGTGCTGAGCTAATAGGTAGGCATAGCGGATCGGGATCTGTAAACTTTATTCAGGGTAGTCAATCTACAGCTAGCTTAACCGGTTCAGGTAGTACAGAAGTAATAGCAGCATCATATGCTAAAGCATTTATAGCAGGTACAGGCAGTAACAATATAGAAAATGCTATTGGTGCGTGGAACACAGTGGAGCTTAACGGATTAAATGACGTAGACCATATTTTCGGTACTTACTCTAATTTAGCTTTAACAAAAGGAGAGGTAAATGATGAGGCTATTGGTCATTATATAAACTTTCAGCAAGTAGCAGCAGACACTGAAATAAACAATGCATATTACATACATGCTAAAAATGACTCATTAAGTGTAACTGGTGAGAAGTTCTTTATAAAAGACGAAACTGGTATACCATCTCAGTTCAGTAATAAACTTGTTTTAAACGCATATGGCTCTGGTACATTTACAGGTACTGCCACACAAAGATTAGCTGTTGATACTAATGGTAATGTAATTGAGATACCTATAGGCTCAGGACCTGTTGATGGCTCTGGTACTGCAAACTACACCGCGCGTTGGACAGACTCAGATACTTTAGGTACTGGTGCTTTATACGATAATGGTACGCAGGTAGGTATAGGCACTAATAACCCAGATACTCCATTACACGTTGTAGGTAATGTGAAAATAGAAACAACAGGTTCAGTTGACAACCTACTTCTAACCTCCACAGACGCTACGCTAACAGGTGCTCCAGATATTTCTTTATTTGCAGACACAGCGGCGGCAGATGGTGATACTATAGGTAACATACAGTTTAGAGGTAGAAACGGGATGGTTCCTGGTTCAACAGCTCCTTTAACTTATGCTGCTTTTTATTCGCATATAATAGATAAAGATAACAATCAGTCTATACTAGCATTAACTGGTCACAAAGGAAATGGGTCAGGTGCTAATAAAACCGTAGCTAACTTTTCTGTTATAGGTACTAATAACTCAGGTGAGGGTGCGGTACTCATAAACCCTAGTAGTGGGTATACACCTAGTAGTTATAATCTAGAAGTTAACGGAGACTTTAAAGTAGTTGATGATGCTTCTTTTGATAGCAATGTAGGAGTAACTGGAAGTGTAACTGCAAATTCTTTTATAGGAAATCTTTTAGGAAACGTAAACGGTAACGTAAATGGTAGTTTAGTAAACGGAAGTTTATCGAACATTATTAGCCTTTCAGTAACAGGTACAGGAGATTCTTATTTTGCAGGCAACGTAGGAATCGGGACTACTAGTCCAGGGTACAAATTAGAAGTATCAGGTAACTCACTGGTTACAGGAACTCAATTCATAGGAGATACTTTTACAAAAATACAACAAGCTGGTGGTAATTTATTATTTTCAAATTTATCTTCTAGTGGAGGTATAGAATTTAGAACAAATAGCACCGAAAAAATGCGTATTCTTGCTAACGGTAACGTAGGGATCGGGACTACGAGTCCTAGTTATAAGTTGCATATTGCTCAAGGAGAAATAGGTATTTCAAATTTATCGCCGGGTTTTACAAACCCAATGGGTGTTATAGGAGCGTATAATCAAGACGCTAATAATGGAGGATTGTTATTTAAAACAATACAAACTTCTACGGTTTCAGAACGTATGCGTATTTTAGCAAACGGTAACGTAGGGATAGGGACTACTAACCCTACAAAAAAGCTGCACGTCAACGGGGAGGCTTTCTTTCAGAATACGGTATCTTTACCTGACAATGCTTACATAGGTCTTGGATCAAGTTTTGATTTTCACTTGTCACATAATGGATCTAGTAGCTCTATAACAAACTCAACAGGTAATCTAAATATATCAAGTAACGGCGGGGATGCGGTTTTTAATACAGCAAGTACTGAGCGTCTTCGCATTACCTCTTCAGGTAACGTAGGGATCGGAACAACTAGTCCAAGTGAGAAACTTTCGGTTGCAGGTAATTTGTCAACTTTTCACTCAGGCTACACAACTAAGGCTTTGAGGGTGACTATGAATTCCAATGACACACTTCTTAGCTTATACTCTAGAGCAAATCAATCTAGTCAGCAGGTATTGTTAAGAACTAATGGTAATTCATACTTAAATGGTGGCAACGTAGGTATCGGTACTACTAGTCCTGATTCTTTACTTGAGATATCTACAACAGATGCGACTAAAGATTTTATAAAATTAACTTCCGGTGGCGGAAGCGTAAACCCAAGTTTAATATTTGAAAAATCAACTGCAGAACAAGGGGTTATACAGTATATTAGAAATGGAGATTTAAAAATTTACAACACAGATAATGATGGAGGGGTGATGCTTAGTGGTTCAGGTGCTACTAATTATGACGTGTACATAAATAACTCTGGTAACGTAGGTATAGGAACGACTTCACCTCAAGGGAAACTTGATATTTCAACTGCATCTTCAAGTGATATATTTAACTTAAGAATTCATAATTTAGCAGGAGAAACAAGCCAATCTACAGGTATACTTTTTAATACGGGGTACACAGATATTAGCAGGGGTAAAGGAGGCTTAGTCTATGAGTACGATACCTCCGCGGGTTGGAATAGGGGCGACTTCCATTTTCTACAGCGTCAAGACGGGGGTTCAGGTATTGCAAGGTTGTCAGATAGCGTTGTAACAATTAAAAACAACGGTAACGTCGGAATCGGTACTACTAGCCCTACAAGCAAACTACATATAGCGGCTTCAGACCCAAGAATAAAAATAGTGGACACTGACGGAACCAATTGGGAAAGTCAGGTATTTACTCAAGGAGGTGCGCTAAAGCTTCAGGCTAGAAATGGAACTAATTTTGGTAATATCTCTTTTCAAGGAGATAACGGTACGACTCAGCAAGAATACGCTAGGTTTAATTCGGTGGGCAGACTTGGGATTGGAACTACTAGCCCTAACGCGAAGTTAGATGTAACCGGCAGCGGGACTATAGTATACGCTGGAGGTACTGCTTCAAATAACGAAATTGTAATAGAGAGGACTACTTCTTCACCGTCAAAACTACAGCTACAAGCGTTTTCCAGCAATCCATCTATAAAATTTACAGCAAACGGTAATGGTAGGCTAAGGTTTTTAGATTCTTCTGATAATGAGCGTGTGACTTTTTTAGAAAACGGTAACGTAGGTATTGGAACGACCAACCCTACAAAAAAGTTAGATGTAGCAGGTGCTATGAATTTAGCATTGAGTCCTGTTGCGTTAAGAGTTGGAGGAACTGCAGTTTTAGGTATATTAAATAATTTCACAAGGGTTAATGGAACAGGGGGAGCTTCTGGGGGAATTGTTTTTACACCTAATAATGACAATAACGAGAAAGTCCGTATTACAGGTACAGGTAACGTTGGTATCGGTACGACTAGTCCAAGTTCAAAGTTACACATAGAAGATTCAATATCTAATGGTTCTTTATTTAAAATTACTACAAGTACCGCTGGATCACTTCAACCTGTTTTTGACGCTAGAGTCTCGTCTAACGGAGACACTTACTACGATTTCAACGCTTATAAATCTTCTACTAAAAAAATACAAATAAAATCAGCTAACACTTCATATATACAGCAAGTTGATGGTACGGGTGGTTTTAATATAAAAGGTTATTTAAGTACCTCTCTGCAAACAGTAAATGGAGGAGGTGTTTTACAGCTTCATAGATACGGAGCTTTATCATTAAACAACGACGAATCATACGCTCACACCCCGGCTTCCGCGTTATATATAAACACCTTTTATAACACGTCTACAAACTACTTAATGCTGTTAGCAAATCAAGGCAATGATAAACTAGCTGTTGATTTAAACGGTAACGTAGGTATAGGGACTACTAGTCCAAACGCTAAACTACATTTATCCGATAGTGCTTCGGGAGGTAATCCTTCTTTTATATTACAAGATAACGCTAGATCTGGAGCTGCTGCTTTAAACTATATACTGCTAACAGATTCATTAAATGCTAATCAAGCTAAAATTGGTTACTTATCTGGATTAAACACAGATTTAACTTTACAAAATTTAGTTGGAAATACAAGTTTAGTTTCTAGTGGTCAAATAAAAGTCACAGCAGGAACAAATACTTTATTTGAAAACTCTGGAAGTGAAAAAATGAGGATTCTTGCAAGCGGTAACGTCGGGATCGGGACGACTAGTCCTAGCGAGAAGCTAGAGGTTGCTGGTCAATATGGTAATACAACTTTAAGAGGCCACGCTATAGGCTTTACAAGAGCAGCAGGAAATTATTTATGGGCGAAAACGTCAGGCGGAGACTTGCGCTTTACTGTTAATGGAAATCCTATAGGTTCACCATCTATGATTATTAGTAATTCTGGCAACGTAGGTATCGGTACTACTAGTCCTAGTTATCCTTTGGAAATAGCGCAAACAGGATACGGATTGGGTGTTAAAAACTACATAACTAGTACGGATGTTGCTAATAGTATTTTAGCGGGATACGATCCTGCAGCTGTGTATTTAGGTTACGGATACGGCTCTAAACAAGTACACATAGGCTCATTAAACTCAGGAGATGTAAAAATAAGGACACAAGGCAACACTATAGTGGAAAACGGCAACGTCGGGATCGGCACAACTAGTCCATCATACGGTTTAGATATTCATAAGTCTAGTAATGCTTTTAGAGTTGCAAATTCAGGTGGGTACACTAAGTTTGATGTAAACCCTAGCGCGGCTATTCCTACCAAAATCAACGGAAGAGCATCAGCATATGCTTCTTTAGTCTCTTCAAATAATTATGAAACTTTAGATGGTCTTTTAGTTCAGGGGTATAAAGCAGGCGGTAATCACTTAGCTATTAAAACAGCAGCTATAAGAGCTGATTATGGAACAGACTATAACTCCGCAGGTAGTTCTGAATATGCCGCAGGCGTGCACTCAAAGTTTATTTCAAGAAGTGCAGGTTCAGGTATTGACAATATTTATGGTTTTTATAGTACCGCTACAAACCCAAGTAGTACTGCGGTTACTAATCAGTATGGGATATATATCGCAGACACAGGTATAGCTACAAACAACTACGGTGTTTATCAAGCTGGATCTTCGTTTAAAAATATATTTGAAGGTCAAGTTGGTATCGGAACGACTAATCCTAGTGCTAAGTTACACATAGCTAGAAGTAGCAATGGAGAGTTGTTAAGACTGCAAGATACTTCTAACGTTAACCAAAACTATGTTTTTGAAACAGAAGCTGTAGGCACTTTTTATGGATTAAATATAAAGAATGACTCTACAGGGGCCTCGCTATTAAACATAGGTGCAGACCAAAAAATTGGTATAGCTACGAACAATCCTCTAGCAACACTACACGTTAATAAACAAGCTGCAAATACTCATCAAATACTAGTAGGTACAAACTCAAGTGGGCTTGGTATTGGTCACGACAGCTCTGGTCAACAAAGAAGTATAATTGGAAGTTCTTACGGCAACGCCGCTTCAATGATAAGTTTTACTTTAGGCGGATATACAACTTCATCCGACAAGATGACTATATTAGGCTCGGGTAACGTAGGTATCGGTACGACTAGTCCTGTTTATAAGCTAGATGTTAACGGTGGGGCTAGAGCCGGCGGTGTAGTAACATATTCAAAAGATGCTGGAAGCTTAACTACGACTGGATATGCTGTAGCAGGATTAACATCTTCATCAAACGGTAATTCAACAGGATTTACGTTTACATGCTTCGGACATACAGGAGGATATCAAAAAATAGTTTACAGCTGCCGTAATGAAATGGGTACATGGAAAACTTCAAAAGTTATAAACGAAGGTACTAATGATTTTGATGTCGAAGCTTCGGCTGATGGAACGACTATTACTTTTACTTTTAAATCAACATCGGGTACAAAATCTTATTCACCAAGGGTTACAATAGAGGCCTCAGGTCATTCAATTAATTCAACTTACGCATAAACATGGCAGAAATAAAAAAAATAAGTACAGAGTTACAATTACTAGATAAGTTTTTAGATACAAGTGGAGATGCTGGAACATCAGGTCAGGTTTTAACTTCTACTGGTACTGGTATAAATTGGGTTAGCGCTGAAAGTTTACCAGGCGGATCTTACTTACCACTAGCTGGTGGTATAATGACAGGAACTAACGGTGTTAGGTTCCCAGACAATTTTAATTTAAATCTAGGTACAAGCGGGGATTTTAGAATATTTTATAATGGCAACAACGCTATACTGCAAAACACAGGCGGTGATATAGTGTTTGAAAATACTGCTAATGACAGAGATATATTCTTCAAGACAGATGACGGTTCAGGAGGTGTAGCAAGTTATTTAACATTAGACGGTTCTACTACTCATGCTTACTTCTCAAACCCAGGTAACGTTGGTATTGGGACTACTAATCCTAGTGAGAAGCTTCATGTAAATGGTGGATTAAGATTGGATGGAAGTGTATATAATAGTAATTTAAACTATTTAGAATTTACACCAAACGGCTCAGACTCATTCATATCACAAAAAGGCGGCGGAAATAGCTTAATACTGAGAGGTAATAATGGCGTTAAATTACAAAAAAACTCAGGGACTAATGTAACCGTTGTGTTAGGTGAAGATGCTCAAAAGATAGTAGCTTCGGGAACAAGTGATAGTATTTCACTATTTACTTCAAGTACTGAAAAGCTTCGTATAGATTCAAGTGGTAAAGTTGGTATCGGAACAACTATCCCTAGCGCTAAGTTAGAGGTTTCATCCACTAGTGGTTGGGGTCTATTCACAGAAAGAGGAATTAAAGATGGATCAACAAGCACTTACTCCCATAACTATAATGCAGGAAATGCTCATGTTTTAGGTAGATCTACCATTTTTGAGTCAAGTGTTACATTTTCTACATCAACAGCGAGCTCAACTACTAAAGCGTATAGATTCAATAATCAATCAGATAAATTAGTTTTAGTTTCAGTTGTAGCTGGAGTTGCTACTGATAATAATATTTTAGTAATTTCTGGAACTAATATAGGTATCGGAACGACAACTCCTGACAGAACTTTAGATGTAGAAGGTAGCGGTAGGTTTGTTAATAATAATACTACCGTAGATATAAATAATAGCAATTACGTACCCCTTAAAATTGACCACACGAACGGGTACGCTCACGCTAGAATAAATGGTTTTGAAGTAGGTGGTGAAACCACTGCGTATAACGAAGGGTACATTAAGACCGCTGACAACTCAAGAGTGTTAAAACTAAACACAGACGGGTGGTTATTTAAAGTTACCTCCGCGGAGAAGATGAGGTTGACCCCTTCAGGTAACTTAGGTATTGGAACAACCAATCCTGGATCTACTCTACCTACAGACTCTGAAACTGCTAGTAAAGTTTTGCAATTAACAGGAGTAAGTGGAAATACAGGTGATACTGCCGTTTTACTTAGAAGTTCAGATAATTCTTCGGGATTAGATTTATGGCATAATGCTTCATCAGGTGATTCTTATATTGATAATAGATTTAACGCTGCTCAAGGAGATACTATATTTAGGGTTAAAACCGCAGGAACTCCGCTAGAAGCGCTTAGAATTGCAGGAGATGGTAACGTAGGTATAGGGACATCTAGTCCTGCTGAGAAGTTACATATTTTTGGTACAACCGCAGCAGTTAAAATAGAGGGTAATGGAATTACAAGTGCAAATTTAAAATTTAAAACAAACGAAACAGACAGATGGAATGTAAATGTTCCAAGTGGTTCTACCGATTTACGTTTTACTACTGGTTCAAGTGATACATTAACTTTAAAATCTAACGGTAACGTCGGGATCGGGACGACTAGTCCTAGTGAGAAACTTGATATTGAAGGTAATGTAAGAGTAGGTCAAAATAATGGCTTTTATATAAATAACCAAAATGTAGGAATAAAAAGAGATTCAAACGATTTAGTGTTAGGAGGTTTTGGGAACGTAATAATTAAATCATCAAGTACCACAGTAGTTAATCAAGCCGAAAGAATGCGCATTACCTCGGCGGGTAACGTCGGGATCGGGACGACTAGTCCTGATTACAAATTAGACGTTGAAGGAGATATATCTTTAGTTGGTGGAGGTGAAAACTATGCTGTTATGTCTCCAATTAGTCAAGGAATGCAAATTGCTGTTGGAGACCCTGCTGATATTGCAGTTCCTTTAGTTACTTTTGATGGAGAAAATCAAAGAGTCGGGATTGGTACAACTAATCCTGCAGCTAAACTTGATATAGAAAGTACTACTAGTGGGGTTCTTTTGCCTAGGATGACTACAGCACAGGTAAATGCGATATCTTCACCAAGTAACGGTCTTACGGTGTATAACACAACTTTAAATACTTTATGTTTCTACAACGGAAGTAGCTGGCAAAAAGTAAATCACGCAAACATGTAATAAATAAAATTAAGTTCATCTTTAAATAAGATATATGTGTAATTTACACTCTATAATATGTAACTAAAAATTCGTATATTTGTAGAGTTAAATAATTTAAAAAAAAAACAATGGCAATTACTTACAAATGGGAAATTCCAGCAATGAACTCTCATGTTAGTTTAGAGGGGCAAGAGAATGTAATTTACACAGTGCATTACAGATACACAGGTTCTAAAGAATCTAATGGAGAAGTTTATTCAAGTACTAATATTGGTACCCAAGGTTATACCTATGTAGCAGGTAACTCTTTTACTCCATATGAGAATACTGAGGCTTTTCAAAATGTAGTTATTGGATGGTTGGAAGGCTCTTTAGACGTTTCTTCAATGCAAGAATCTATAGCTGAAGATATAGAGTCTCAGATTACACCTGTAAATGAAGACTTGTATTTTACATGGGCGGATCAAGAACCACCTTTAGAAGATGGTTCTGAAGAAGAAAGCACTTCTGGAGAAGAATAACGTTTTAGTGAAAATATAGTAAATTAATAATTAAATTTAATAAAATGGCAAAAATTACAGATGAGCAATTAAAACAATTGCAAGAACAGGTTAACACTATTAACCAGAATCAATTACAAATTGGTAATTTAGAAACTCAAAAACACACATTAATTCATAATGGTGTGGAACTACAAAACCAACTTAGAGGGATTCAAGACGAGCTTGAAAAAGAATATGGTAAAATTACTATAAATATTTCTACAGGGGAGTACGAAGATATTAAAGAAGAAGAAGAAGAGGCTAAGTAGTATGCAAATACGTAAGATATCTATTGGAGCAGACTATAAATCTAGTGCGATGCACTATATTGTAGGGCAAGATGTCTTGAGTGGTAATTACACTATATTTTTAATAGAGTATAACATAGACCAAGAATCCTATGTTATTTATATAAAAAATAAAGACGAAGTTGTTCCCTGGAAATCATTTAATAAAAATGTTCCTGTTTGCGTAGAGTATAACATAAACTTTTAATGAAATCACCTTTCTTCTTTTTGATAAAGCCAAAAGGAAGCGAATACAAAAATACAATAGAGATTGCAGGAGAAACAGTTATAATTAATTCTACTGTAGAAAATCACGAAAATGTAAATAGATTCGCTGA
>Ga0228614_1000421_pt1 | contig 24539 bp, 23 predicted proteins | sample 15DmetaG_FD_190531 | JGI IMG/M metagenome (GOLD analysis project Ga0228614, IMG submission 190531) | Seawater microbial communities from Monterey Bay, California, United States - 15D | ecosystem: Environmental > Aquatic > Marine > Coastal | place: USA: California | collected 2016-10-13
CAGCACCTAAAAAGGCTATACGTCCATTGCTTAGAGATATTGACTGGGAATTATTTTATAATTGGATAGAAGCCAGAGGCTTCTCAGGGTTCAAAGATGACCAGACCTACTCGTGTAACAGGGACTTGGATAATAAAGATTTTGACGGCAAGTATGATAGTACATGCTATAATGATAAAGGAGAGCTTAAACAGTACGTTCCTGCTAGAGAGTATTTAAGACAGTTGCATGACAGGCCTTTAGGAATACCTATGTATCAAAATATGGCTCAGGATTTATTCTGGTTAGCTTGTAGGGGTGTAGGTAAATCATTCTCCGTAAGTGTTGGAATTGTACTACACGAGCTAATTACTGACGGTGCAAAAGAGTATACACTTGACAACTTAAAAAATCCTTCTAAAGTTGAGATATTTGTAGGTGCAGCCTTATCTGCAAAATCCTCAGATTTGTTGGCTAAAACAAAGCAAGGAATGACTAGACTTCCTGGAGCCTATGAAGATGCCAATGAGTATTCCCCATCTCCAATGGCCAAAACAATGGCTGGAACACTTGCTCCAAATAACATGAAGAACAAATGGAGACATGAATATGATAAGAAAATTGGTGGAGCTTGGCAAAAAAGAGGTTCTGGGTCAAATATAAATCACGGTATCTATACTACGGAAAATCCTGAAGCTGCGGCTGGTGGACGTTATTCTGTAGCAGTAGTAGAGGAGTGGGGACTTCTTGGTAACTCATTAGTTGTTCACGGTTCTAATACTGCAACAATGATGGACTATCCTTGGAAGTTTGGTTCTTCTGTATGGATTGGTACTGGTGGTAACGTTGAGAAAATACAGGAAGGTGAGATTATGTTTAGAAACCCTAGAGGTTTTGAGGCATTAGCCTTTGAGGATACTTGGGAAGGTACAGGTAAAATAGGATGGTTTGTTCCGGCTTATTACGGAATGAATGCTTTTAAAGATGAGAATGGGAATACAGATGTTCCTGCAGCACTTGCTTTTATAGAGAAGCGTAGAGCAGAAAAAGCAAAAGCTAAAGATTCTTCAGCATTATCATTAGAGATGATGAATTATCCTATAAAGCCTAGTGAAATGTTCTTAAATGCAAAAGGTGCGTTTTTCCCTCAAGCAGAATTAAAAGCTCATTTAGCAGCCGTAAAATCAAGCCCTTTAAAGTATGTTGATTCACACTGGCACGGAGAGCTTGTATGGCAATCAGATGGTACTCTTAAGTTTGAATATGGAGATGTAGGAAAACTTATTAAAGAATTTCCCGTAAAAGACAATAAGGACAAACCTGGTGTTATTGAGATATTTGAGATGCCCAAAAAGAAGTCTGGAGAGGTTATTGCTGATAGGTATATACAAGGAACGGATACTTATGATGATGATGAGTCTGTAACAAATTCTTTAGGGTCAACATTTATATTAGATTTGTGGACCAACAGAATAGTTGCAGAATACACAGGAAGAAGAGGAACTAAAGAATTTTATGAGATTACAAGAAAGCTAAACATATTTTACAGAACAAAGCACAATTACGAGCAAAACAAGAAAGGTCTTTATACTTATTATGAGAATAAAAACTCTACGCATTTGCTATGTGATACTCCTGAGTCCCTTAAAGATGTTGCAGACATTACTATCTCTAAGGTTGGAAATAAGAGAAAAGGAACAACTGCATCAGCACCAATTAATGCTTATGGTTTAAGATTAATTCTTGACTGGTTACTAGAACCTGCTTACGGTGAAGATCCTAATAGTGAAATACTGAATTTGCACAAGATAAGGTCTGTAGGACTTCTTGAAGAGATGATAGCCTTTAACAAAGACGGCAACTTTGATAGGGTCTCTGCTATGATTATGGTAATGATAATTAAAGAAGACTTGTTTAAGTTTGTAGATAGGAAGCAAAAAGAAAAAGTAAAATCATTATCTCAAGACTCTTTCTTTACAAGAAACTATAAATCACAAGGACACAGGAACTTGCCTGCATCAATACAAAAAGAAATGAGTAATAACTTGCATATTAAATAATTAATCCATACATTTGTGGGTTTAACTACGTCTATATACTATGTATAACAAAAATACGGGGATGCCCGCACAGAAAAAGGCATACTCTCAGAAAAATACCAAATGGAGAAAAGACTGCATTAATGGTGCTGAGAATGCAACAATATCTAATGGAGGCCCTTTAAGGAAGTCCTTAATAAACAAAAGAATAAACTACGACCTGTATTCAGATATACTAGACCCTGCAGATGTAGAAAGAACTTGTAATCCAAACAAAATATCAGGATTAGAAGCTCCTGCAAGAATGATGAACTATCCAATATGTAATCCCAAGATTGATTTACTTGTTGGAGAGTCTATTGCTAGGAAATTTGACTGGATGGTTAGAGTTATTAATCATGACGCAATAACTGATAAGGAAGTTAAGTTAAAACAAAAGCTTAAAGAGCTTATGATGAGGCATGTTAAAGAACAAGCTGATGATGAGCAAGTAGAAAAAGAATTTAAAAAGTTTCAAAAATTTGCAAACTTTGAATATCAAGACATTAGAGAGCGCAGAGCTACTCACATTCTTAAATACTTATATGGGCACCTAAGAGCTGATCATTTATTTTCTAAAGGATTTAAAGACGCTTTAATTTGCGCTGAAGAAATATACCAGTGTGACGTAGTTGCAGGTGAGCCTATAATGACTAGGTTAAATACTAAGAACGTAGAAACAATAAGGTCTGGTGAGTCTCAATATATTGAAGATTCTGATGTAATTATAGTTTGGGGATATCATTCTCCAGGAAAAATTATTGATGACTACCATGAGTACCTTACACCTAAAAATATAGATTCTATAGAAAATGGGTTAAATGACACTTCTGCTAGCAAAGGTCTTAATATTGGAGATAGTGAAGGCTTGCCGTTAAAGGTGAATGAGGGAATACTTTTATCTTCTTTGGAAAACAATACTCAAGAAGGATCCACATTTGATCAAGACGGGAATATACTTGTAAGAAAAGTTTACTGGAAGTCTATGAGAAAGATGAAAAAGGTAAAGTATTATGATGATGAGGGTGATGAACAGTATGAGTTATTTCCAGAACAATACCAGATTGATGTAGATGCTGGTGAGGAAGAAGAAATTCTTTGGCTTAATGAGTGGTGGGAAGGTCATAAAATAGGTGGTGGTCATGAAGGAGATTCTGATGATAAAGCTATTTATGTTAGGATGCAGCCAAGACCAATACAGTTTAGGTCTATGGAAAACCCTTCTAAATGTTATCCTGGAATTGTTGGAACAATATACAATACTAATGACAACAAAGGAGTTTCATTAATGGACAGAATGAAGCCTTTCCAGTATTTATACAATGTTCTTGCATACAACAGTGAAATGGCTATTGCCAAGAACCACGGAAAAATAATGAGACTAGATTTATCTCAAGTTCCTGAAGAATGGGATATTGACCAGTGGTTGTCTTTTGCACAAGGAACAAACCTTGCAGTATTTGATTCTTTTAAAGAAGGAAATAAAGGTGCTGCTCAAGGAAAACTTGCTGGAGGTATGTCAGCACAAGCTCCTGTAATTGACCTAGAAATGGGTAATACAATACAGTTGTATCAGAACATGATGGCATTCATTAAAAATGAAATGGGTGAAATATCAGGTGTATCTGCAACAAGGTTAGGCCAAATACAAAATAAGCAAGCAGTAGGTAATGTTGAGCAAGAGATTACTCAAACTTCAATGATTACTGAGTATTGGTTTGCTGAGCATGATTATACTAAGCTTAGAGTATTAAACACTTTATTGGAGACAGCTAAGCATGCATGGAAGGATCAGAAAAACAAGAAAGTTCAATATGTTCTTGATGACGCATCTACTATGATGTTTGAAATAGATGGTACTGAGTTTAATGAATGTGAATATGGAATACAAATAACTGACGGGTCTAAGAGTCATGAACTACTTGGAACCATGAAGCAGTTATCTCATGCAGCTATTCAAAATGGAATACTAAACTTTTCACAGTTAATTGATATTTACTCTACAGATTCTATTGCATCTATTAAGCGTAAAATTGAAGCTAGTGAAAATGATAAAGCTGAAGCTGACGCTAAACAACAAGAGCAAGCTCAGAAAATGCAACAAGAACAAATTGCTGCAGCAGCAGAGGCTGAAGAAAAAGCAAAAGACTTTAAGCGTGAAGAATGGGATAGGGAAGACCTTAGAATGGTTGCAGAAAACCAAAACAATCTGGAAATAGAGCGTATGCGTCAAGATAATGTTGATGGTAAGTTTTATGACAAAACAAATTCTGACGCATCCATAACATTGCAGAAACTAAAGAATGAGGCTGATAAAATCCAAAAGGATTATGAGTTAAAAAAGAGACAGCAAGTAGAAGTGGAAAGGCACAATAAAGTATCTGAAAAGAATGAGTTAAAAAAAGCGTCACAAAATAGTGGCGCTAAATAACTTTTTAGCTATAGAAGTTGCTACTTTATTTTCTTGAGGGAGTAAAAACACTAGGAAGTATAGAATATTAATTATTACATTTGTAAAATAAGAGGAGAACATATGAAGTATAACGGATTAGAAGGTATTGATATAGATGCCTTAGCAAATTCTGAGGAGTCTATTGTAGAACCAGTAATCAGTACTGAGCCTTTGGTTGAGGATGTTACAGGTACAGAGAGGCAAACAGGAGATGAATTAAATAAAGCACCAGACGTAGAGCCGGAGCCAGATGCAGAAGAAGGCATTAGCTTAGAGGAGTTGGCAAACCAAGGTGATGAAGATGAAGAAATAATTGAAGAAGAGGTAAGCCTAAATAACGAGGATGGTATCAAAGATACTTCTCAAGCTCCTGCAAAGACTAAAGGGAAATCTCCCTCTTCTCAGATACCTTATGCTTCTCTAGCCTCTGCCCTTTATGATGCAGGAGTTTTATCTGAAGATGATGAGCTAGAGAATGTTGAGGATGCTGAAGCGCTTATGTCGCTTATGGCAAAACAAATAAAAGCTAATGAGCTTTCTGACCTTAATGACACTCAAAAAGAATATTTAGAAGCTTTAAGATCAGGTGTGCCACATCAAGAATATGCTGCAGCAAAAACTACTGCATCTCAATATGAAGCCTTAACTGATGAGGTTATTGAAGGTGATGAGAAAATGCAGCATGAGCTTGTTAGAAGAAGCTTTATAGTTAAGGGTTTTTCAGATGCTAAAGCTAAAGCGTATGCTGACAGTTTAACAAGTCCTGAAGAGGCTATTGCTGCTAAGTCAGAATTAATTGCCCACTCTATTGCAGAGGTAGAACAAAAGTCTGCAGCAAACAAAGCTATTAAAGCTGCTGAAGCTAAAAAAGAAGCGGAATATTTATCTGAATTAAAATCTAAGATTAATGAATCTTCAGAAATAATTCCAGGAATTAAGATTAATGCAACTACAAAGACAAAAATCTACAACTCTTTAGTTACTCCGGTAGAGAATAAAGGTGGTGGAGAATTGGCAAATGACGTTATGAAAAAGTATTCATCAGATGATGATTACAAAACTAGGCTTCATGCTCTAGATGTTATTACAAAAGGATTTACTGATTTCAGTAAAATTGCAAGAACAGAAAAGAGTAATGCTGTTAGAGATTTAGACACAGTGCTGAAAACAACTAGCAATAGTGTTGGAGGTTCAGGAAAATCTGCAGCAGACAGAATTAAAGGAAGCACAACTAGAAGTATTGGCGCTAAAATGCCAGACTTTGGTTCAATGAATAAAAAGTAAAAACTAATAAATTTAAAATAAACGTATGGCAACTGGAAGACTTTCAGAATTACAGATTACGGATGCGACTACTTGGAAAGGTTTAACAACTGAAAACCACTTAGGAGCAATCTGGCAACAAGCCCCTCAGAAAGTATCTGACATGATCACTATGATCCAACAAAACAAGTTTGGAAACAATATTGATAGTGTACTATCTGCATTTCCAACATTGGAATTTGAAGATGACAGAGACTTTACTTGGGACCTTCAATCACAAGGATTGGACAATATTCCTTTAGTGGAATGTAGAATTGACGGTGTAGCCGTTACTCCTGCAGACACTCCAGGAAAAAACTTTACACAATTTGAATTAGTATTTGGAAAAGATTGGTTTTCTGATACAGAAAGAATTGTAGGTGAATTAAATGAGATTTATCCTGTATTAATTCAGGAAGAGCCTGTACAAGAAGGTTCTAACTGGGTATACACTTGTGTAATGGATACAGGTAGTGCTGACATGTTTATTCCTTATGAAGAAGTAACTGCAGGAAAGATTTTCTCTGGTGAATTTTCTCCAGTGGAAAGAACTATGTCTAGAAAAGGTAGAGAGCTTAAGCACAAAAGCTTAATTTCTATGCAAAATGGATTTTCTCAAATTAGAATCCAAAAGAAGACTCCTGGAAACATGAGTAAAAAGAAAATGGGATCTTACTATGTAGACAATGATGGTAAAGCAGTTAAATTCTGGCAACACTATGAGTCTTACATGTTTGATAACGCATTTAGAGAAGACATCAACAAAATGTTAATGTTTGGTACTTCTAACAAGTCTGCAGATGGTCAGTACAAAGTTAAAGGTAAATCAAGCTACGCTATTACTGAAGGGTCTGGTATCCGTCAGCAAATGGAAGCAGCTAACTCTAGCTTTTACAATGCATTCTCTATTGAAGATTTAAGCTCTAGATTATTAGATTTATCTGAAGGTAAATTAAAGTCTGATGAAAGAGCATTTGTATTGAGAACTGGAGAGCGTGGAGCATATGAGTTCCATAAGTCTTTAGAGCAATTTTCTCAATTGTTTACTCCATTGTTAAACCAAGACAGAATGTACAAAGCATCTGCTAGTGGTATTTCTCAAATGGAATTAGGATATGGTGGACAGTTTGTTGAGTTCATTGGACCTAACAACGTAAAAGTTAACTTATCTGTGGATTCTATGTATGATGACAGAAACCGTAACAAATTAGCTCACCCTAAAGGTGGAGTTGTTGAAAGTTACCGTTATGATATCTTTGATATAGGAACTTCTGGTGGAGCACCTAACATCCAAAAAGTGGCTGTTAAAGACCAACCAATTATCCATAAATATATTGCTGGTTTAAGAAACCCTTATGATCCAGATGGTGCATTTAGCGCAATTGGAACTGCAGAAGATGCTTGGGAAGAGCACAAGTACTACTGTGGAGCTGCAATTGTTAGAGATCCATCTAGAACTGCAAGTTTCATAAACAACTTACAAGCAGCCTAAAAATAAATATTGCTGGGGAGTATTAATTTATTCCCCAGCATTATATTAATAAGAGAAGAGAAGAGATGAGTATAAAAGAGAAGAAAAGATTTAAAGCTCCAAACAAGACAGTAATTGTTAAGCCAATAATGAGAACAAGGAATCCAAACGTAACGGATCCAAATCATGAAGCTTACTTTTTGTTTGGAAATTCTACGGTAAGATATGACTTACCATTGGATAGACAAGGTAACTTGCATAATCCATTTGAAAGTGATGAGGAAAAAGAATGGTTAGAAGAAATGCTAGATGTTGATTTAAACATTTACAAAAGAAGAGATAACCATTGGCACGGATTTAAAGTTGTTTTAGGTAAAACTGAAAAGAAATTAAATCTACAGAATCCTAAAGATTATATGGATTGGCTAGTGCTAAAAGCAAATAAGATGCATATTGCCCCAAGTGGAGATGCTATGAATAACAGACAAACATACCGTTACGCATTGGTAGCTGAAGAGTTTGATGTTAAGACAAAAGTTTCTGCTTCTGACAAAAGAAAAAAAGCTTATAAAGCTGCAGGAAAGTTAGAAGAAGGTGGCAAACAAGTAATGTTAGATTTCTTAAAGGTATATGGTAAAAAAGTATCTCCTGGATCTAAAGTAGATTTCTTAGTAGCTGCAATTGATGACATTATAATGAATGATATTGATAAGTTCTTAGATGTTACTGATGATAGAGACAACTACGAGGTTAGACTACTTATTGCAGACGCAGTTGATTGTGGAGCAGTAAAAAAAGATGGTAGAAAATACACGTTACCTGGTGGAGATGATTTATGTGCTAAAGGAGACTCACCTACAATTGATAATGTAGTAGTCTACTTACAAGCTCCAGCAAATCAAGATATCTTAACATTGCTAAAAACAAGAGTGCAAACAGCTAAAGACTAAAATTAGATGAACAACCTAGAGATGAAAAATGAGTTCTTGATACTCTATGATAAGTTTACTAACTTTGATGCTCCCGGATATGAGGATGAGGAAATAAGTGTATTCTTAACAAAAGGACAAGAGCGTGTATTCTTTGGGCATTTTAATCCGCTAGCCAATAAATACCGTGAAGGTTTTGAGGAAACGGAGTCTAGAAGAAAAGATATAAAAGAGTTGGTAAAGGGGGCTAAAGGATTGGCTCCTGCTACTGACCAAACAGAAGCGCTTCCAAATGGAAAGCTCTTTGATTTGCCATCAGATTGCTTATATGTTATAAGTGAAGAGATTGTGTTAGAATCTGATAATAACTGTTTAAACAACAAGAGGATAATGGTAAAACCAGTAACTCATGATGAATACAGTATTAATGTTAAAAATCCTTTTGCAAGACCAGACAAAGACCTGGCATGGAGGTTAGACATTAACGGAGGAAGACATGAAATTATAACTGATGGTACTTCAATTAAAAGTTATGACATAAGATATGTTGAAACTTTAAGGCCAATAATAATAGGCGCTAATGTTATTGACGGAGTGCTAGGGCCTCTAGATTGTAAATTTAACAGCATACTACATAAAAGAATTGTAGATGAAGCTGTAAAGATTGCAACAGGAGTTACAAACCCAGAGCAATACCAGATTAAGACAATAGAGAATAACGAAAATGAATAAATAATTATTTAAACTTAAATTAATAAAGAATGGCAACATTTAGTCAAAATGACATTAACTTAATGTTCTTAGGTGCGGCAGCTACTAAAACAACTGGAGGGATTGACTCTCTTAACGTTGGAGAAATAGGGCTTTTCACACCAGGTGGAACAAGACTTACAGAATCAAGTGCAGCTACTGCGGATGAATTTGTAATTGTAACAAAATATAGCGCAACTGCAGACCCTTTGGTTTCTGGTGCTATTAAGAAAGCTAACATTAAAAAAGCTAACGTAAAAGCTCATGAAGCTGCAACTCAGCAGTCTGATTTTATTGGGTTTAACGGTACTTCAGGAGCTATTGAGGTTGTTGCTGATAATTTTTACAATGTAAGAATTAACTTAGCTCAGCACTGCACTTCTAACAAAGGAGGAATGGAAGTAAAGCATGGAAGTTATACTTCTGATGTAACTGCTACTCAATCTGAGATTGCTGCAGGTTTACATTCTAGCTTAGTAAATAACTTCATTAAAGATGCTGACCAAGTAATTAAATTTGAGCGTCTTAACTCTCACGCAGGTGTTGCTTTAGGAACTGCTGTAGGTCCAGTTAACTTTGTAAAAGGTTCTAAATACATCAAAGCTGATGATATTGATGACGCTACTACAAATGCTGCTTTAGCTGTTGGTGGATACTTAAGAGTAGGTACTGCTGTAACTGATCCAGTATACAAAATTGTTGCTATTGATGCCGCAAATGATATTGCTGAATTAGATGTTGCTTACCAAGGAGCTACTGCTGAAATTGCTGACACTGCTTTAGAAAGTATTTCTGCTGCAAATGAAGTTGGTACTGATTGGGGTATTAAAGCTGAAGGTCAAGAATTAAAATTTGTTGTAGGAAAATTACACAACAACGTTGTTTCTTACACTTTAGGATTAGAAAACTTTGGAGCTACTGCTTTAACTAATGCTGCTGCTGCTTCTATTGGATCTGGATCTGAAAGATATGCAAAAGAATTAGAATGGTTCTTACAAGGAAATGAAGGTAACTATTTCAGAATGGGTGAACCTCATATCTTTGATGCAAGAGCAACTGCTAACGGTGGTTATGATATGATTACTCTTACTTATGAAGAAGTATATACAGGGTCTATCACTGCAGGACCAATCAGAAAAGTATTTACTGTACTTGTTCCTGAAACTGCACCTAACTATGCTATCGCTGGTACATCTGATGATATTACTGACGTATTAGAAGTGCTGGTTTATGGATCAGCAAACGGTAACTTAGCTGTATCATAGTAGAAAAGAAAATCTTTTCACTTTTCAATAAATCTAAAAAGGGAAAGAGGATTAAATATTCTCTCTCCCTTTTTTTGTAAACTAAAATTAAAATGGCGTTAGATTTAAACCTATCAGTATGTAATAGCTCTAATTGTGCTTCAGTTACTATAACTGACACAACAGGGCTTTATGATGCTGCAAATAATACAGGAGGTTACGGAACTCCTAATGCTAATGCAAATGATGCAACTGCAGCCACAATAGTTATAACCTATCAAGACGGCTCTAGCAATACTACAGATGTATTAAGTCAGATGCCTAGCACCCAAACAGAAGATAGTTTTTCTTTTTCAGAAATAACTTTGCCGTCAACTTTAGATGGAGAATATTCTGTAAAATACACGGTAACAAACCCTAATGGAACATATACTGAGGATGTATGCTTAATACTTACTTGTAATGCTAGGTGTTGTATTGATAAGATGTGGGCAAAAGCAGCAGAGGAAGCTTCTTATGATTGTGGATGTGATAGCTATATGAAGAAAGCAATGCAGGCGGAGGGAATGCTTAAGTCTTTAAAAAACTCTGCAATATTCAGTAATGAGGTAGCAAGAGATAAGATGCTTGCAACTATTCAAAGGCTGTGTAAAATGGAAAATTGTAATTGTAAATAATATAAAAAAAATAATAACATGGCAAATTGCGGAAATTGCAATGACGATGAAATAATTGTTTTACCAGCAGGAAAACAAGGTGATCAAGGTATTCAAGGTGTTGCAGGAAATAATGGCGCAGACGGCTCTAATGGAGCTACATGGTTTACTGGCACAACTGGCCCTCACGTTAGTATTGGTAATGATGGAGATTTTTATCTAGACTCTACAACGGGAGCTATATATAACAAAACTTCTGGAACATGGGGTGCAGCAATAATAACTGTAACTGGAGTTGCAGGATTGGCTGGAGCTGATGGATCCTCATTTCTCACTGGGGCTGGAGTTCCGGGTGCTGGATTGGGAAATAATGGAGATACATATGTAAATCTTGGATCTTCTCTACTTGACCTATATACAAAATCTGGAGGCGCGTGGACAGCTACAGGGCTCACTCTAAAAGGTGCTACTGGATCTGCAGGTTCTAATGGTACAAATGGAGCCAACGGGACTAACGGAACTAATGGTACTGACGGAACAAAGCTGATACAAGGCTCAGGGGTTCCTGCTTCAGGGCTAGGGGAAGATGGTGATACGTATATAGACAATGCAAACAACAACATGTACCTTAAGGTCACGGGATCTTGGACTTTAACTGGAAATATTGGAACAGGAAGCATACCTGCAGGACAGGAGCATTTATTTAATGCAAAAAGCATTGTAAGTCAATACTTGTCTGATTCAGATACAGCCACTTTAGAATTTTCTGATGATGCAAACTCTCCTCACTTTGATTACGGAAGTAATTTTATAACAAGCACTTGGACTTCTCCAGGAGCTTTGACAGGAGTAAAAATTGGAATAGTCTTGAATGTAGAGCTAGTAACAAATGGAACCGGAGCTCCAGGAACAATAACTGCAAGAATAAGAAAAAACGGAGGTGTTATTGAGACGTTAACAGGATCTTTAAACACTGCAGGAGATATTATAACCTTGCAAGGAGAAACTTCTGCAACAACGTTTGCAGCTTCAGATATAGTTATTTGCGAGCTCCAGGCAGCAGCAGGTGCTACATTTCAAATAAAAACATTACCAGGATCTATATTCTATAACGTATAAAAATAAAAAATATGAGTTGCAAAACATGTACAACAACAGTAGTGCTTCCTAAAGGTGATGCAGGAGTGGCTGCTGAAGGATGGAAATGTATAAAATATAATGAGTCTGAAGGTGGAGATTCTGTGATAGCACAAGGAGAAACAACTTTAACACAAATGTCAACAACAGCATTGGCTTCAAAGATGCATCAAGTACATTCAACAATGTCTTTAAATATTCTTGGAGATGGTTCCCTTAATACAATAATGAGAGTATATGTAGGCTCTACTGAAGTTAAAAGAGTCAACAATAGATTTGGAAGTGATGTAGAATCTACAACAAGAGAGCTTCCAATGTTTTGGAGAGGAAGTGTTAATAAAGATGAAGTAATATCCTTAACATTTGAAGCTACAACTGTTAATGGAATTTCTGATGTAGAGATACAGGATCATTCAATACTTGTTAACCAAGAGTCTGAAGATGCTAGCTAAAAAACAATAAATGAAAACATTACTTGAAAAAAGAGCAACAATAATGGCTCTACAATACAAGCATAGCGAGTTTAGTAATACTCTCGCTACTGCTTTATCTAACGGAACATGTGCTGAATGTATGCTAGACAAAAATGCTGCAATACTAATGGCTATAGACGCTGTAAAAAGGTATCAGGTTTTTGATGCAAACACTCAGGATGTAGTAAAGGTTACTGCAACAAGAAACCTTCCAGGAAGTGTGACTATCTTGCTTGAGGAAAACTCTACTTCAATAGTAAAATATTCTGGAGACGGTACAGGAAGTGATGTTGTAGAGACATTTAAAAGCGCTGTAGATTCTGGAACTAATTACCATACTTTAATTGACGGTAATTGCTTATACATATATACTCTTGAAGGAGAAAGTTCTATGGGAACTATTACTGCTCCTGTAATTCAGATTGGAGATGATGTGCTAGCTACTACAGAAGTAGATAATGCCTACATAAGCATTGAGGATTTAATAGATATAGATAGCTTTAATTGCCTTACAGAAGAACAGCTTTGTAATATTATATCTTACGCAAAAAAGTTTTTAAACAAAATAACTTAGAAAAATGAATGATAACAAAAATTTAGAAAGAAAAGTGCAAATGTTGCTAGATAAATCTCTAGTAGACAGCAAGCCTTTAGTGATAACTGATACAGCAGTAAATGTTGGTATTGACGGATATGCAGTGTACGCAATGACAGATACAGTATTCACAACTTTAGATAATGGGACAACAGGAAATTCTTTAGTAGGCCCAACCTTACCTGCAGGACATGTTTGGTTTATACCAATCTTAGGGTCTGTAGAATTAGCAAGCGGCTCAGTTATAATATATCAAAACAACATATTAGGAAATTAGTAATAAAAAATAAATTATGTTATCATTAGGCTTAGGACTAGGTATTAATAAGTTTTCAGGGTTTTTAGGAAATGTTATAAAAAATTTCACTATAGATAAATCGTTTTTACTTGACGGTGTAGATGAAAATTTCACTGTTAACAGTGGGCTTGACACTACTATAATGTCAGGAAGTAATTCTTGGTCTATTAGCGTTATGATGAAATACACAGGGTTCATCAATTTATTTGGTGATGGTGACTCAGCAACAGCATCTGACCCTACTACAAAATCCTTTGCAATACTCATAAATGGTGGTGGGGTTCAAGTATATTATAATACGTTTAGTGGTATTTGTGCAACTAGCGGAGGTGTTATAAGTACTAGCGGGTGGTCTTTTATTACATTTAACTATGACAAATCATTAAGCTCTAATAGAGGTCAAATATTTGTTAATGGTTCGCAAATTAACGTACCTACAAATACTTTACCAGCTACGGAATTAGATTCTACTGGAGTGTACAAGTTCTTTTCTCAATTTAACTCAGCAGCGTTATTTGATAGAGTGTTAACATTGGCAGAGCATCAAGATTACTATAACAACGGAGAGCCTAAAGACCCACAGGCACTATTTGGTAGTAGCTGTAAACTGTTTTTAAATCCGGACAATAGTGGCAACACTGCACCGTTTACAATCACAGATTCCGTTAACGGCTTATCTGCGACTTCTGTAAATATGGAAGATAGCGATAAAACAACAGACAGCCCTTATAGTTAATTACAAAAATAAATAGATATGAACAACATTTATTACATTATTCCAGCAGAAGATATTGAGATTCTACAATACAACAACATAATAGAGTTTCCTGATACTGCACTATGGAGCTTAGACAGAAGTAAATTTGTATGCAAAACAGAGGTGGGTTCTGAGCCTTTAGCTGAATACACAAATTACACAAGAGAAGAAATTAAATTAGAAATACAGGGGGCTGAGTGGTCTCCTGAAGAATTGTAATAATTATAATTAAAAAAATAAATATGCTTGGATTAGGAGTAGGAACAACTTTTGGAGGAGGGGGTGGAGATAATAGAGCAGGGATACAATATAAAAGACCCGTAGATACTTTAGTTACAACATCTTACGCGATATATGATGACGGCTGGCAGCGTGCTAATGGTAAGTACAACTATCCTAGACCGGCAAACCCTTTATATTCTCAGGAGCTAGACGTTGCTACAGACCCGACAGGTAATACACTATTGCACGATAATGCCTTTGGTAACAAAATAAGGTTTACTGATGAATCCGGTGTTGCTTCTTTAGATATTCAAAGAATTTATACCATTGATAACTTAACCGGCTTAGGCTATTACGTTACTGCTAATGCTAATAACAAAGGAACTTGGGCAGATACTTTTGGAGTGGGTGGATTACTTGAACAAAGAAATGCAGATAATTTGGCAGGGTATAATGATTACTTTTGCGCTAATCATCATATGTTAGACACTTTAATAAATTATCAAGGTTTAGCAACTGCAAACCCTATATTATTGCCTTATCGTAGGTTATATAAAGACCACATAGCAAGTTCAAACATTAGACCGAACACAACAACCGGAACACCAATGACTAGGTTTTATCTTAATTGGCAAGTTGGTATTTGGTATGCAGGTATTTTAACAGCGTCAAGGCACATGTTAATGACTAGAATACATTTTTAAAAATATAAATTATGATAACAATAGAAGAAGGATTAATCCTAAATAATCCAACAGCAAAAATTACTGCAATAACATATGTGCAGGATAGCAATTTAATAAGTGTACAGATACTCTTTAAAGAAGAAGGTAGTGTATTTGACCACTCTAGAGAATACATCTTTGAAAATGAAACGGGTGAAGATATGGTTTATGCTGATGTATTAGAATTAGTTAAAAGTCACGAAATTATAGGAGTTTTATTTGGAGGAGAAGCTCAAAGTTCTAGTCAAGGAATAATTTCCTCTACTGTAAACGCAATTAAAAACATATTCACTTCAAATTAAAAAATAAAATATGAGTGCAAATGGAATAAATCCAGCTAAAATTAAAAGAGTAGAAAGTCCTGTAAGTGAAAACTTAAGAATGATTGTAATAACTCCTGAAGGAAAAATGCAATCCGTACCTAAAAATGCAATTTTAGAAGGTGAGAATAACGAAACTATTACAGAGTCACAATCTGCAAACAACATTACTATGTTGGCAGAAGGTAACAATGATTTTGTTATCACGGCCTCATGTATCCCTAAATGCACCTCTATAGGTCCTGTTGTACATGGAGAACCTTTTCAATGGTCTTTTCTGTTTAATAACACAGACCACGGGACTAGCTTCTTTACAAGTGTAAACGGAAATTCAAGCACAACAAACTTAGATGTAAACTACCCTATAGTTAAAAGCGTACTTCACTTTAGTATAAATAATGATGAATCTACACAAGCTGTAGGAACATCTATAGGAGCAACAGTAGGAGTCTCTACAGCGCAATGCAATGCTTCAAGGTCTGTATCATCAACAGGATTTAGGATTTTTGGTAATGGCACAACATGGACAGCTAACGGACCTCAAGCAAATGCTTTTTCTGTGCATTCACTGGTTTCGGGAAAAACCACACTAGCTAACACAGCTAACACTAACTCTGTAGACTATAGAGAAGTTCAGATGACTTACGTAGGTAACAACAATTACAGAATTAAAAGGTTTTGGAGTGGTTTAGCAGGTAACGCTGTGGCTTTTCAATTAGTAGATAACACTACGAATGCAGTAGTAACAACAGCACCTACATCTGATGACGTTGTTGTAGTATCAAATTATGGTACTTACAGGACTAGTATTAATTTGTATCGGTGGGTACTTACAGGGCAGTTTACCAACACTTTTTTAGAAAACAATAATTTTTGGGTGCACGGTATGTTTGAATTGTGGATGAAAGCATTCTCCGTTACTGATACTACTTCTTTGCTACGTTGGCAAGAAAAGTCAGGAGTTACAACATACAAGCTTTATAGGGATACGCAAGAAGATTTAAGCTCTAAACAACTTATTTATTCAGGTTCATTGCTGGAGTTTAAAGACTCTGGATTGTCTTCTGACACTAAATACTACTACGAGTTAGAAGATCAAACAAACACAGAGGTAACAAGGTTTAATATAATTACAAAATAATATACATGGCAGCAAACAGAAACATTAAAGCGTTAAAAAGACTAGAGTCACCTCTAGACGAAAATGCAAGAGTACCAATAATGGACTCATTAAGCAGGGAGTTTTCAGTATCAATAAAAACTCTATCAGATGAAATCCTAAAAGGAGGGTCACTATCAGGAAGTGCTTCAGGCATTGAGTTTACTGGTGGTTTTGCTGGCAAACCTTTATCCAATCAGTATGTATGGCAAAACGGTGCAGGTATTAACTACACAGCATCAGATGTAACAGCAGGAATATTCAAGACTTTTAGCTTAGATTCAGCAGTACAAGCAGCAGTTGATACACCATATTGGACAGACCCAGTACCAGCAAGTCACACAGGTAAAGGTGTGTTTGGAGGATCATATTTACCAGAAGGAGTTACAAATGTATTTGATTATACTAGTGTGGATGCAGATACTTATGAAGACGGAACAAACGTGAAAACTATTGGTGGATTAGATTTTTCACAATTAGCGGTTGGTGATAAAGTTGAATTAAGATTTGACTTTAACGCTATACCACAAATTGCAAATACTACCTTGCAACCAGCAATATGGTATAAAAACAGAGATGCGTCTAACAATGTAACTTTTACTTTCCCACTAACAGCACAGCCAATTTTTTACGGTACTGGAACCGTAGGGAAAACGTATTTGAACAGGATAGAAATGAGCATTTATATTGCTTCTCAAGAGGACATTAATGCTTTAGGTCACTTCTCTGTAAAAAGTGATAACCCAATTATAATACAACCTTTAAGTACATTATTCACATTAGTAAGATAAAATATAAAAAGATAAAATTATGGCAATTAGAATAGAGCGTAATGAAGCAGGAAACTGTATAAACTTCCACGGGGCAAGTAATCCAACATATTGGAACGCCTGTTTAAGTGGTGAAGTAGATATTGAAGATACTGGTGCTGTCAATGTAATAAACGATATTATTACAGCGCAAACAGGAGTAACGGAATATGAATATTATAGAGTACCTTTTACAGAGTTTGTAGACGCTGACGGCAATGCGTTTGCAGACGCTCAAGATGCTGCTGACTACATAACTGAGAAAGCTAATGTAATTGGATTGTCTGGCGAAGGTATTGACCTTACAGGAGAGACAGTATGCTTTTCTTTAGATGCCACGAGTACAAGTATAATGTTAGACACAGGTCACGCTTTTGGCGTTAACACTATAAAAGCTAATGCAAATGCAGACGGCACTATACATATAGTGTCTAATGATGGTGCTGATGATATTACTCATTTTCACCACTTAGATGCAACTAATACTTGTGTAAACGGAAATCCTGTAAGTGGCGGGCTGCAAGATGTAGTCAACACATTAAATGAACTTTTCACAGTGGGTGCTTTTGAAAGTATAGTAATAGCCGATCCATACAGTACTATGGTTGCTGATGTAAGCGGAGTTAGCACAACAACGTCTTATGTAGGTTACGGGATAGACCCAATTGGTACTGATGTTTATGGTTCAACAAATACTAATTCGCAAAATGGATATAAAACAGTTGAAACAATTGATCAGGCAGGCGAATATTTCACATTTGATATCAGGGTTGAAGGCACAATAGGTTTTGGGTTAGTTCATTCACAAGACAGCTATAATGACGGCTATTGGAGTGGCAATTCTACTTATGCAGACCCTACGACCTTTGGCGTAAGCAATAGCGGGCATAGTGGCTTTCAATTTTCTCATTGGTTTCACCCAACGCCAAACGGCTCTTGGACTAACTACGGAGCTAACACAGGCTACTCTATGAGAGCAGGTTGGTCTAATTTTAACGGTACTGATGAGCAAGCTGATTGGTTAGCTGGTAACCCTATAAAAGTTAGGGTTGGTATTGATACAAATGGATACATTTCCATTGATACCTTAAGGAATGGTACTGATTGGGTTGTGCACGCAAGAACTTCATACCCTATTGTTGATGGAGCTGAGTTTCATTTAGGAATTAAAACTAATCATACAGGTGCTAGAGTTCACACTTTGCCAAAAGTTCACTTGTTAGAACCTGCTGCACCTACTATGTATTTTAGGTATGCTGAATCACCAGATAACGTATTCAAAAGTCCTTTATTTTTAACAACAGAAGAAGCAGAATACTACGACACTATAAAAGGCGGCTCAGGAACATATACCACGCTGAATTTACCTGATGACCCTACAAATACTCTTTGGTATGTACCTGATACGGAGTATACAGGTAATGGTGTTGCAGCCCCTAGTGGTAATACTTTTGAGGGTAACTCTATAAACTGGACTGAAATAACAACACAAACTAATGCTGATTTAGTACCGATTTCTTTTTCTAATCAAACTGTAACAGTAAGTGAATTAAGCTCTGTGAATATACAGGTTCATCCGCAAGGTGCTTCTTGGAACACGAATATTGTAGATACTGACAGTAGCGGCTTGTTGTTAGACAACACAAGTTTTCATGTTTACGGAACAGCTCCTGCAGTAACTGGAGACAATGTAGCTAACCCTAGTGATAGTTACGAAATTGAAATAGTCAGGAGCAATTCTTATGGATCCTCATCAGGGATTTTAACTGTTGTAGTTGAGAATCTCACAGCTCCTATTATAACTCCTATTACTGGATTTACTCACAATGCTAGTTCTACAGCCTTGGCTTCTTCTAGTAAGATGGACTCTGGTTCTGTTATTACTATGGATGAAGACCTTAAAGACTTAGAAAGATTTATAATATTAAAGTCTTACGTAGAGACAAATATTTTACCTTCAATTCTGGCTACGGGTGGTAAATATTACATAGGTGTATTAAACTCTGGAGCTAACGTTTCCTCTGTTGAAGATGCTGACTGGGATGTTGCCTTTGTCTGGGAATATCAAACCCCTACAACTCATAAGTATAGGGTTATTAAAGATGGAGTTCAACAATGGAGTGTAGGCATTGGAAGTAACACATCTGCACTATTTGATTATGCTATTGAGTCACATGATGGTTACGTACACATGATTGCTTGTAATGCCAACGCAATTAATACAGAACCTTCTCCTGAGTTTGGTGGAACCTTTACTAATGCAACAGAAGTTACTCTGGATGAGTCTTACCCATTAACTATATCAATGGCATACGTAGGTTCTGATGATGCTAAATTTGAGACAACGGGATTAAGTGAGATTGTAACTCCTTTGCCTGATGATTTTATTCAAGTAACAGCAAATCCATCTCACACCCTATTATTTGATGGTCAAGCAGCAATTCCAACTTTACAAGCTGGATATACTTATAGATTTATGGTAGGAGATACTAAGTACTCAGACCTGTCTACAAGCACAGGATTACATGCTGATGATGACTTAAGATTTACTGCGGATGGAATTACTGAATATACTACAGGAATTACAAGAGTTGGAAATCCAAATGATGTAGATACTTTTGGTATGCATACAGCTTATGTAGAATTTACTGTACCTTCTAATGTTCCGCCTTTACAATGGTATACTGACCATAATGGAATTGGCTCTGCAACTGGAATTACTATTTCAGGCTCTACTTATGTTGTCCCTGTAACTGGGGTTACTATTGAAGGACCTACAGCAAACTTTACTGGAAATGTAATCAACTCAGGAAGTAATGGGTGGATTTCTCTTAACGAGCAACTTCATGCAGGGGAACGCCTTGTTCTTGACTCTGCGTTTTTACAAGACCTTAATTCTGCTCTTCCTGACAATTGTATTTTTTGGGTTGGACTTAAAGATAGTAGCTGGTCAAATACAAGTACAGGTACTGGAGCATTTAAAGGGTCTGCTGCTATTCGTTTTTATAACACAGCTAGTGCTACTGAGCCAGGGCTTCGTATGTTGGGTTATGCAAATGGAGGTGTCAGCTCTCAGCTTTACACAGCAAGTGTTGCTAATGCAAATGCCTTTATTGAAATAACTGGCTCTGGTAATAACATTAGACTAGGATACACTGCTTCTACTAGCTATAACGCTAGTAGTACTACTTATGGCAATTGGGATGGAAACTCAAAAGTGCAAACAGGCGAACAAGGATATGGTATTAGTGGCATTGATGTAGTAATTTATTGGCAAGCTATTGCTAACAATACTGTTGGGTTTGATATATCTGATGTTGATTTTACAGGATTAACAGAAATCAATATACCAACACCTACAGTGACTAATGATACATCTTGGACTAAAGCTTTAGATTTTAGTGGTTCTAATGAGCACACTAAACAAGTTGCTAGTTGGATACAGGTACAACCATTACAAATGGGTGGGTTAGCTAACACAGTTGATTTAGGTACTACTTCACAAGGTGATACGTCTAATAACACATCTGCTAGACCTTGGGCAACAGCAGTTGTATTCAAGTCAGATGGTTACAGTGGTACTCAAATGATATGGAATCAAGGAGAAGGCTCTTCAAATGGAGATGATAATATCTCATTAGTTTTAGGCGGTAATGGAGAACTTAGCTTACAATGGGGGCGACAAGGAACAGGAGTTAATAAATGTAGAATAGCTCAGAACATATCCTCTTCTAATTGGTATGGAATTTCTATAGCTCATAATGGAGTAAGGCTAGGAGGTAATAATGCTTCTGCGTCTAACTTAGCTAATTGTTTTAACATTAAACTAATGAGTAGTGCGGATTCATTTGTTTCAATAAGTAGTAATCTATCTACTTCAGCTAACTGGGTACAGACAGGTCAAAGAATGGATAGAACTGTAGCAGGTGACTTTACTATTGGTGGTAGAGGAAGCGGATATAGTTTTAGAGGTAAAGTTGCTAGTATGGTAGTTACTACATTACTTCAAGGTGGCTATAGTAGCGCTCAAATGCCTGAAGGAACTATGGTTGGTTCCAACCAAGCAAAGATGATGATTACTGACCCTGTTAAATGGGTTGCTACTTATAAGGTTAGATTAGGTTCGGGTAACCCTAATGGTTTATTTAGAAAATCTGCTGAGAGATTTGCAACGAATTATTACACACCTACAGGCGCTTATCAGTCAACTTTAGTGTGGTTAATGGGAGATGGTGCTAGCGATTCTTATTCTAATGGAGTAAGGAACTATATCTACCCGTCTGACCAAAACTCTAGTAAGATGCAACTTAATAGTATGGTATCTAATGATATTGAGAATGTAAATATCTCAGGATTAAGTTAAGATAGTAAAAGATCCCTCACTTTAACCGGTGGGGGATTTATTGCTTATCGCGATATACAATAAATTTTTAACAAAAACAAAAATAGTACACATTTTATTTGTATTTTTGTATATTAATTCGTACTTTTTAATCACAATTTATGACTGACAGAGATATTTACAAAGAGATACAAGAGTATTTTGTTGTGCAGGAGTTTGTTAGCTCTAAAGTTTATAAGAAGCATGGTGATAGAGCTTGGAAGTTTATATGTCCAAGATTACTTGAAACAATGTTATTTATAAGAAAAGAGCTTGGTAGGCCAATTAAAATTAACACTTGGCACATTGGTGGCAGGTTTTCTCAAAGAGGCCTTAGAAGTAATCTAGGATCAATATTCTTAAGCAAATTTAGAAAAGGAAGAATGTACTTGTCTGCTCACGTAATGGGTAGAGCTGTAGATTTTGATGTTCAAGGAATGACTGCACCTGAAGTGCGTCAGTGGTTAAAAGGAAAGTATAAGGAACTTCCTTACAAGATACGCTTAGAAAATAAAATGAATGGCAAACAAATTTCTTGGGTGCACTTAGATATGTTTTATGAAGAAAAAAATAAGAAGGTATATTTATTCAATATATAATGGAATACTTGAAAAACACTTATGCACTAGTTGCAACTGTTATTGCATTAATATTGGGATACAAGTCCTGTTCCAAGGAGCCTTCATTATTAGCTCCGGAAGTAATTTCTAGAACAATATATGTAGACTCTTCAAGAACTAACTATGAACACTACAAAGATAGTGTTGAGAATTGGGTTCACTTTTCATATTCAGAAATTCCTGAAATAAAAAAAGATGGAGTTGTAACAAGATACATATACCTAGATAACAAAACAGACAGCGTAGCAATAGACTCTATTGTTTTAAATAATCCAATAGACACATTTTACTACGGAAAAAAAGATAGCCTCTTAGAATACAGTATAAGAGTCTATGGAGTTGTAAAGCCATCCAAGATTGAGATGGAATACAACATCTTGAATAAAATCTACAAAGATTCAGTATACGTGAGAGATTCTATCCACGTAGAACAAAAAGAAAAAGTCAGAGTTAATCAGCTCTATGTTGGTTTTGAAACTAATATTACTCCAGAGCTAGACCGCCCTTACCTTACACTAGACCTTGTAACTAAAAAAGGTTGGATGTATGGCGCAGGGATAGGGTATGACTTTAATGATAATCAGAAATATATAAAAGCAAAAATAGCAAAAGTAATAAGCTTCAGAAAAAAACAACAAAGATAATGACTTCAAACTACAACGACATAGCAGGACTAATAACAATAGCAAGCGCATCATTAATGAAAATATTAAACGCACTAGAATTAACTGACATTAATAGCTGGTCAATAGCATTAACAGGTATAGGAGGTCTTATCTATTTATATTACAAGGTAAAAGCAACAAGAACAGAAAGTAAAACAAAAGACATAGAATATAAACTTGCAAAAAGAAAATTAGATGAAAAAATTTAGTGAAGCATTAAAAGATAACTACGCAACAATAGTGGGGGCGGTACTAATGCTATTGGCAATAACAATATACACAATATCATTCTTTTCAGAATTTGATATGGCATGGTATGAAGCTGTAGCAATGATGGTTGTAGGTTGGATATTCTTAATGGCAAAAGATAAGTACTTTGAAAAGTTGATTTCAGTATTTATTAAAAAGTAGTATATTTGTAAAATATATAAAAACAATAGTCACATATAAAACGTTTATGAGCAAAGAGGAGTTAAAGCAGAAGTTAAGAGAGAAGCCTGGATATATGAAGTCAGGAGCACCAAACTTATCAAGAATATTTGGAGTATCTAAAAAGTTAGCAAGAGCTGCAGTAAGAGAAGTTTCTTATGAAGAGCGTACAAATAAAGACAAGGTTATAATAATAAACGACACAAAAACACAATATCAAGATTTCCTAGAATGGCAGGCTGAAAAAAATGCCACAGAAGCTATAGAAGAAGAAATTGAGGATATATTTTATATTGAAACACCTCTAGTTAAGGAACAAGAAGGAATGCACATATTGATGGGATGTAATCATGTTCCATTTGAAAATAAGCAATTACACAAAGGAGTAATGCAACTAATTGAAGACTACAACGTTATTGTAAAAGGCTTTCATTTAATGGGAGATTTCTTAGATTTAAACGCATTAAGCTCTCATGACAAAGGAAAGTTTACTGCAATTCCAGGGTTAACTTTGGATTCAGAGTATGAGTCAGGAAATAAATTGCTTGATGAATTTGAAGCTGTATTACCTGAAGATTGTTGGAAAACATATATTTATGGCAACCATGAAGACAGACACAATAGGTGGATGTCAAGCATGGATAATGCAAAGACACCTTTAAGATCACCTAAAGAAGCTTTAAATCTAGATGAAAGAGGATACTTAGTTAAAACAAGCTGGAGTCAAGATTACATTACGTTAGGTAATGACTTTGATATATTCCATGGTATTTACTTTAGTATACACAATGCTAAAGCTCATTTAGACAAACTTAGAAGGTCTTGCGCCTACGTGCATACGCATAGAATTCAAAATTACAGAGAAGGTAATATGGCTGCGTTTAACATAGGTGCTTGCGCAGATTTTAAATCTAAAGCATTTAACTACGCTACAAGACCAATGAAACAACAATGGGCTAATGGATTTGCAATTAATATGATTGACAACAAAGGAAAATCTAATGTCACTCAAGTTAATGTAAATGAAGATGGCCATTTCTGGTTTGGTGGTAAATTTTACTAAACATAAAACATAAAACAAATGATAA
>Ga0228614_1000426_pt1 | contig 24467 bp, 40 predicted proteins | sample 15DmetaG_FD_190531 | JGI IMG/M metagenome (GOLD analysis project Ga0228614, IMG submission 190531) | Seawater microbial communities from Monterey Bay, California, United States - 15D | ecosystem: Environmental > Aquatic > Marine > Coastal | place: USA: California | collected 2016-10-13
CAAAACTTGTACAAGCTGGGCTTTAAGACGCCTGACAGCAACCCGTCCGAAAACGGCGTCATCTTGTGGGATAACGTAAACGCATATCCGGTTGTAAGCAGAAACAACATTTTTGTTGAAGTTGTTGTAAAGGTCGGCGTTCCTCCAACTAGCTCGGGGTCTGCCGGAGATAAGGCCGGCTTGATTAGTTGGGACACAAATTACATCTACGTTTGCAACGGCGACTATGATGGCTCAACGGCTATATGGACTAGAACCTCTCATCTGGGAGGGTCTTGGTAGATGCTTGGCGGATGATTGATAATGTTGTACAATTTGGCCAAGCGCAGCGGGTGACGGTTCTGCCGATACCTGAACGAGAAATAGACGACTACATCGAGAGAGGCATGGAGCTGCTGGCTCCGGCGATTAGACGGGTTGAACATAACGTCGATCTGGACGATGTAAGAGAAGACATACTGGCCGGCACGTCAATATTGTGGCTGGTTTACCTTGAGGACAAGTTGACCGCAGCGATCACCACATGCGTTGTGAAACACCCTCAGCGTAAGAACCTCAAGATAGAATTTATGGGCGGCAAGCACATGCATGTATGGATGAATAAGGCGGTAGATGTTTTGGCGGGGTTGGCCAAGGACGCCAAGCTTGACGCCGTGGAGGCGGATGGCCGTAAGGGCTTTGAAAGATATGTGGACGGCTCTGCGTTTCGTCCGATCTACACACACTATGAGATGGAGTTGCAATAATGGGCAGCACGACGACGACCAAACAAGAAAGCACAATGGACCCATTCCAGCAGGAAATGCTGGAGGATCTATACGGGCGCACGACGGAAATAGCTGACACGCCTTTCGCTGCATACACCGACCCGCTTGTCGCTGGCATGGACCCGATGATGCGGCAGGCATATGAGGGCTACGGCGCTTTGACATTGCCAAGCGAATACGGCGCCGCGTCTGACATATACGCGGGAATGGCTGCCGAGACGCCAGAGCAGCGCATGGCGCGGGTGCGTGGCTATCAGGATGTGTACACCGAGGGCGTCATTGATCCGATGCTGGCGCAGGCCGAGCGCAAGCGTGCGCAGGAGCGTGTCGGCGAGGCATCAGGCGTCACCAAGGCGGGTGCATTTGGCAACGTGCGGCGCGGCGTCTTTGAGGGCGAGCGCGAAGCGGCCTATGAAACTTCACGCGACGCGATGGTCGCCGGTCTAATGCAGCAGGGGCTCAGCTTCGGCGAGGCGCAGGTCGCAGCGGAAAACCAAGCACGCATGGCAGGCGCACAGGGCATGATGGGTGCCGCCGGAGCGGGTCGTCAGGCAGAGCTGGGCGCGTTGGGCGCGCAGATGTCAGCCGGTGACATTGCACGCCAGATTGAGCAGGCGGGGCTTGGCGCTGACTACGAGCAATTTATGCGCGAGCAGCAGTACCCACTGCAGTCACTTGCGGGCTTGTTCTCAACGGCTGGACTTATTCCGGCGGGCATTGGAACGTCTACGACGACGGAGCGCACAGGCGGCATGGGGCCAGCTCTGGGTACGCTTGGCAGCTTGGGCAGGGGATATGCGGTGATGGGAGGGTTCGGGCCCGCCGCCCGTATGGCCGCGTTAGGAGGGCCGATGTAATGGCAGAAGTATTCACAGCAGAAGAGGTGCGGCTCTTGGGGATGTCTCCTGAAATGATCGGCACGCCAAAAGAGCCGACATTTGTGCCAGCAGACCCGCAGGCGGTGACGATTGACACTTTGCCGCCGGAAATGGTGTACCAAGACCCAGAAGCTGGCGCGATACCTCGGCAGACGGGATTGACGCCAAACTATCCGCTGCGCACCGTGGCTTCGGGGCCAGCGACCCCCGCGCCTGCAGCCGCTGGCATCCTGCAGCAGCCAACGCAGCCCGCGCGCTCCGACGATATGTTTGGAAACTTGTCTAAGCAGCAGCGCATGATGCTGGCGTTCTCAGCGATCTCTGACGCAGGCATGGCGGCGCAGGGCAAGCAGGGCACGTCGTTCACTGACACGCTCAAGGCTTTTGGCTCCATGGCGGATACGCAGCGCAAGCGTGACGCGGCTGCGCAGAGGCAGCAGATGTTGCAGCGGGTTATGGGTGGCGGTGCTGCGGTTGGCGGATCAATTGCAGATATGAACGTAGAGCAGCTTATGCAGCGCCAGCAAGCGCTTGCAAATTACGCTATCGCAAACCCAAGCATGGCGCAGGGAATTGCGCCGACGATGGATATTATTGAGGCTCGAATAGCACAGCTAAAAGAAACTGGATCGGCGGCTACTTTAGGCAGCCTTGGTCTGGACGCAATTAAAAAGCTGATAGACAGCCCAGACATAGGCCAAATCACTGGAACGTCAGCGGTTATCAACTCTCTTTTGGAGCGCTTCAATTTAGCTCCTAGATATAGCGACCTTATGAGCTTTGTAGATCAACTCGCCGGTATTAACTTTATGGAAGCATATGTGCAGCTAAAAGGCGGCGGCCAAATTACCGAGATAGAAAGTGAAAAGGCCACGGCGGCAAGGACGCGCCTTGATAGAGCGCTCAAGGGAACCCCCGAAGACTTAAAGGTGGCTCTGCTTGAGCTGGAAGGGTTATTTAAAGATGCGCTGTCCAAAAACCCATCCTACACCGAAGAGGGTGGCATTAGTGAAGAAGATAGACGTTTCTTTGCCGAGGAGGCCAAATAGTGGCTTACACATTAGAAGAGCTTAGGGCGGCAGGCCAAAAAGCGCTGCAAGCATATGATGCGGCTGTTGCTGCTGGCAACATGGACGAGGCCAAAAAGATTTCAGGCTCTGTAAGCCGGATAGCCAGTCAAGCCAAAATGCTGGAGGCGCAGCAGGCGCAGCAAACTCGCGCGGAGCGCCCAGCGCCATTGGTTGAAACTGCACAAGCACTGCCGCCAGCGATGCTGCGTGGCGCTTCTGAGACGGCTGGCTTCGTGTCAAAAGCTCTTCCCGCGCTAGAGACTGGCATACAGGCTGGCGGGCTAAAGCTCTTCGAAGCTTTGGGGCAACCATCGGTTATCCCAGCAAGCATGCTAAAGCTTTTCGAAGATTTGGGGCTGCCATTAGCGAAGGGCGAAGGAGACGTGCAGGCTGCAATGCCTGCCGCGCCCACGATGCAGTCGCAGTTGCCGGAGGCCATGGCTCGGCTAACGCGTGGATATAGCGAGCAACGCGCGCCAGCGGATAATGTGCCGGCGCAATATATGGAAACAATAGGCGAGTTTGCTGGCGGGGCGTTGGCCTTTCCATTCGGCGGCCCGATTAGGGCGGCAAAGCAGGCCATAGTTCCCGCTCTGGCGAGTGAATCCGCCGGTCAGGTGGCCCAAACCTACGCGCCAGAGTATGAAAGCCAAGCGCGCCTTCTGGCCGCTCTAGGCGTGCCTGTCGCGCAAGTGGCGGCAACGCCTGCGCTGCGGCGTATGGCTATTGGCGACCCAGAAGAGGTGCGCGGGTACTTGGCGGGCACTAAGCGTCCAGAGAGCGTGCAGACTTTAAAGAGCGCTGGCGTTGAGGATATTTCAGCGGGCCAGCAGATAGGTTCTGAGCAGTTGATGCGGCTGGAGGGACGAGTTTCTCCAACATTGAAAAGTCAGGCCCAGCTCACCAAGGCGGCTCTGCGCGAAGCGGGCGTAACAGGCGACGTTTTGGCGACGCCTTCAGTGCTGAATAAGAGGCGCAATGAGCTTGGCGCTGTATTTGACTTAGCAGATGACGCGGTTGTCTTGCCGCCCTCCATGCAGGAAGGCAGCAGGATGTCTATGGCCGTAAATGATGCGATGCAAGATGTGACCGTCGGAAAGGTTCCTGACCGTTTAGTCAACATTGCGGATAAGTTTATCAATGCAGCGGCTGGCAGGATACAAATAAGCGCCAATGATCTAAGCAAGCTGCGCACAGACTTGTCTAAGCAGTTAACTAGATTTGCCAAAGAAAACGATCAGGTGAACTATCAACTTGCTTACGATATGAACGAAATTGTTGACGATATGATTCAGAGAAACGTAGGAACATCTTCGCCAGAATTGCTTGATGATTTACTGAAGGCCCGCAAAGAATACAGATCATTTTTGACTGCTGAAAACGCTGTCAATCGCGCCGGATCTGACGCCAGCGCTGGCATCATTACGCCAGCCGCCTTAGCGTCTGCAGCTCGCAAGCGTGAAGGCGTTGCGGTGCGGCGCGGCACTGGAACAGACTTGTCTGAAATTGCGTCTGCTGCAGAAGAAGTATTGCTGCCTCTGCCTACCGTTATGGCTGGCGGCCAGCGTATGATCCCCAGCCAAGTACAGAGTGCTCTTGAGCTTCTACCGTCTATGGTTGCGCGTCAGCAGCGGGGAACGCTGCCCCTGCCACTTGTGCCCGCAATGAGCGCGCAGCTTGGCGAAAAGCTGGCACGTCAAGCGGGCGGATTGCTCGCGATAGACTAACTGGCCGCTGACTTCTTCGCCTTCGCCTTCGGCGCGGGCGCGTTCTTCAGCGCGTTGATCTGCGCGTTCTGATCTTCGATCACGGCAGCCGCTTCCTCGCAAAACCGGAACAACGCCATAACGTTGTTGACGCGGTGGGGTTGGTTCAGATTGCGGATCAATTCGCGTGTCTTATCGTCCATGGTATATCCTCTCAATACAGATGTTCCGAGATACTATCCGCCATGGCCTGCGGTGTAAACTCGGCGGGCTTTATGCGTACCGTCTTACCGCGAGGCGCGGTGCGTAGAATAAACAGCCGCAGGCCCAGAGCAACATACGCAAATATGTGCGCATCGCCGTTTGCGCGCGTGAACACGTAGTGCGCCTCGCGGTAACGCTCTTTGCGTGGCTCAAGGGTCGCCTTTACCTGCATCGTCAACAGCTCGCCGCTGGCCGACTTAACCCATAGGTCATCGTCCTTCATATCGACTCGATGGCAGCGTATCCCGCGCTGCTCTAGCTCGGCTGCTACGAGAAACTCGCCAGCACGACCGACGTTTATGCTGTTGGCCACGCGCGCAACATACTGCATTTAAACGATTTTATATAGAGGCGAAAAAAAGTTTCCGTCGTGTGCATTTTTTGCTTGCACCGTGCTGTGGTAACTGTATGTTAACAATATAAGCAACGGAGGAAATCATGGCTACTTTCAATATCAACACAATCGACGGAAAAATGTCTGGTCAGTTCAATGCGCCTAGCGCACGCGAAGCTGGCTTGGCCGCGATGAACCAGTGGAAGCCAGCCGTTGCTTTGGAAGTACAGCGCGTTCAGTCTGGCCCTAAGCCGACTAAAGCGCGCAAGCAATATCAGTGCGACTGCTGTGGCACAGATATCAACAAGGGCGACAATTACTTCAAGGTGTCTCGCTCAATCGGAAACCCAAACAAAGACACATATGATGGCGTCGGCATCACCCATCATGGCTTCCGCTACGCAGCGCAAGTTTGTGTCAACTGCAAATAGTAAATCGGAGAAACCATAATGAACCTTACGCATACACATCAATTTTTGATCACGCATATCACCGACAGCGGCACCGGCTTCGGCGTGCGCACCGACAACGGCGAGAGCGTACACATATCGCCGCGTCTGCTGGAGCAGGCGCACGCAAATCTCGACGACATATGCACCGGCATCATCGTGCAGAACGCCGTCGAAGAGCAGCGCGAGCGCACGCCGTGGGTTGCCGCATATGTGCAGGAACGACGCGCTGCGCGAGACGTGCTGGGCTTGGCGACTGACGTGCCAGCAGAGGCCGCACAAGCGCCCACCGAGGAGCCTAAGCCGATTGATTGGGCTGACGTCCAGCGGAAGATCATTGCGATGCTCCAGAGCGACGAGGTGACATATTGCGAGACGGCAGACATCGCTGACGTCGTTGGCGTTGAGCCGCGCAAGCTTTCACAGCACCTCGAAAACATGCACGCACGCGGCGAGATATGCCGAGCCCATGTAAACCAGCGTGCAAACCAGCAGCGCGCGTCGTTGGTGCTGTGGAGCATCAATGCGGATGTGTACAAATGATCTGCGCGTCATGCGACGGAACCGGCTTCATCGAGTTGCCGCGTTTCGTCAACACACCGGACAGCGACCCGTGGACAACGGTGCGCTGCCCAGAATGTCAGGACGAAGACGACTTCGACTGGCGCAACGAAGAGGAGGAAGAGTGATGACCAAGTGGACACAAGACATCATCATCGCCGTAGCGATTGCCGCGTCGGTGCTGGGCTGGATCGGCGCTGTAAGCATGGGGTGGATGTGATGACTATAAACTTGTATTCGCCATTTGAGAACGGCAACAAATCAACGGCAAGTGTTTCTGTTTTGAGGGACAAGGACGGTGGCGAATGGCACACGTTTCGAGGGAAGCGAAACTTGTGGCAGGGGGCAAAATTCTACCAGCCAAGTAACCCCTTAGCTGACGAAATGCTTATATCAGTTTACAACGGAGAAAATTGCGTTGTCGAGCTGACGGGCAGAGTTGTTCACAACCTCATCTGCTCGATTATTCAAGATAGCAATAAGTTTCATTTAATTAAATTGCGTCGGGCTATAGATGAAAAATTGGAGCAATTTAATGATTGATGATGCGACCGCCGTGTACACACACAAATCAGGTGATGGAGAAATATTGTATATAGGTATTTCAAACAACCCTGCGTTTAGAACCACGCAGCATTCCATAGATAAGCATTGGTTCAAGAAGGTGAAGAAAATTGAAATTGATTGGTTCGACACAAGGGTGGAGGCTTTAGAAATTGAAAAGAGCTTTATAAAATCAAAACGGCCAAAATATAATGTCATCCATAACCGACCAGTGGTATATGATTTATCGCATTTATGGAAAGCCAGAAAAAAGCTTCTTTTTATGATTGAAACCCATGATGCTCCCGTAAAAGTTTGTGCGCTGGAGATGTCAAAAAAAACTGGGATTAATGTAAATTCTTTTTTGTGCAAAGAAGTAGACGAAAACCCTGACGCTGCAAATTATGATTGTGATGCTAAGGATTGCCTGTCTTTGATTGAAGAAGAGTTGATCGCATTAGGTCAAACCCCAAGCGGAAGATTTGAAAGGATATGCGGCGCTAAATTTGTGCAGGGCGAGCTTTTAGATGGGTGCGATGATTACGCTTGCCCGCACTTGAAGTGGATCACAGGAGGCGCAGCGCAATGACCCTAGCTGAACCCGTCTTCATGGCATTCGCCGTCTTTTCATCCGTAGACGAGTGCAAAGCGTTTGCGAAATACTACGATCTGGCGCGGATCTTTGAACCGCAATGCGTAGAGATGGGCGGCGAGGCAGACTACCGCCGCCCGTGGCCCGACGTCAGACCACAGCCACGGCCAACACAGGAGAGTAACAATGGCTAAATGGGATCTATCGAAACTGGAAAACAGCGCAAGCGTTGGCGCGCATATCGACGAGGACAGCAGCGCGCCGACGCAGCCAACGCCGCTGATGCTAGTCATGTCGATCAGGCGCAAGGCAGACATCATGCGGATGGACGCGGGGCGTGGCCCCGAGCGCCTGACGATCAAGCAGCGCGCCGAAGAGATCATGGCGCTCTGCGAGATGCTGGAGAAGCGGCTGTGACGGAAAACCTAACACCGCTGGAACGTTGGAAGGAGCTGGCGATCATCGAGAATGCGCGCATGAAGCGCAGGCTCATTGGGCGCGATGACATGCACGCGTATGCCCACAAACCGTGGCCGCTGGAGAAGCTGCGCAAGGAGATCAAGCGCTGCCTGAGCAGGCATGACGAGCTGTCGGTGGGCGACTTGTGCAGCATGATCGAGCAGGACGCCGTGCATATCGACATTGGCCTGAAGACTATGCGGGAGCGGCGCACAATCGTGAAGACGTCGTTTATCGAGGGCCAACAACTGTACCGGCTGCGCACGCAGGAAGAGTTCGCGTTCTAGCTCTTGCACAATGTTAACGCGGCGTTATAGTGGCCGGATCAACGGAGGTAATTATGAACACTGAGATGAAGCAACTTGGCTCGCGGATCGACGCCAAGGTATTCGAGGCGCTGCGTGACTTGTCCAAGGAGAAGCGCATAAGCATGGCGTCGCTGACGCAGATGGCGATACTGCGCCTGCTGGACGAGCATGGCGTGGACGTGCAGCGTGGATGATGATTTCACACTGACGCCGGAGCAGCATGCTGAGATGTCAGCGGTTGCCAGCAACACCATGTCAGAGGCAAACGCGCTGATGCGTGACATGCTGGCGATCACCGAGCACACCGAGATGCCAGACCTTGCCAAGGTGTACGCGCTGGGCGCTGCGCTGCAGTCAGTGGTCGGCTTCATGCGTGACAACGACTGCGACGTTCAAGACGCCATCGCCATGTGCATGGGGATCATATTCGAGACGTACAGCACGCCGGATAAGGGGGAAATGCATTGAGCATTGTTACGTGTGGCATAGACTGCGGCTACCGCACAGGCGGCGTGGCGCTGGTCGGTGAAAACTGGTCGGAGGTGCATGACCTGCCCGTCTACAGCGAGGGTGGCGTAGACGTTGTGGCGCTGATGGATATTCTCACGTCTGTGGATCGGCTCGATCACATCTGGATCGAGAAGCAGCAGGCGATGCCAAAGCAGGGCGTCAGCTCGACGTTCAAGCTGGGGTATGCGTTTGGCCAGATCACGACGACCGTGGCGCTGTCGCGCACGCGCTACACCATGGTGACGCCGGTCGTGTGGAAGCGGGCCATGAACCTGCCAAAGGATAAAGACGCGGCGCGTAGGATGGCGCAGCAGTGGTTTCCCGACAGGGCGAGCGAGCTGAAGCGCAAGAAGGATGAACATAGAGCAGAGGCGCTGCTGATAGCGCTGTATGGAAGGGGGAAGGCGTGACCATATCAACCACGATGTCAAACGAGGAATACCACCTGAGCGACGCGCTCAGCGCCTCTGGGGCCAAGACAATCGCCATGAAGTCGCTGGCGCATTACAAATATGCAGAACGTAAGGAAAGCAGCGCTTTCGACGTGGGCACGGCCACGCACACATTGGTGTTCGAGCCAAGTTTAGCGTCCAGCGTATGGTGCGGGCCGGAGACGCGGCGCGGCAAAGACTGGGCGCAGCACAAGGCAGAGGCCGACGCCAATGGCGCGCTGCTGCTAACGGAGGGCGATTACAAGATCGCCGTGGACGCGGCAAACGCGGTGCGCAGCAACAAGGAGGTCGCCAAGCTGCTATCCGGCGATCTGGTCTGCGAGGCCAGCATATTCGCGAAGGACACGCAGACAGGCGTGGACATGCGCTGCCGTCCAGACGGGTGGCGTCGTGACATAGGGGCGCTGATAGATCTGAAGACAACCATAGCTCCAGACCCTGAGGGCTTCAGCAAGCAAATCGCCAATTATGGCTATCACATACAAGAAAGTTTTTACCGCAGGACGATGGGCCTGATCGGGGAGGAGATCGACAGGTTTATCTTCATCAGCGTGGGCAAGGAAGCGCCTTACCCCGTTGGTGTGTACGAGCTTGACTGGCGCACGCTCGCGGAGGGCGACGCGGCAGTTCAACACGCGCTAGAGAAATTTGCGATAGCGCGTAATACGGGCGTCTGGGATTACGGGTATGGGGAGCTGCAAACGCTCCAGATACCGCGCTGGGCGTTCAACTTCACCGCGTCACACGGCGCATAACACAGGCACACAACGTCAAGGAGACAAACATGCCAATATCATTCGGAGAATCATCAGACGCGAGCGGCGCGTATATACGGGTCAACCTTCCGCAAAACCGCTGGACGGTAAACAAGGGCGGCGACCCCGAAGCCATCGACATGGCCAAGGGTATCGCAATCGACATTGCTGCGGTCAAGTTCGGGTGGCTCAAGATCGCCGTCGGAACGCGCGACTGGCAGGAGTGGCCATCGCCATCGCAGGCAACGCAAAAGCCGACCGAGACGGACGCGGAGGGCAAGCCAGCGTATAAGCAGGGGTTCGATGTTGACTGCTGGATGTCGGACGGCACCAAGGCGCAGTTCAGCAACAACTCGTATGGCACGGGGCAGTTCATCGCCAAGCTGTACAACCAAGCGGAAAACGCGCCAGAGTTTGCGCAGGGCATGGTGCCGGTCGTCAGCGTCACGACGTCCACGCCTGTCGTGGTCGGCAAGGGCACGTCATACGATCTGGGCTTTGCCATATCCAAGTGGATTTCGAAGCCCGCAGACAGCACGCCGCCTAAGCCGGAGCCGGTGCCAACCGCAGCGGCCCCAGTGGCCAGCGTTGTAGACGCAGACGACTTCGGCTTCTAGGATAACAAGTTCCACGCCTGCTACGGCGGGCGTGGTTATAACAAAAGTTAAAACGGGGTAGCGGGATGAGCGTAAACTATTTTCAGAAGGTACGGGAAAGCGTCGTAACCGAGATCGGCATGGCGCCGCAGGGGCGTCGCAACGAGGCGCTGAACCTAGCGGCATACGCGCTGGGTCGGCACGCGCACATGGACGCCAGCAACATAGATAGCAGCGTCATAGACTTGCACACGGCTGCCAAGGCAATCGGGCTGCAAGAACACGAGATAAAGGCAACCATTGGCAGCGGGTTCAAGCGGGGCAGCGAAAACCCGAAGACGCTGGAGAACGATGACGCGATGCCGTTTCAGCCGAGCGAGATGGATCGCCTGATCGTAAGGCTGGCCAGCAAGGATCTGCTGATCCGCGACGAGGAAACGCGCGCCGAGAAAATCGCAAAGGCGCAGGCCGCGTGGGAGCGCAGCGTGCCAATATCACGCGAGAACAAGGACGCCGTCAGGCCGGCGCTGCTGTACCTGAACAACCGCGGGATGCGCGCAGGCGTGGCGGAGGGCGTCGCGCGGTTCAGCCCCAGCTTATACGATGGGCCAGCGATACTATTTCCCGCGACCAACGCCGAGGGCGACGTCTGCGGCGTGCAGGCGGTGCTGCTGACGCCGGACGGGAAGAAGCGCGAGCATAACAACATCAACAAGTATTCACGCGGATCACTGGTCGGCAATGCCATGCGGATCGGCGATCAGCACGAGGGCGGCGCGATCATATTGGTCGAGGGTCCAGAGGATGCGCTGAGCGTGCGCCAAGCGATCATGGGCCATGTTGAGGCGACAATCGTCTGCACGTTTGGCAAGTCGGGCATGAAGACGTTCAACGCGCCACGCGCATCCGACGTCACGATCTGCGCGGACCCAGACTTAGACGTGGAGGCGGTGTCGGACGTGCTGCGAGGCGACGGAAGCACAGACGTCCACGTCGTGCGCTTCGACGCGCTGGGCGTGGAAAACGTAAAGGATGCCAACGACTACCTGCAGGAAGCGGGCGCGGAGAAGCTGCGCGAGGCGCTGGCGCTGGCGAAGCCGGTCGAGGAAGTGAAGCAGGAGCGCATCGCAGGCGAGCGCCAGTGGCCAACTGCATACGAGCCGATAGATCCCGCGACAATACCGGCGCGGCGGTGGATCTACGGACAGCACTACATCCGAGGCCATGTCAGTGTGCTGGCCTCGGCGGGCGGCGTCGGGAAGACGTCGCTGCAGATCGTGGAGGCGCTGTGCATTGGAACGGGCAAGCCGCTGCTGGGCGAGGCCATACACGAGCCGTGCAAGGTGTGGATCATCAACCTCGAAGATCCGCTGGAGGAGATGCAGCGACGCCTTGCGGCGGCGATGCTGCACTACGGCGTCACCGCCGAGGAAATACGGGGGCGCTTGTTCCTCGACGCCGGCAGAAGCTTGAACATGGTCTTCGCCAATCAGGGGCGCGACGGGATCGAGGTCAACGACGAAATGCTCGACTACATGGCGGCCAAGATCAAGGAGAACGACATCGGCATGGTGATGATCGACCCGTGGGTCGGCGCGAACCAGATCAACGAGAACGACAACGTGGCCATGAACGCAGCCGTCGGTGCCGTGCGTAGCGTCTGCGACGAGACAGATTGCGCCGTGGCGCTGGTGCATCACATCCGCAAGGGCAACGGGGATGAGGCGACCGTGGACAGCGTAAGGGGCGCGGGGTCGCTGATCGGGGCGGCGCGTGCGGCGCGGGTCATCAACAAGATCAGCTCGGAAGACGCGCAGAAGCTGGGCGTGTCAGAGGCGGAGAGCCTCGGCATATTCCGCGTGGACGACGGCAAGGCAAACTTGGCGCCGCCAGCAGCCAAGGCGGTGTATCGGCGCATGGTGGGCGTGCAGCTGCCAAACATGGAATATGTCGGCGTGGCCACTGAATATGCGATGCCGGATCTCTTCGACGGCATATCGGCGCGCGACGCGATGAAGGTGCAGCGTGACGTCGGGGCGGCGGAGGCGGCGGATGACCCGTACCGCGAAAACGTGCGCAGCAAGCGCTGGATCGGCGTGGCGGTGGCAGGCGCGCTGGATCTGGACTTGGAGAAGAAACACGAAAAGGCGAAGGCCAAGGCAATCGCCAAGACGTGGATCGACACGGGCGTATTGCGCACGGCCAAGTGGGCGGATGCACGCGCTGGGCGTGACGTGCAAATCGTGACCGTCGGGGAGTGGATCAACGGTGATGAGGCGGGCTTGTGAGCGTGCCCACGTTTACCACAGTGGACTGTGGGGGAGTGGGGGAGTGTGGGAATAATACAGTGAAATCCTTCCACCACAGTCAACGTATATATATACGTGACTGTGGTGGTGGACTGTGGTGGTGGAAAACGGACTGTGGAAGGGAGGGATACTTGCATGGCTAATCAGAAGGGGCGTCGCCCTACGGCAAAGCAGATAGCGGCGAAGGGGAAGTTTACGGTTGGCGAAAGGACGGAGCCAATACCGGCGTCTGTCTGGGGTCAGCTTGAGCCGCTGGATCGGGTGGCGAGGGAAATGACGGAGCGGTGGGGTGATGCGTTGCCGTCGCTGGTCACGCCGGATCTGGCAGGCAAGTTCGAGGCGGCCTATGAAGCGCTGAAGGAAGCCATCGTCGAGCGTGACGTCGTCAGGACGAATAAGATCGCCACGCAGCTCATGGCGGGATGGAAGCGCATGGAAGCGGAAGCGGAGGGCGCGGGGCATAAGCCGCTGTCGCCGCACGCGTGGTGCGTGGAAGTGGATGGCGGGAAGATCGTGTGCTTCGCGAGGCAGGGATGCGCTGAGCTGCGCAAGCGGTATCCCGAGTGGGTGGTCTACTCGTTTGAGGATGCGGCGTGTATACTGAAGCAGCATTTCAGCGAGGCGTTTTTACAGAAGGCGTTTGAGACGTTTCCCAACGCGAAGGTGACGCGTGTGGTGGATGGAGATGGCAACAATAACATTGAGGATGACATACCATGGTGACGAGGGAAGATATTTTACGCACGGCGGGTGACTTGATCACGGGCGACAGGCAGCGGACGTATGGCTCAGCAAAGGCGTCGCACGCGACCATTGCTGGCATGTGGTCGGCGTATCTCGGAGTGCCTGTGACCGAGGTGGACGTGGCGGCGATGATGGTGCTGCTCAAGGTGTCGCGGTCGCGCTCAAGCGATCACTCGGACAATTGGGTGGACGTGTGCGGGTACGCTGCGATAGCGGGTGAGCTGGAGGCTGGCGATGGGTGAAGTCGGGAAGGCGAAGATCGCGGCGATCAACGCGGTCGGCGAGGACGAGATATTCGACCGGATGTCACGCGGTGAAACCGTGAGCAAGATCATTGGCGAGTTCAATGTGGGGTGGAAGCTGTGGAACAAGTGGCTCGACGCTGAGCGCGGGCGTAAGGAGCGCTACAGAGCGGCGCAGGAGGCCGCTGGGCACTTCTTCGCGTCACGCGCGGTGGATACGGCGCAGAACGCTGATCCCGCGACGGTGAACGTGTCACGTCTTCAGGTGGACACCGACAAGTGGATCGCGTCGAAGCTGAACCAGCAATACGACGTGCGGCAGAAGGACATCGCGATCAACATCAGCGTGAACGACTTGCACGCGCAGGCAGCGCAGTTGCTTGGCGACGTGGACGATATCGAGGACGCTGAGATCGTGGAAGAGGATGGCGAATGATGGCGATTTTGCACATCAAGAGAGGGAAGCGCATAGGCGCGCGCGGTTACCTTAACCTGACTGGATGGTCAAGATTGCGGTATCATATTACCGCTCCGCAGCGCAGCAATATGCACAACGATACAACTTTAAATAGTTGTAAAACGCTAACGTGCTGATATTGCTGCATATTTTATTTAACATAATAACGATTATGCGATTCCAGCCGGTTTCGGGGCCATATTCTGACCAGATGGTCAGGTTTGACCCCCCCCTCTTTTGGCGCGGCGGGGTGCAATTGCAATGACCCCCCCACGCATACCCGCCATACCCCCCACCCCTTCACGTTTTCCGAAAAATAGGAGCCACGCGAAAAAATGACCAGCACCCCCGCACCCCAAGATAACCCGTTTCTGGCGCTCATGCGCCGCTATCGTGACGACCCTGTACGCTTTGCCGAGGAGGTCATTGGCATCGAGCCCGACGAGTGGCAGATTGAGCTGCTGGACGCCGTCTCCGCGCCTGCCATACGCCGTGTAAGCGTGCGCAGCGGCCACGGCGTCGGCAAAAGTACCGGCGTCGCCATGGCTGCGCTGTGGCATGTGTTGATGCGCGTGCCGAGCAAGACGGTTGTCACGGCGCCCACCAGCGCGCAGCTATTTGACGCGCTGTTCGCGGAGATGAAGGCATTGGCCAAGAAGCTGAAGCCGCCGTTTGACAGCCTGCTAGAGGTGAAGTCTGATCGGATTGAGTTGAAGAGCCACCCCGAGAGCACGTTTATAAGTTGCAGGACGTCACGGGCGGAGCAGCCCGAGGCGCTGGCCGGCGTTCACAGCCCCTCGGTGCTGCTGCTTGCTGACGAGGCCAGCGGGATACCCGAAGCGGTGTTTGAGGCTGCCAGTGGGTCGATGTCCGGCCACACCGCGACGACGGTGCTGACGGGCAACCCCACGCGTAACACGGGGTTCTTCTACGAGACGCACAACCGGCTGCGCGACGACTGGCACACGATGCATGTTTCCTGCGTGGACAGCCCGCGCGTCAGCGAGGACTTCGTGGCGGATATGCAGCGCCGCTACGGAATCGATAGCCCCGCTTATCATGTGCGCGTGCTTGGCAATTTCCCGCCGTCCGAGGAGGATACGGTGATCCCCGTCTCGCTGATCGAGGCCGCCATGGCCAGCGACGTGCGTGTGCACGAGAATACGGCGAGCATCTGGGGTCTGGACGTCGCGCGTCAGGGCGGTGACGCGTCTGTCTTGGCTAAGCGGCAGGGGCCGGTCGTGCATCCGCTCAGCGTGTGGCGCAACCTCGATTTGATGCAGCTTACTGGTGCCGTGAAGGCGGAGTATGACGCGCTGCCCGCGGATAAGCGTCCGCAGGAGATCATCGTGGATAGCAACGGGTTCGGCGCAGGCGTGTTGGACCGGCTGCGTGAGGTGGGGCTTCCGGCGCGCGGGTTGAACGTGTCGGAGCGCGCCGCCGCCAATCAGACATATGTGAACCTGCGCGCGGAGCTGTGGTTCAAGGCGAAGGCGTGGCTGGAGGGTATGGATGTTAAGCTGCCGCGTGACGACGCGTTATATGCTGAGCTGGCAGCGCCGCGATATCACTTCACGTCAAGCGGCAAGATGCAGGTCGAGAGCAAGGACAGCATGAAGAAGCGGCGCGTTGCCTCGCCAGATCGCGCCGACGCCGTGTGCCTGTCACTGGCGACAGACCACACGGCGATGCATTTCGGTTCCAAGGTTGGCGGTTGGGGCGCGCCCCTTCGCAGGGGCATACGCGGGGTCGTTTAGGGGCGGGTTTGCATTTTCTCTGAAAAAAGTTTACCTTGGCCTTGCTCAGAGTGGTTTCATGTCCACGTCTGTACCTCATCGCGGGTTTTCCTCCCTGTACCCGCACAACTTGACCCCGTTGCGCCCCTCCCAGCGCGCGGGGTTTCTTTTTGGCGTTTTAATGTTATTATATCGCAAGATATTATGGAGATTGTGATGCCAAATGTAGGTGGTAAAAAGTTCCCGTACACAGCCGCAGGCAAAAAGGCTGCAGCCGCTGCGATGAAAAAGAAGAAGCAGTATGGCACAACGACGAAGCGGAAGATGCCCGCACGCAAGAAGTGATGTGGACGGCGCTGCTCCTGCTTTGCAGCGTCGAGGGTAACTGCTTTGCGTTTGGCAGCCCCGTGATGCAGAGCGAGAGCCAGTGCATACAGTCCATACCGAGCGGGCTGAAATACGCGCGGCAGACGTTTCCTGCGTACCGCGCGATGGATTATCAATGCGTCCAGTGGGGCGAAGGAGCGTAGATGGCTAAGACGGGTTTATATGCGAACATCCACGCGAAGCGTAAGCGCATCGCGGCGGGTTCAAAGGAAAAGATGCGCAAAGCTGGCAGCAAGGGCGCGCCTACCGCTAAAGCGTTTAAGAAGGCCGCGAAGACCGCGAAGAAGCCTGCGAAGAAAAAGTAATGGCGACGAAACGCAAATCAGGCCCAAGCCTATCTGTTGGGCGCGGCGAGAAGCTTTCGGTGAAGCGTGGCGGCGGTTTAACCGCCAAGGGGCGCGCGAAGTATAACAAGGCGACCGGCAGCAAGTTAAAAGCCCCCGCGCCGAGCCCCAAAACGAAATCAGAGAAAGCGCGTAAAAAGTCGTTCTGCGCCCGCTCACGCGGCTGGACGGGTGAACGCGGCAAGGCAGCACGCAGAAGGTGGAAGTGTTAAGATGGGCAAGGCCTCAAACTTATTAGACTTTTTGATGAAGGGCAGCGATTACTTCGACGCGCCCCGCATTGGAGGGGGGCGCGCAAAAGACCCCGCGCTCTACACGCCATTTTCAGCGGTTAAGCATACCAAGACAGCCCCCAGTCAATATCAAGTGCGCGGCCGAATAGGCGAGGGGCTGCTTCCGCCATCAGTCATAGAGCCAGAAAGTTTACTTGGCAAAAATATGTACTTTGCTACGGGCGACAGAACGTCGAACCAGAGAATGATTGATGAAATAAACGAATATATTCTGCAGGACAGCCCGATGACATACGGCGGTCCGGAATATATGGATCAGGTCGGTCGAGGCGTTTGGGCTTCAGAGGCAAACCCCATGAAGGCAAAGGCCAACGCCCTTAGAAACGCGTCTCAAAGGGGCGAAGATATATTGCTAAGCTATATGCCTATGAGCGAGCGATCAGGTGATTTTTCTAAACATATGTCCGACATCTATGGCTCCATGATTAGATCAGGCGGCAATCGGGGCGGCTGGCGAGACAACGTATCTAAAATAGATGACGCAATTGCTGAGAGATTTCCCAAGCTAAAAACTCAGGTAAGCATATCATCCCCAGACTTTCCGGCTTGGCTGTCTAGTCAGAAGGGAGGCGACCGAGCGTCTTTAATTAAGTTTTTTGACAGCAACCAAATGCAGGGGCTTGGGATGCCTGACGTGGCGGCGGCTAGATTTGCTGTAACTAACCCTGACTTAATGCTGTCAGACACCGCTAGTATTGGCTATAGGATAGGAACGCCGAAGCCGGAGGGAATGCCTATCAGGTCTAATGAGCACCCGTCTTACAATACATTCGTGGAGCGGGCAGAAGGCACTGGGAGCTCCACTTTGGGGTTTGATGTGCCGTATATCATAGGGGCTAGAGATAGCGCGCTTCCCAAGGCTGCGTCTACGGGCAAGCTAGAGGCAATGCCCAAGGATGTTAAGTCTTATATGGGTAACCCAAATATCAACCAATTTATTGATCAGCAATGGGTTGATGAGGTCAGCACATATAGGAATCTACTGCAGTCTCAAGGCAAGGCAAGGGCTGATGAATACACGCGAAATTTACTTGACGCATTTATTGATCGATGAGGTCTGAGATGTCTTTTAATGTTTCATCAATCATCTCAGTGATTTCTTCGGGTAAGTCTTCTTGGCTTTCCCACAACATCATAACGGTTGCCTCGATGCTGCGCCTAATTGGCTCTAGCCTTTCGTCTTCCATTTTAAACCCCCTGCGTTTTGCAGTACCATATATAAGCAGGTTAACAAAAAGTTACAAGGCGGCGCATAATGGCTGATATACGAAGAACATTTTCCCGAATGCTTGGCGAGGACGAGGGCGGAGGCGCTGCATATAAGACGCGCACCGGCGGGATTGTGACAGATCCCATGACTGGCCGATCATATCGCGAGCAAGGCGATTATGTGTATTCAGACGAAGACTTGCAGCGCGCAGTAGATTTTCGCCAGCCGCTGGAAAACCCCACGCAGATGGGGATCTTTGATGCCGTCTTAGCACAAACGCAGAACCCCAGAGCAGCATACGACGCCGCCGTAGGCGCAAGCTACGCGCCCGTTCTTGGAACGGTTATTGGTGGGCAAGACGCATATAGAGGCGGGCGTAGCTTTTTGGGCGCCATGAGAGATGGCGACGCCGCAGGAATGAAGGCGTCTGGCTTGGAGGCTCTGCTCGGAGGGGCCGACGTGTTGATGACTGCGGCGCCATTTATGAAGCCCATGGCTAAGACCACAATGCGTGCGCTTAGGGCAACTGGGGCGTCTCCGCAGGGGGCCGTAGCGCCCACTATGGTCGCCGGAACGATTGCGGCAATGCGCGACCAGCAGCCGGAGCAGTTGAACGTGATAGACGAATACCTTAAATCCCTGCAAGCCCGCCGATAAAGGACACCGAAATGGAAAATGAGATCAACGACCTAGTCAACGAGTTGGAGCAGGAAATCGACCCCAACGTGATGAGCGACGACGAGCTGCAGGGCATCGTCGGCAAAGAGATCGACGACGCGATTGACTACATCGACAACAACATCTCGCCGATCCGCGCGCAGGCGACCGAGTATTATCGGGGCGAGCCGTTTGGCGATGAAGAGGACGGGCGCAGCCAAGTGGTCAGCATGGACGTACGCGATACCGTACAGGCCATCCTGCCGTCGCTGATGCGGATCTTCCATAGCACCGACAACACCGTCGAATACGCGCCGCAGGGGCCCGAGGACATCGCTGCGGCGGAGCAGGCGACCGACTACGCGAATTTCATCATCAACCGCGACAACAACGGCTTCTTGGCCATGCACTCCGCGTTCAAGGATGCGCTGATCCGCAAGGTTGGCATTCTCAAGTGTTGGTGGGATGACCAGACCACGATTGACGCCTACAACTACACCGGCCTCGACGATAACGCGCTTGCGGCGCTTGCCGCTGACCCCGACGCCATGATCACCGTGCAGGCGTCTATGCCTGTCAGCGGGCCTGCGCTGAACCCCATGACGGGTGAAATGATGCCGCCTCCGATGATGCACGACGTGCGCGTTGAATATACGCGCCCCGATGGACGCGTTAAGCTGGAGGCTGTGCCGCCCGAGGAGCTGCTAATCTCCCGCGAGGCCAAATCTATCGCGGAAGCAGATTACGTCGCCCACAGGCGCATTGTGACAGTCTCAGAGCTGGTTGCGATGGGATATGACTACGACGAGGTCGCCAGCATGTCATCCGCCTACGACGACATGAACACCAACGTCGAGCGGTACGTCCGCAACCCCGCGCTGACCAACGAGATGAACGAGCGCAACGATCCGGCGATGCGTAAGGTGCTGTACGTCGAAAACTATATCCGCGTTGATTATGACGGCGACGGCATCGCGGAGCTGCGCAAAATCTGCACGGCGGGCGACGGCAACAAGATACTGAACAACGAGCCGATTGACATGGCCCCCTTCGCCACGTTCTGCCCAGACCCAGAGCCGCACGATTTCTTCGGCATCAGCGTCGCGGACACCGTCATGGACATCCAGCGGATCAAGTCTGTCATCATGCGTAACACGCTGGACAGCTTAGCTATGTCCATACACCCCCGCGTGGCCGTCACAGAGGGCATGGTTAATTTAGATGACGTTATGAACACAGAGGTCGGTAGCATCATCCGCCAGCGCCAAGCCGGTCAGGTGCAGCCGCTGTCGATGCCATTTGTTGGCCGTGAGGCGTTTCCCGTTCTGCAATATATGGATCAGGTCAAAGAGGCCCGCACAGGCATCTCAAAGGCGTCTCAGGGGCTAGACGCCAACGTGCTGCAGTCTACCACTGCCAGCGCCGTTGCAGCGACTGTGAGCGCCGCCCAGCAGCACATCGAGCTGATCGCGCGCGTCTTTGCCGAGACTGGCATGAAAGACTTGTTCAAGATCGTGCTGCACCTGATCACGACGCATCAGGACGCGCCTCGCATGGTTCGCCTGCGCAATGAGTTCGTGCCGATTGACCCGCGTGTGTGGAATAGCAACATGGACGTGTCGATCAACGTCGCTCTTGGCCGTGGAACAGACGCCGAGCGCATGATGATGCTGCGCCAGATCGGCGAGATGCAGAAGGACGCGATGAAGACTATGGGGCCGCAGAACCCGCTGACCGACATCACGAAGCTCAGCAACACGCTGAAGGCGATGACAGAGCTGGCCGGTTTCAAGGATACGTCGCAGTTCTGGAGCAACCCCGCAGAGTTTACGCCGCCTCCGAAGCAAGAAAAGCCGGACGTGAACGAGATGCTGATACAAGTGCAGATCCAGCAGATCCAAGCGGACATCCAGAAAAAGGCCGCGCAGTTGCAGCTTGACCGCGAGAAAATGCAGATGGAAGACGACCGCAAGCGTGACGAGCTGGAGGCGGAGCTGTTTGTGAAGGCCGAAGAGATGAAGGCCAAATATGGCGGACAGTTGAACGTGGAGCAGATCAGATCCGAGCTGGCGATCAACCGCGAGGTTCTGAAGGCTCAGGCGGACGTAATCAAGGAGGCTGCGCGTGAAGACTAAGCAGCAGGTCATTGATGACGGCAAGCAGGCGCAGCGACTTTTAGACGATACCGATCTGAAGCGATTTCTCGCTGAGATCGAGCAGGATTGCTGGCGCGAGTTCAAAGCGACTGGCGTTGGCGATGCGGACAACCGAGAGGCTGTCTACATGAAACTGCGCGGGGTTGAGCTGGTTCAGCAATCCCTGCGTGCAATGGCGGACAACGCGACTATTGAAATGAAACAGAAATAGCCGCATAATAAAGGAGATTGACGCAAAATGTCAGATACTAACACCCCGCAAGGGATTGGCCTGACCGACGCGCAAAATGCAATCAGTGCTATGTTTGCACCCCAAGAGGATAATGCAGAGGCAACTGATGCGCTAGAGACTGAAGCTGAAACTGAAGATCAGGATCAAGCTGATGTCGAAATGGCTGACGAAGAGATCGACAATTCACCCGTCGAAGGATCTGAAGTCGAGCTTGATGAAGAGGACGACGCCGACAGCTCTGGCGATCAATCCTTCGACATACTATCCGCTACGGTGGAAGTAGACGGCGAAGAGATTACGGTTGAGGATCTGAAAAGCGGACATCTAAGGCATCGAGACTACACCCGTAAGACGCAGGAGCTGGCTGAGATGCGCAAGTCGTATGCAGCAGAAGCCGAAGCAATCGAGCGGGAGCGTGCGCAATACGCTCAACTACTGCCAGCATTAAGCCAGCAGATTGAGCAATCGGTGCAAGACGAGCCTGATTGGGACACACTGTACGACACAGACCCCACGATGGCAGCGAAAGCGGAGCGACAGTGGCGAAAGCAGCAAGAGCAGAAGAGCGCTCAGATGCAAGCCGTTCAAGCCGAGCAGGCCCGCCTGCGTGATCTTCAGCAGAAGAAAATGCAGCAAATGGAGCAGCAGTATCTGGAAGAGCAAAGAACCGCTCTGCCTGATCTGATCCCAGAGTGGCGCGACCAGAAGGTTGCATCTACAGAAGCTGGGCAAATTCGTGATTTCCTCCTTACAGAGGGTTTTAACGAAGATGACGTTCAAGGGCTGAAAAACGCGACATTGGTCAAACTGGCGAGGAAAGCCATGCTTTACGACAGAGGCGAAACGCGGGCTAACGAGGCGAAAGTGAAGCCTAAGAAGCCACGCAGCAAGACTCTAAAAGCAGGTTCTCGCGGTTCAGCGCCAAAGCCGAAAACTGCCGCGCAGGAAGCGCAACAGCGCCTACAGAAGTCTGGCCGCGTGCAAGATGCAGCGGCTGCAATTAAAGCCTTGCTATAATGGAGAAGAAATATGGCAATAGTAGCAAACACCTTTACGTCATTTGACGCCAAAGGTATCCGCGAGGATCTCGCAAACGTAATCGCGAATATCTCGCCCGACGAGGTGCCGTTCCAAAGTAATGTTGGCTCAGAAAGCGTTTCAAACACGTTTTTCGAGTGGCAAACTGACTCGCTTGCGGCTGTCGATAAGACAGCGGTAATTGATGGCGACGACGTAACGTCATTTGATAGCACAGCCGCAACGGTTCGTATTGGTAACTATACGCACATTTCACGTCGTACATTGATTGTTGCAGACAACTTGAATGCACAAGATTTGGCCGGAAGAAATGACGAGAAAGCATACCAGATGGCCAAGCGGGGCCGCGAGTTAAAGCGCGATATCGAAGCAGTTTTAACTGACAATAACGCACGGGCCGCCGGAAACTCATCTACAGCTCGCGAGACTGCTGGCTTGGGTGCGTGGATTGCGACCAACACCAACAAAGCTGGTGACGGTACAGACCCAACTGCCAACGACGGCTCAGACGCTCGTAACGACGGCACGCAGCGCGATTTGACCGAAGCAATGGTCAAGGACGTGATGCAGCAGGCGTTTACGTCTGGCGGCAACCCATCAATCCTGATGGTTGGCCCACACAACAAAACCGTTGTGTCAGGCTTTGCCGGTATTGCTGCTCAGCGTTACATGGCGCCAAGCGACAGCCCGACCACAATTATCGGTGCTGCTGACGTGTATATGTCAGATTTTGGTACACTTCAGGTTGTGCCAAACCGCTTCCAGCGTGAGCGTGACGCGTGGTTGCTCGACCCAGAATATGCATCAGTATGCTATCTGCGTCCGATCAACTCAGTGGATCTCGCCAAAACTGGTGACGCTGACAAAGCCATGATGCTTGCAGAGTTTGGCTTGAAAGTGTCAAACGAAGCGGCGCATGGCGGCGTGTTCGATCTGAACGTATCATAAGATTGGAGGGGCGGCGTTTAGGCGTCGCCCCACTATCACAGGAGGCAGCATGAAAAGATTATTCAGCCGCGACGTAGACACGGGTATCACCAAATATTGGCACGTCACCGGCAAGGGCGAATATGTGGTGGAAACTGTACAAGACACCCAGCATATCGCGGAAAGCAACAAGCGAGCGTATAATAACGTTGACGGCAAGTTTGGCGACATGCCGAAGGTGGCGTCGATCCCGCTTTCAGTGTATTATCAGCTCAAGAGCCAAGGCATTGTGGATGACCCTAAGCGTCTGAAGAAATGGCTGAACGACAGAGATAACCGCGTTTTTCGGACAAGAGCCGGAACGCTTTAAGGATAGCAGATGGCACTGACAACATATGCGGAGCTTAAAACGAGCGTGGCGGACTTCTTAAACCGCACCGATTTGACGAGCGCCATTCCGACGTTTATTTCGCTGGCCGAGGCTGACTTCAACCGAAAGATACGGCACTGGCGTATGGAAAAGCGCTCTACCGCTGTTATTGATAGCCAGTATACATCTCCGCCGGCTGACTTCTTGGAACCGATCAGGCTTAGCATGTTGAGCGGCAATACCAGCCGCTTGGAGCCAGTCAGCCAGTCGCAGATGATGGAGCAGCGCCAGCTTGGCCAAAACACCAGCGGCACGCCGCGTTTTTACGCGATCACCGACGGCTCAATAGAGGTGTACCCGAATCCAAACTCTGACACGCTAACGCTTGAAATGGTCTATTATGGAAAGCCAACCGCGTTAAGCGGCAGCAACGCCACTAATTGGCTTTTGACTTATTACCCCGATGCGTATTTATATGGCGCATTGGTTCACAGCGCGCCTTACCTTGCAGACGATAGCCGCATACAGGTTTGGGCGTCATTGCTGAATAATGCTATTAGTGGTATAAATTCAGACAGTGAAAGCGCAAAATATGGCGGCGTTGGATTAAAGATGAAAGCTAGGAGTTACTAAATGGCAACGTTAAACGATAGGGTACTAGATAACGGTTTGACCGTTTTGGACACCGAAGCGAATAGAGTTGATATATGCTCATCAGAGCCAACCACATATTCGGCAGCGACAAGCTCTACTACGCTTGGCAACACAACCAGCATAAGCATTTCGGCTCCAGCCAATGCTTCGCCAAACGGGCGTAAGGTTACTTTGTCAGCTATCACTGGTGCATCTGTTACCGGCACCGGCACTGCAACGCATTTTGCGATTAGCGATACGACAAATAGTCGGCTTCTTGCTACGGGCGCTTTGTCATCCTCTCAGGCTGTAACATCTGGTAACACATTTTCGCTGACTGCATCTGACATCCGTATTCCAGATCCGTCATAAGATTTAGAAATGGTTGTTCTAAAGAACAGAGCAAAGGTGGCAACCAGCACGACTGGCACCGGCACTATTACGCTTGGCGCTGCGGAAGATGGTTATCAAACTTTCGCGGCGTCTGG
>Ga0228614_1000439_pt1 | contig 23955 bp, 29 predicted proteins | sample 15DmetaG_FD_190531 | JGI IMG/M metagenome (GOLD analysis project Ga0228614, IMG submission 190531) | Seawater microbial communities from Monterey Bay, California, United States - 15D | ecosystem: Environmental > Aquatic > Marine > Coastal | place: USA: California | collected 2016-10-13
AAAATGTAACGAATAGGCTTAATAAAACTGTTCCTGATTATTTTTATGATGATGCAACAAATAAGATTACAAAAACCACGACAGAGCTTAATGGACTATTACCAGTCTTAAAATATAGTATAAATTTTTAAAAATCTATTTTTGGAATACTAATTTTAAAGACAAAAAAAACGAAAGGCTAACAACGTGTATAATTCATTGCTAGTTAGAGCTTACTTACGAAAGTCCGCGAGGACTTTCTATCTGTGATTTATTTGCTAACTTTAGTGTTTAAACACGCAACGAAATCATACACAAACACGTTAGGCACAATAAAAAACAACACAAACCGTTCACAAATCCAATCATAAAATAAGTCCATGGAACTCGAGGAATTTATTTGGCTTCTTCCCTACATATTCATATTCTCGACCTCACTAATACTTGGACTATTATTTTTCACAGTAAAATCCAAGAACAAAAGAGCAAATATCTTTCTCAGTTTATTCCTTTGGAGTATCGCCATCCAGTTCTTGAATGACATTCTTAACGAAATGCCTTTCGAAGAAGAATTCGGTTTTTCCTTATTCATTGTGGAACCATTCCTATTCTCTCTTCCCCTGTTATTCATTTATCTACTGACGACAATTAACCGTGAAATTAAACGTTGGCATTATTTCCTTTTTATACCTGGCATTTTTCATAACATTCTGCTTCACTTCAATGAAAGTTTCATTCAGGACAGTCTTTTGACAACCTATGAGTTGTTCATTTATTTCATGGAAATACTATTATTGATTTATGCATACAGAATACTTCGCACGCATAACGAAGGAATAACGCATTATTATTCAGAGCTGGAAAATAGAACTCTTATATGGTTAAAAAGCATTTTTGCTTTGAACATTATAATTCATTTTTTAAGTATCGCTACATTTTTGTTTGACCTTTCAGCTTTCCAAATCATTGAATACTCAATTGATGTCTTTTCTTTAGGTCTTGTGATAGTTATGATATTCTGGATTGCTCATAGTGGTTTTTCACAACCAGAAATGTTTAAACGACGTCTTTTCACAGATATAGGGGATACAATTAAAAATTCTGACTCTGAAGAAATCCAAAACACATCAAAAGGAGACATTCTTAAATTCAACGAAATTAAAGCACAAATTCAGAAGAGAGAATTATTTATCAATCCAAAACTCAACTTGAGATTATTATCCGAAGAACTTGAACTTAAAGAAAAAGAGCTTTCTCGACTTATCAATATCCACGAAAAAATGAACTTTTACCAGTTCATCAATGAATTTCGGATAGAAAAATTCAAAAAGCTAATACAATCGCCCGATTCTCAGCAATATTCAATCATGGGCTTAGCAAATAAAGCTGGTTTCAATTCAAAATCAACATTTTACACAGCGTTCAAGTCAATTGAAGGAACAACACCCTCACAATACCAAAAGGAAATTAATAAGTCCTAATTGAAGCATTCGGACTACTAGAGAAGAAAAAAACAATTTTACCCCATGCTTTAGAGTATATTTGATCGTATTAATCAATTGTGTTTTATGATAAGAATAAACTTTGCTCTGGTCGTTCTCTTTGGGATTTTATCAGCTGGACTTTTACTTGAATCTTGTAATAAAAATGATAACGTCGAACCGTTTAACGATTCGGGTCGCACAGCTCTGGACTATGCCCAGGAATGCGAAGCTATATTTGGACCATTTCCACGATTCAGTTGCGAAGACGCGATTCTAGTTCCCGCAACGAAAAACGGTGTGCCTATCACCAATGAGAGTTGGGATCCTAACGATTGTGATTGCCCAATGGCTTTTGGAAAACCATGCGAAACTGATTATCGTGTTGGACGCTATACAGGCTTAAATTCTGACGGAACCGAAAACCCAGATGTTGTTTGGTTAACTAATTGCAGAGATGGTGGGCTTGGTGTTATCGGCTATAAGTTCTCCACTGGGCAAACATGTTTTCTTTCTATTACTGATAATGGTGACCCTAATAACGCTCCTAAACCCTATGAAAACGGTTACAACGATGTATGGCAATCACCCTCAATAGTTTCCGCTGACAACTGCGTAAACTGCCATATGGCGAGCCCATTTATTCACACTCCGGCTGTGGATCAATTAATTAACCCTTTTAATCCTTCTGAGTTGTTAGTCCCGATAACTGGTTACGAACCATATAGTGTGATCGGGGCTGAATTTAAACAGCCATTTACGACTAACATTCAGAATTCTTGTACTTCTTGTCACCGTCCTCAATGTACCGAGCACTTTCAAAATTACCCTCTAGATGAGTTAGTTATGCCTGCGCCATTTCAAAACGCAACGGATTTCGATCACAGCAATATATCCGATGCGGACAGACAAACGATAAGAGATTGGTGCAACACATTAGGATTATAAGAAACAAAGAATATGAAAATTACATTTGATAAGACGAAGTTTCTTTTAGCCATTCTGATCTGTCTGCAATTTAGTCGCTCTCATGCTCAAGAAAATAGGAATTCAACTGCTAAAGAGGATTCCTGTAAAGCAACTGAGGAATTTCGATCTTTTAAAGTGTCGCAGACTCAGTCAACCAGGCAAGCTGAAAAAGGAACTTTCTATTTGAGTACAAACTTCCGTTTTGGTTCACTTAATAAGAACTTTGACCAGTTATTTGGAATGGATAATATAACCGCTCAATTTGGAGTTAATTATGGCTTCACAAAGTTCTTTCAAATGGGGTTTAGTCGTGAGTCTTTGGGTAAAATGATAACACTCAGCTCAAAGTTCCGGATATTTCAGAAAGGAGGTAACTTTCCATTGAATTTGTCAATCTATGGAAGCTATAATTTTAGAGGAGTTAAGCATTTTTCGCAAGAAACTCCTTATTTCAGTGCAAACGGCATATTTTTTCAACCTATAATTTCTACCAAATTATTTAGTCGTTTATCACTTCAATTATCGCCCTCGTTTATGAAGATGAATGACATTGGGCTTTTGGTATTCGAAAATGAAACTAGTTATGCCTTAAATATAAGCAGCGCCTATTGGATCAATAAACGTGCATCCATTTTTCTTGACTATTCAACTAACTTAAATCGTTATCAAAATTCCCCATACACAGATGTTTTGAGCTTAGGAGCAGAAATTGAATTTCAGAAAAATTTGTTCAGATTTCTAATTTCCAACTCTAGTTTCAATGATGATATCTCATCTATTCTAACAGGAGAAAAGGACAAGTTATATATAGGCGTAAACTATTTAAGAGAATTTTAATTACTCTTACAGAAAAGGAAGTGCCTAACATCGCCTCATGCTTCATGCCTTTTATTCCCTATATTCGAGAGTCGGCACAAAAGCATAGCCGAGAACCGTTACCAGCATATTTTTAAACCCTCTCTTGAAAGACATTGAAAATTTAAATTACTTCACCCTCTTAACCTTTCAAAATCAACAATCGCTCATGCTGAAAAAGCATCTTCAATGTGTTCAATCTTCGTTCTATATGAATTATGAACGATAGAAATGATATCAAAACGAGTATCTAATTCTATCTGTTTGGACTGAATGTAATAATCCGCAACGGTAATGATTAACTTTTGTTTGGCTTTTGTAACTGCCATCCATGGTTCTCCAATTTCAGCAGTTTGTCGAGCTTTTACTTCAACAACAACTATCTGATTTTGAAAGCAGGTAACAATGTCTATTTCATTTTTTTTGAACTTAAAATTCCTGTCCAAAATAGTATAGCCTTTGCTAATTAAATGAGCAACAGCAATGTTTTCGCCTAAAATTCCTAATTCTTGATTTGTCATACTTAAGTGGTTTGTTACACTTAAGTTAAGAAATAAGTTTCTATTTCGCCATCAATTTCGCGACATATTTTCCAATAATATCAAATTCCAAATTGATTTTAGAACCTACTTCTAACTGGTGAAAATTTGTATGCTCGTAAGTAAAAGGAATGATACAAACTGAAAACTGGTTTGGCTTAGAATCAACAACGGTTAAACTTACACCATTCACGGTGATAGAACCTTTTTCCACAGTAACTTGTTCTGTTTCATATTTAAACGTAAACTTCCAACTTCCTTCTTGGTTTTCAATTGCAATGCAAGTTGCTGTAGTATCAACATGACCTTGTACAATGTGTCCATCTAAGCGACCGTTCATTTGCATGCAACGTTCTAGGTTTACTTTTGTTCCAACTTCCCAAGTACCTAAATTAGTTTTGTCTAAAGTCTCTTTAATCGCTGTTACAACGTATTCATTTCCGTTAATCTCAACAACTGTTAAACATGTACCATTATGTGCTACACTTTGGTCAACTTTCAGTTCATTCGTAAAGTCAGCTTTCACCGTAAAATGAACATTTTCATCTTCTTTAACAACTTTCGTAATCTGTCCTAATTGCTCTATAATCCCTGTAAACATGCTTACTTATTTTTAACGTAAATCAACTTTGTTCTTCCTTTCGAATTTTCTCTTTGTTCAATCTCAAACTTATTAATTGAATTGATTAAAGGAGTCAATTTTTCAAAACCATAATTTCTAGAATCAAAATTTGGCTGTTTTTTCATTAATAAACTTCCCACATCTCCTAAAAATGCCCAACCATCGTCATCCGCTAAATCCGAAATAGTAGAAGCAATTAATTTAATCACTTTAGGAGTGATTTTATCTACTTGATTTTTAACTTGTTTTGTTCCTTTAGGCTGATTTGGAGTATTATCGTTTTCTACTTCTTTCTTTAAAATTTCAATGTAGATAAAACGATCACAAGCTACGATAAAAGGTTCTGGAGTTTTCTTCTCTCCTATTCCAATTACGTTCATCCCCGCTTCTCTCAATCTTGTTGCTAATCTTGTGAAATCACTATCACTTGAAACCAAACAAAATCCATTTACTTTCTCCGAATACAACAAATCCATTGCATCGATAATCATTGCAGAATCGGTCGCGTTTTTACCCGTAGTATAACCGTATTGTTGAATTGGAGTTATCGCATTTTGCAGCAATAAATTTTTCCATTTTGAAAGGTTTGGTTTTGTCCAATCTCCGTAAATACGTTTCACTGTTGGATTACCATACTTTGCTATTTCCTCCATCATTTCCTTGATGTATGCTGAAGGTATATTGTCACCGTCTATTAAAACGGCTAATTTTAAATCTTTTTCCATAATTAGCTTTTTAGCTAGTACGAAGATACAAAAGAAGGATTAGATAATGGTGAAAGGTGAATGATAAAGAATCTTTTTAATCTTCTAATTCTATAAGTCTTTTTTTAGCATATTCATTTCCATTGTTTGATGCTTGAGTATACCAATAAATCGATTTTTCCATATCTTTTCTGAAACTTCCAGATTCATTTTCATACAAGATAGCAAGTCCTAACTGTGCATCAACAATTTGATTTTTAGCAGCAATTAAATAATAATATTCAGATTTATCTAAATCCATCTCTCCCATTATTCCTGTTTCATATAATTGACCTAAATAAAAACATGCTTTATAGTTTCCTGCCATAGATTCCAATAAGTAAAATTGAAACGTTTCTTCTAAAAGTTCATATTTATTTGTAATATGATTTTCAATCTTTGAACTATCGCTAATAAACCCAATGTTATTTTCATTGATTTCAGTAATTTTTAAGTTTTGTTTTATCGTGCTTTTTAGGGAATCGCTCACAGAATTATTCATGTAATACTTATTAATTAATTCAATATAATTTGAACTTCCTTCTATGAGAAGTGTATCTTGACTATTAATTGAATTATCAACTACATTATCTAAAGTGAATTTTATAACATTACCATTTCCCTCAATTATTATCAGATCTTTCTTATTTTTAGAATTAAAATAACTATCCAAATATTCAAAAACAATCAGGTTGTTTTCTCCTTTAAAAATTACTTTTGTCTTGTTGTTTGACGATGTGTTTTTGACATTCTTTGAAGAAGATAAAATCATATTATTTGAATTCGACTTTTCAAAAGATTGTTCATTTTTATGCTTACTCACTGTACATCCAACAAGTATCAGTATCAATAAATAATTAAATCTCATTTTATATTTTTTTAAATTCATAATTCGTACTTCTTCCACCTTTCGCTTCTTTCATTAAAACCTCTTTTTTGATTAAATCTTGAATATCTCTTATTGCTGTATCTTTTGAACATTTTGATATTTTAGCCCATTTTGAAGAAGTTAATTTTCCATCAAAACCATCTAATAATTTGTTTAAAATTTTAGTTTGACGGTCATTAAAAGTTGTCATTGCGTGTTGTTTCCAAAAATTAGCTTTGAAAAGTACCCTATTCAATAATTCATCCGTTGCTTTAAGCGCATTCACCAAACAATTTAAAAACCATTCAATCCACTCAGTTAAATCTAGGTTTCCTTTTTGTGTTTTTTCTAAAATCTCATAATATCCATTTCGTTCCACTCTTATTTGAGCCGACATACTATAAAATCGTTGTGAACTATTATCAGATCTTGATAAAAGCATATCTGTTATTGCCCTTGTGATTCTTCCATTTCCATCTTCAAATGGGTGAATGGTAACAAACCATAAATGAGCAACTGCTGCTTTAATTAATAAATCTAGTGAATGATTGGTATTAAACCACTCCAAAAATAGTTGTATCTCTACATTTATATTTTCTGAATCTATCGCTTGAAAATAAACTTTTTCTTTCCCTAGAGCTCCTGAAACTACTTGCATTGGTCCAGTAGTATCTTGTCTCCAATCTCCAACAATGATTTGATACATTCCACTTTTTCCAGAAGGAAATAATGCAGAATGCCATCCGAAAAGTCGACCAGTCGATAATGGTTTAAAACAATTCTGAGTTACATCCAACATCATCTCAACCATTCCATCTACATCTCTATCGGATTCGATTGAACCAGCTATTTCAACTCCTAGTTTTCTAGCTACAGAAGAACGAACCTGTTCAGGATTTAAAAATTCTCCCTCAATTTCAGTTGACTTTAAAACATCTAACGTATAATTATCTAATATCGCTTCGGTTTGAAAATCAAAGCCTAACGATTCCATTTTACCAAGTAACTTTCCCTGTAGATTTCGCGCCTCGCTATGTATTGAAAATAAAGCATTAACATCCCAAGTGAAATTTGGCCAGTCTTTCTTTTGATAAATATATCTGCTCATTCGTTGCATATTTTGCAACGAATATACTACTTATTCGTCGCAAAAACAATTTATTCGTCGCATATTATGCAACGATTAGGTGTTTTATTCGTTGCAAACTTTAAATTTCAGCAAGAATAGATCTAACAGAGTTCTTACTTATTTTGGAAAAAGCAAACCATTTTTTCCCTAGATCTTTTAATGATGCTCCAATGTGATAAACTTGTTCATCATCAATAATTAAAAATCGATCGTGACTTTTTGTGAAAAGTTTTAATTCAAAATGACTGTATTGCAGATTTACTTTTTGAACATCTAAATTTAATTGTTTACTTATTGTTTTAGTTAGTAAAAGAACATTTACATCTTTTGCTTTTTTAGTTAAAAGCGTAAGTGATGTATCATCTATATAATTATCAATTAAAACAATTCTCTTTTTTGCTGATCGAATAATTTTATAAGTAAGTTCATATGCATCATATATTTGTCCTTCAAAAAACACCCCTTGAGAAGGAATTACATCTTTACTTTCAAGAGCTTTGAATACTTCTTCAAATTTTTGGTCATTCTCAAAAAGTTTACGTTCAATACCGTCTAGTCTATATAACAAACCATTATTTTGAGAGATAAATTTTCTCATTTCAACAAAAGCATTGATTATTTGTATACTAACCTTAATAGCTATTTGACTATGTAAAACAGCCGAAAGCATAGCTACTCCTTGTTCGGTAAAAGCGTAGGGCAATGTTCTTCTTCCTCCTTTTGAGTTTGAGGTACCAGATTGGAACTTCAAAGATTCTAATTCTTCATCTGTAAGTTGAAAACAAAATGTTTCAGGAAATCTTTCAATGTTACGTTTTACCGCTCTATTGATAAATTTTGTTTCAGTTTGATACATATCTGCTAAATCTCGATCAATCATAACTTGTATGTTTCGAAATGTGAAAATTTTATTTTCGATATCTTTTTGGGTAATCGTTGGTAAGGTGTCCATTTTTATTGATTTTAAGCTAGGTTGTTTTTCAATTCTCTATTAAATATAATGAGAATAATTAATAAAATAAGATTCTTCACAATTCAATATTCTTATTTTTGACTCTAACAAAATTGAAAACAATGAGCACAGAAACTTCCGTAAAATTCACAAAATTTGATTTCTTAGGTCAAGATGATCGTGGGACAACTACTGAAATTCAATTAGATCGAAGTGGAAAAGCGTTGTCCATTTTTCGTAAAAAAGATACGGTGTTTGGAAACCATTACCATACAGGAAAAGTCGCGACTAAAAATCCTGAGATCTTTTGGTTATTGCACGGTGAATTGAAATTAGAATACCGAAAAATAGATTCAAAAGAATGGATTTCTGTTGATGTTGTGGGCCCAACAAAAATGGAAATTTATCCAAATGTCATACATCGTGTTACTGCTCTAACTGATGCTTACATGCTAGAGTTAAATAGTTTACAAGAACACATTGACGATACAGAGAGGGAGGATTAAATATGTATTTCTTCTAACGCTTTTTTAGATAATCGCACTTTAGTATTTCTTAATCTCATAAGTGAAGACTTAATCTGAATCCTATCTTGATGAGGAATAGTTGTTGGAATTAAATCTTTCAATTCAATTTCTAAAATTCGATGTATAATAACTAAATCACGCATTGAAAAAGGACAAATTCCATTCATTAATTCCGACATATAAGATTTACTAGAATGACCTAAAATTTCACCTAGTTGTTGCTGATTTAAATTAAAATCTTTTAATTTTTTTCGAATAACTTCTTTCCTTTGAGCTATAAAAAAGCTTTCTTTTCCCGCTATTTCTTCCGCTATATCACTTTCACAAAGAGTCTTGTCCGTAATATTAGATTCTTTAGACCAATTTTGTTTTTCATAGTTTTCAATTAATGTTCTAAGCTTTTTTCTCTTAATTATGAAAGAAGCATCTTTTTTACTTAATAACCTTAATTTCTTATCTACTGAAAAAGCTTGTTCTAATTCTAATTCAGAATCAATAACTCCTTTTTTTAATAATTTATCTATGTCAAACTGTGTTATCATAATTCCATTTTTTAAATCCAATCGTTGCTCTTCAACCATTTATGAATTACGTTTTTATTGTTTTTAAATACCTTTTCATAATCTTGATGATTTCCCACCCAAACTATTGTTGCTTCATTAAATTCAAACTCAATTAAGACTAAAGTTCTATGCAGTTCCAAATCAAAAAATAAAAAACCATCTAAGTGAACGATATCAGCATCTTTCCTTTTTAATTTTAAATACTCTATGTTTTCAAACTGATTGAGTTCAATCGTATCTATAAATCTTTCTATTTCGAGTGTTAGAATTTTATTTCCTTTATTCTTACGTTTATACTTCTCCAGTTTTTTCTTGCCAATTATTCGCATTAGGTGGTGTAAATTTACAAATTATAGTTCGTATTATTACCGAACTTTTTTAAAATATTTTATTGCTGTTTTAAGTTAGTCCTAATGAAGTTAAATAAAATGGGCTAAGTTTTCGATATACTATCTATATTTTTTGTTGATTTTAAAGATCCCTTTAAAGCATTTTTTATTATCTTAGATAAGACAGATAACTTTTAAACCTAAAACCATTATTTTATTAAAATTCAATCACCTCAAAAAGTGAATTGGGAAGCACTAATCAAACCAAAACTTAAAACACAAATAACCATGGGACAATCACTTGTGAAAAATTACATTCATATTGTATTCAGCACAAAACATAGAAAACCTTTAATTAATAGTAGAATCGAAAATGAACTTCATAAATACTTAGGTGGCATCTGCAATAAATTAGATTGTCAAGTTTTAAAGGTAGGTGGTTATACTGATCATATTCACATCCTTTGTATGCTTTCTAAAAAAACAACTTTAGTTAAATTACTTGAAGAACTTAAATCTAATTCTTCCAAATGGATCAAAACAAAAGGAGAAGAATATAATTCATTTTACTGGCAAGATGGTTACGGCGCTTTTTCTGTAAATCCATCACAGATTGATATCGTAATAAACTATATTGAAAATCAAAAAGAGCATCATACAAAAAAGACATTTAAAGATGAATTCATAGCATTCTTGAAAAACTACGAAGTAGAATATGATGAACGTTATGTGTGGAGTTAATATCACACCCCTTTGGGGCTAGAGGATATTAACATAGAGCTATACTCTATGTTGATATATCTTGCCCTTTCAGGGCAACCTATGCTACTTTCCCTGAAAGGGTATAATAGTATAACGATGGGTAACGCCCATCGATTCCAACGAGTCGAACTCAAAACATAAAAGCCCTGAAAGAGTGAGACACCTCCAAAACCAATATATATATATCATCAAAACTTCAAGTACCAAGAAGCATTCAACAATACAATAGACCTTACATTTGGTTTCCAACTTGTATTGATTGTGAGTATATTTTGCGCTTTAAAGACAACTTAATATAATTTCCCCGCAGGGGTTGATAGTATAACGATGGGTAACGCCCATCGAGTCGAACTCAAAACATAAAAGCCCTGAAAGGGTGAGATACTTACAAAACTAAACTCTATATATCATCAAAACTTCAAGTACCAACAAGCATTCAACCACAAAGTAGACCTCGATAGTGGAGTTGCCCTATATCGATAATCTATCCCAACTTCTACTTTATTTTTTGGTGTGAATTCATAGCCAAGTGAAGAGATTCCCCTAACTTCAAAACTATGAACTTTTGCTTCCCAACCATTGAGGTATTCGTTTCCTAATTTTAAGTAGAACTCTTTTTTATTTAACTCTTGACCTGAAAGTGGTATCTCCGTCATTACCCTAAAACGATACCTGAATAAAGTAGACTCTTTTTCTTCAAATGTTTGATCACTCACTAAGCGATAAGCAATCTTAAAGCGCGATAGTTTTTGCAAATAGGTATATTGAAAAATTGAACGAGGCGTCAAATTTGAATTTTCAATTCTAGTCAACAAACCCATGGATAAATGATGATTAATGCCCATTTTTTTTCCGAAGATCAAACTTAAATCTGAAAGTTCTAAACTAAAATTATCTGCCTTTTCTGAAAAACGATATTCATTTTTAAAGTTGATAGAATAACCTTTACTTAGTGACTTATTTATATTTAATGCAGGTAAAATTCCAGCAGAAGTTTGCCCCAAAACTTGAATGCTAAAACAAGTCAAAAAAACGAAGAGGATTAATCTAATACTCAAGGTTGTCAAAATTTTGAAGATGTAATTCTGATTTTTGAACTAGATCTCCTGATTGACTAAAATTAAACTCTAATAACTTAACTTCCCCATCCATTTTTCCTTTTACAACTAACTCATAAGCAATACCTAATTGTTGAGTATTGGCTTTAGATAACTGGTTTAAAGACAAAAGATCATAAACATTTCCTGTATATTGTACTTGAATCTTTTGGATTTTATGATTTTCAAAAAGTTGATTTAAAGTACTTCTAATTTTGTTAGAAATATAGGCTTCTATTTCATCAAACTGAATCAAGATTTCAATGTCTTGAATCTTACCGGTCGTGTCAAATTCAACGCTATACTTTAATCCATCGTGCTTAAATTTACTTTCAAATGAATTACCGAAATTTCCTTCTTCATAAAACCACTTTACCTTTCTTTCTGGCAGAAATTCTTGTATGAAATTTAATGCTTCTGAAGGAACATCTGCAACTTTTACTCTCAGCTCTTTTTCAAACTTCACCTGACTTATCCCAGAAAAAGTAACAGCAAACACGAAAAAAAACAATATATATCGCATACTTTTTTAATAAAGTCTAAAGATAATTATTCCTTTTTATAATAAAAACAAGAATAATCTTAAATAGAATATAATCATATAACTATTTGTAAATAAATACTATATCCGGTAATAACCGTTTACAAACGAAAGACATTCGACATTAATTACTTAATAATCGAATAAAGTTTGATTCTCCCCACAACTTTGCAGTGTCGAAATCAGAAAACAACTTTTGATGGGTAACAAAAACAATTTAAAATCATTTATTATGAACACGCTAAGAAACAAAGTAAGTTTAATTGGAAGAATCGGAAAAACACCTGAATTACAAAAAGTAGGATCATCTAAAGATTATGCGTTGACAAAATTTCCACTTGCAACGAATGAAAGTTATAAAGATAAAAACGGACAGTGGCACGATAATACACAATGGCATAATTTAGTTGCTTGGGGGAAAACTGCTGAACGAATTGTATCACTAATCGCCAAAGGTCAAGAAGTAATGATCGAAGGAAGAATAGTTAACAACAGCTATGAAAAAGACGGTGAAAAAAGATTCACAACAGACATTGAAGTAGCTGACTTTTTAATGATTTCAAGTGCAAATAAATCAAATTCTGCGGAATTAGAAGAAAAAACAACAGTAAAATCTAAATAAACTATACCATGAACCACGTAAATTTAATAGGTAAAATGTGTTCAACACCTCGTTTTGTTGAATTAAAAAATGGAAGAAAAATAGCTCAATTTACATTGAGTACGAAAGAAACTTTCTTAGATAAAGAAGGCAATACCAAAGTTAAAAGTCAGTGGCACCAGTTATCTGCCTGGGGAAAATGGGTAAAAGTTTTAGAAGAACTTGGCACATCAGGTATGAACTTAGCAATTGAAGGACGTTTGGTTTCCCGTTTCTATAAAAATCAAACGGGTGAAAAAAAGCATATTTCAGAAGTAGAAGTAAATGATCTAATTATATTATAACCTAACTAACCGACCATTTAAACAATTATAAATAACCTCTAAATCAATTGCTATGTTGAACTTAAAAAATAACGTTACACTTGTTGGAAACATGGGTATGAATGCCCGAATCACAGAATTTGAAAACGGAAAGAAAATTGCCCGATTCAGTATTGCTACCGACACTAAAGAAAACAAAAAGAATAAAACAGAATGGCACCAAGTATTTGCTTGGGGAAACCTTGCACAGTTCATTGAAAAATATGGAGAAAAAGGAAAGCAATTAGCCATCCACGGACGACTTGTCACAAGAACTTATTTGAGTCGCGAAGGAATCCAACGAAAAATTACAGAAATTGAAGTGAAACACATAATAGGGATGTAAAACGTTCTCAAAATATTACCTCACCTAAATCAAACATTAAACCATTGAGGTAAAAACCCTCTGATTTTTATATTAATCAGAGGGTTTTAATTTAAAACCACTAATTTTATGAGCAAATCTAAAAAAATGAAAAACTTAATTCGTTTTGATTGGGCTATGAAGAGGCTTTTAAGAGACAAATCTAACTTTGATGTCTTAGAAGGTTTTCTGACTGAACTATTAAAGTTTGACCTTAAAATTCAACATATTGGTGAAAGTGAGAGTAACCAAAAAAACGAACGAGATAAATTTAATAGGGTTGATATTTTAGCAGAGACTTCTTCTAAAGAAATCATCTTAATCGAATTACAAATAGATAGTCAAAGTGATTATTTCCAACGAATGCTTTATGGTGTCAGTAAAGCTATTTCAGATCATATCTATTTGGGTGAAACATACGATAAACTAAAAAAAGTTTATTCAATTAATATCGTTTATTTTCAATTAGGACAAGGAGAAGATTATGTTTATCATGGAACAACAGAATTTAAAGGACTTCACTCAAATGATATTTTAGAATTAAATGAACGGCAAAAATCGAAATTTAACATACAAGATATCAACCACATTTTTCCTGAATATTATATCTTAAAAATCAACGATTTTAATAACGTTGCTAAAGATGGTTTAGATGAATGGATTTATTTTTTAAAAAACAACGAAATAAAATCTGATTTCAAAGCTAAAGGTCTTGACATTGCAAAACAAAAATTAAGCCTTGATCATATGAACGATAGAGAAAGAATTGCCTATGATGAACACATGGAAAATGAAAGGTATAGAGCAAGTATGATTGAAACTATTCGATACGATGCTCAGATTGATGGATTTGAAAAAGGAATTGAACAAGGAATTGAACAAGGAATTGAAAGGGGAATAAAACAGGGAATAACCAATACTCAACTTGAGATAGCTAAAAAATTAAAATTATCTGGTATGAATTCTAATGAAATAGCGGATATAACAGGATTAAACGTTGACGATATTGAACGATTAAGTTAATCGTTCAATGTTAAACCCCGCTTTTTTAACCGCGTCTATAACACTAGAAACATTCTCATCGTCTAATTCAACTGATAAAATTTTATCTGGGTTTTCTGTATCTACTTTCCAAGTATCTACATTGTCTAACTCGTTTAAAAATGGTGTTACCGATTTAATGCAACTTCCACAATTAATATTTGTCTTAAATTGAAATGTACCCATCTTCTTATTTTTTATTTCTTAAACGTAAACTATTTGCTAAAACGGATACCGAACTCATCGACATCGCTGCTCCTGCAATCATTGGACTTAATAGAAACCCAAATTTAGGATATAAAGCTCCAGCTGCTATCGGTATAGCAACCAAATTATAAACAAATGCCCAAAACAAATTCTGACGTATCGTCTTCATCGTTGCTTGCGATAAGTAAATCGCATTGGCTATCTGCTGTAAATCCGAATGCATTAAAGTAATCCCTGCGCTATCCATCGCGATATCTGTTCCACTTCCCATCGCAATTCCAACATCTGCCTGTGCTAAAGCGTGTGAATCGTTTATACCATCACCAGCCATTGCAACTACTTTTCCATTTTGTTGCAATAACTTTACAAAATTTCCTTTGTCCTCTGGTAATACATTTGCTTGTACGTTTTTTATCCCGACTTGCTCAGCAATTACTTTGGCAGTTTTTTCATTGTCTCCTGTAAGCATATACACATCAATGCCTGCATTACTCAAAGAAAGAATAACTTCTTTTACCCCTTTTTTTATTTCATCTGATATTGCAAAAATGGCTTCTACCCTATTTTTTACACTCAAGAAAACAACTGTTTTAGCTTCAAATTTTAAACGTTCAGCTTCTTTTTGAATATGCTCAGGTATCTCAATCAAATTTTCAAGCATCAACGCTTTATTTCCAATCAAGTATTTTACTCCATCGTAATATGCTTCTGTTCCTTTTCCTGTAATACTTTTAAAAGACTCTAAAACATGTTCATTAAAATCTTTGGATAAACAATCGACAATCGCTCCGGCTAATGGGTGTTCAGATTGTTTTTCTATCGATAAAAAGACACTTGCATATAAATTATTAATCTCTTTTTCTGTCCAAATGCAATCGATAACCTTAGGTTTTCCCTCTGTAATCGTACCTGTTTTGTCTAAAATTAGCGCATCAATTTTATAGGCTGTTTCTAATGCTTGCGCATCTTTAATTAAAATTCCTTGTTGCGCTCCTTTTCCTATTCCAACCATTAAAGCAGTTGGTGTGGCCAAACCTAAAGCACAAGGACAAGCAATAATTAAAACGGTAATAAACGAAATCAGTGAATAGATTAATTTCGGTTCTGGACCAACAATATACCAAATAGAAAAAGTAATAATCGCCAGAACGATCACTACAGGTACAAATATTCCCGCAATTTTATCGACTAAGTTTTGAATCTTAGGTTTACTCGATTGTGCTTTTTCAACCAATTGAATGATTTGAGAAAGCAAGGTTTCTTTTCCAATTTTAGTCGCCAATATACGCAATGAACCTTTTTGATTGATTGTTCCTGCAAAAACCTCATCTCCCTTTGTTTTTAAAACAGGAATTGGTTCACCCGAAATCATACTTTCATCTACATACGACTCTCCTTTTTTAACCTTACCATCAACTGGAATTTTATCTCCAGGTTTTAAAATTACTAATTCCCCTTTTAAAATATCAGCAATCGAAATAACTTCCTCTTCCCCATTTCGAATTACGGTTACTTTTTTAGGAGTTAATCCCATCAAGCTTTTAATAGCCGAAGACGTTTTGCTTTTTGCCTTTTCTTCTAAATAGCGACCCAATAAAATCAAGGTGATAATCACCACTGCCGACTCATAGTAAACATGCGCGTGGTGCATATCATCCGTTGCAAATAACGTTGGGTTAATGGTATTGATTAAACTAAATAAAAAGGCAGTTCCAGTACTCAACGCTACCAAGGTGTCCATGTTCGCTGAAAAATGTTTTAACTTCTTCCATGCAATGGTGTAAAACTCAGCACCCGACCAAAACAAAACAGGAATAGAAAGCGCTAACATAATCCAGTTCTCATAGGGTATTTTACCCATAAAGAACATCGCCATTACAAAAACAGGTACAGAAAAAATTGCGGAAAAAATTAACTTTTTACGTAACGTTTCTAAGCGTTTTGTATCAATGTTTTCTAATTCTTTTCGCGTTTCGGAATCTTCTCCTAACAATAAGTCGTACCCTATTTCTTTTAACTTCGATTTGATTGTTTCAATAGCAATAACTGTTTCATCAAAATCTATAACTGCAGATTGATTGGGATAGTTCACCGTAACATTATGAACTCCATCCAAAGGTTTGATATAAGATTCTACACTTACTGCACAAGCAGCGCAAGTCATCCCAGCAATTTTATATGATTTGTTCATATTCTAAAGTTAAGGATAAATCTATAAATTCCTTTCATCAGTATGATTTTCATTAAGGGAAGGATTTAGAAATTCACTTTATGGATGATTAAGTTTATTCAGTAACTTCAGTTCAATTATTCTTTTCTTTGTTTATATAAAACGCCTTAAATCTCTAAAAAATCCCATAATGATTCACAACTCTGATTAAATCAATACAAAACAACTTTAAAGCAAATTATATTAATAAATAGATAAATATTTTCAACTTTATAGTTGATTATTTATAATTTTTAATTAATTTTGTAATAACCAACTAAACACTATGAGCACCGAACAACAAGTAACATCATTTTTAAAAGAATTTAAGGAAAAAATGAGATTTTGGGATGTTCTTTTTCGTGATGATCGAGGTAAGAATGCACAATCTCTTGCTGATTTAGAACTAAGACCCATTGATCGTAAAATTATTTTGGAAAAATTAGTGACCAAAGATTACAGCGAAGGTCCGAAAGCAGAAAAACTTTATGGAGGATCAGATATGTGGGTTTTTGGAAAAGAAATAAAAAAGAAAGAAGTATATATTAAAATAACTATTGGGATTCAAGGAAGCAGTGTCATTTGTATTTCCTTCCATATAGCTGAACATAAAATGCAATATCCTTTAAAATAATAGGTTATGAAGAGTCCAATTACTGGTAAAGAGATGATATTGACAAAAGAAAACAGGTCGATAAATTACAGAAAAGAAGCATTTGATGTTGTTTTTCACTATTACAAATGTGAAGACAGTGGAGAACAATTCACAACAGGGGAATTAGATGATGTTAATATGAATCAAGTTTACAATCAATATCGTGATTTATTTAACATCCCATTTCCTGATGAAATTATTCGGATTCGTTCTAAATATAATCTTCCAGCTACTAAAATGTCAGCAATTTTAGGTTTTGGAGCAAATAGCTATCGTCAATACGAATCAGGTGAAATGCCAAGTGTATCGAATGCAAGATTAATTCAAATGATTGATGACCCGAAAAAATTCATTGATTTAGTAGAATTATGTGATTCTTTGGATTCAAAAACGAAAGAAAAACATATAAAAATCGCTCAAAATATCGTCGAAGATAGAAAACGAAATAGGTTCAATTTTAACTTAAAAGATTATTTATTAGGTGACCATTTAGCGGATGTTTATTCAGGATATAGAAATCCAAATTTTGAAAAATTCACTGAAATGATTGTATTTTTTTCTGAAAAAACAGAGCCATTTAAAACGAAAATGAATAAGCTTTTATTCTATGCCGATTTCATGATGTTCAAACAAAGTTGTTTTTCAATAAGTGGTGTCAGATACAGAGCTATAGAAATGGGTCCTGTTCCTAATAATTTCCAAAGCATTTTTGAATATTTAGAGAATAATAATTTCATAGATATTCGATATACACAGTTTCCTCAAGGATATACTGGTGAACAATTTAAAGCAAGGAAAGAAAAGCCTTTCAATCAAGCATTATTTTCAGAAACGGAGATTGCAGTTTTGAATAAAGTAGCTGAAGTATTTAAAGAATCAAGCACAAATAACATCATCGAAACAAGCCATTTAGAAGAAGCCTGGAAAATGAATGTAAAAGAAAAAAACGTGATTAGTTACAAATATGCTTTTGACTTAACTCAAATATAAGGTGAGGTAGAGAAGTTATTTTCTTTACTTTTGAATTGAAAATAAAATAAAATTGAAAAAATTTATAAAAATTATACCTTTTGGAATTGCAGTATCTTTAGTGCTAATTTCAATTATAAAAATCAAACTAATTCCAAATTTAGTTATTGACAAGAATGAAACTGTAGAAACTATTCGTTACGTATTAAACGACTCTATTTTATATGCTTCAATTGGACTTTTAATCATTTTAATTTTTATGATTCAAAGGAAAAAATATTGGAAACATTTATTTGGAATTTTATTAATCGCTGCTTTAACACCATTTATTCAATTTTATAACCAGACATTTTCTTTAAGAATAGGAATTATCTCTATCGAATTTATATCATTTGGGTTGCTTATTTTCCATTTATCACTTAATAAAGAAGTCATAATAGATTCTTTAGAATTTTTTAAAAAGAATGAAGTTGAAATAGAAGAAAATCGAGAAAAAAAAGTCGAGCGTTTTGTTGAAAAATTTGCTTCGAAAAAAAAGAGTGAATTAGAAAAAATCATAGAAGAAAACTTTCTGGTTCCTGAAGCCATTGAAGCAGCAAAACGATTATTGGAACAACTTTAATCTTACTTTTCTTAATTAAGTAAAACGCCTTAAATCTCTAAAAACAAAAACCTTAATCTTAATGGTTCAAAAAATTTAGATCTCACCTCCTCCTAAAAACCGTATAAATAAAATTCTGCTCTGTATCAAAAGGGGTTGCGTGAACCGTTTCAAAAGATTGAACCAATTCGAAGGTGTTTTTAAACATACTTTCGAGTTTTTCTTTTGAATATTGCGAAATATCTAGCCCGCTACACTTTAAAGGACCTGAAGTAGAAAACGTAGACAAGATAAAAAATCCTCCTGAAACAATAGAATTAGAAACTAAATCAACGTACTGTTGAATCTGTTTTTCTTCCGTTAAAAAATGAAAAGCTGCTCTGTCGTGCCATAAGTCGAATTGTTTTTCTGGTTGAAAATCTAAAATATCAGTTGCGATAAAATCGACACTAGCAATAGAACCAATCTTTTCTTTTGTTCGCTCTAATGCTTTAGCAGAAATATCTAAAATGGATAAGTCGGAATAGCCTTTTTTCAATAATTCAGCCGTAAAATTTGAATTCCCTCCACCGATGTCAATAATAGCAGAAGTTTTCTCCAATTTTAAATCAGCAACCAATTCCAATGATTCATTCGGGACTTCTTGGTACCAACTTACCTCCAAATCACCTTTTGTTTCGTAGACTCTCTCCCAATGTAATTTCCTTTCTGACATACTTCGAACATTTAATTTAAAGATATATAGAATTAGCTTCTTAGAATGTAACAGCGGTAACATATAAAAATTAGAAATTTACTTAACAAAGTACCTTTTTTTTATAGAAGCATAATTAGAATTATATTTTCAGAAGCAACAAAAAAATAATCATAAATTTGGGCTTTAAAATATTAACTAATATGAAAACTTTACTTTCCATCACTCTATTAAGTCTATTTGCTTTTACAACTTCAGCTTGTAACAAAATCAAACCTTCAAAAAAGATTACAACTGAAGAACGAACAATTGGAAAGTATGAAAAACTAAGTGTTTATGATGCTTTTGATGTTTCGGTAACATACGGATCTGCAACATCTAAAATAACAGTAGAAGCGAACGATAATTTGATGAAATACATTATTACTGAACTAGATGGAGATCATTTAGTGATTAAATTAGATTCGAAAATTTCTGTAAAATCAAGTGCTACTCTAAAAATAAATATCACTGTTCCAAAATTAACTGAAATTAAAGCTTCTGGAGCTTCTAGTGTTGAATTTTTAAATGAATTGAACACAAACAATTTAACCCTTGATTTATCTGGTGCGAGCTCACTTACAGGAAACCTTAATTTAAGTTCTTGTGATTTTGATTTAAGCGGTGCTTCTCAAATCGAAGTAACTGGAGCAATCACAACTGCTAAAGCAACATTAAGTGGTGCTTCATCTCTTAGTGGTTATGGATGTGTAATTGAATCCCTTACTGTTGATCTTTCTGGTGCAAGTAATGCTTCACTAACAGTTAATAATACGATTAACGTTAAAGCTTCTGGAGCTAGTAATTTAAACTATAAAGGAAACGCTACTATCAATAGTTTAGACATTTCTGGAGCATCAAATGTAAATAAGAAATAAGAGTCAAACTCAGACTAATAGTGACAGGTTACTTCTTTAGTAATCTGTAATTACTTCCTCTCAATCCATTCCAAAATATCTTTCAATACTTCTTCTGAAAAGGTCTCTTCAATCGTTGCATATTCAGCTGGACTGCCTGTTGTAGCGTGCTGAAATAAATGATTCAAATCTGGATAAATTTTAGTCGTTAATTTTGTGTTTCCGCCTTCTTTTAATGATTTTTGAATGGCTTCAATGTTTTCTTTTGGAGCTACTTGTACATCTTTTTCTCCATTCAAAGCAAGTACTGGACAAGTAACTTTTTTCAGATTTTCACTTGGTTTTGACTTTATAAAATAAGTCATCCAAGGAGAAGTTATTTGTTGAATTTGAAGTGAAATAAATTCAGCTTTTGTCATCCCATTTGGAATTTCGCTTTCCGGTGAGTTTTTAAGGTTTTCTTCTAGTAATGATTGAATACCAGATTTCAATTGTTGTTGATCTGAAGATTGCTTAACTAATTCAAATACTTTTTGATTAATAGCGCTACTTTTTTCCAATTCTTCTTCTGATACTCCTGATGCTTTTCCTATTAATTGTTGTTGAGTTAACAATAATTCATCTCCGTTTTGCCCTGGTGCTGCTAATAAAACGATAAATTTAATAGCTTCATTTCGAGCTGCAACCAGAGGAGCAATCAAACCTCCTTCACTATGTCCAATTAATCCTATTTGCGCTTTATTTACTTCTTTCCGCGTCAATAAATATGCAACAGCTGCTTCTACATCTTTTGAAAAATCGAATGATATAGCTAAATTAAAATCTCCTGTAGATTTTGCTGTACCTCTATCGTCAAACCTTAGCACTCCAATTCCATTTTTCGTTAAATAATCAGAGATCACTAAAAAAGGTTTGTGACCAAGTAATTCACCATCTCTGTTTTGAGGCCCACTTCCACTGATTAAAACAACAACAGGGTAATTTCCTTTTTTCTTAGGTAAAGTTAAAGTTCCGCTCAATGTTACATTATCAACCTTGTTCGTAAAAGTTACCTCTTCCGAATGATAAGAAAAAGGTGGTACAGGTTCTTGAGGGTTTCTTATCAAAGATTGTTCAACTGCTTTTTTTGATAAATTCATTGGAAAAGATTGTCCTCCTTGCTTGAAGGTTCCTTCTAATTCATTTGCTTTTACCAAAGTAGCTGTGTATTCAATTCCCATATTAGGCATTGAGATAGTTAATTTATCTCCTTCAAAGACTGTAGATGAAACAGGGATTCCTTTTGCACCTTGATCTGGACTATCCATCATAGATTGGTATCCATCCGCTGACTTAGTAATATTAAAAACTAATCGTAATTCAATTCCTTGCACTTTTAAAGCGCCATGCCAAGAACCAGTGATTTCTTGACCAAAAGAAAAGGTGATAATAGAAATAAAAATTAGGGTAAGTAGATTTTTCATGTTCTATAAATTTTAAATACAAATCTATTAAAATATTATTTTACTTTTTGGCATCGTCCCAAAAAGAGAGAAAGAGAAGCTTTCGAAGAAAAAGGTCTAGCGCCTAAGAAATTTAAATAGTATTTAAAAATCAATCATAAATTTCAATTTATAATTGAGGAAAATCTAACTAACCCACTTTTTGCATTAAATGAGTATCTTGCAAGCTGAAATCGTAAATCTGTATAAATTAGTTAGTATTTATAGCTAAAACATTATACTCAATTAAGGTAAAATTCTGCAAAAATGTCTTTAGAAAAAAATCAACCAGTGAAAGCAAGATTACATGCTCGAAATAAAAATAGAGAACAATATGATCTAAGCGCATTGATAGAAACTAACCCAGAATTGAAAGACTACCTTAAACCAAATAAATTGGGAAAAGATTCAGTTGATTTTTCAAACCCTGTTGCTGTAAAAATATTAAATAAAGCATTACTCAACCATTATTACGGCATAAAAAACTGGGACTTCCCAGATGAAAATTTATGTCCCCCGATACCTGGAAGAGCAGATTACATACACCATATTGCAGACGTATTAAGCGAACATAATTTTGGTAATATCCCAATGGGAAATAAAGTTACCTGCCTTGATGTTGGGGTTGGTGCAAATTGCATTTACCCAATTATAGGTGTTACGGAATACGGTTGGAATTTCATTGGTTCGGATATTGACTCAAAATCGATTGAGTTTGCAGAACAAATTGTTAATTCTAATGCGTCACTTAAAAGTAAAGTGAAATGCATATTGAAAGAAAGTCCAAGAACTATGTTTCGCGGAATTATCGAAGAAGAAGATAAAATTGACATCACCATCTGTAATCCTCCATTTCATTCTTCAACAGAAGAAGCACAGGAAGGAACTAAAAGAAAAGTGAAAAATTTATCAGGAAAAAGAGTGAAAAAACCTGAACTTAATTTTGCAGGAATTAGTAACGAATTGATTTGTGAAGGTGGAGAAGCTCAATTCATTGAGAACATGATTGTAGAAAGTAAAACGATCTCTAAAAACTGTTTTTGGTTTTCAACGTTAGTTTCTAAACAATCTAACTTAAAAGGAATTTATAGAACATTGGAAAAAATGCAAGCGATTGAAGTCAAAACCATTCCAATGAGTACCGGTAATAAATCGAGTAGAATTGTAGCTTGGTCATTCCTTTCTAAAAAAGACCAAAAAGAGTGGAGAGAAGCGAAATGGGGGAAATAATTAGAAAAGTAATGATAATTGCTACCCCATAATTAGAATGAAGTATATTGTTTGAATAGAAAGGATTATGAAATTTGGGCTCACAATGTAGCTTAATGTTTTGAAGCTACGAGCAGCGGCGCTCTGGATCTAGTGCATATCAAGCCGTTGATTGTAACTTCTGTTATAAGCTTTTGCCCTTGTGTAACCTACGCAGTTATTCAATGAGTACGTTTTCAGGTCAAGGTCGTCTTTTTTTTTATTCTAAACAGATAAACTTCTTTTTGAATACAAGGTCGGACTAAATTGAATTGTCTTAGCTAAACTATCTATATAATCTAGTCCCAAATTTTCATATTGTAAAAATTCATCTTCGTTTAATTCAATATTAATTTCATAGACTGCAACAGTTCCACACATAACATAAAGGTAAAACTTCTCATTTTTTTTAAAGAATCTATAATCCCAAGGTTTATTAATAATTTCAATCATCTGAGTGTAATTAAATTCTCGTTCACTTTTATATTAGGTTAAATTTCAAAACTTTCAGAAGTCCCTCAAGTCCGAAGCGTGAAATTCGGGCAATTGCTTATAACATTTTCAGCATTTTATTTGCCGTTAATTCAAAGATATACATAAATGGCAAATAAAATGACGTTGAACAGAACCGCGCTATGGGAATAGTAATATTTTAGGTTGTTTTTTTTTGT
>Ga0228614_1000448_pt1 | contig 23573 bp, 31 predicted proteins | sample 15DmetaG_FD_190531 | JGI IMG/M metagenome (GOLD analysis project Ga0228614, IMG submission 190531) | Seawater microbial communities from Monterey Bay, California, United States - 15D | ecosystem: Environmental > Aquatic > Marine > Coastal | place: USA: California | collected 2016-10-13
AAAGAAATATTTCAACGCTTCATTGATGAGGTAGAGCCACAAATAAAACAAGTAGTTGGTAGCTTTGCACCTACCATAGAAAGTGAGGTTAAAGACTATTCATTTACTATCTATGCAAGTCCTTACATTCGTGTTTTAATTGACGGTAGAAAACCAACAAGTCCAGGAGCTGCAAAAGGAAATCCAACTTTACAAATGGTTATTTTAGACTGGATAAGAAGAAAGTCAATACAACCTGATAAACCAAACATGACTCAGGAATCTTTAAGTTGGGCAATTTCAAAGAGCATTCATAAACGAGGTACATTGCTTTATCAGAGAGGAGGAGGAAACAGAATATTTGATAACATTTTGACAGTTGATAAAGAAGAAAAATTACTATCTTTAATTTCAGACTATTATTTCACTCAAATAACAACGATAGCAAGGACATGATAAGCGTAATTTCAAAACCAATAACTAAGATAACAGGGGACACTTCTAATACTTCTAAGTGGGTAGGTATTCATCAACCAGTTGAATTTGAGGTAAAGCGTAAAGATTACAGCATCATATCTAAAGGTGGCGTAAAAAATGGTTTAACATGGTTTAGGATTTTAACAACTTCAGGAATTTCAGCAGGTGACACGGTTACTTTTCTTTGTGGTCCCGAAGAAAAAAAAAGGTCGTTTAAATTAGTAGTGGATAGGATTTTTCCAAGTTCAACTAATACTTATTCGTTTATTTTTTTTGATTTAAGAAATGTAATTGATGCTAACAAAATAACTGATTACAAAGCTTATGTTAATGTAGATAGGAAAGGATACTACATTGAGACTTTTGTTTATCAATCTATCAAAAACTCAAGATTAGAGTTAGCAGGAGTTATGAGGTCGAAAACAGATGTATGGGGCAATGCTAAGGTTAACATTCAAAAGGTTCTTAGTTCTAATGTAACTAATGAAAACAAGTCTAGTTACACTAAGATAAATGAACCGGTTTATAACCAAGGAGGAATTTACAACATTAAGACAAGAGAGATTTACGATGGCTTTATAGGTAAATTTTCTACTTTATTGACTTCAGACAATCTTTACTTTGTTAACGGATCTAAACAACTTCAAGACCCTAACAATTTTAATTTTGGGGAGTTTGTTCCAACTTTAAACGATAGTAGGGTAAGCAAGGCAAAGTTTTTAAGTGTTTTCGATAAACCAACGTACTTTAATAATTATCCTTTTGATATTTCATTTATCTATTCAGATAATTTAATTAATAAGCAAGTTGCAAGAGTTGAAACAATTAACGGAACGCCAACAAATACTGATTTATTAACTAATGGTAGAGGTTTTGTAAATAGATTAAAATTAACTGATGGGTACGCTTCAACGGTTAAAACTATTGATTTACATTTAGATGCTTCCAATGATGCTACAACTCAAAATCCATCAACTGGTAAAGGTACACTGGCAGGAATTGGAACAATTTTCGATCCTTTTAAAAAAACAATAGAACACACTTTAGAAGATCTAAACGAATATACTGAAAGATATAATCCCACATCAAAACCAGTAACACGTGAAAGGAATTAAAATATGAGAGTAACAGAAATAAAACAAATTAAAGTTAGTCATGAATGTTATGACAACCCTATTTATTTAAGTTGGTTAAATGTTTATGGAGGTCGTGAATATTGGTTGTTTGGCAAGGTTCAGGACAAAGGACTTAACACTTCGGTTAATGATACTTTTGAGCCTATCGTTAATGACATAACAAACTCAAGAGGGTACTTTGAAGAGAGTTCAAGAAATGCAACCCCTACAATTACATTGTACGCTAACTTAGACATTGAAGATATTGAAGGAGTTAAAACGGTTCTTTATTCTGCTAATGTAGAAATGTTAGTAAGTGATAACCCTTTAACGTGGCAAAATGTACGACCTCAAGTAGGTAGTTTTAAATTGTACGCTACTAATCAAACAAGTGCTACAATGTCATTTACTATTGAATTACCAAAAGTTAACATACAAGGTCAATGATTGAGATAATAGTCAACAATGTATCTTTAGAATTATCAAATAGAACAAGAATAGGTTTAACCATTCTTAGTTCAGATATAACTAGCTTAACAACTAGAACTGGTGACTTTACAAATACGTTCACTATTCCAGTGACTAAGAAGAATATGAACGCCTTAAACCATGTAAATTTGGTTACAAGTTCAAGTACATTGCCTTATAGAGTTGTTAAAGCTACATTTAAAGAGGATGGAGTGGAAGTTGTTAGTAATGCCTATTGTGTTATTAGTTCGGTAACAAGTGACGATATAACATTAAATATATTTACTGGTAATTTAGATTTTATAAAAGCTTTAGGAGATTTGAAAGTTAGTGACTTATATTTAGATGAGCCTTCAATCGTTTGGAGTAGAACTAATGTAATAAATGAAACAAGCCCTTTAGTATTCCCATTAATTAAGTGGCGTGAAGATAGTACAATGTTTGCGACTACCCCATCAGTTGATACTAGGGAGCTTTTACCATGCCTTAAATTTAATGACTTACTAGAAAGGATAAGCGATTATACCAATTATCAAATAGAAGCTAATTTACAAAGTGATATAGTTATAACCCCTAACAACTTTAAAGCTGATATTGAAGAGTTTGAATTAAATAATAACGCCCAAAATAGTTGGAATTGGAACTTTGTATCTGTGGCTGAGGGTACATCTATAACTACAACAACTAAAAACCCTACTTTTGACACACCTCAAAGTGGTGAATTTGCATCTAACCAATTTGCACCAACTGTTAATAGATTTGGAACACTTTCATTTAATGGGGAATTGTCTTGGTTTTGGAGAGCTACAGAAAATTACGGCATTTTTGAAAGTAAAAAAACAAGAAATATAGATTTCGTAGTCAAAATAATGGACGACTTAAATGTCGTTATTAAAGAAATTAGTTTGCCTACAGTCGAAACAAAATTGAAGCCGTTTGCCTCACTTGACGACTACATTAATATTACTATCGAAAGTCCTTTAATGACATTTTTAAGCACTAGGACTTACAGAGTAGTTGTGTATGCTAAAGTTCACCAACATGATAATATTCCATCTGAATTTGCAATGTCATTCTACGCTTCATTAAATAGCGAAAAAACAGATAGGAGTGTTTTAAAATTTCAATCAAATGGAAGTTTAGTTTATGGTAACGATCTAAAGGTTAGCAACCTATTTAACATGAAGGTTGTTGATGTAATTAAGGAGGTTATTAATAGCTATCAAATAATGATTAATACCGATAACTACATTAAGAAAGTAACGTTTAATTATTTGGATGAATTAATTGAAAATAAGAAGATAGCTATTGACTGGAGCAATAAATTAATAGGTGTCGAAAGTGTTGGGTTTACTTTACCTAACATTGCTAAAAGAAATAATTTGAAGTACAAAGAAAGTGATACTTTGCCTAATGATAGTAATAGTTACTTTGATGTTGATAATGAAAATTTAAAAGATGAAACTAATTTAGTTCAACTATCTAGCGAAATGACTAGAACTTTCAAAGGTTATAACGATGAAACTATTTGCTTAATAAATGGCATCAATTCTAATTATGAATTTCAAAATGCACCATGGAGAGTACTAGAATTAGACACTAAAAACACTCCTTACAATATAACTTATTCAGATGCTTTAGGAAGTACGACAAATAATACAAATGTACCTTTTGCGGTCTTTAGAAACTTTGAGTATTTAAAAGATAATTACTTTAATGTGCTTGAGGAAATATCTATTGATGCTAAGGTAATAAATGCAATAGTAAAAATTACCCCTTTAGATTTGAATACAATTAGATATTCATTCATTCCAGTTTGGATTTATTCAGCTAAATTTAACATTGACGGATATTTCCACGTTAACAAAATTGAAAACTATAAAAATAACATTGCTCAAGTTGAGCTAATAAGATTATAAGAAATGGCAGAAAGAAGCGTATTATTCGACGTAAAACTAAACATTGCAGATTTAGAAAAAAATGCAAAAGAAGCTAGTGAAAGGCTAAAGGTATTAAAGACAAAACAAAAAGAACTAAAAGATTCCTCAGGCACTAATACACTTGAATATGCTAAGCTATCAAATGAGATTAGAGCAACGTCAAAGCAACTTAAAGATAATGCAAGTGCTATTGAAATAAACGAAAGACTAAACAAAAAAAATACTGGTTCTTTAGCTGAAATGAGAGAAGCTTTAAAAGCTGGGTCTATAGCTTATGCAAATCTTTCTAAAGAACAACAAGAAAATGACGAGATAGGTGGAGAGCTTCAAAGGAATAATTTAGCTTTAAAGAAGTCGATTAATGAAATTCAAGAGGCTCAGGGTAATTATACGGGTTCTGTTGGTGACTACGAGAAAGCCACAAGGGGAATGTCAGGAACAATCGAACTACTGAATAAAACACTATCTGACTTAAAGGTAAAGCAAGAAGCTATAAAAAATAATCCTATTGGATTTAAAACAAGTTCTTCAGAAGCAAAAGATTTAGATGATAAAATAAATAAAATTGAAAATTCTATTAAAGGATTCACAAATTCATCAAATGATTCAGTTGAAGCAATACAACATTTAAAAAGTGGTTTAAAAGAAATCCCAAGAGAAACGATTGGTTTTAAACAAGCTTCTAAAGAAGTAAAAGATTTCGAGAAAAGTATTGAAAAGTCAAACAGTGCAACAAGTGACATGACAAATGCTTTAGATCAAATTCCAGGAGCAACGGGTCAAGCTACCAATTCAATTAAGTCAATGAGTGCTAGTTTAAAGGCTTTACTTGCTAACCCAGTAGTGTTAGTAATAGCTGGAATAGTTGGGGTTCTTGCTACGCTTTATAAGTCATTTACAAAAACAGAAGAAGGAGGTAATAAGATGAATAAGCTATTTACCTTAATTGGTGGATTGGTTTCTTCATTAATGAAAGCTATACGACCATTTGCAGAGTTTTTAGTAAATAACCTTGTGAAAGCTTTTGAAACGGTATCTAAGGGGATTGACGCATTAAGTCAAAGTTTAGCAAGTACTTTAGATTTTCTAGGTTTCGAATCAATGGCTAAAGGTATTAGAGATACAAACGAAGCTTCTAAAGAATTACTTAAAACGACTAATGATATAGCTAATAGAGAAGCTGAATTAGTTAAGTTAAGACGTGAACAAAGGAAAATTCAATTACAATATCAATTAGATGCTGAAAAGTTACGCCAAATTAGAGATGACGAAGCTAGAAGTATGGAAGAAAGGTATAAAGCAAATGAAGATTTAGGTAAATTATTAGCCGAACAATCATCTAAAGAGTTATCTATTGCACAAAAAGAACTAGATTTAGTCAATAAAAAAATAGATTTAGAGGGAGAATCAACTGAGTTACTAGATGCTAGAGCTGAAGCTGAATTACAAATTATAGATATTCAAGAACGTATAGCAGGACAACAATCTGAACAACTTGTAAATATTAATTCATTAAGACGTGAAGAGGAAAGTTTAAGAAAAGAACGTATTCAAAAAACAAAAGAAGCAAATGAGAAATTAATAGCTTTACAAAACACGTTAACCGATATTATCCTAGATAATGAAGATAAGACTAATGAAAACCAATTAGCAATTATTGAATCTAAGTATGAGGCTTTATTTATATTGAATAAAAATAATACGGATGCTTTAATTGAATTAGAAAAGCAAAAGAATGAAGAGTTAACGGCACTTGACGAATTACAGAAAGAGGATGACTTAACACGTTTACAAGTTGATTTAGATAGGGAGCTAAAAGAGAATGAAGGTAACTTAAAAATACAAGCTGAATTAAAGAAATCGTTTGAACTTGACAAAGCAAAAATTGAAAATGATTTCGCTACTTTAAAAACTAAAAGAGACAATGAGTTAATCGATAAAGAAAAACAACATAATTTAGATAGGATAGCAAACGAGCAAAAAACAGCTGATGAATTAGCTTTAATTAATGCTGAACTTAACTTAAAAAATAGTGCTGGTTTATCGAATGAACAACAAATGTTTAAAGCTTTTCAGGATGAAAAAATACGTATCATTCGTGAAAATGCTGAACGTGAAATTGAGTTAAACAATTTAGTAGGTGCTGAAGCGGATAAGGTTAGGGCAAAGGCTTTACTAGATGTTAAGAATGTAGAAGACCAAAAATTCACAGCCACAGAAGTTAAGAATGAAAAGGAATTAACAGCTGAACAATTAAAGCTACAAAAACAAACAACGGTGGCTTTAAATAGTGCTAATCAATTAAGCGGTGCATTATTTCAAGTTACACAATCACGTTTAACTAAAGAGCTTAATTTGGTAACTGAAAATTATAACGCTCAAAGTGAAGCATTGAATAAACAGCTTGAGGATGGCTTAATAACCGAAAACGAGTATTTAACACAAAAGGCAAACATTGACAAGCAATTTAAGAAACAAGAATCTAAATTAAAAGAAGAGCAATTTAAAAAGCAAAAACAAGCGGACTTAATTAGTTCAATCATTAATACAGCGGTGGGTGTTACTCAAGCAATTCCAAACGTTCCTTTAATGGCAATAGCTGGAATATTAGGAGCTACACAAACAGCCTTAATTGCTTCACAACCAGTACCGAAATTTGCGAAAGGTGGGGTATTTGGAGGTAATAGTCACGCTAACGGTGGAACAAAAGGTGTGTTTTCAGATGGTACAAAAATCGAAGTTGAAAAGGATGAGGCGTTTTTTGTGCTTAATAAAAAAGCAACTCAAAAAATAAGTGCATTAAGCAACCTTAACCAATCTACGGGTGGCGTTCCTTTAATGGCTAGTGGTGGAGCGGTTAACTTTAATAGCGGAATGAGTGCAAGTGTAGTAGCTTCAAATGTAGATAGTCAAAATAACATGACCAATCAAATGCTTTCTTTGATTACTAACCTACCTACTCCAGTCGTGGCAGTACAGGACATTAATAACGCTCAAAATAGTTTAATGAACGTTGTTAACTTTGCTAGTTTTTAATTAACTTTATAAACATGAAGGCAATAGAGGTTTTAGATGAATTACATGACAATGGAAAACTAATTGAACTGGCAAAAGCTGGTTTAGTTTCCACGTCAATTTTAATATACAGAAAGGTGTATCACGCTTATAATTTTCAACTACTTAATGGGGTTGCAAAAACTCAAGCAATAACAGATGTTAGTGATGTGTTTGGAATAAGCGAGAGAATGACTTACAGAATTTTAAAAAAGTTTAAATGAAAGTAGGTGTAATTATTCCAGACCGTAACGATAGATATAAGTTGTTAAAACATTGCTTGAAAATGTTATCTAAACAAACAATGAAGCCTACATTTATTGAGGTTGTGGATTTTGTTAACCCTACTGATAACTTCGATTTAACTTTGCGTGTTCGTCTAGGTTTTAATAAATTAAAAAATAATTGTGATTGCGTTTTGATTATTGAGAATGACGACTATTATTCTGAAAACTATATTGAAACAATGGTAAATAAGTGGGTGGAATTAGGCAAACCTGAATTATTAGGTACTGATTATACGTATTACTATCATATCTTTAAAAAGCAATATAGAAAGCTTATACATAAGGGTAGGGCATCATTAATGAACACTTTAATAAATACTAATCTAAATGTAAATTGGTGCGATAACAATGATATTTTCTTAGATTTGCACCTATGGAAAAAACACAAAGGGTTAACGTTCACGCCTGAAGTTCCTATATCAGTAGGGATTAAACACGGTATTGGGTTATGTGGTGGCTCAGGACACAACAGAATGTTGTTAACTGAAAATGATGAAGATTTACAAGTGCTTAAATCTTTAGTAGATAATGAAAGTTTTAATTTTTATAAAAGTTTATGATTCATCCAACAGCGATAATTTACCCGAATGTTACAATTGGTGACAACGTTACAATAGGAGCTTACTGTATTATCGGAGCACCTGCAGAAAGTAAAAGATTTTGGGGTAAAGAGGGTAAAGGTGTAGTAATTAAAGATAACACTATTATAACAGGACATTGTACAATTGACGCAGGAACTGAAAAGCCTACAATTATAGGTAGTGATTGTTTTATAATGAAAGGCGTACATATTGGACACGATGCAACCATTAAAAATAATGTTACTTTATCCCCTCATGTGGTTATTGGTGGTCATGTAACTATCGATGAAAATGTAAATATGGGTATTGCTTCAGTTGTTCATCAAAGGCAAATAATACCTAGAAACTGTATGATAGGAATGAACACAACTATAACTAAGCAAACTAGAATGATTGAGAAAGGTTGCTACATTGGAAGCCCTGCGAGATGGATAAGAGAAAATTAATACTTTGTTACACATACTTTAACGGTATAGAGCAACTAAAACACTCATTTGCTAAAATGTCTGGACTTGTTGACGATGTAATTATTTGCTATCAAGAAGTTTCAAATACTGGAAACAAAAAGGAAAACGTATTAAAAGAATTAGAGCCTTTTCACGCTCACAAATTTCTTTATCATACGGAACTTAATTTAAACACAAAGGAAAACGAAAGAAGAAAACATAATCGAATGATTAGAGAAGCTAGGAAGTTGGGAGCTACTCACTTCATACTTTCAGCAGTTGACCATGTGTATAGTTATGATGACATTCAGAAAGCATTGAATGAAGATGTTGACGTGACATTTACAAGGATGTACACGTATTACAAGCGTGATAATTGGAGAGTTGAACCTCCTGAAGATTACTATATGCCTTTTGTTCATAAAATGTATGATAACACTTGTATATCTCAAAGGAATGATTATCCAGTATTAACCGACCCTAGTGTAAGAGTTAACACAATGAACAGCTTTAAAGTGTATGATATTAACGAATGTGTGTTACATCATTATAGTATGGTTAGAAATGACATACACAATAAGTTCAATAATTCAGCTAGTCGAGGTAATTGGTCGGATGAAAAGTTACAAGGATTTATTGATGAATATGAAAATGCGAAATTAGGTGATTCGATTAGTTATTTTAAAGGAAGAAAAATTGTTGAAAGTGAACTATCTGTGTGACCAACTGAAAGATTAACACCTCGTTTTTTCAATTCTTTGTAAAGTTCTTTATAATCATTTAAAGCTTTATCTCTTGAATTACCGTTAATATGTGGGTGGTCGTTAAAATCAACCCCCCAAAGTACTATTTCTTTTGCACCTAACTTATAAGCTAATATACAAGCAACGTAAGGTGAGTTATTAGAGTAGCAAAACTTATCATTATCTAATCCGTCAAGTACTCCACGACCAGCATTAAATTGAATAAAATTAAAAGGTTTAATAACATCACGCCAGTCGTTAACTTGAGAATAAAACCCCTTGCATTTTGTAGATGCTATGCTTCTAAATCTTTTAGAATCGAATACACTTGGATGATCCACACAAACAACATAATCTGTTTTAAAACGTGAATGAATATCATTCACTCCTATTGTGATGTTTCCATCTTCTTTGAAATGGTTTAAAGTTTCCCCTAAACCTAATACATTAATTTTCATCTTCTAATAATTTATTTAATTGTTCAGTTGCTATTTCTATATCCTTTCTCCACATATCAATTTTCACTTGTTTAAATTCTTCTTTTGTATATTTCCTTTTACAGGCTAAACGTATCTTAGATGAATGTTCAGAAATCTCAGTTTTTATTTCTGTATATCCTTTCTCTTTTGCAAACTCAAAAAACTCAAAAAAATCATTTATATTATTATTTGCTATATCAATATAAATTAAATCGTATCCTTGAGTAAAACTTTTTATTTCAGTTATTTCCATAATTACTCCTTAATAAATGTACCGTTTACAGTTTTACCTTTTCTATCTTTAATCTCGTTATACGCACTTTCTAAGCACTCTTTATAGTTAAGTCCTAATTGCTCACATAATATAATTAATACTATATTAATATCCCCTATTGCGTCAATAGTTTCGTAAGGGTCTTTCTTTAGTAAAGCACTTGCTAACTCTCCTACTTCTTCTGTTAGCTTTATAAACTGCTTTGTTGCGTTTTCTTCTTTGACTAGACCTCTTTCGGTTGCCCACTCGATAACCTTTCTTTCTGTTAAACTTTTCATAATTTTTAAAATAATTTTTGTTGTGATACGTGGTTATTTATTCTTTCCATTGCTTTATCGTAGTATTCTTTGTCTAGTTCACAAGCTGTCAACTCAAATCCGTAATCGTGACACGCTATTGCAATACTTCCTGAACCTAAATGCGTATCTAAAATTTTATCACCTTGTTTAGCATACTTGTCTAAAATCCATTTGTATAATGCGACTGGTTTTTGAGTTGGGTGAATACGAGTTTCTTTATTTTTCATATCACCTTGAAGCATTCCATTCCAAGTAAACTCAAAAATTTGTACACTTTTATGTGTTGAGCAAATAGCAATTTCACCTTCTCCAAAAGCAGTTCCATTTTTATTCCACACAATAACTCCACCGCATAAACCTAAAAAATTACCCCCCCCATATTATTTGATTTTTAGAAACTCTTTCAAGTTCTAAATAATATTCATTATCTGGAGCTATATTTTCAAATAAATGATACCCTTTTCTTTTAGTTGCTTGCTTACCCTTATTTTTATTATCATTCAACCCTATTGCATCAATATTTCCATAAGGCGGGTCAACTATCGCTAAATCAAAAAAGTTATCAGGATAACGAGCCATTAATTCCATGTTATCCTCGTTTGTAATTGTTAAACTTTTCATAATTTCTCTATTTCTTTTTTTACTTCTAAATAATATTCTAAAACTTCTAAAGGTAATTTTTTACCTAATAATAATATCTCATTTACTGATATTAATGCACATTGTTTTGAATCTTCCCACCCATCACTATATAATGATGATTGCATATAATTTACTAACTCTTCTGCTTTTTCCTTTGGTGTCATAACTATATGTCTTAAATATTTATGCAAATATGACAATTTAAGTTCAATAATACAACTATTATACTAAGTAATTTTAGTTATATGATTGGAAATGTTTATATAATCGGTCAAATTGGTAGCAACTACGATGACAATGGTAACCTTATTAAAAAGGGTGTTGAGGTCATTGATGTAGTGCAACAATTATCTAGCATTCAAGATTCTGAAAGGGTTAACGTTTATATTAATTCAGAAGGTGGCTTTGTTGATACTGGTCGTCAAATAGCTGAATTGCTTAAAAATGTACCTAATTGCTTTACTATTGCTAGTGAGTTATGTGCAAGTATAGCTACTGAAATTCATTTGGCTGTACCGCTTCAAAATCGTTTAATCGAAAAGGGAACTACATACATGATACACAACCCTTTATTTATGGGTGTGAGTGGTGATGCTGACACACTTAAAAGAATGAGTGATAGTATTAAAAAGACTGAAAGTGAAATGGAATCTATGTATTCAAAAGCTACGGGGTTAAGCAAAGATATACTTTCAAGCCTTATGCAAGTTGAAACGCATTTAACTGATGAACAAGCAGTAAAGCTAAACTTCGCTAGTAAAGTAATTGATAAAATGGAGAGAAAGGCGGTTGCCTTATTTAATAATCAAAAATCAAATATGAAAGAACAAAGTAAAAGTTTTTCAGAAAGGTTAGCCTTAGCAATGGCAGTCTTAACTGGAAAAGAAGAAGGAAACGAGCGTAAAGCTTTAGCAATGGAGATTCCAACAGACAAAGGTTTGTTAATTACTCCATTCGAAGATTTGCAAGTAGGTGACGAAGCAATGATTGACGGTAACGCTATCGAGGGAACAGTTGAGTTTGTTGCTGAGAATGGTCAAGTTATCGTTGTAGTTGATGGTTTAGTTTCAGAAATCAAAGAAGCTGTTGAACCTGAAAATGAAGAGTTAGCACAGTTGAAAGCTGAAAACGAAAGTTTAAAAGCTCAAATCTCTGAACTTAAAACAGTTTCAGAAAGTGCTTTAGCTAAGTTAGAAGAGTTAGCACAAAAAGGAAGTTCTTACACTCCTCCAGCTTCTGCTCAAACGTTTAGAAAGGTAGAAACTCCAACTGTAGAAAGCTACGAAGAGCGTAAACAAAGATTGTATTCAAATAAATAATAAATAGAAAAAATGGCGGTAATAACAGCATCAGATTTAACATGGAATGGAGATGAGATTAAGTCAATCTCTGAGGCTCTATTCATAGGTGGTTTTAAAAAACCTGAAATAGCACAATTTCACTCATTAGCTGAGGGTATTGTAGCAAAAAAACAAATTGCAATCTTAGGTAGATTGAACGGTTACTTAGGTAAAGGGACAAACGCTTGTGGTGAGACAGATGCAACAAATGGAATTACAAATACTGAGAAGTTTTGGGATCCAGCGACAATTTCTGATAGGCTTCCTTTTTGTTGGACAGACTTAAAAGAAACTTTCTTTATTTGGGGGTTAAACAAAGGTATTGCAAAAGGTGACTTGACATCAACAGACCTTTTAATTTACTTAGAGGAGTTGGTAAAAGATGCAATCGTTGAAACTGTTTATCGTTTAGCTTACTTTGGGGATAAAGATGCGGCTGATGTTGATGCTTCACCTGCTGGAGTTTTAACAAGTGGAACAGACGTTCTTTACTTCAACAAAATCAATGGATTCTTTAAACAACTTTTTGCAATTGCAACAGCAGACGCAAATAGATTGACTACTGATTTAGCGTCAAGAAATGGTCAAGCATCTTATGCGGCTCAAAAATTCACATCAACAGATACAACTAACAAAGTAGTAACAAATGCTTTGCAGAATATGTATTATGATGCTGACATGAGATTGAGAGAGCAAACTGACTTAGTTTACATCGTTACGCAATCGGTTGCAGACCAATACGCAAAAGAATTGAAAGCGGCTAATCAAGCATTCACAACTGAAAGACTTGAAAATGGTATCACTGTTCTTCAATCAGACGGAATCGAAGTATTAGGTTTCCCGTTCCTAGATAGAATTATCAAAAATTCTTACGATAATGGAACTAAATATTACTTACCTCACAGAGCAATCTTGACTACTAAAACTAATTTACAATTAGGTGCTGAAGAGTCAGGAAGTTTAACTGAAACTGATGTTTGGTATGACAAAACAGCTAACAAGACTTACTTAAAATTCTCGTTAACTATGGATGCTAAAGTGTTAATTGACCACTTAGTACAAGTAGCTTACTAATATTAATCATTTAGGGGAGCGTAAAAACTCCCCTTTTTAAACTCATAAAAAATGGCAACAATTTGCGGTAAAATAAATGCAAGTATAGCAAAGTCTTGTGCTACTCCATTACAGGGTGGTACAGAAGATAGAGCATGGATAATCAATAAAGCAGACATTGCTTCAGTATCTTATGAAGCAGGTGGTGAAATAGTAGAGGATATTGTTTTAAACTCTGGTGCTTCAGCTTTCTACATTGACGGAAAAAACAACTCAATAGAGCCTGTAACAGGTTTAGTTGATGTAGGATTCTTTAATATGTTTGACCATACGGTTACATTCAAAGGTTTTGATATTTCACCAGACATTAAAGCTCAATTAAATTCAGCTAAAGACGGTAAATATGTAGTAATTGTTGAGAATTACTTTAAAGGAACTTCAGGAAATTCAGCATTTGAAGTGTACGGTTTAACAACTGGTTTAGAATTCTCTGAATTAACTAGGACGGCAAACGATGAAGCAACTCAGGGAGCTTTCCATTTCGTGTTAACTACTAAGGTTAATAAGGAAGCTAAGTTACCAAATCCGTTATTCATTACATCTTATGCGGCAACTAAAGCAGTAGTAGAAGGTTTATTGTAATATCAAAAATAATTAGTAAATTTAAGGGTGTTAATTATAGCACCCTTTTTTTATGGAAACATTATTAGACATAGTTAAGCAAAGCGAAAAAACAAAGAATATTTGGCGTGATAAATACAATTCTATCGAGTGGAAAAACGCTAATAAGCTAAACATTATACTTTATGGAATTTCGTTAAATCAAAAGCCTAAATGTTCATGTTTAGAAGACTTGTTTTTTATGTTGAAATCAAACAATATTAATCAAAAATTCAAAGATAAAATGGAGCAAAAATTCAAAATTAAAAAAGGAAAGTTAGTTAGTTCATTCAAATTTGGTTTTCATCTTAGTGAGCAATCGAATGATGAACAAATAAAGGAGGCTTTAAAATTAGACCCTAGTTTAATTATTTACTTCGATTCCTACCCTGAAGATTGGAAGGTAATTGTAGGACTTGAAAAGAAAGCACGTAAACCAAGAACAAAAAAGGTAGTAAATGGCAAAGCTTAAAGCAACCGCTATTAAAGTCGAGCCACGTTTAGATTACAAGGAAAATAAGTCCTTAAATATCTATCCGTATGACTTTGATAACAAATATCCGCAAAGGGTAATAGACATAATTAATGATAGTCCAACATCTAAGACTTGCTTAAAATTAAAAGATAAGTTTGTTTTTGGTGGTGGGTTTAAAGACTTAACATTTTATAAGTCTAAAATAAATGATAGTCAAACGATTGATTCATTTTTAAGACGTTTAATCAAAGACTTTTCACGTTTTGGAGGTTTTGCTATTCATGTAAATTACAACGGACTAGGGCAAAAAATATCTAGTCATGTAGTGCCTTTTGAATATGTTAGACGAAGCATGGATAAGGGAATGTTTGACATTTACGACGACTGGGGGAACGTTAAGAGAAAGTCGGTTGATGAAAAATTAATTGATAAAATCGGAGTGTACAATCCTGATAATGCTATTCGTGAGGGAGAAGCGGTTGGATGGGAAAATTACAAAGGTCAACTATTCTATTACAACGGTAATGAAGAGGGGTATCCTATTTCTCCATTAGATGCTATTCTAGAAAACATGCTTACTGAGGGGCAACTAAAAAAGTTTAAACATTCTATAAGTGCTAAAAACTTTATGGCTTCACATTTACTTGTTATGGGTAAACAAGAAAGCGACGAGGCACAAGATGAATTTGACGAAAATCTTAGACAGTTTCAAGGTGGTGAGGGTGCAGGAACAATTATGATTGTCGAGCGTGAAAGTAATGAAGAAATTATCGAACTTAAAAAAGTTGAGATACAGAATTATGACGGTCTTTACGAATATACAGAAAATTCAAGCCGTGACATCATTATTAATCAATTCTTAATACCTCCTGTGCTACTTTTAAGAGTTGCTGGAACGTTGGGAACATCTAAAGAGATTGCAGATGCCTTTGACTACTACAACGCTATTACAAGCGATGAAAGGTTAGTAATTGAGGAAACGTTTAAGGAGTTGTTTAATAATTGGTATGCACCGATTAACCCTAGTAATGATTATTCAATTATTCCTTTGAAGTATGCTAAAGCTATTGAGCCAGAATACTTTCCTTATTATTCAGCGAATGAGATTAGAATTTCAAACGGTGACGATGAAAGTAGAGATAGTAAAGCGGATAACAGTGTTTTAGCTGTTACTTTGGGAGTTGGTGGAACTCAATCACTTACAGCAATATTAAGTGATGTTACGTTAAGCCTAGAGCAAAAGAAAGGAACTTTAAAAGTTTTATTCTCTTTAACTGATGAACAAATAACGCAAATGTTAGGACAATGATAAATACACAATTAATTACATTAGCAAATATTAGGGCAGTCAAGTCGATTGCCCTAAACGTGCAACAAGAAAAGGAGCTAATTCCTTATATCTTAGAAGCTCAAAACTTTGACTTGGTTAAATTCTTAGGAGATGCTTTTTACTTAGCTTTAGTTGATGACTTTAACTCAAGTCCTAGTCTATCTACTTATTCAACTTTATTCAATGGTGGTTCATACGTTCACAACGGAGTTAATTACCAACTATACGGAGTTAAAGATTTAATTGTTTATTATGCTTATGCTCGTTATGTTAATAATAGCAATGTTATTGCAACTCCTACTGGGTTCGTAAATAAAACAAATCCGTACAGTGAACAAGTTACTGACAAAACTATTGCACGTTTAGTTGATAATGCAAAGGCTGGAGCTTCATTTATTGAGGATAGCTTAAAAAACTACTTAAATCGTAAAAATAGCGACTATCCATTATGGAATAATTGCGAAAAAACAACTAACTTTAGAACTAGAATAAGACAAGTATGAACAGCGAAAATTTAATACTACGAGAAACGGACAATTTACCGTTAACTAATAAAAATGATTTTATTACAAATGCGGATTTCGACAGTAATTTCATAAATATATTCAATGATTTTTTAGCACTTTGTGACACTAATTATATAGATGCTTATTCAGGTGCCACAACATATAATTTGGGTAATTTTGTTGTGTACGATAATAAACTTTGGGAAAGTGTATCAACGGATGCTTTCGCAAATGTAACGCCAGGAACTGATACCGATTATTGGGTGGATAGGTTTCCGACTATTTTAGGACATATTAAAAACTCAGATACAAAACTAGCTGAAAATACAGCGGATGAAGTAACAGCATCTGAAATAAGAGCGTTTATTGATGCAGGTTTAACAAGTACAACCAATTTAAGCATAACAGAGAATACAGACGTATCTTTAAAGATTAATAGCTCGACGGGTACAGATGTAACATTAACTATTGCAAGTACAGCTGTGGCAGGGTTATTAAGTGCAAGTGATAAAGTTAAGCTAAATAATACAAGCGGTGTTAATTCAGGAGACCAAACGCTTGGAAGTTTAGGAGCTGAAGCGGTGTCTAACAAGGCAACTGATTTTTCAGTGTTAAATGATGTTCTTTATCCAACTACTTCGGCTGTGAATGCTTTACTTACAACGGGAGTATCTTCTGCGGTTGAAAGTTTCATAGGTGACAATTACGCTTTAAAAAGATTAAGCATTGCAAGTGCAATTACTACTTCAAGAGCGTTAACTCAAGAAGATGAAAGCAAGGTAATTCCATTGAGCGGTGCAGGTATCACAGCACCTATTGTTGTTACTTTACCAAATAACGATACTGAAGCTATTGCGGTTGGTAGTCAATTTATGTTTTATCTAGTTTCAGATAGTGCTACTGTATCATTTATTGCAGAGGTTGAAAGTCCTCAAATAGTAACTTTACTCAGTGCGGGTGACTTGGTAGCAATGGACACTATAGGTGCGGTTGTTTCTTTAGTTAAGGTTGCGACAAATGAATGGTTATTAACTGGTAAATTAGCTTAATTATGTACGCTTTTCAACATGGTATTATTGCGAGTGGTGGTGGTGGTAGTGCTACTAACCCTCTTTGGGATGGCTTACAAGCTTATTACACAGCAGATAACACTCCTAACGATGCTTTAGACACTTACAACGGAACGCTTATTAACGGTGCGACTTATGGTACTGGTATAATTAATCAAGGTTTTGATTTAGATGGCACAAATGATTATGTTGACTTAGGAAATAATTTTGACAATGACGGAACTCTACCTATGAGTTATAGTTTTTGGGCTAACTTTAACAATGTAACTGCGAGTCGTTCCATTTTTGGTAAGTATTTAAGTGGACAAATTTTTCAAGGATTAACTCTACAGGCAGATTCAACAATATTATTCGCTATACAACAAACATTTCCTTCAAATATGTTGAGAGTTTCTACCGTAAACACTTTTAATGTATCAACATGGTATAATATTGTTGTAACTTATGACGGCTCAAAAAATGCTAGTGGTCTTAAAATTTATATAAATGGCGTTGAAGCCACTTATAATATTGTTAGTGATAACTTTACAGGGAATAGTTCAAATAGTGGAAGTTTTAAAATCGGATATACATTTGGTTATTTTTATGGAAAAATTGATGAATTTTCTATTTTTAATAGAGTTTTAACACCAACAGAAGTCACAGATTTATATAATTCAGGCTCAGGCTTACAATATCCAAACTAAAAAAATAATTATGGGATACGATATAAGACCAATAGAAGAATTAAACACATTTGACTACTCACTTTGTATTGGATTTTCAACTAAAGATACAGTAAGAAAATCAATAGACGGACAATTATTCATTGTTGAGGGAGAAACTTTTAACACATATACACGTGATGAAATGTTAGTAATTTGCGAGGGTGCTAATTGGACAGAAACAATAGAATAATGGAAGCACCTAACTACATACTACTTGCTTTAATATCTATTATAGGTTACTTTTTAAGGGACTTGCATAATAGGCTTAAAGATACGATAAGTGATAAAGATGAATTACACGACAAGGTTGTGAGGATAGAGGGTAAAGTTGAACGTTTAGACGAGAAAATGCCTAGTGAAATAGCTAACTTAGAGAAAGTAATGGACTTGAAATTTGAGCAATTCAACGATAAATTTGAGGAGTTAACAAAAACTATTAGACACGCTGAAAAAACTATGACAAACCAAGCGAATGCCTTTGTGGAGTTACTTAAAGAGTACAGAAAATGAAAAAGCATCTAGTTAGCTTAATTAATGACACTCTTAAAAAAGATGGTAAGTGGTCAAGAACTTCTCTAACTATGTTTTCGGCTTGGAACTTAGTTACTTTTATGGTGCTTTATGATATTTATAAAGAGGGTTTTAGGTATGATGTTTTTGTTACTATGGTGGGTGTGGCTTTAGGTACTAAATTAACTGATAGTATTGGTAAAAGAGTAGAAAAGAAATGAAATACAAAGAAATGTTAATAGTGTTATTAATCGGTGTTATAGTTTATCTACTATTTCAAAAACGACCAATGTACAAAGCTGATAGACTTCAAACTATTGAACACGTTATCCATGGAAAAGATAGTATTATTTACAAGTGGAAAACTAAGATAGTTGAGGACAAGTCTAAAATCAAAGGTTTAACAAGTCAAGTAAATAGGCTAAAGGATAGTTTAAGTGTTTCTAAGGAACTTAAAGACACTATTACTATTATAGAGTATCAAGACACTATTATAAACCAACAAGACACAGTTATTAAGTTCTATAAAGATTTAACGAGCAGATGTGATACTATAATTACAGATCAAAACGAAGTTATAGAATTAAAAGATAGTCTTATATTTATTCAGCAAAATGTCATAAAAGATTTTACTAAAAAAAAGAAACGTAGGAAAATAGGTCGTATATTTGCATCTATTGGATTATTAACTTTATTAATTGTTAAGTAATGGATAAAATAAGTAAAAATATTAGCTACAAAGAAGCAACTCACTCAAATACTGCAAAAGCTCGTAAAATTGACAACACACCAGATGCAGACACTTTAGTTAGAATGAAATTAGTAGCTGAAAAATGTTTCCAACCAGTTCGAGAATGGTATGGTAAACCAATAAATGTAAACAGTTTTTACAGAAGTGAAAAATTAAATTGGGCAATAGGTGGAGCAAAGAATAGCCAACACATGAAAGGTGAAGCAATAGACATCTCAGCTGGTAGCTCTATTGAAAATGAAAAGATTTTTAATTGGCTAAAAGATAATGTTGAATTTGATCAATTGTTGAACGAATATGGATTTAAATGGATACATATTAGTTACAAAATAAATGGTAATCGGAACATGGTTTTAAATATAAATTAGTATATTTACTCATTCATAATTTTTTAGGTGTTTTAAATGTTTAGGGGAGGTGTAAAAACCTCCCTTTTTTGTTTGTTAAAATAATGTCAAAGTACTGTTTTTTTCAGCTACAATATCTGAATGATTTTTAGCATTTATCTTAAAGTAACTTTCTTTTAACTCAATCGAGATACTTTTACGATTCATTTTTAATGCTGTAAAACCCTCACTACCTATACCTCCAAATGGACTTAAAACTGTTTCTCCTTCGTTTGAATATAAATGTAATATTCTTTCAATAGTATCTAATTGTAAAGGGCATATATGTTTTTCATCGTTTCCATCTCTTCCTGACCTATATTGTAAAGTTCTTGAGTAATCTATATCATGCCAAACTGGAGATGCGTATTTTTGCCATAAATCAACTGGTAAATAATCGCTTTTACTTTCATCTTTATCTTGGTGTGTTATAGGAACTAAATTATCTCCTTCGTTTCTAAAAAATAAAATATAATCAGGTATACCTACTCTAGTCATTGAGCTATCTTTTTTAATTGTTTTGTGTAATAAACCTAGAGCTTTTGTTCTTTGCATTTCTGTTACGGGGTTTTTCCATATAGTAGCACGTGAATGATAAATAAATCCTTGTTCTTGAAACCATTGAGTAATCATTCCTGAAAAGTCACGTAACCCAATATACCCCTCTTTACCTTTTTGAATTGGTAAATCCATACAATGTATAGCACATATACGACCAGGTTTTAATGTTCGTTTTAATTCAGGTATAAGGTATTTAAAATGTTGTTCAAATTGTTTGTAATCTGAAACATTACCCATATCCTCTTCTTTATCTGAATAAACATATAACTCTGCAAATGGAGGAGAAAATACTACTATATCTGCTTTATTATCTTCAATTTTTTTAATTTCTTGAACACAATCTCCATTTAATAAGTGATAGTTTTCTGTTTTCACTTCTTTATTATTTATCATAACTTTTGTTTTATTTGATTTATAATCATTCTCTGCTGAATATCTAGACATTTCTTTAATCATCTCAAAATGTCTATCTTGTTTTTCTAGTATTGTTTGTCTAACATTAACCTGAGATTCAGGTATTAAAATATGAACTTTTACTTTGTTTTTTTGTCCAAATCTATAACAACGTCTTACAGCTTGATAAAATGCTTCAAATTTAAAATCGTAAGACATGAATATCATTTGATTACAATTTTGATAATTCATACCAAAAGAAGCTATTGAAGTCTTTGTGATTAGTGTTTTAAATTCATTGTTAGCAAATCCATTTAAATACTTTGCTTTATATTCAGGTTTATCAGAACCTTGTACGTTTACACTATCATTAAGTAACTTTGACAATGTATCTGTTTCATTGTTTTTTAAACCCCAAACTATCCATTGATTATTATTTGAGTTAACTAATTCAATAGTTTTTTCAATACGTTTTTCAAATGAACGATTTAAATCTTTATGTAAGTCAGTAGCAGAAACAGCAACATCACCGAATAAAGAATTAGTATTATTTTCAACAGGGATAACATGTTCTAAAAATTCAATTTCAGGTAAATCATAACCATTATGACAAAAGCCTAAAGTATCTGGACTATCACAAGCCATAGACCATGTAGATACATATTTCCAGAATGGGTCTTTTGCATGTTTTCTTAGTCTCCATTTTGAAGTTTCACCTCCATCATGAACAAAGTACATAGCTAACATTTCTAAGTAACTCATAGCCCCTAAAAATTGAGAATGATTACCTAACTCCATATGGTCATTTGGTGATGGAGTAGCTGTACAAGCTAATTTATAAGGTGTAGATTTAAAACTTTCAATAATTAATTGGCTTGTTTTTCCTGAGTTGTTTTTTAATATTGAACTTTCATCTAAAACTACTCCTACATATTTTGAAGTGTCTATATTTTGAAGTTGGTCATAATTTAAAACTTCAATATTAGTGCTATCGATGTTAAATTTACTAAATTCTTTTTTTGTTTGTTCAACTACTGCTAGAGCTGTTAAAACTAAAACTTTTCCTTTTGTTTGTTTTACGACTTGATATGCCCATTCAAGTTGCATTAGTGTTTTACCTAAACCACAGTCAAAAAATAAAGCAAATCTACCTTTATTTAATGCTGTTTTAACTGCAAATCTTTGAAAATCAAATAAGTTTTTATTTAATTCACTTTCATCAATTTCAAATCCACTTGAGATAAATGTTTTTTTCTTTGTTTCTAAAAATTTTTCGTAATCGTTCATGATTGTGTTTTTAAATGTTTCTACAAATATAATATAATTTTCTATTCAAACTTTAAATTATCAATAAATTTTCTAAATACTTCTGCAATTTCATTGTGTTGCTCACTTACTTCATTTTCTACTTTGCCATTATAAAGGCTATTTAAGAAGTCCTCAATAACGTATTTAAGTTGATTACTAAATACTTTCGGTGCAACCTTGTTAGCATCTTCTATGTAGTCTATAAGTGCTAAAAGTCCACCAGTTGCGATAACTATACTTTTATCGTAGTGGTTTTTATTACCTAGATACTCTCTTAAACGTGCTTCTTCTTGTTTTGCTTTACTTTTCATTTTATTTTATTTTACTTAACCATTGTTTATAAATTTGTTCTGCTATTTTACCAGTCATTAATGGAGGTACTGACATACCAACGAGGTACCCTGTTTTAACTTTTAAAAAATTATAATCTAACGGATAACTTCCAATTTTACATATTTCATTTTTAGAAAAACCTCTAGGTTCATCAAATAAAATGTTTTTTTCACCTCCTGTAATAGTGTTAGATACTTTATCTTTATAAATGTAATTAGAAGAAAAAAAAGAATTTGGTCTATTAAATTCTCTACCCATAGTACAGCTCAAATCTGAATCACCATTAACCCTTAAGTTCCAAGCGACTAAATAACTTGGAGGTATTTTATATTCACCAACACCATCAACTTCAAATACGTGTTTAAATGGTATTTCTTTCTCGTTAAAGTTTAATTCTAATTTCGGTAGTTGTGTAAACATATCAACTGATTCCATGAATTGAGGTGCTAAATCTTTTCGTAAAGCAATAAAAAATACTCTTTCTCTCTTTTGTGGAACTCCCATTTTAGAAGCATTAAGTAAGAAGTGTTGACAAGTATAACCAGCTTCATCAAATGCTTTGTAAATATCAATTACATATTGTTTTGCATTACCTAATAATAGACCTTTAACATTTTCAGCTACTACAACTTTAGGTTGCAACTCTTTCGCTAAATCTATGAAGTCAAAAAACAAAGTATCTAAAACTTGCAATTCTTGACCCTCTCTAAATTTCTTTTCTTTACCCCAATCTTTTTCACGATTACCAGCCATAGAGAAACTACTGCAAGGTGGAGAACCATCTAAAATATCTAACTCATATAATTCTTTTGGTAAATCTTTACGTTTTGCAAAAGTTGTGATTGATTCTAGATAACTATATTTAGGTTTATGATTTTCTTTGTAAACCTCTACCATTTTAGGGTCTATATCGTTATGGCCAATAACATCAAAACCAGCTAATTTATAACCCATTGTAGAACCACCACCACAAGCGAAACAACTAAATACTTTACCTTTGTCTTTTGTAAATTTAGCATCTTTTAAAGTCCAATTATAACTAAAATTACTTGTCATGATTTCTATATTTATGTTCAAAATATGCTGTTGCTAATCTTATTACTCCGTATGCTAGGACTACTCCAAAACATACACTAAAAATTACTAATATACTACTCATTTTCTCCTTTGTAATAGTTTAACTCTTTTAATATTTTTGCGTGATGCCTTTGTAGTTTTCTAAAATACCTTTGCATTAATACACTTCCTTTTCTTTTTCTAATTCGTTCCATATTTCTTGTTCGTCTTTGCTTAAATCTTTGTAGCTGGGTGCTACATAACCAATTATCATTTCACTTTCTGTATTATACGCTTCATCTTTATAACCTAAAAAAACCTTTTTTGGTATTTCTCGAAAAGTATTAATT
>Ga0228614_1000455_pt1 | contig 23354 bp, 22 predicted proteins | sample 15DmetaG_FD_190531 | JGI IMG/M metagenome (GOLD analysis project Ga0228614, IMG submission 190531) | Seawater microbial communities from Monterey Bay, California, United States - 15D | ecosystem: Environmental > Aquatic > Marine > Coastal | place: USA: California | collected 2016-10-13
AAATACTTTTTCAGTGAATGCACCAGCCGTTTCTGCTAAGAATTTTAATTCATCAATATATTCTTCTGCTAATTCTTCTGTAATTTGTTGGGTAATTATTCCAACTAAAACGCATTTTTCTTCAACTGCATCTACTAGTACGTGACCTGTTTCCATTATTTTCGAAGATTTTTTACAAATTTCATTACTTCTTCAATTTCATCGTTCGATAAACTAGATTTAAAAGAAGGCATAGGAGCTTTACCGTTTGAAATAACACCTTTAATCTCTTTATCTGTTATAGTAGAAAGGCTTAGGTCTTTCGCACCACCAGCACCAAGTTTTCCATCTTGTCCATGGCAAGAAGCACATTTTAATGTGTATAAATATTTACTATCTATTTCTTTGGATACTTTTTCTGAGTGTTTATTCTCTTCGTTTGAAGAAGAACAAGAAGTAAGTATTAAAACGAGTATAAAATAAAACTTTTTTAGAACCATTGTCCTCCTAATTCTGTTCTAAATGGCCAAGGGATACCTGCTAATATTAGTACTAATGCAATGATGAAAGTTGTTATAATTTTTTTATGTTTTGAAATTGGAGCATCTAATTTTTCTGCTTTTTTTCTACCTATTGTGACTAAGATAATTGCTAAAATCATCATAAGGATGTGTTCCATTCCGTAAAAACGATTGGAAGCTTCTTTCATCCAACCTTCAACAAAGTGAACTTTAGGGGAAATAAAGTATAATATTAACCCAGTTAATAACTGAATATGTAAAGAGATCATGGTGAAAAGGTTGATTAATTTATCTTTTTTCTCATACAATCCTGTTTTTTTTCTAGTTACTGCATTAAAAATTGCGAATATCAATAAGATTAAAGCTATCCATCTTAATCCAGAGTGCATGTGTGAAAGTGCATTATACATAATTTGTTCTTTTTAATGTGTTTTTTAACGTTAAAGTTTGATTATTTTATAATCGTGTACAAATGTAATGATAAATGAATTGCTAACGAATATCCTTTTTTATCTTTGTGGTAATTAATAATTGTCAGGAATGAGTGAAAAGAGAACAGAATTAAGTGAATTAGGTGAATTTGGATTGATAGATCATTTAACTGAAAAGTTTGAAAATAAAAACTCAAGTACGATTAAAGGTATTGGAGATGATGCAGCAGTACTCTATTTAAATGAAGATGAATCCCAGTTAGTTTCAACAGATATTTTAATTGAAGGAGTACATTTTAATTTAATGTATATGCCACTTAAACATCTGGGATATAAAGCTGTTGCAGTAAATGTATCTGATATTTGTGCAATGAATGGTGTTGCTGAACAAGTAACGGTATCCATAGCTGTATCTAGTAGGTTTCCTGTTGAAGCTTTAGAAGAATTATATGAAGGAATAAGGTTAGCCTGTGATAATTATAAGGTTGATTTAGTTGGAGGAGATACTGCAACTTCTGTTTCTGGTTTAATAATAAGTGTTACAGCAATTGGAAAAGCTAAAAATAAAGAAATAGCTTATCGAAACGGAGCTAAAGAATTTGATTTAATTGTCGTTTCTGGAGACCTTGGAGGTGCATATGTTGGCTTGCAGTTGTTAGAACGTGAAAAAGAAGTTTTTAAAGCTAATCCAAATATTCAGCCAGATTTAGACGGGCATGATTATATTTTACAAAGACAATTAAAACCTGAGGCAAGACAAGATATTGTTGGTTTCTTGAAGGAGTTAGATGTTGTTCCAACTTCCATGATTGATATTTCTGATGGCTTAGCTTCAGAAATATTACATATTTGTAAATCAAGTAATGTTGGTTGCCATATTTACGATGAAAAAATTCCAATAGATGGTCAAACTTCGATTGCTGCTATTGATTTTAATTTAGATCCGAATACATGTGCCTTAAACGGAGGAGAAGATTATGAATTATTATTTACCATTAAGCAGTCTGATTTTGATAAAATCAAAGGAAACCCTAATATGACAATTATTGGGCATGTTACAGATGCAAAAGATGGTATTTATTACGTAGATAAAAATGGAGCTGTTGTCGAGTTAACTGCTCAAGGTTGGAACCATTTTGATGACTAATATTTTGTAGAGTTTAGCATATAATCTGAATTTAAATATTTTACTAAATGGTGAACATCAATAGATATTCACCATTTTTTTATTTAAACCAACTACTGTACATTACATAGTTGTTAGCTATTCTTTTTACTTCTCCTTCAAATAACTCTTTGGTAAGTGTTTTTACTTTTTTAGCAGGAATACCAGCGTATATAGATCCACTCTCTACTCTTGTTCCTTCAATAAGAACCGCCCCAGCAGCAATTATACAGTTTTCTTCGATATAACAATTGTCCATCACTATTGCACCCATTCCAACTAATACGTTATCTTCAATTGTGCAGCCATGAATTAAAGCATTATGACCAATGGAGACATTATTCCCTAAAGAAACTTTTGTCTTCTCGTATGTTGCATGAATTACTGCACCATCTTGAATATTGACTTTGTTTCCCATTTGAATTGAATTTACGTCTCCTCTAATAACTGCATTAAACCAAAATGAACATTCATTTCCAGTAGTTACATCTCCTATAATAGTTGCGTTTGGGGCAAGAAAACAATCTTCTCCAATTTTTGGCTCTTTACCTCTACAAGGCATGATTAGTGTCATTTTATCTAGTTTTAATTAATATTCTACAAGTTTGTTAAACATTTTTTCCAGGTGTTTGACTAATTGATAGGAAGAGCAATTATAATTATTCACAATGATTGCAAATGCGATTTTTTTTCCAGATTTAGAATCAACATACCCAGCATAGGATTTAACTCTTGTTAGAGTACCACTTTTTGCTTTAATTCTTCCATGTCCAAGTTGATTTTTACATACGTTTTTTAAAGTTCCTGAACATCCTGCAATAGGGAGAGAATTTTCAAAGTTAGTAAAGATGTTTGATTGATAAATGCTGGATAATAATTGACAAAAGTGGGAAGCACTAATTGCGTTAGATCGAGACAACCCACTTCCATCGGTCAGGAACATACTTGAGAAATCGACTTCATTACCCCAGCAATTTTCAATCATTTTAAGTCCTTCGTTTGTTGAACCGATGTTTTCATCCTTTTTTGAAAATAGAAATAGTAGTTGTTCTGCAAATAAATTAATGCTTTTTTGATTAGTTAAGGTAACGATATCTGAAATTGTTTTACCGGGGTAGGAGAGTAACCTAGTGAAATTGGGATAGTCGTTAGTGAAACTTTTTTGGTTAAGTCTAAAAGATTTAGCTCCTTTTTCAACTTTGATTCCTTCAATTTCCAACTTATTTGTTAGTTCAATTGCTAATTGTATCTCAGGGTCTGGAATACTTCCTTTAACCATGAAATCTTTTCTGTTTGAAGGAAGCGCACCAATACCAAACCTTTGGAGGGAATAAGGTGCTCCATAAATATATGAGTTGTCTCCTCTTTTTGAAGAAGAAATAATTTGATTATCAAAATTTAATTTTTCAACTATTGGAAAAGTAGAAGTCAAAGTGGTTATTTCACCTATTGTTCCAGTTTGAAAATGATATTTAAGCATGTTATCATATAATACAATTCCAGAAGGTCCTGCGCCATAATAATTGCCCATATCAGCCCATGTCCAACCATCAGGCACTCCCAAGTAACTGTAGTCAGAACCATCTACAACAACACAACCATTAATTTGTTTAATTCCATATTGTTTAATTTCGTTTACCCAAACTTCAAGAAAGTAACTTTCATCTCCCTTTTCATTGAAATAAGTACTACCTAAAGTTGGATCACCTCCTCCTTTCACCCAGATATTCCCTTCCAAAATACTATCTTGACTAATTTTACCTTCGAAATAAATTGTGGTAGATGGATGAAAATCAGGACCAAGTATTTTTAGAGCAGTTGAGGTCGAGAATAGTTTTGCAGTTGAAGCAGAAGGTAGGGTGGTTTTTGGATGTAATTCTGCAATTGTATGGGATGCTTCTAAATCAATTGCTAAGAAAGAAATACTTGCATTTTTTAATGCTTCAATATTTGAAAATGAATCAATTTCTTTTTGAATAGAATTCTGACAAACAACAAATTGAAAGAAAATTACTACAGTTATTAAAAAGGATCTTATTATCTTCACGTTTGATATTATAATATAGTTGTTACTAAATTACAAATTATATGCCGAAAGTTCTCAGGATTATTAATCGTTTTAATATAGGTGGTCCAACTTATAACGCTACTTTTTTATCTCGATTCTTAGATGATGAGTATGAGACTTTATTGATTGGAGGACTTCCAGAAAAAGAAGAGGCAGATTCTTTACATATATTAGAGGAGTATGGTTTGAGTCCAATGCTTATTAGTGAAATGCAGAGGGTTCCAAGTTTTAAAAGTGACAAAGCTGCTTATCGAAAGATAAAACAGATAATAGAAGAATTTAAGCCAGATATTGTTCATACACATGCGGCAAAAGCAGGTGCCTTAGGAAGAAAAGCTGCAAAAGCTTGTGGAGTTCCGGTTATTGTTCATACTTTCCATGGTCATGTTTTTCATTCATATTTTGGTAAAGTGAAAACGAATATCTTTAAGTTTATTGAGCGTAGATTAGCAAAAAAATCAGATGGAATCATCGCAATATCTGATATTCAAAAACAAGAGTTAGCTAACGTTCATAAAATTTGTCCTTCAAATAAAATAAAAGTGATACCTCTTGGGTTTGATTTGGATAAGTTTCAAAAGGAAACTTCAAAAAGAGAAGATGTTAGAAAAAAATACAATTTACTAGAAGACGAAATAGCGATTGCAATAATAGGTAGGTTGGCTCCAATTAAAAACCATGCACTATTTCTTTCGGTTGTTGAAGATGTTTTAAAAAAGACATCAAAAAAAGTTAAGTTTTTTATAGTAGGAGACGGAGAAGAAAGAGCTAATATTGAAGAAAGAGTAGCTGATTTAAATACAGAATTTAAAGATGCTATTTTGATGACTTCTTGGATAAAAAACATTGGAGAGTTTAATGCTGGAATGGATATAATTTGTCTTACATCTAATAATGAAGGTACTCCTGTAAGTTTAATTGAAGCGCAAGCTGGTAACTTGGCTGTTGTATCAACAGATGTTGGTGGTGTAAGAGATATTGTGAAAGAAGGTGAGACTGGTTACATTGTTCCTAAAAATAATGTAAATTTGTTTTCTGAAAAACTTTTGTTTTTAATTGAAGACGATGAAACAAGGAAGTGTTTTTCTGAAAATGGCTGGAATTTTGTAAGAGAAAAGTTTCATTATACAACATTAGTTAAAAATGTTAACGAGTACTATAAAGAACTCTTAGACAAGAAAAAAAATAAAAATTGAAAACAATTATTAAAATAAGTTCATTTGTATTGGTAGTAATACTCCTCGGAAGTTGTGGTATTAACTCTAATATGATGTTCAAAACCCCTAAGGATGGATCGTTCACATATGATTCTATTCCACTTGTTCCAAAAGAAGATTACAAGCTTTCGATTGATGATAAGTTGGTTTTTAATTTAACAACGAATAAAGGTAAAAGTCTTTTAGAAGGAATTAGCGGTACGATGACTCAGTTTAATTCTTCTGGAGGAAGGAATGGAGCGGCTTCATCTGGTGGAAACTTGATTAATGAGTATATTGTTAGGTCTGATGGGTTTGTTGAATTACCTGTTTTAGGAGATGTTAAAGTGCAAGGTTTAACAATTAAGGAATGTGAAGATAAATTAGAAGGCTTGTTCGAGTCACAATATCAGGACCCTTTTGTACAATTAAGAGTTACTAATAGGAGATGTGTTGTTTTTTCTGGTGATGGAAATGCTGCAACGATTGTGAACCTTGAAAATATTAACACTTCACTTTTAGAAGTGTTAGCTCAAACAGGAGGGATTTCTCAAAGAGGAAAATCTAGGATTGTTAAGGTGATGCGAAAAGTCGGAGAAAACAGAGAGATTTATCATATTGATGTATCGACTATTGATGGCTTGAAATATGCAGACATGATAATTCAAGGGAACGACTATATTTATGTCGAACCTAGACCTCAAATTATTAAAGGAGTTGTGAAAGAATGGGCGCCAATTGCTAGTTTGGCATCTTCTGTAACATTGATATTCACCATTTTAAGATTTACAAACTAAATTGAAAGATCGTTTTAAAATAGTTAACAAGGAATTTGATATTCAAATCATTTTTACTGTTCTAAAGAGAAATTGGTGGATTCCAATTTTATTATCTGCTTTTTTCTGGACAATTGCTTTTTTTTATTTAAGGTACACTAAGCCTACTTATCAATCAAGTATGCTTTTGCAACTTGAAAGTAAAGATAATGCAAAAGAAGTAATGGATATCCAAGGGATAAAAAAAGATGACGATAACATGTCTTATGAGATAGAGTTGTTAAAGTCTCAGTTTTTATTCAATAAAGCTTTGAAGACCTTAAACTTACATATTAGTTTGTTTTCAAAAGGTTCTGTTCTAACAGAAGAGAAGTATAAATCAAGCGTTTTTAACGTTCAACCATTTGAATTAAAAGATTCTTCTCTTGTAGATGTTCCTATTATTTTAACAATGGATGAACAAGATAATTTGTTTTTAGATTATGTTGTTAGAGGTATTAAATACGGTGTAAAAGGTAAAGTAAATGAACATTTAATAAACCAACATTTTGATATTATTATCAGAGCGCATGATGTTAAAAACTTGAAAAAAGCGATTGAGTTAAATCAGCTATATTTTAAATTTAATAGTATTAATAGTTTGAGTGCTAGACTGTTGTCTGGTTTACAGGTTGTTCCGATTAACCTTGCTGCTAAAACAATTCAGCTGGTTTACACAGGACAAAATCCTCAACTTTGTTATGATATTTGTGTTGCTCTAGCTAATACTTTTATCAATTATGATGATGATAAAAAAAGAAAGGGAGATGAAAATATCCTTAAGTTTATTGATGAGCAGTTAGAAAACCTATCATTACAGTTAGCTCATTCTAAGGATAGTATAATGATGCTTCAAAGTAAAACTGGTTTTATGATGCCGGAACAATTTGAAAATTCAATATACGAGCAGGTTAGTATTCTTCAAGAACAATATTTAGCCACAGAGGAAGAAAAGAGAGTCGTTGAAAGTGTTATTCTTAAATTAAAAGATGAGCCTAATCGTTTAGAAGTTTATAGAATGTTACCTGAAATGCTTGGTAAAAGTTACCAAATTTTAGTAACAGAAAAGATAAATGAACTTTTAGAATTATTAGAACAAAAAGAAACCTTACTTTATCAAGTTACTGAAGAACATACAGGTGTTAAAGTATTAAATAAAAGGATTCAGCTTAAATCTCAATCGATTGTTAAAAGTTTAAATGTCATTAACGAAAGATTAAAAGGTGATTTAAACAATTTGAAATTAAAAATAATTCAATCAGAATCTAAAATAGGTAATTTACCAGAGAAAAAGATTGAGTTTGGAAGATTAAGTAGAATTCAAGCTTTGAATGAAAAGTATTTTAACTTACTTACAGAAAACAAATTCTTGTATTCTATTTCAGATGCTGGATATACCTCTAACAAGAGGATATTAAGTTTACCTAGCATGAGTGAGCTTCCTGTTTCTCCTAGTAGAGGTTTAATCTTTATTTCTTTTGTAGCAATTGGCTTTGTTATAGGGTTGGCTATTATGGTATTGAAATATTTGATGTTTAATGAGGTGAATCTTTTAGAAGACCTTAAAAAACTTTTACCAGAAAAGGCTACTACTTTAGGGAATGTTCCTTTGGTTAAGAATGATATGCAATATTCACAATTATTAGCGTATGATTACCCAAAATCTCAACTAGCAGAATCTTTTAGAAACATTAGGACGAATCTCAACTATATTAATACTTCTTACCAAACAATAGCAATTACTTCCTCTATTTCTGGAGAAGGAAAAACCTTTGTAGCTTTAAACCTTGCAGGAATAATTGCAATGTCAGGAAAGAAAACTATTCTGATTGATTTAGATTTACGTAAACCTAAAATTCACCTTGGTTTTAATGTAAGCAATGATAAAGGAATGAGTGGTTTAATTATTAATCAATATTCGATAGAGGATTGTGTTCAGAAATCGGATATAGAGACGTTAGATTTTATTACTGCTGGGCCAATTCCTCCAAATCCTTCAGAGTTAATAATAAGTGAGAGTTTTAAGAATGTATTGAAGAAGCTTAAGGAGACATATGATGTTATTATCATTGATAATCCACCTGTTGGCCTTGTATCCGATGGGATAAAAAACTTAACGGATGCAGATATTCCGATTTATGTTTTTAAATCTCACTATTCTAAGCGAACTTTTATCAATAAGATCCAAGAGTTATTTGATATGCAACAGTTAAAATCACTTAATGTTATTTTAAATGGTGTTAAATCAAAAGGAAGCGGTTCTTATGGTTATGGTTATGGCTACGGTTATGGTTATGGAGGTTATGGAGAGGAAGATAGTTATTTTACTGAAGAGCCATCATTAACCTTAATTCAACGTATATTAAAGAAATTTGGATTTTATAGAATTTTTAAAAAATGAAAGTGACAAATTGTGATATTCCTGGACTTTTAGTTATTGAGCCTAGAGTTTTTGGAGATGATAGAGGTGTTTTTTATGAAACATTCAACTTGAATAAATTTAGAGAAATTACATGTATTGAAGATGTTTCTTTTTTTCAAGACAATGAATCCATATCAAAGATTAATGTATTAAGAGGTCTTCATTTTCAAAATCCACCTTATGCACAAGGGAAATTGGTAAGAGTTTCCAATGGAAGAGCTTTAGATGTAGCTGTAGATATTAGAAAGGACTCACCTACTTACGGGAAGTATTTCTCAGTTGAGTTATCAGCTGAAAACAAAAAGATGTTTTGGATACCACCAGGTTTTGCTCATGGTTTTGTTGCTTTGGAAGATAATACAACTTTTGATTATAAATGTACTAATTACTATTCTCCTGATTCTGAAGGAACTATTCAGTGGAATGATGAAGAATTAGGGATAGATTGGGGGGTTGAAAACCCAATAATTTCAGAAAAAGATCAAAAAGGACAAGTTTTTACTACTTTTGTCTCTGATTTTCAATACTAAATAATTTTGGAAGAGGTTTTACAGTTACTTAGCTTTTTAATAGGTGGGATTATCATATCGATGATATGTAATGAGGTTTTACTAAGGTTCTCACAATCTTTAGGAATAAGAAATAAGAATGATGTTGTTGTTAGATGGAGTAATGAATCTAAACCTTCTTTAGGTGGAGTTAGTTTTTTTATAGTATTTATTTTTTCTTCCATCATCTTTTCCATGGTCTATTATGAAAAAAATATTTTTCATGATTCTCAATTTGTTGGATTGATGATTTCAGGGTCTCTTGCTTTTCTAATGGGATTAGCTGATGATGCTTACAATACTAAGCCTTTTGGTAAGTTACTAGTTCAGATATTATGTGGTTTTACTTTTGTATTTGCAGGGATTAATTTGAACTTATTTCATATTCCATTGGTGGATAGTTTAATAACGATTATCTGGGTAGTAGGTATTATGAATTCATTAAACATGTTAGATAATATGGATGGAATTACAGGAACTACTGTACTTTTCATATTAATTACTTGTCTTATTTCTCATTGGATTTTAGATGGTATTAAAGCAGATGTTTGGAGCATTTCCTTAATGGCAATGATTGGTGGTTTATTAGGGTTTTTAAAGTATAATATTAATCCCTCCCGACTTTTTATGGGAGATGCAGGAAGTCAATTTATAGGATTGTTTGTTGCTTTTTTCTCAATTAAATATTTATGGAATGTTAGTTCAGACACAGAAAGTGAATCTTGGATTGGTTTTGTAATTACTTTAATCGCTTTTACAGCAGCTGCAGCAGACACATTTACTGTAGTTATTAATCGTCTGAAAAAAGGTCAAAGCCCAATGATTGGTGGAAAAGATCATACAACTCATCACCTAGTTTATGCTGGATTTAATGATAAAAAAGTATGGTATATTTTCACAGGTATCGGTATTCTTTCTACCATTCTAGCAATTGTGATGATTACTTTCTTAAAGAAAGATTTTATCCTTCCAATTGTTTTTTCTTCCGTTTATTTTTTAGTAATTTTTATAATGCTTTATAAGAATACAATAAAATATAAAGCTCCTCAAAAAGAAGAATAACAATTTCATATAGCTCCATTTACTTTTTGGCTTTTTTAATACAATAAATTGAGTTTAATAAACTAAATTTATACTATGGAAAAGCAAGACGATATGTTTCAGTATGGTTCTATAGATGTCTATGGTGCTAGAGTTCATAATTTAAAGAATGTTGATTTAAAAATTCCAAGAAATAAATTAGTAGTTTTTACTGGTTTAAGTGGAAGTGGTAAGTCTTCTTTAGCTTTCGATACTATTTTTGCTGAAGGCCAAAGAAGGTACATTGAAACTTTCTCTTCTTATGCTAGACAATTTTTAGGAAACTTGGAGCGACCTGATGTAGATAAGATTGATGGTTTGAGTCCAGTAATCTCTATTGAACAAAAAACGGTTTCTAAAAGCCCGAGGTCAACAGTTGGGACAATCACTGAAGTGTATGACTTTTTAAGGCTGTTGTACGCTCGGATTGGGGTTGCTTATTCTTATAATTCTGGAGAAAGAATGGTTAAATATTCTGACGACCAGATCGTAGATTTGATTATAAAGAGTTATGCCGATAAAAAGGTTACTTTATTAGCTCCAAAGATTAAAGGAAGGAAAGGTCATTACAGAGAACTTTTTGAGCAGGTTTTAAAAATGGGCTTTACAAAGGTTAGAGTAGATGGAGAAGTTCAAGATATAGTAAAAGGAATGAAGTTAGATCGATATAAGATTCACGATGTGGATATTGTAATTGATCGTATAATTATTTCTAAAAAAGATAGGAAAAGAATATATGATGCTGTTATTACAGCAATGAAACATGGTGATAAGTCCATGATGATAATGGATAATGATTCTAAAGAAGTTAGGCATTTCAGTAGAACTTTAATGTGTCCAACTTCTGGAGTAAGTTATCCTGATCCAGAACCTAATTTATTTTCTTTCAATTCTCCCTATGGCGCTTGTACAAGTTGCAGTGGTTTAGGTGAGGTTTCTGAAGCGGATATTACTAAAATCATACCTAATGCTAAATTATCTATAAAAAAAGGAGGGTTGGCTCCTTTGGGAGATTTTAAAGGAGGTTGGATCTACGATAAGATTGAAAACGTACTTTCTAAAGAAGGGTATTCGATTCAAACGCCATTAGAAGATATTCCATCTGATATTTTAAACCTTGTATTGTATGGAAATGATGGGATAGATGTTTCTAAAGATTCAATTCCTTTTGAAGGAGTTATTCCTTTCATATCAAGACATGCAGAAGAAAATACTGCTTCTGTAAAAAGATGGGCAGAAAATTTCATGAATAAGGTTACTTGTCCTGTTTGTGAAGGAACTCGTTTGAGGAAAGAAGCCCATTATTTTAAATTGGATGGTAAACATATTGGAGACTTGTCTTCTTTTGATTTACAAGAATTGAAAGATTGGTTTGATGGACTTGAAAACAAATTAGATGATAATCAAAAATTAATAGGTACCGAAATCCTGAAAGAAATTAATAATCGAATATCTTTTATTTTAGATGTTGGGCTTAACTATCTAAGTTTAAATCGTTCTGCAAAAACCCTTTCAGGAGGAGAAGCACAAAGAATAAGACTAGCTACTCAGATAGGCTCTGAATTAATGAACGTTTTATATATTCTAGATGAACCAAGTATCGGGCTTCATCAAAGAGACAATACGAAGTTGATTAACTCACTTAAAAAGTTAAGAGATACAGGGAATTCAGTGATTGTTGTAGAACACGACAAAGAAATGATTGAGGCAGCAGATTTTGTTGTTGATATTGGACCTAAAGCTGGCTTATTTGGAGGAGAGATAATGAATGCAAATCCAATTGATAAATTGGAAAGTAAGATCTCTTTGACAACACAATATTTGAAAGGGGAGATGGAAATTGTTGTTCCATCTAAGAGAAGAAAGGGAAATGGAAAATATTTAGAGCTCAATGGTGCAAGTGGTCACAATTTGAAAAATGTAAATTTAAAAATTCCTTTAGGTACTTTAACTTGTGTTTCAGGAGTTTCAGGAAGTGGAAAATCTTCTTTGATAAACCATACTCTTTATCCGATTTTATTAAACCACATATATAATGGAGTAAGAAAACCTTTGCCTTATAAAAGTGTAAAAGGGTTAGAACATTTAGATAAAGTGATCGAAATAGATCAAAATCCAATCGGTAGAACCCCAAGATCAAATCCAGCTACTTATACAGCTTTGTTTACTGAAATTCGTTCTTTATTTGCTAGTTTACCGGAAGCTCAAATTCGAGGATATAAGCCAGGAAGGTTTTCTTTTAATGTAAAAGGAGGAAGGTGTGAAACTTGCGGAGGCGGTGGATTGAAAGTAATTGAAATGAATTTGCTTCCGGATGTATATGTTGAATGCGAAACGTGTAATGGAAAAAGATATAACAGAGAAACTCTAGAAGTTAGGTACAAAGGTAAATCAATAAGCGATGTTTTAGACATGACAATAGAAGATGCTGTACCATTTTTTGAAAGTATTCCGAAAATTCATCGTGTTTTAGAAACACTTTTATCGGTTGGTCTTGGATATATTAAACTTGGTCAATCTTCAACTACCTTGTCTGGAGGTGAGGCACAAAGAATAAAGTTGGCAACTGAACTTTGTAAGAAAAGTACAGGGAATACGATTTATATTATGGATGAGCCTTCCACTGGATTACATTTTGAAGATATTAGAATGTTATTAATTGTTCTTCAAAGAATTGTAGAGGATGGAAATACAGTTTTAGTTATTGAGCATAATTTGGATATAGTCAAAGTTGCGGATTATATTATTGATATTGGTCCAGAGGGAGGAAAAGGTGGAGGAAAAATAGTTTGTAAAGGTACTCCTGAAACAATAGCTAAAAAGCACCAAAAAGATTCTTTTACTGCTAAATATTTAGTACTAGAATTATAATTAATGGATAAGGAGAAAGTTGTTTTTGCTTGGAGTGGCGGAAAAGATTCCGCTTTTGCCTTGCATCAAGTTTTTAAAGCAGGTAAATATGACGTTAAATACCTTTTAACAACTTTGAATAAAGAGTTTAAAAGGGTTTCAATGCATGGGGTAAAAGAGGAGTTGTTGGACCTTCAAGCAGAATCCATAGGGATTCCTTTATTAAAAGTTTGGGTTTCTGAAAATTCTTTTGAAGATTACGAAAACCAAATGGAGCAGATGATGAACAAGGTAAAGTTTGAAGGGGTGGAGTCTGTTATTTTTGGAGATATTTTTTTAGACGATTTAAGGGAATATCGCGAAAAGAATATGCAAAAGGTAAAAATGGGTACAGTTTTCCCACTTTGGAAAAGAGATACAAAAGAACTAATAAAAGACTTTTTATCAGATGGATTCCAAACAATTACATGTTGCGTAAATGATGCTAATTTTAAAGAGGGTTCTGTTGGGCGGTTATTAGATGAGCATTTTATTGCTGATTTACCAATCAATGTGGACCCGTGTGGCGAGAATGGAGAATTTCATACCTTTTGTTTTGATGGACCTATTTTTAAAAATAAGATTAGTTTTAAAAAAGGAGAGAGAATTTATAAGCCTTTAGAGGAGAAATACATAGAAGATAAGCCAAATTCAACAAAAGGATTTTGGTTTATTGAATTGGATTCAATAGATCGTTAACAAGTCTTAGAAGATGTGTATCTTTGTATAAAGCTAGAAAATTTATATTATGTTTTTAAAAATAAAAAATAGTTCAAAGGAAGTTTCGAATTTGGTGTTAGTAGGTAATTCTAAAACGAAATTTTCAAAAGGTGTAGAGGATTCATTGATTAAACAATTTCATGTTTTTTTAGAAGGAGAAAAAGACGTTGATTATTTTAAAAGTACTGATCAATTTTTAGTTTTTATAAAAGGAGATATTAATCAAGAGAAAAATAGAGTTTCAGGATATAATGTTCGAAAACTAATAGATAAAAAAGAATCTGAAATATTTGTTGAAGGAGATCAAGAAATGTTGTTAAGCTTCTGTGAAGGATTTGCTTTATCTAGTTATCAATTTTTGAAATATTTTAAAAATGCAGACACAAAAAAGAATAGGTTAGAGTCTATCTTTGTTTCTGAATCTTGTTCAAATCTGTTAGTTTCAGAATTAAATACAACTATTAAATCTGTTTTTTGGGCTAGAGATATGGTTAATGAACCAGTGTCTTATTTAAATGCCCCAAAGTTTTCTGAGGAAATTGAAAAGCTTAGTGAAAATACAAGTTTAGACGTTCAGGTTTATGGAAAAGCAAAAATAGAATCCCTCAAAATGGGTGGTTTGTTAGCTGTAAATAAAGGTTCTATTGATCCTCCAACATTTACTGTTTTGGAATATAAACCAAAGAATGCCACAAATAAAAAACCTATCGTTTTAGTTGGGAAAGGAGTGGTTTATGATACTGGAGGTTTGAGTTTAAAACCGACACCACATTCTATGGATTGTATGAAAAGCGATATGGGTGGGGCAGCTTGTGTTGTTGGAGCAATCTATGCAGCAGCTGAGAGTAAATTAGATAAACATATTATTGCATTAATCCCTGCAACAGATAATAGACCTGGTTTAAATGCCTACGCTCCTGGAGATGTTGTTACTATGTACGATGGAACAACTGTAGAGGTTTTAAATACGGATGCTGAGGGAAGAATGATTTTGGCGGATGCTTTAGCATATTCAAAAAAGTATGATCCTGAATTAGTTATAGACGCGGCAACTTTAACAGGTTCAGCGATGAGAGCTATTGGTACTAAAGCAGCATGTATAATGGGTAATGCTAAGGATAAGGTTTTTGAACAATTAGATGATGCTGGTAATTTATGTTTTGAAAGAGTCGTTCGTTTACCTTTTTGGGAGGATTATTTGGAAGAGATGAAATCTGAGATAGCAGACCTTAAGAATATAGGGAGTGCAAATGCAGGTATGATTACAGCAGGAAAGTTTTTAGAACATTTTGTAAAGGCACCTTATGTACATATTGATATTGCAGGAACAGCTTGGTTAGATGGAGAAGAGAATTATAAAGGTAAAAATGGTACAGGATATGGAGTTCGATTACTATTTAACTTTTTGAAAAATTATAGATAGATGGATAAAAATATAGAAAAAGAGGTAGGGAATCCTAATCCAATTAGAGTAGGGATTTCTATTGGTGATGTAAATGGAATTGGACCTGAAGTTATTATCAAAGCTTTAAACGATTCAAGAATTTTATTAGATTGTACACCAATTATTTATGGTTCTACCAAAACTATATCTTATTACAAAAAAGCTATTAGAAAGTTTAACTTTTCTTTTCAAGCTTGTAAAACTGCTACCGATGCTGTAAATAGAAAGGTTAATGTCGTAAATGTTTGGAATGAAGAGATTAAATTTGATTTAGGGAAAGCGACAGAAGTTGGAGGGAAATTTGCATTTTTATCTTTAGAAGCTGCTACCCAAGACCTTTCCGAAGGAAAGATAGACGTACTTGTTACTGCTCCGATTTCAAAAGAAGCAATGGCAAAATCAGGTTTCAAATTTCCAGGTCATACAGAGTATTTAGCTGATAAAGCAGGTGCAGATGATGTGTTGATGATGATGGTAGGATCAAACTTAAGAGTAGCTTTAGCTTGCACTCACATTCCTTTAAAAGAAGTTAGTTCTTACTTAACAAAAGATATTATTTACCAAAAAATTAAAATGCTTGATAAAAGCTTAATTAATGACTTTGGTATTGTTCGGCCTAAAATAGCTGTTTTTGGTTTGAATCCTCATGCAGGAGAAAACGGTAAATTAGGAGATGAGGAGATTGAAATCATAAGCCCGGCAATTACTCAAGCGAAAAATGATGGTATTATTGCTGTTGGACCATTTCCAGCAGATGGTTTCTTTGGTTCTTCTGCAATGTCTCAATACGATGCAGTTTTAGCAATGTATCATGATCAGGGGTTGACAGCTTTTAAAGCGCTAGCGTTTGATGATGGAGTTAATTATACTGCTGGTTTACCAGTTATAAGAACTTCTCCAGATCACGGGACTGCTTTTGATATAGTTGCTAAAGGGATTGCTTCTGAACAATCTATGAGAAATGCGATTTATTTAGCTATGGATGTTTATCGAAATCAAAACGCTCGAAAAGAGATGGTGAAGAATCCATTAAAAGTAAGGCCAATGGATAAAAAACGAATGTCTTCTTTTGAATAAGTTAGCTTATATTCAAAAAAAAAGAGGATATTAACATTATTACGTTTAAAATAATTATCTTTGTCATCCGATTTTAGTTGGAAAGTTATGTCAAAAAGAGAATTTGTGATACCGTTTGTAGGTTTAAAGATAGGTAGCCACATCTTTGAATACGATATTGATAAGGCTTTTTTTGAAGGGATTGACTATTCAATCATTCACGATGGAAACGTTCATGTGAAGTTAGAATTGGAAAAAAAAGAGACAATGATGATAGGTGTTTTTCATGTTGATGGAAAAGTATTTACAAATTGTGATAGGTGTAACGACCCTATAGAAGTTGAGGCGGAAGGAGAGTACCAAATAATATATAAGTTTGGTGAAGATGAATCAGAAGACGAATCTTTAATTGTGCTTCCTTCCAATGCTTTTGAAATAGATATAAAAGATTATGTGTACGAACTTATCTCGGTTTCTATGCCAGTAAGGTCAGTACATGATATAGATAAATGTGATCCTGAAATGATTGCATTGTATGAGAAATATGTTGTTAATTCTACAGAAGAGGAATCAGACGACGACGAAAGTGACGACGACGATGATGATACAGATGAAGTTTGGGCAATGTTAAAGAATTTGAATTAACTTTTTTTAAATTATAAAAAATGGCACATCCAAAAAGAAAGATCTCGAAAACGAGAAGAGACAAAAGAAGAACACATGTGAAAGCGGTTGCTGATAATATAGCGACATGCCCAACTACAGGACAACCTCACTTATTTCACCATGCTCACTGGCATGAAGGAAAACTTTACTACAAAGGTAAGGTTGTGGCTGAGAAAGAAGTTGCAGTTTGATTTAACTGTTGAATAACTAAAACTCTTCTTAATGAAGATAGGAATAGATATTTTTGGTGGTGATTTTGCTCCAGAAGCGAATATTGAAGGAGCAATATTAGCACAAAAAGAATTTCCTCAGGATGCTACACTAGTTTTGATAGGCGACCAAGATATTATTTTGAGTTGCCTATCTGAGCGTGGTGCTAATCCTGATGATTTTGAGATAGTTCATGCTCCAGATGTAATAACGATGCATGATCATCCTACTAGGGCGATTCCTCAAAAACCTAACAGTAGTATTTCTGTAGGTTTTGATTTGTTGTCTGAAAAGAAGATTAATGCTTTTGCTAGTACAGGGAATACAGGCGCAATGCTTGTTGGTTCTATGTATAAAACGCATACTATTCCTGGAGTCATCAGACCTTGTATTACTTCCACAATACCAACAGTAGATGGTAACCAATCTATTTTATTAGATGTTGGGTCCAATGCTGATTGTAAACCAGATGTTTTGTATCAATTTGCATTATTAGGAGATATTTATTCTCAAAATGTATATGGAATAAAAAAACCTAAAATTGGTTTACTAAATATTGGGGAAGAAGAGTCAAAAGGTAATCTTTTGACAATTGCCACTTATAAGTTATTAGCTGAATCAGAAGAAATAGACTTTGTTGGAAATATTGAAGGAAGGGATATTTTTTCAGGATTAGCAGATGTTATTGTTTGTGATGGATTTACAGGTAACATTGTACTAAAGGAGGCAGAAGGGATTTACTCTCTAATGAAAAAACGTGGAATAAAAGACGCGTATTTTGATAGGTTTAATTATGAGAACTATGGAGGAACTGCTATTTTAGGAGTTCAAGGTAATGTTATTATTGGTCACGGTATATCTAACGATATTGCTGTAAAAAATATGATTTTACACTCTTTTGATGTTGCTAAATCAGGCCTTTCGAATAAAATTAACGACTTTTTCAATAAATAATATGGAGAAAATTACAGCAGCAATTACTGGTGTTCAAGGATACGTTCCGGATTACGTTTTATCTAACGATGAGTTAGCTAAAATTGTAGATACAAATGATGAATGGATTACTTCGAGAACAGGTATTAAAGAAAGAAGAATCATGAAAGATGGTGCTTCTTCTGATATGGCAGTACATGCTGTAAATGGTTTGTTAGAAAAAACTGGAACAGATCCAATGGATGTTGATTTAGTTATTTTAGCAACTGTTACTCCAGATTATCCTTTTCCAAGTACTGCAAATGTACTTTGTGATAAGGTGGGAATGAAAAATGCTTGGGGGTATGACTTAATAGCTGCTTGTTCAGGATTTATTTACGCTTTATCAACTGGGTCTCAATTTATTGAGACAGGTAAATATAAGAAAGTTGTAGTCGTTGGAGTGGATAAAATGTCTTCAATTATAGATTATGAAGATCGTACTACTTGTATCATTTTTGGTGATGGGTGTGGTGCTGTTTTACTTGAGCCTGATTTTGAAGGTAATGGTGTTCAGGACTTTATTCTTAAAAGTGATGGTTCTGGAAGACAATATCTAATTCAACCTGGAGGAGGAAGTGCTAACCCACCTTCTGCTAAAACAGTTGAAGATAAAATGCATTTCGTTAAGCAAGAAGGAAAACAAGTTTTCAAGTTTGCTGTTACAAATATGGCGGAAGTTTCTGCTGATATTATGGTTAAAAATAACTTATCAAGTGAAGATGTAGACTGGTTAGTTCCTCATCAAGCTAATTTAAGAATTATTGATGCTACTGCAAATCGAATGGGCTTATCAAAAGATAAGGTGATGATAAATATCGAAAAGTACGGTAATACAACTGCTGGAACTTTGCCATTGTGTTTGTGGGATTATGAAAAACAGTTGAAAAAAGGAGATAATATTATTTTATCTGCTTTTGGAGGTGGTTTTACTTGGGGGGCTGTATTCCTTAAATGGGCATATAACTCTTAATCTTAAAAAAATATAAAAACTAATAATTATGAATATTTCAGAAATTCAAGATTTAATCAAATTTGTTTCTAAATCTGGTGTTACAGAAGTAGAAATCGAACAAAAAGATTTTAAAATCACAATTAAATCAGAATCTAAAAAAGTGGAGCAACAATACGTAATTCAACAAGCAGCTCCGCAACAAATACAAGCAGCTCCGGCTGTAGCTCCGGCACCTGCACCTGCTGCTCCAGCTGCTGCAGCACCAGTTGCTGAGAAAAAAGAAGAAGAATCAAAGTATATCACAGTTAAATCTCCTATGATTGGTACTTTCTACCGTTCAGCAGGTCCAGATAAAGATCCTTTTGTAACAGTTGGAAAAGCTATTAGTACAGGTGAAACTATTTGTATCATTGAAGCAATGAAATTATTCAATGAAATTGAAGCAGAAGTTTCTGGTAAAATTGTTAAAGTTTTAGTGGATGATGCAACACCTGTTGAATACGATCAACCATTATTCTTAGTTGATCCTGCTTAATTAAATTCAGTTTTATTGGTGTCACCAATTGAATTAAATTAATTAGAAATATAAAAGATTAACTATGTTTAAGAAAATATTAATTGCCAATCGAGGCGAAATAGCTTTAAGAGTTATTCGTACTTGTAAAGAAATGGGTATCAAAACTGTTGCTGTATATTCAACAGCTGATAAAGATAGTTTACCTGTTAGGTTTGCTGATGAAGCAGTATGTATTGGACCACCAGAAAGTTCAAAATCCTACTTGTCCATCGCTAATATAATTGCTGCAGCTGAAATTACTAATGCGGATGCAATTCATCCAGGTTATGGTTTTTTATCTGAAAATGAGAAATTTTCAAAAGTTTGTCAGGAGCATAACATAAAATTTATCGGTGCTTTACCTGAGCAAATTGCAAGTATGGGGGATAAAGCAACAGCAAAAGCAACTATGATTGAAGCTGGTGTTCCTTGTGTGCCAGGTTCTGTAGGTTTATTGAAGGACTTAGAGGATGCAAAAAAGCAAGCTAAAAAGATAGTTTACCCTATTATCATGAAAGCTACTGCTGGTGGTGGTGGTAAAGGTATGCGTATCGTTTGGAAAGAAGAAGATCTTGAAGCAGCTTGGGATTCAGCAAGAAAAGAATCTGCTGCGGCATTTGGTAATGATGGTTTATACATGGAGAAATTCATTGAAGAACCTCGTCATATTGAGATTCAAATTGCAGGAGATGTTTTTGGTAATGCATGTCACTTATCAGAAAGAGATTGTTCTATTCAAAGACGTCATCAAAAATTAGTAGAAGAAACTCCTTCTCCTTTCATGACTGAGGAGTTAAGAGAGAGAATGGGAGATGCTGCTGTTAAAGCTGCTAAAGCTGTAAAATATGAAGGTGTAGGAACAGTAGAATTTCTTGTTGATAAGCATAGAGATTTCTATTTCATGGAAATGAATACACGTATTCAAGTGGAACATACTATTACGGAAGAAGTTATTGATTTTGATTTGATTAAAGAGCAAATTAAGTTAGCTTATGGTGAGCCTTTATCTGGTAAAAATCATTTCCCAAATATGCATTCAATTCAATGTAGAATTAATGCAGAAGATCCAGATCATGATTTCAGACCTTCTCCTGGTAAGATAACTAGTTATCACTCTCCAGGTGGTCATGGAGTGCGTGTGGACTCTCATGCACATGCGGGTTATGTTATACCTCCTTATTATGATTCAATGATTGGTAAACTAATCACTGTTGCACAGACTCGTGAAGAAGCAATTTTAAAAATGAAGAGAGCTTTAGACGAATATATTATAGAAGGTGTAAAAACTACAATTCCTTTCCATTTAAAATTGATGGATGATGAGAAATTTAATGAAGGTGATTTTACAACTGCTTTCATGGATACTTACGAAATATAAAAATTTCTTAGATACAAAAAAAGCTGGATTTTATATCCAGCTTTTTTTATGCGTTAAACTTTTGAAGTTTTATTTGAAATAATCAAATTCTTATTTAATTGCGTCTAATAAACTATTAACTAAGTTTTCATTTACATTCCCATATATACGGTCATAATCTTCTCTAGAACGTTTTACTACTTCAAATGCTTCTTCTTTTCCATAAACATGAGTGATTTCCACATTTTTACCAGCTCCATCTAGGTCTTTATAAGTTAAGAAAAAGTGACGGACCCTATCAATTACCAATTTAGGCATTTCAGTAATGTCTTCAATGTCACCATAAGCTTGATCTCCTTTTAAAACTGCAATAATCTTGTCATCAGCTTCTCCACCGTCTAACATTCTGAATCCACCAATAACTTTAGCTTCACAAAGAATATTTCCATGGTTAAAAGTACGCTCACTTAAGACACAAATATCTAAAGGATCTCCATCACCATCGATATCGTTTCTTCCTGTTTTTTCTCTTGAAAATTCAGCAACTTTTTCATCGCAGTAGGTTTTAGGAACAAACCCATAAAGACAAGGCATGTGGTTAGATAACTTTTGAGGCCTATCTACCATAATGTGTCCACTTTCCTTGTCTATTTCGTATTTAATAGCATCAGAAGGAATAATTTCAATATATGCATTAATAATTGCTGGACTTTTATCTCCAACTTCAATTCCATGCCAAGGATGAGAAACAAAACGTTGACTCATTATATCGACTATCTTTTTAACTTCTTCTTTCATTTCTTAATTTTCTTTTAAAGCCTATTATTTTAATTCTATCCAAATCAATTTTTGGTTTATTTGGAAATCAAAGTTAATGATTTTGCACTGCTTATCCTTAAAATAATTTAATTTTGTATTTATGGAAATGTTCTCAAAGAAGTTTGTTAGATTTAATTGGGTTACGCTTGTATTAATATATTTAGTAGTAATTGCAGGTAGTTTTGTAAGAATAACTGGAAGTGGAATGGGATGTCCCGACTGGCCAAAGTGTTTTGGGCAATGGGTTCCACCGACTGATAAAAATGAATTACCCATGGATTACAAAGATATCTATTCTGAAAAGAGGGCTTTAAAGATTGAAAAATTCTCAAAACTTCTAGAAGGTGTTGGTCTCTCAAAAATTGGAGAAAGGATTAGAAACGATAAGTCTTTGTTAGTTGAAGAAAGTTTTAATGCCAGAAAAACTTGGACAGAATATGGTAACCGTTTGGTGGGTTTCCTTGCAGGTAATGCAGTTTTAGTTGTTTTTTTATGGATACTGCTTTTTTATAGAAAGAAATCATTAGTGTTTTTATCTTTTTTTAATCTAATATTACTTGGATTCGAAGCATGGTTCGGTTCAATTGTTGTTGCTACAAATTTGGTTCCTTGGACAATAACTATACATTTGTTTTTTGCTTTAGTAATTATCTTTATTCAAATCTTAATCATAAGAAAGGTTAGTGTATCACAACAACAAAACCTTTATTTTTCTTCTACCTTAAAGGTTTTGATCCTGTTTTGCTTTTTTGTCACTTTTTTTCAAATGTTTCTGGGGACTCAAGTTAGAGAATACATCGATGAATTAACAAAACAAGGTTTCGGTAGAGAAAGTTGGACAGAACAATTAGGGATGACTTTCTTTATTCACCGAAGTTTTTCATGGTTGGTTCTAGCAATATTAACATTCATCGCTTGGAAAAATGAAGCAGGAGATAAAGTGAGAATTTTGAGAACTTCTTATGTTATATTAGCTATAGAGTTATTATCTGGAGTTTTATTAGCTTATGCAAACATGCCAGGGTTGGTTCAGACAAGTCATTTGATTTTTGCTACAATTCTTCTTGGTACCTTATCGATGACGGTTTTAAGAATGAAAACAAAATTAAGTTAAGGAATTTATTTTAAAATTATTTAAAATAATCTTGTAATATTATTTTAGAATAGTATATTTGCAAACCGAAATCAATCAATTTATTGATTATTTCTCGGTCCTATAGCTCAGTTGGTTAGAGCACCTGACTCATAATCAGGTGGTCCATGGTTCGAGTCCATGTGGGACCACAAAAAGGCTTACAGAAATGTAAGCCTTTTTAGTTGTTATAATATGAAATCAATAATTTATTTGATGAAAAAAATCGCCTTTAGCCTGGGTCAAGTGCAAAACGTGGGGAGGGATATATAAATAAATTTATTTCTTTGTAAAAAGAAACGAATTTTGGATAATTATATTGAGTTATTGAAAATGATTCTTCCATCTGTTTT
>Ga0228614_1000467_pt1 | contig 23122 bp, 26 predicted proteins | sample 15DmetaG_FD_190531 | JGI IMG/M metagenome (GOLD analysis project Ga0228614, IMG submission 190531) | Seawater microbial communities from Monterey Bay, California, United States - 15D | ecosystem: Environmental > Aquatic > Marine > Coastal | place: USA: California | collected 2016-10-13
AATTTTCAAAACTTTTATCTCTACAATAAAGGTCACAAGTATACGTTTTTTCATCGTCTTCATCTACTTCATCTTCACTTTCTTCATCATCTTCATTTACGGTTTCTTCTTTATTTTCGTTTAAATAGACTGTTTCATATTCTCCATTTTCTAATTTATGTGCTTTTCCTGATTCTATTCTTTTATATTGAACACCCCCTGTATATTTACTTTCATTTAGGGTTACAAGACTTATTTCATTATAGTATTTTACTGCTTCCTCTTCATCTTCATATTCTCTTTCATCAGCGTAACAATAACCTGTGTCAAAACCACCAAACATAGTTGTTACTACATGATATTCTACTACATTCTCACTATCTTTCTCATTTTCATTGTCTTTCTCATTTTCATTGTCTTTCTCCTCTTCTTCTTCTTCTTCATCCTCATCGCAAGCGGCTTCACATAAATATTGCCCACTTCCTTTCATTTGAACTATATCATTTTCCTTTCCACATAGATCACAACTGGCTTCTTGATTATTTGGTTCTTCTTGTACAAATAATATATCACCAAATCCATCGTCATCAAAATATCCGTCACATAGACAGCATTTCTTATATTGACCTTCCTGATAAGTACTTTCAGTATCTTCTTCGTCATCCCAATCTGGTGGATACCTTTCACAGTCCGTATTTTCACATAATTTTATGGCGTCTTCTATTTTTTCTTCTGTTTTATTTGGTTGTATCAAGCGGGTTAATAATTTACGATTCAAATGACGCATCTTTATAGAGATCTCCAACACTTCTTTCAAGTTGTCTTCACAATTAACAAAATTTTTTATATCATAGTGGATATGATACATCAAATCGTCTAATTTATCGTTTAATGTATCTATCTCATCGCGGTCGCCTGCACACGTTTCACATATCTCATGCATTGTTTCTACCTCTTCACAATTACATATGGTATGCTGTCGTCTTTCAGTTGTATAGAGCTGTGGACTATAGTCTATACAATTCTCACATTCTATCGCGATTACAGTCGGTACCTTCTTCTTTTCACACATACAATCCCCGTGATAATACTTTGAGTTACTTTGTTTTTCCATTGCTAGTGGATATTTTACTTAGTATTATATACTTTTTTTTGTATCAATTTTTTACAATTGTTTTACTATACATACCATACGACGATTTTCCATTGTTGGAACACGGGATTTTTGCAACATCCTTGTCATACTTGTATCTACCTCGTAATTATTTTCATGTAAATACGATAACAATGATGGAATATCATCTGGTGTCATATACATATCTGGATTCTTTATTGTACTATTTGCACTATTACGAGGATACCTCAATATTACATGACTACATACTGTTCCTCCTGGCTTTTCAAATGGTGATAACTTATCTAATGATATTGTCTTTACCATATCACCCAATACACCTGGAGGATGCACACTCACCGTTAATATATGATCATATGTCTTGTAATAATTATTTCGGAATGGTTCTACATATACAACAAACGATTTGTTTGTTTTTGCAAATGGACTATCCATCATTATATACATAATAAGATTATTATCTCATTATGTATATTAATATACGCTCTCTATAGGGGTCGAACCTATGACCTCGCGGTTAACAGCCGCACGCTCTAACCAACTGAGCTAAAAGAGCAATAGGATGAGTTTTCATCCCCCATTTGTTTACTTTATCATTGTACATTTATATGCTACTATTTGTCGCCCCATACTGTACTCATATTTGTAAACACGCCTGTGGTCGCCAGACGTCAACTTATTAGCAGAAGAAGGTCTCGATCCTCCGGCCTTTGGGTTATGAGCCCAACACGCTGCCTCTGCGCCATTCTGCTTTATATTGGTGTAAAAGCTCCTACCGAGACTCGAACTCGGGTTTCAGGATTCAAAGTCCTGAGTGATAACCGCTACACTATAAGAGCCATAATATTATTGGTTTACACCACACTACTTTATACTTATTACTTTATATTGTTTAAACTCTATTTATTTTGTAAAAAATTGATTTTTACATATTACTAATACTTTTATCAATATCTGTCAATATGACTACTAAACAAATTACTATTCAAGACGCGAATCACAATATCCATATGGATAAACCGATTGATTCCATGCCAGTTCTTCGGTTTAACTTTACAGCCTCCTGTATGACTCAACTTTCATCATTTTCTAAAATTCACCAATTTGATTCACGTGATGATTTTAAAAATGCATGGAAATCATGGAGCGAAGATAATAAAACAATTATTCAAGAGGAAACTATACGGCTTCAACAATCCGGGTTTACGGGCAATGTTCATGACAAAATGTTTAAAAGCGTACGATATTATTTTAGACAAAAATCTACTGTTCCCGCTTCTCAACCACCTCGTAAAATATACCAATCTATGCATAAACCGATTTTATCTGCTATTGACACACAAATCAAATCTATCATTAATGACCCTTCCGTGTCTCCCGCTGATGGTTTTGATTCTTTCTGTACTGAACAAATGAACCTTATTATTGAAGCTATTCGCATTTCATATCCTACTACACAACCTATCTCAAGGGATATGATTATTTCTTACACCAATCGGCTTAAAAAAACTTATAAAAATAGATTTTACAATATTAAAGTTTCTACTATTAAAACAAAATAACTACATTATACTACTTCTTAAACTTATTATACTTACTTAAATAGTTCTGTTTTATTATATTATATTATACTTTTACTAATGAAACAAGCTATTTATTTTTTCTTAATATTATTTGTCGGGGCTATTGCTTTTCTTATTTGTGCATTATTACTTTACTTTATTTGTTGTTTGTTATTTTATAATAATAATAATGATATACAAATTATTCAAAGTACAGATAATGCTATTAATTAATACGATTTTCTATGAGGAGGGTCTTGTTATTTAGATAATTTTTTTACTTATTTTATTTATATACATTATATTACCTATTTTATTATGAACAATATTTTAGAAGTCGCTATCTACGTTACCGCTTTTGGATTATCCGACCTATTTTTACGAGTTTGTAAAATTACCGCTGTACCTTCTCTATTTTTTTATTATATTGCTATTCTTTGTCTTGCCTTTTTTTTCTTTTATAAAAAAGACTCTACACCAATTACTCATTGCCCATGCGAGTCTTGTAGTTCTTTATAAATTTTTTACATAATAAGACGATGTAAAAAAATTGAATCTATTATACCATTAATATTTCTTATAACTATACTTACACTTCTTTTATAATGATTTGTGACGAAGAATTTTGCAATACTATTATTCAGGATTTTAATAATAATGACAAGGCGATTTTTGGTATTAATATGTTTCATTCATTATTAGATGTTTATTATGATACTTATAATAATAAACAAAATCTTACTAATGATTATTTACATACTTATTTTCGTAACGATACCAAACTATTATTTAATGTTATTAATAATACTTTCGCCGATAAAGAACAAATGCTCGGTGCATTTGATGATGATGAAGAAGATACAATTAAAGAAAAAGAACAATACTTAACATTTTGTGATAATGTTCAATATGTTACTGAACATATTGATACTGTTCATTTAACTGAACCTGATGAAGAATTTTCATCTAATTGTGCTAATGCTATTTCTTATTTAAATCAAAAAAATAATGAACGAAATGATTTAAGTAACACTTTTGATTCTCTTAAAATTACTCTTAGTAACTTGACTAATACTCTTTATAACTTGACTAATACTTATATTACAAATAATGAAACGTATGATGACAAAACTGATGATGAACCATTGGTCGGGGATTTTGCAGCCGAATAAATAGACAAAAAACAAAAAAATATAAGGGAACACCCCCTTATATTTTTTATTTGTTTCTTTTTCTTTTGTTTCTTTTTCTTTTGTTTCTTTTTCTTTTGTTTCTTTTTCTTTTGTTTCTTTTTCTTTTGTTTCTTTTTCTTTTCTTTTTACATTCTTGCAATGATTCTTGATGACCGACGAGGTACCGTATTTGATTTATCTTCCTCTCTCTTTCTCTTTTGAGTCTTTTTTCTATTCATCATTATAAGTGCATTTGCTGCTTCCATCTTTGCATTTTCTTCTGCTTCAATTGCCTCAATCTCAAGACGTAATGCTATCATTTCCTCCAATTGTGTACGATAACCTTCTTCAATTTCTTTATGCTCCTTCTCCCAACTTTCCATATTTAATGGATAATATTCTTTACGCACATCGTAAGAATTATGGGCCTTCAATGCAATTTTCATATTTGACCATAGAGTTCTCTCCTCCCTATTCAACTTTGTTGACATAATTAGCTTGGAATTCATTGTAATAGATAATAGATATACTGTTGTATAATGATACCTTACATTATATCCTATTCATTTTATCAATTTTTTACATTTTATATGTTATTTCTTTGGTTTGAGAACATTTTAGTCCGTACAAAATAAATGATAATTAAGTACAATAGTGATTATCATTTTTCTATTACATATAAATACTCCTTCACTGGTTTGTATTCTGTTGTTCGTTTATAATTACTTATCCCCTTCAACCTATTATACGTCTTATGGTCTATTGGAATTTTTTTTACACTCTTACTTAGTCCCGATAATAATTCGTCTACCTCGGGGATTGATATAATACCACCATCGTTATATGACAACATTATATATTTTGATGGAGTACTTTCTATTAATTCTATCAATGCTTTCTTTGCATGTACCGTACTATTATATGGCGACTTTGTTCGGTCATTCGGTTGACCACGATAAGTTTCGGGGATTTCTTGAGTTTTATCCCAATCATTGATTATATCCAACATAAAATAATATATGTTATATGGATGCTTGTTATATGGAGGATCGTAATATACTATGTCCATTTTCACACCAGTCGTTTCCGTTGGTAAACTTTTTGCCCATTCCGTTACATCCTTTTGAGTTACATGATTTTTACATTTGGAATCGTGGAATATGGGATAGGGAATACGAATTGGCTGAGTGATCCTCTTTATATCCGTCTTCGTTTTTCCACCAAATTCTCCCTTTTTACCATCTTTGTCTTTATAATATGCAGAAAACTGCCCATTCGTATTATTGTGGATTGAACACTCTACCAAAAGTGGTGCAAGAACATACGGTTGGAATTTTTTTGGTATACTCTTTATATAATCACGCATCATATCTATGCGACGACCATTTTCACACGTATAATACGCTCTTTCACCTTCTTTTGTTTCCTCTTTTTTCGGTGACCAATGCTTTGATATCCATTCATTTATTTCCTTTGTTGGTGTTTTTTTATCCGCGATGTTATTTGTATTGTCTATATATTTTTTTATACTTACCAAATCGGTATCACTCGGTCTTGATAGATAACAATCATTTAATGTCTTACTATATCCAGCCAGATCGTTTGTATACAATTCACCTGCCTTTGTTTTTAACAATCTACTCACTACCCCCGAACCCGAAAAACCGTCTCCTACGATTAATTTTGACGACACCTTTTTATCTTTCACTATGTCGTCTAATGCTTCCTCTATTATTGGTAATAACTTTCGCTTATTTCCCATATACGTTATTATTTGAGTTGTTGTATATCGCTTTTTATCTACATATACAGGACCTTCCTCCATTCTTATACACTATCTTCATTTTTTTAATTCATTTATTCTCTTTCCATTGTTTCTCTTTCTATTATTGTTTCTCTTTCCATTGTTTCTCTTTCTATTATTGTTTTTTTTATCTTTTCTAAATACAATATTCCATCCATCATCTCCTCTTGGGCATGTTGTACCCAATCCAATAATGATAAATCTGTACGGTCTAATGTTGTTCCATACTTTTCGTATCCCACTCTTGACCTTTCTGCAAATTGACTTATTATTGAATTCACTACACTATCATTTGTTATTTGCTGTTCTTGAGACCATTTTACACTTGATATTGGTAGCTTGCTTTTTTCCATATCAAACGGGATTTTGTTTTCTATTTTACCCAATGCATGTTTCATCATAAATGGATATTTGTCTTCTTCATCTCCTTCATACGATGATGCTATTCCGCCCATCTATACTGATAATAATACACACTATTCACAATACTTTATGTCTTTTAACTTCATTATTTTTTCTCTATATTTACTATATATGATTACTATTTCTCTTTTATACTTTATTATTGGATGCATTACTGGCATTAGCATGGGTATTATTGGTATTGGAGCTGGATTAATTACTATGCCTTTATTAATTTTATCTGGACTAACTATTAAACAATCCGTCGCTGCGATTATGGTTATGCAACTTTTACCACAATCTATTCCTGGTGTTATGAATTACAAAGACCATATTGTTTGGATTCCCACTGTCCTCGTTATTCTTGGAAGTATTTTTGGAATTTGGTTCGGTTCTCATATGGTCAAACTTGGATTCCTTAACGAAGATATATTATATAAAATCATCACCGTCTTCTTGTTTCTTTCATCTATCTACTTTTACATCAATCATTGCTAAGAATTACACCGACCTTGATTCCATACAATATAATGAATAATGGGATTACTAACCCGAATATTGACACTATACTATTTGCTATAAATTTAGTATCTATTTCATCGGTTTTATGGAGATAGTACATTCTCCTATCATTACCTTATATTATTGGATTTTTTTGTACTTATAATGTAATATGGCGGTCTTCTGTTCTACGGTTTTTGATTACAAAGAGTTTGACAATATAAAAAATAGCGGGGACACTGTTGGCATTGTCGGGATAAAAAATAGTACACCTACTGTTATTTTTTGGAAAAATAAGATCGAGGATGAGAATGTTGATGAGAATAGTTATACGCATTTTTTCCAGATTACCAGTCATGTCAGTAATGATGATGATTCTAACAGTAATAATGGTAGTGTTGATAGTGTGAGTAGTGTTGATAGTGTGAGTAGTGTTGAGAGTGTGAGTAGTGTTGATAGTGTGAGTAGTGTTGATAGTGTGAGTAGTATTGATAATGTGAGTAGTGTTGGTGGTGTTGTTAGTGATGCTTATAAAACATTAATTATTACTAATGATGATGATTATTTACAAGTACAGAATAGTGCTAAGTGTGCAATACATTCATTAAATAATCTATTGAAAGGTGAATATTTTACTACTGTTGACATTACCAATGATGAAAGAGATATTATTGAATTTCCAATGCCTGAAATAAATAATCCAGAACGTATAGATAATGTTAAACAAAAGCTTGACCTATTAAAACAAAAGTATTATGAGACAAATGGCAAAGCTGGTGTAAACTTGTTTGCAGTTGGTACAGTATTAAAACAGTACGCATCGTTATATTTTGACAGGATTTGTGATGCAAAGCCTGGAAATAGTTATGGGACTGCTATTATTAGCATTGCTTTAAATATGTTTGGATATCACACCAATACCATTACCCCCGCCGATAAAATGAATAATGATATTTTTAATGCACTTAATAATGCAAAAGACAATTTTACAGGTATAATATTGAATACCTCTACTTCTAACACCGGGAGGGGAGGGCATTTTATTGCGATTCGTAGAGTTAATGATACCAATGATTTTGTTTTGGTTGACTCACATAAGAAGCTTCCCAGGGGGACATCACCAATGGCTATTAAATCTGACGTCATTCCATTAAATAATGAAACAGAAACGAATAATTTTATATCAAATTGGCTCAGTGTTAACACCCACTACCAGTACATAAGTAATCCAGGATATCTTGTAACTAACGACAACGACGAGGCAAACAAACACTTTAATCAGATTATAGCAGATGCTTATAGTTCTTCAACACCACCAACCTATGGTGGCCGTAAATCTTCTAAAAAAAACCACCGTGGTCGTTCAGCCTCAATTGCCCATTCGGGCAATCTGGTGGTGCATCAACGATACAAGACAAAGCGACGCAAGTCGCCCTATACGACGCGAACGCTGAGCAAACCCCGACGCAACTCTTCTACAAGAAAACGTCGTTGATTTTTCATTGTTATATACCATTTTATATAACAATAACTAATAAGCCTCCTGCGAGAATCGAACTCGCGACCACTACCTTACAAGGGTAGCGCTCTACCTCTGAGCTAAAGAGGCATCGCCTTTCATAAGACATTCTATTATATTGTCTTTTCTTCAAATACTTTTTACATCAAATTATTTATTTGATTCATACTTTTTTGTTATTCCAACAAAATGTAAAAAATTGATTTTATCTTACATCTAATACTTATTTACAACCTTACGAACCGTATACAATTTACTACATCAACATGTTAAGACCCAGACGTACCATTAGCCAACACGCTCTTATTGATATTATTCATCCCGACGTGTTTCAACCCAGAACCGAACTCATCCAACAGGATATTATACGCAAACAGTATAGAATTCCTGAACATCAACGATTTCCGGCTTGGTCTACTAAGAAGAAACAATCTTTGGTGGAATCTGTTCTTAATAATTGGCCTATACATGCCATCATTTTAAGCAAACACGTTGAGCAGCATTTCTCATACGATGACCAAGAACCCACATTCAATGAATATTTTAACATTGAAGACGGACAAACCAGACTCTCTGCATTACAGGACTTCTTTCTCGATAAATTTCCTACCACCGATACCAATGGTCTTCTTTATTCTCAATTATCAATACAAGAACAAACTTATTTTACATCTTATCAAATCTCTACTGAAGTTTTCACCATGACTGGCAATCGGGCTGCCACCATTGATTGTATGGCTAATATATTTGACCGCCTTAACAGCGGCACTCCTCTCGGCAACAACGCCAAGTATTATGCACGTAAACAAACTCCTATTGTTGACTATTCTCTTCGTCTCTCTATTCATGATACTTTTAGAGATTGGTTCAACAAATATATTGGAACTGTCGGGGGAGGGAAGAAACGTAACCTCATGGCCGATATGGTTGGTGCCAATCTATCTATTGTTAAACGCAGCGAAGCTTCCTTGAATACCTCTTATCAACGCAATTATCATCTACTTATGGACAGTGTTCAGGATACTGATATTACTACTATTCGCCTATTCTATACATCTTATTTCACCTTTCTTGACACTACTATTGGCGTTGCCAATACAAAACCCAATAAAATCTACGGCAAGTTGTCTGGAATTCTTGGACTTGCCATCTGTTCTTGGATTAATTACGGAAATATTCACGAGTCCCTTAATTGGTACATTAAGAAGAAATATTACACACCTAAATATGAACCACCACTATTTGCAGAACTCACCACGGGTGACCGACGCAACTGTCAAGGAACCGCCATTCGTAATAGATTAGACAAAATCATTCAACAATTTAACAATGACCACGTAACTCCTAATGTTGCACCTCCTGGTAACGACCAAAATCGGGAGGACAAATCCGCGACAACGACTGTCGGGTGTGACATGTGCGAAGGCTATGGCTACCCCGGAGAAATGTATGTGTGCGAAGACACCTGGATCTCGTGTCCAGGGTGTTCGGGCAGATACGAAGATGAGGAAGAGGAGGAAGAGGAGGAGGCGGAAGGCGATAGTGATAATGATAGTGAATCCAGTTAAATCGTTGGTGATATTATTTTATATGTAAATTATATAATGAGTTTTTTTACTAACAATAATTTAAGTCATTATGGCGATATAATTGCTATTCCTTTTTTTGCTCTTCTTTCCTATTACTTTTACAACATTCAAGATAAAACTACCTTTGAATATGTATTATTTTACTTTTCTATTGGAGGATTCATTGCTGATTCTTTTTATACAATTCTCTTTTTTTTACGCAAAAATACTAAATTTATGCTTCCATATTAAACAGTTGAAGATTTTTAAAAAAAATACATTATTTACTACTTTAATTATTTAAACTATCTATCTTCTTGGAATTGGAGGCGCCCAACCATTTACTCTTACTCCATACTGTTCACGACATACTGGACATTTCATTCCACCCACTCTCTGCATGTGTTCCATTATGCAATCCCCACAGAATTTATGACCACATCTTAATGTCATTTGGTTGGTATTTCCTAATTCATCAAAACATACTGGACAGTCTGTTACTTCAAATGCATTCTCCGCAAGAGTTAACTCTTCATGCGTTTTATTACATTCTGTTTGATCCTGGTTTATTAACTCTTGCATAGGATTTACAGCGCCTCTATCTTGATATTCTCTTCTCCTATCTCTATTACGACCTGCTAATTGTGGTATCGGTAAACCTCTTCCCAAACGTTCAACCTGCTCTACCTCTGTTAAGTCCGCATCCAGTACCATTCCTCTCAATCGTCTCATATGTCTCTCTTCTCTCTCTATTCTTGCACGATTTGTATTTTCTCGTGCAACCAACGCTGCTGCTTCTTCACGTGCACGTCGCTCTTCGTTTTCTCTTTCACGTTGGGCTGCAGCTCTCCTCGCAAGGGCTATCTCTCTTTCTCTTGCACGATACCCTCTAAACAGATGTTCTGTTGTGATTAACTGTTGTCGTTGTCGTTTCTTGATTTCTTTTACTCTTTCTTTTCTTTTTTTAATTGCCTCTCTCTCTTGCATCTTGGCTTGCTTCGCTGCCTCTCTCTCTTGCAACTTTGCCAGCATCTTTGCTTGTTTCGTTTGCACTCTTGCTTGCTCTCTCTCTTGCATCTTGGCTTGCTTCGCTTGCTCTCTCTCTTGCATCTTGGCTTGCTTCGCTTGCTCTCTCTCTTGCATCTTGGCTTGCTTCGCTTGCTCTCTCGCTTGCAACTTGGCTTGCTTCGCTTGCTCTCTCGCTTGCAACTTGGCTTGCTTCGCTGCCTCTCTCTCTTGCAACTTTGCCAGCATCTTTGCTTGTTTCGTTTGCACTCTTGCTTGCTCTCTCTCTTGCATCTTGGCTTGCTTCGCTACTTCTTTGGGATTTTCACCATAATATGGTAAAAATGATGTCATTGTCACGTATTCTGGCTCTTGTAATGTTGTCATGATTAAATCATTTAAAGTTATCTACAATTAGTCTGTCTAATTTAAGCAATTTTTTACATTTTTTGAGTGTTTTGAAAACATATTTTTCAAATACTTTTACTTCTAATGTTGTCATGAAGTATTTCATTTAGGGCTACTTACAATTAGACTGGCTGAAAAAAGTGATTTTTTACATCATTGAACTTCTGTGGGAGATATGGACTTTTTCTGTCAATATTACATATAATGTACGACAATCCCTTTTGGTATAAATCCTTAAAAAAATCATCGTTCACCCCACCTGACTACGTTTTTGGTGTTGTATGGACTTTCTTATATACACTTATGGCTATCTCCCTTATACTTGTATTACAACGTACTTCTTTTTTTAGCAAACCCGTTTTATTATTTATGACTCAAATGGTATTCAACCTTGCATGGAGTCCTTTGTTTTTTAAATACAAACTTATTCGTTTAGCTTTAGTTGACCTACTTTTACTGGTTGTTGTTTTATTGTTTACTATTCGTGCGTTTTATAATATCAAACCCGTTGCTGCCTACCTTTTACTTCCCTATCTTGCATGGCTCGGTCTTGCCGGTTACCTTAACACATATATAGTTTTTAACAATTAACTCAGTAACCATTGCATTTTTTGTATTCATAATTACATCACTCTATTATAATTATGAATAATACTACAAATAAACTCTCTTTGCAACACCCCGATACTATTAATGATACGCCTCCCCCTACGCCTCCTCCTACACCTGTTTTAAATCCTAAACTGCTTAACACCAAACACCTTTCTATTGATATTCAAACTTGGAATGACTTTAATGAAACCAACAATCAAATTCCTACCATGGATGTTTCACCCATCTATGCCAACCACCCACATTTAAAAAAGAAGGTTTCTAAAACTAATGATATTGTTCAAAAACAGACTATTAAAAGAGACCAAGAACCCAAACATGATAACTACAATGATTATACCGATGATAGAAGTTGTTTAATGAAAATGTTGATGTATCTTTTTGCTCCTGATTCTCCGTAATATTTCTTATTTATTTTTCATTGTATATTATATATTATATACTATGGCATCTCCTACTTATGAATCCGCTATTTACAAAATTAATTCCAGACAAAACGTCGCTACGCGACGATGCATGAGACAATGTATGACCGAATATAATTGTAAACTACTTCCCAAGGAATTGTCTTTCAAAGACTTGACCAAAATACTTATTAAAATGCAAAAAGTTTGTTTCAAGGATAAAAATCTACATAATGAAAATACCAAACGGATTATTGAATTGTTAAATTCTAAAAGTGAAAGAACATTCATGGTTGCCATTTCTTTAGGATTTTTACCCAGTTCCAAAGGTATTATGGATTTTATTGATGGGGGAGCCGCTACCGTACAAAAAAGCAAATTAGAACTCTTACAATATCAACAACCTTGGATTAATGAAGTTTGCCGTGCTAAGATGAAAGATGTTTCTGGCAAATCACCCGTGTCTATCGTGATGGACTTGATTGAACGATTTGTTACTCACTATCTTATGAAAACCTCCAAAAAAACCAATGGACTCTATTTATATGTTGAAAAAAAACCTGAACACGGGGGCGACCCACAATTCTTATTGAATTATTACAAAAAATATGGATTTTCTTTGATGTCTCATCAGGATGATGAATATTTTTATATGCAAAAACATATTACTAATTCTTTCCATTAACTCATCCACAACTCATCCACAACTCATCCACCAATCCATATTTCAACGACTTTGAAGAATTTAACCACAAATCATGTTGGAGTAATTTACTCAGTTCTTTCTTTGGAATTTTTGTATTCTCACTATAAATCTCCTTGATTTTTTCAGTTAACTCTTGGAGATTCTCAAATTCATCTTCTATTTCACTCATCTTTCCCCAACATACACTACTTAATTGATGTATCAACATAAATGCATTTTTTGTCATGTATCTTTTTTCACCCACCACACTCATTAATGTCCCCGCCGATGCCGTCGCTCCTTCTACTATCGTATGGATCGGCATACGACACGATTGGATTACATCTATTGCATTGAATGCATCAAATACACTACCTCCTTTGGAATTTATGTGTAGAAATATTGGGATTGTATCCAGATGGAGTTTTAATGATGTGATCAGGTTTTCTTCTTCCGCGTCCTTGATATGCATTATTAATTCAAATATGGTTTCTCGGGTCACTTCGCTGTAAAAATATATGTGGTTGTTTTTTCGTTTGATGTTTTTTCCTGATATATCATCATCCGCGTCTGCGTCCTCATCATCGGCAGTTACATCCTTTGCTGCGGCTTTACTTAACATATATGTGATTTTCTTTCTTAATTGTGGCATCCTTATCCTTCTATATATATTTCATTAATTCACTTTATGTATTTTTACTTATCTATTTTTTGTATTGGTATCCTCACACGCGCTATGTTGTATAAAAAATTGATATTATTTGAGAACATATTCATAATATTAAATTATTCATAATATTATCAAACTATTAATATGTCTATTGGATTTCAAAATTTACAGACTATCTTAGCTACTAAAGATGCTATGCCTGTTTTGAAACGTTTGCCACATGACCTACACCCTTATATTTTTAAGTTTCTTGCTGATGAAGTCAAAGTTCACTATTGGATGGATAAATACGATTGGAATGACACTTTACACAGTCTTGGAGAATATTATTACGGCTGGCATCTTATAAATGCTTATTTTCACTATATTAAAGACACTGATATTACTCATACTGAATTTCTACGCGATAATAATGCTTACCGGGAAAGATATAAATATCGGGATGCAAACGGACAGGTTTTTCGGGCGATAATGACTTGGAATGATGATAATTGTGATTATGACATCATTCTTAACCGTATTGGGGATATGATTTACAAACTATATGCAGAACGACGAGATTTCAACGGATTGTACCGGCTTTTAGCACATTACATTACATTATGGGATGATAATGACTTTTGAACCTATTTACATATTTGGTTCTATATGCTCTGACCAAAAGTATTGCCCGACAAATATTAAAACGTTAATTCCAAACAAAATAAACTTAAAAAATAATTGATCATTTATTAACACACCATCTTTTATAAAATCTCCCATCGTTAATAATTCATTAAATATATCTTGGGTTTTACGAATATTTTCTATTAACATCTCTATACGAATTATATCTTTTCTACCTTCACGCATCTCTATTTGTTTTTGTTGTTCCATCTCTTCCTCATTTAAATTACTCATCAAATACTTCTTGTATATTTGTTGACGTTTACTATATTCCACCCTATCCTTATTGTCATCCATATCTAACCAAATTACTCCACGGTTTAATGGGATATCTGGACGACTTCCACCAGTTGGACCGCCTGGATTTATTTCAAACCTATAATTTCTTGCAAATGAGAAATTTCTTATTTCATTATTTTTATGTGATTCTTTATCCGTTATTTTTTTATCTTTTTCTAATCTTCTATTAAACATATCATACCTATAATAATACCACCAGATTTCTCGTTCACTGTACACATTAGTTAATGGTTCATCCATTTTTTCATATTTTTCGAATAATGGTTCTCCTTTTTTTAGTATAGATTTACGAATTCTTATTATCTCTTCTTCTACTTTTTTCTCTATTTCCAACGATTTTTTTATTTTTATTTCCAACTCTAACAAATATTTTTTTGTTTCTTCACCCAATTTATAATTCTTTTCAAACATTCCTGTTACTTCCAATATGTCGTTTAATATACGAATATTGTATTCTTTCCAAAATAATTCCTTTCTTGAAAATAATGTCATATAATCACAAATCCTAACATCTCTTTCATACCCCTGATTCCTCCCTATTGTTGACAGTAGTTTTTCTATTTCATCAGTATATTCTTTTGTTATTACATTCTCTTCTTCATGTTTTATATTTTCATCTATTATACTTAATCTTTTTTTCATATAGTCTATATAATTTTCTATTTCTTTGTCTCTTAATGTATAAATAGATTCCATTGGTTTTTTTGATATTTCGCTTTCCTTACACAGTCTATTTAATATGAATAATTTTTCTATATGATCATAATAGACCTCTTGTCTTTTTTTATAACGGATAAATTGATATTTTAAATTATTCTTTCCACGATTCATTATATTTTCATCCAATACGTACTTCATACTTTCTAACAAATAATCTTTTCTTATATATTTTTTATCCATCTCTAATTCATTTGCAAATCGGTTTGAGAACTCTACCATTTTTTTCGGGGGTTCCTTGTTCAAGAACGCAAAATCTATTGATTGTTCTTCATCATATTTCTTTCTTATATTTTTTATTACGTCTTTTTTACCATGTTTTATTTCTATACTACACAATCTGCTTGTAAATAATGTATTTTCTTTGATATTTGTTACCATTAATATATTATTTTTTGTTCCAGTATAAAAATCTATAAAATCACCTATTGGTGCTTTTGCATTACACATAAATATTATTGAATCCACCAACACCCTATGTAACAACTTGTATATCCCTTCTATATCTGCTATTATTTGGTTTTCTTCTTTTTGATCCATTTCTCGCCTCTCTTTCAACACATCTAATCTCTTATGTATGTATTCTGCCCTCTCTCTTAAACCTAATATTTTTTCATTATACCTCAAATAAGTTCTTTTATTGATTACATTATCTGTTAATCCTATCCAATAAAAATTGCACTTTTCACTTATTGTATACCCCCTTTCGTATCTTCCGTTTAACATATCTTCTTCTAATTTTATACCATCCAGTATTTCTTTATTATTTTGTTCAGTCTTTTGTTTATAATTAAATAAATCACATAGCTCTTTATCACTATAATCCGTGTACAATGAATAATCATAACGCACATTATCATATACGGGGTTCGTTTTTTCTACATCTACTACACTATTTGTTTTGTTGCTATCACTATCTGAATCGGGGTTGAGTTCATCATCCGATACTCCATATTCATCATCTGTTACTTCATATTCATCATAATTCGGTTCTTCCTTTATAGATAACTGGTTCTCAACATCTTCTTTTACACTATTGTAAAACATTATATATAATTATATTTTCTTTTTTTTTATATTTTTTAACGTTTTTTATTCCATTATTTATATAATGTGGATTTCTTTACTACAATCTTATATGGAATAAAAAATATTATGAAAAAGACCTCATTATTATTAACGTATGTATTCTATTATACATATTATTAGCCATATTATTGTAGTTATTGTTGCCAACATATGGGATATTTCATCATTTGATTCCGTTTGTACTGTTTTGTTTTGTTTATTGTTTCTATTGTTTCTATTGTTTCTTGTACGACCTATCCCTTCATCCCCATACCAACTATAATCTTCGTTATCTACTACTGGATTCATTTTGTTATAACCTTTTTATTTTTATATATGTTTATCAATTTTTTATTGTCACTCTAATTTAAATCTAATAAATCTACACATTCTACAAGATTATTCTTCTTTGTCAACTGTTCCGTCAAATAATCTATAGTTAAAATCTTTGATTGAATCTGGTTCTCTAACCTTGTTATTATTTGGCGTTGTTCATTCACCAGTTCTTTATTTTGTAACATTTCTACATAATGGTTTGCTTTATTTTGATTTAACATAAGAAGCCATTTCTTATGCTTTTTTGTTTTTATATGTGTTGCAAATTTTGTTGTACTGTCGTAAGTTTTATCTGCTCTTGAACCACAAGAACATATTATACCGTGTCTTATTACTGGTACATTATCTATATAATTTCCATTGTCATCCACGCTTGGTGTATATAAATCGGGGGTTAATGATACATCCATTATTTATTATTTATTATTAGTTAGTACTTTTTATTTTTATATGTTTTCATCAATTTTATATTACCATTGGAGAACCTTACATATTATGTTATTTAGTCTACATAATATGTATCAATATTGTGCTTTATCGTTGTTTTTTTGTCTTTCTGTTTGCCTTCCTTTTTGCTTTTTTTTCATATAATATTATATAATGAACAAGATAAACATTTTACTATTCTCTGCTGTCATTTTATTGAGTCTTGATTTTATATATTTAAATTTGACTAAATCTGTTTTTCAAACACAAGTTTTTAAAATTCAACACGGCGTAATGAACGTTAAGTTAATTCCTGCGATTTTATGTTATTTCTTCTTGGTCATTGGATTGAATTATTTTATTTTACAATCACATAGAACTATTTTAGAAGCATTTTTGCTTGGTTTTATTATATATGGGGTTTTTGACTCCACTAATTTGGCTATATTTAAAAATTACGAGTGGAACGTTGCTATTATGGACACCGTATGGGGAGGCATTTTATTTGCATTAACTACTTGGATTATTTATACTTTTAATAACATGTAATTTATCAAACCTTTTTGAGAACCTTACATATTATGCTATTTGTTTTACATAATATGTATCATTATTACTGCTTTTTAGCGCCGCTTTTTTGTATTTCCTTTTGCCTTCCTTTTTGTCTTCTTTTTTGATTTGGTCTTTCTGTTTGTCTTCCTTTTTGCCTTCCTTTTTGATTTTGTCTTTCTGTTCTTTTTTGCACCACCCACATCTATATTTTTAAGCTTTTTAAGCTTTTTAAGTTGGTCTTCAAATTCTGCAATTTGATTCTGTACTTCTTCCTTATTATAATCAGTCATTTGCTCGTTCAGTTCGTTCTTTAGGTTGTCTATAATAACTTGAACCTCCTCTGGAGTTTGTTCATAGTCTTCATCATCATCCCCCCTATTTATTGTTGGAGCATTATTTTTGTATATTTCTAATTGTTGCTCTTTTGATATATTACCTGGAGGTCGGGGGTCATAATCTATGCCTTCCGCAGCTTCAGTCATTGCATTATGTCTCTCATCTCGCTGCTGCCAAGTTGTTTCTTTATCATCCGGATCTCGTGTTACGCGTGTTGAAGGACCGAATATAGTACTATTTTTCCCGTTCCACTGGCGAAAACCTTGCTTTGTGCGTGGGTATCTTTCGTGATATTGGGTTATCGCGTTCGCAGGATATGTGTGTCCACTTGAAGTACGGACCAGCTTGCCGAGACTCACATGTTTATTACCTGGTCTATCTGCTGTCTTAAATGCACTCTTTAGTGGGTTTTTAATAGTTCCCGTCATTATACAATATCCATATATTTTTGGTTGAGACACTGCTCTTGCCTTTTTGAGACCCTACCACTAAACTTGATATTTTCTGGGGGGAGGGGGTACTCTGCACTGTTTTTTTCGGGTACTGTTGCCCCCGCGAATCCCCGCGCCGCACGGTCGCACCATCCTCGCCGAATAAGTATTTGAACACCCTCTGTCCCGAGGTCTGCCTAAACCCCCTTTTAATAGTTATCGGTAAATGAGTGGGATATCGGGAAATAGGTGGGATAACGAGAAACGAGTGTATGGCGCCCGCCCAAGGTCCGTTGAACGGTCCGTTGAATAAGTATTTGAAATACCTCTCCACAAAGGTCTTTTTAAATATCTGTGCAAATAAATATAAACATTTACCCTGTACAATACCATCTCACTATGCGTTCTCATGTTGTGCCCGGGATTCACCAGCTATTCTGCCGATTAAAATGTTTCAATAATGTCAATAAATATAACAAGTTCAATGAGTGCATCTGCCACCCTGACTGTAAACAATTAAATTACGACCCAAACCTCGCGTGTGTACAGAGCTATCGGTTATTATACAACAAACGCGATTGTGGTTGCCCTGATAACAATTGTAAACGCATCTACCCTCGTAATAATAATAAATGTAACTAACTCTCTTTAAGTATTTGAAAATGTTTTTTCAAATCCTTCCTGTTCTCCAGTTCTTGGCAAAAATGTAGAAAATTGATTTTTCTGGACGTTTTATTGTATTGCATCAAACTTAACAACAAGAATAACACGCTATTATTATGACCGTCCTCGCCGAAACTTTAATCATAATTGGAGTATTTTCACTCTTTATGGCGTACCTCGGGTCCAAGCTATACTACGATATTTAACAACACTTTACAAAAACCTTACAAAAAGCCTGTATGTCTATCGCTTTTTTGTTTTCTTCCCTTTTTTCGCGGTTTTCTTCCCTTTTTTCGCAGTTTTCTTCTTCGTGGCCTTTCTCTTCTTTCCTTTCCTTTTTTTTGTTCCTCCAACAGGACCTCTGCGTCCGGGTGCAGACGGCACTTGTGGAGACCTCGGTGGTGGAGTTCTATTTGGAGAACCTGGCGGAGTTGGATCTACATCTACTATCTCGTCTGTTATGTTTAAATCACTCAAATGTAAGCTTCTTTGAGACCCTGTTGGAGAACTTGGAACAGGGCTTAATGGAGAACCCGGTGCATACGGTGGCGAATCTGGTACATATGGGGGAGTTCCTGGCGGAGAATAATCTGGAGAACCATAATCAAAAGAATCTTCCAAATCTGCCAACCTAATCAATGGTGGTGGTTGTGTTGGCTCGCGCCAGTTGTCCATTAGTGACCTTACTGTCAACAGTTGGTTATATATGTCTTCTATATCACTTCTTATACTCCTACGTTCCTCTTCTACAAGGTTATTTATGTAATCTCTTTGTTCACCTCTATTTAACCTATTATATTCATGGCTTGAGTCTCTTGCGGCGTCTTCTCTTATTATCCCCGTTATGTCTGCTTCCAAATTTACAACCTGTTCTACTAAATCTGCACGTTGTTGTTCCAAACGAATTCGTTCATCCTCTAACTCATTGTATTTGTATCGGGGCATTTATATTATCTTTACATAAAAACTCAAAATAAAAACTATTCTTACTTTCCTATTTTTGGACATACCTTTCTTTGTCCATTTTTCAAAAGTGCAACTACTTTTTTTTTTCAGAAAACACAAAAAACCACTTCAGAGCATAATGCAGCGAAACGCGATTTTCCGCGATTTTTTTTGTTACTGAACTTTTTTTTATACTTTTTGAAAAAGGATTTAGGCATTTTTATGTTATCATTATATAGATAACAATGGTAATGCCTAAAATGCCGAAAAATGCCGAAAAATATATATGTGAAGAATGCAACTTTAAATGCAGTAAATTAAGTAATTATAATACACATTTATTGACTGCAAAACATAAAATGATAACAAATGGTAACATAAATGTTGACAATTTAGTTCCAAAAAATGCCAAAGCATATACGTGTGATTGTGGAAATACATATAATTATGCGTCTGGGTTATCAAGGCATAAGAAAAAATGCCAAAAAAACTCAGAAAAACCCATTGAAAATACCTTTGTCCCAGAAAAAGAAGAAGAGCCAAGTGAAAAACAATTAATGCTGACTATTATAAAGCAAATGGCAGAAATCATGCCAAGAATCGGTGACACGAACAATAGTCACAACACAAATTGTAATAACACGTTCAATGTGCAGATGTACCTTAACAATGAATGTAAGAATGCAATGAGTATTCAAGACTTTATCAAATCAATAGAGTTAAACATGAGTCATTTGAATGCAATAACAGATAAAGGTTATGTGGATAGTGTGAGTAATATAATGATAAAAGCCTTGAGCGATTTGGAAATCACCGACCGTCCTTTACATTGCACGGATTTAAAACGTGATACAATATACATAAAAGATCATGATGAGTGGAATAAAAGCAGTGCAAAAGACGAAACGTTGATGAGTGGCATGATAACAGATATAGAAAACAAACATTATGGTTTGGTAAAACAATATGCCCGAGAAAACCCCCAAGCAGCGGTAATGGACACGCCAGAGAATAAATATCAAAACAAGGCATTACAGAATGCTCTCGGTAATAGTGTAGACAGTGAAGTGTTGCAGAAGAAGATTTACAAAGAGGTATTGCCTAAGGTGAAGTTAGATAAGTCATGTATATAATTTTGTATATATTTACAGAGTTTATTTGAGGGAGGGGAGAACCTGACCCACCCGAAGGGTGAGTGGTTCAGCTACGCTGAACAACATCAATATGATTAAGAATGTTATAAAAACACCCGAATTAAGAATGTTTTTATAAAAAGTGTAGAGTATAATCATCTTTTTTAACATAGTATGCACAGTATACACAGTAAAATCGTGAATATAGTAGTATATAATGAAAAAAAAGTGAGTAGGTTCTCCAATAATGAAAAAAAGAGTGTAAAACCCCCTATAAATACTTATCGGGAAATGAGTGACATATCGGGAAATGAGTAGGATATTGAAAAACGAGTGATATGTCGGAAAAGTATTAGAGAACAATATATGTTCTCAAAAGAGAGTGTTTATAGAACAAAATGTAAAAAATTGATTAATATGTAAGATAGTAGTGGTATGCATCTTAAAACCCAAGTTTTTAAAAGTAATTAATATGTCAAGTCAACAAGTGAATACCCCCAGTCCTAAGAAGACCACTCCCAAGGCTCCTGTAAAGGAGAAGAAGGAGAAGGTGGTAAAGGAGAAGGTGGTGAAGGAGAAGAAGGTGGCGAAGAAGGTGGCGAAGAAGGTGGAGGAGAAGGTGGAGGAGAAGGTGGAGGAGAAGGTGGAGGAGAAGGTGGAGGAGAAGGTGGAGGTGGAGAAGAAGGTTCGTGCAGCGGGTCTTCCCGCGAAGTATAATAGATTTATCCAATATACATATTATATGTTAAGAACATTAAACAATACGGAATTGGAGAAGAATGGCGAAGTATTGTTTGATGAAGAAAAGATGTTTGAAGCTTGTCATGTGTTTGGTGATGTGGAAGTGCAAAAGACATTTGTGGAAGGATTTTTGGAGAACAAGGGAATCGCAAAGGAGATGCGTACCCACTTAGCTGATAAAAAGAAGGCGGATAAGGCAGCTGCAAAGCAACAAGTGTTGAATGAGAAGGCAGCAGAGAAGCAGCGTAAGTTGGATGAGAAGGCAGCTGCGAAGAAGGCAGTTGCAGATGCAAAGGCAGCGAAGAAAGGTGCATCAAAGAAGAAGACAAAGAAGGAGCCAGTAGATTTGGTGACAAGTTTGGTGACATTGGCGAACTCAAATGGCGAAGAGGAAGTAAACGGAGATCAAGAGGAAGAGGAGGAATTGGATGTGAAGATAATCACAATAGAGGATAAACAGTATTTGATCGATGAAGCAAATAATTTATATGATAGTGAGTCACATGCCCAGATTGGGACATGGGATTGTGTGACGAAACAAATTACAACAGTATAAAAAATTAAACAAAGCAAAACAAAACAATAATATAAAAAAGGGGTGTAAATACCTTTTTTTTATTGAAAAGTGTTGTGTGTAAAAAATTGAATTAATAATCATAGTATTAATACAATTATAATAATAAAATCGTTTTATAAAGCAATGGTAAAGAATACAACAGGAGGAACTAAGACAAAGGGTTTAGCGAGGAAGCATGTAAAGTCTGCGGGGGGAGGAGGAGGAGCCTTGCGTTTGCCGGAAGAAGAATTGGAGGTAATTGTCGCGGTTGATTCTATGTTAGGGAATGGGATGTGTCGGGTCTTCAATGAAAAAGGTGACAGTTTTATCGCACACATACGAAACAAATTCAAGGGACGACATAAGAGAGCGAATCTTATTAATAAAAATTCCATTATTCTGTGTGGTTACAGAGAGTGGGAGAACCCATATAAAAATCTTGATGTCATTTTTATCTATGACGACTACAATATCAATCAATTACGGCAAAATCCTACTATTAATATTCAAAATATTATTAAACGCATTACCAACACCTACACCAACAACGACGACAACAACGACGACGACGACGCCGACGCTTTGGTTTTCACTCAAGACCTACCTATACTACCTATACACAAAACACACACTAACACCGACAACCACATTGACATTGACATTGACATTGACTTTACTGATATTTAATAACAACAACTATCACACTTTTAGAATACTCACACTTTTAGAATACTCACACTTTTAGAATACTCACACTTTTAGAATACTCACACTTTTAGAATACTCAAACCACTCAACAACGACAACGACGACTCATGGGTTATTA